>ERZ772884.570-NODE-570-length-27340-cov-3.414257_pt1 | contig 27340 bp, 22 predicted proteins | sample MGYA00580574_ERZ772884 | MGnify/ENA primary metagenome ERZ772884 (study PRJEB29015, sample SAMEA2737690) | human gut metagenome | biome: human gut; feature: human-associated habitat; material: faeces | place: China | collected 2012 ... | reverse complement strand
AGGAAGGGCGACTCATGCATGTGGTACCGTCGCAGGTTTACCGTTCCGAAGGAATGGAAGGGCAGGCGCGTGATGCTCAATTTCGGAGCGGTGGACCGTCACTCCATAGTGTTTGTCAACGGCAGGAAGGCAGGCACGCACACGGGAGGGTATGATGCGTTCGGCTTCGACATCACCGACATGCTCAAGTCGGGTGAGAACGTGCTGGTGGTGGGTGCTTACGATCCCAACGACGGACGCGCGGCATGCGGCAAGAACGGTCCGCGCGGCGACTATACCTTCACCTCGGGCATATGGCAGACGGTGTGGCTCGAGCCTGTGGGCAGACACCACATCTCCGGCATAAGGCTCATACCCGACGTGCGGAACAGCCGTCTGGAGGTGACGGCATATGCTGACGGCGGACAACTGCAGGTAGTGGCGGTTGCCGGAAGCGGCGGAGAGAAGGTGTCGGAGGCAACGGGCATGGCAGGCAAGACGTTTTTCCTACCCGTTCCCGATCCGCACCTGTGGAGTCCGGACGACCCGTTTCTTTACGACCTTAAGCTGCAACTGAAGGACAAGCGCGGCAAAGTGGTGGACGAGGTAGGCTCTTACTTCGGCATGCGCTCAGTAGGCATGAGGAAGATAGACGGTGTGATGCGCCCCACTCTCAACGGCGAGTTCGTGTTCCATCTCGGTCTGCTCGACCAGGGCTACTGGCCCGACGGCATATTCACCGCGCCCACAGACGAGGCTCTGCGCTACGACATAGAGCTGGCTAAGCGTGCCGGATTCAATGTCATACGCAAGCACATAAAGGTCGAGCCGCAGCGTTGGTATTATCATTGCGACCGCCTCGGCGTCATGGTATGGCAGGACATGCCCAACCTGTGGGAACCCGACGGAGCCGACTCTGTGGCAGTGCGCAGGCAGTTCCGTGCCGAGCTGAAGACCATGATAGACCAGCATGTCAGCTCACCGTCCATCGTCATGTGGGTGCCTTTCAACGAGAACTGGGGCGCGTTTGAGGCTACCGACATCACCGCATGGGTGAAAAGCTACGACCCCCACCGCCTCGTCAACGGCATGTCGGGCTACAACTACGCGCCCGGCTACCGCAAGGCTTACGGCGATCCGGGCAACGGCGATTTCGTGGACATGCACCACTACGGCAAGATAGAGCCGGGCGCAATAGCCAAGCCCGATGAAAGGCGCGCTGCCTCACTGGGCGAGTTCGGGGGCAAGGGACTCTTTGTGAGAGGGCACATGTGGCCCGTGCGCAACGATGCCTACGAGATGATGATAAACAGCGGAGTGCTCACCGACACATATGTGATGATGGCTACCGAGCTCGAACAGATGGTGAACTACTTCGGACTGAGCACCGCAATATACACTCAGACCACCGATGTGGAACATGAGATAAACGGACTCTTGACTTACGACCGACGGGTGGAGAAGATGAATCTCGACAAGGTGCGTGAGATAAACACCTCGGTGATTGAGGCTACGAGGAGGAAATAAGAGATAGCCGGGCTTTTTCTCACACTGTGTAAAGAACATCGTGATGCATCCGGGCTGCGAACGCGGTTCCTGACACGATGTTCTTTAATCAGAATCAGCCATCAGAACGCTGATTCCAAATTTAAGCTTTATTGTCTGTTCTTAATCCTTCTTCCGCACTTCTGACGTCCTCTTGTGTGCTGTTAAGTACTGCGTTTCAATGTATCATCGGTCGTTCAGTCTGTCACACGCCATCTCATGACTTTGGAACGCAGCCCTGGACAGCACGCAAGAGGACGGCAAAGATATGGACGACATGTGAGTATTGTTATGATGTCGGTTATTTTTGAAAAGCTGTTTATATATATAATAATGCATTACTGTATGTCTGTGAAGATATTATATATTTCCTTCATTGGACGAAAATATACTCGAAAGCCACCTTACATATAGAATATTTACATACCTTTGTTTTCGTTAATGATGACGGTTGCCGTCGGTTGTTCTTCGTGTTTAAACACTATAAGGCAGCAACACGTTTTGTTAATCATCATAATTATGTGCTTCGGCAATACGTCGGTAATACGTTACACTAAGAATTTGTTGAAGAGTTTTTTAACCTTAACAATGAGATTGTCATTTATCGGAGCGAGGACGGCAAGACCAGACTTGATGTCAAGCTGGAGGGTGATACCGTTTGGCTGTCACAGCAACAGATGAGTGAGCTGTTTGAGAAAGACAGAACCGTTATAGGACGTCATGTCAGAAACATCTTCAAGGAGGGTGAATTGCAAGAGTCCTTGGTATGTGCAAAATTTGCACATACCAAGGATTACGGTCGTAGAAAAGGATTTACACAAGAAGCAACAACAACGTTGTACAATCTTGATGTGATAATTTCTGTGGGTTACCGCGTCAAGAGTAAACGAGGGGTAAAGTTCCGTCAATGGGCAAGCTCTGTCTTGAAGCAGTATCTCATCAAAGGTTATGCCGTGAACGAAAGCATGCCTTCCGCCTGCCGCTAATGTGTGTGCGTCTTCGTGATGGAACATACAGGGAATATTCGGACAGGCTTCGGGTTGTTGACGCCGTATGCGGGAAACCGCCTGACAGGGAATTTTTGACCCTGTACCGTCATCATGATTCATCCTTATTCCATGCCGCTGTCAGTCCTGGCTGTATTTTTTTTAACCGCATATCAACTTTTTTTCATCGCTTATGCATCATTACGTCGCGTCCGGACCATATGCGTGGAAGTGACGTTTGTACTGTATTGTATATTATTGTAATTTTACCATCGGACACGTCATGTGCCTTTGCGCGTGTCTTGCCGTGTCTAATGGTGTTTTAAGGCGGCAAAATACGTTTAAGGTTTTTATTTCACAGTAATGACGCACAGATACTCTCTGATGGCGTGTCCTCGTTAAACGTGCGACGGCATGTGCCGGAGCGTCATGCCGTTGCTTGCATAGTGTAAAACAATAAAACAGACAAAATGAAAAAGAATGACATTTGTTCGAGGATGACGGGCACTGTCCATGCAGTCCTGTCGTGTTTTATGATGTTCCTGTGTTGCACAGCCTTGTCTTCGTGCGGAGGCGATGACGACGGTGGAGATGGAGGCGGGACGACCGGCAGCATACTCGACAGACTCGTAGGAAGCGAGTGGAAGGGTGAGTATTTTCAGGTAAGCGAGAACGGTGAGTATGAGGAAGGCACCATGACACTGAAGTTCACAAGCAGTGACAGAGCCGAGCAGCACACCGCGTACAGCGGAATGGAGTGGAACTCCAACGGCGAATATGTGGAGTACAGTGGTGAGAGCGACACCTTCTATGAGTACGTCATAAGTGACGGAAAGATAACATTGACCGATACAGGCGGATACGGGTCGTTCACGCTGACACCCTCAGGAAACAACACGCTCGTATATGGTTCCACGGTATACAGGCTCGTGAAGGAAGGCACAGGAGATGATACGGGCGGCAGTCAGGGTGGCGGCGATGTGGGCGGCAATCCGGAAACAGGCATAGCCGACTTCGTTACAACCCCAGTAAGGACATTCGAAATGGAGTTCGCACAGGGCTCGCGTGACTTCAAGGTGGAGTATGTGTACTCAGGCAACAAGGTGGTGCGCATGCTGCGTTCCGGTTCGTCGTCGGCTTCCTACGCCCTCAGCTACTCCTATGATGAGGTGACGGCAAAGTCAAGCGCATACACTTATACGTTCGGGCTCGGCTCGACGGGCTATGCGAACTTCTTCAGAGACGGTGCTGACGGAGCGTGGAGTTGCCGCACGTCGGGCGACAACGACGGATACATGAGATATTTCTCAATCGAGAATCCGTACGACTACCGTTATTATATGGTGAGCTACAGCGGGGGAAATGTCAGCCGTGTGGAGGAATACCGCAACGATGGAGAGCTTTACTGCACGTATACGTTCAGCTACACATCACGTGACAACAAGAACGGACTGTATCCGGAGGCGAGCGTAATCAACACCAATCTTGAGTTCCTCCGCTATCTCGGGTTCCTCGGACAGCCCAGCCGCAAGCTTGTGGACAAGATTGACTTCAAGCCAGCCGACTCGTCGTACGGTACGATGGAGTTCAGCTATCAGTTCGACTCAGCCGGAAACGTGACGTCATACCAGTACACGTCAGACCCGATATACAAGACAACCGACAGACGGCAGCCTTCGCCCGTGTTCCGGTTCACGTATTAAACCGGACGCATCCGTCATAAGCCTGTATCAGAAGAATGCGGGTCAGGACTGTAGGTATGGTCCTGACCCGCATTGGTATATGCTGTATCCGGGTTCAGCGTACAATCACCTTGCGTGTCTTTCCGTCGCTTCCGCGCACGATGTGCAGACCTTTTGCCGTCGGCGGCACAGCCTTTCCTGACATGTCGTAGTGTCTTTCGGATGTGTTGCCGTTAGCGTTCTCCACAGTGTTTATGCCTGACGGGACGAACTCCTCGAAGTATGTAGCCCATATTCTCCATCCCGGCGCGTTGCAGTAAGCCTCAAGCGAGCCTTCGGGAATGTATATCTTTGTGTTGTAAGACAGTCCGAACGAGTCCGACCCGTCGGGGTTGATGTCGGGCAAGAGAATGTGTAGTGCCGGTGGGACAACGGCGAGGCACGTAAGCTTCTCTATCGAGTTGGAGTATACAGCCAGCGATCCTATCTTTGTCACATTGCCCGGTATGGTGACCGATTTGAGCGACGTACAGTTGTAAAGCACACCGTCGCTTACCTCTGTCAGCGCGTCGGGCAGTTCCACGTCAGTCAGTCCGGTGCATTCGGAGAAGGCGTATGCGCCAATGGAGCTTACTCCGTCGGGCAGGTCTATCCCTGTAAGTCCGGTGCAGTTGCTGAACGCCGAGGATCCTATTGAGGTGAGCGACTGTGGCAGGCGTATGTCCGTCATGTTCTGGCAGAATTCAAACGCTCCGCCGCATATGCCTCTCGTGCCGTCTTCCACGGTGACGCTTGTGCCCTCAGGCATGTCTCCCTTGTATTTGTATGCGAAGTCGCCGAGGTATATCAGTCCGTCCGGCTTGCTGTCATACCATGCCGTGCGGTCGAAGACACTGGCTCCGATATACTCCACCTGGTCGAAATTGATGTCAATGTCAGCAAGCTTTGGGCATCCGCTGAACGCTCCGTCGCCCAGTATTATGCCTCCGTTCTCCGCCTCAAGTGCGGCAGGCGCGTTCAGCTGCTCCACTCCGTTTATCTTCAGCGACGTTATGTTTGGCATTTCGGCAAAGGAATATTCTTCAATGTTCGGCTCTATATAAGGCACGTCAACGGATGTTATTGCCGGACATCCGTAGAAGGTGTATGCCTTGGCAAAGTTGCATGGCAGTCTCAGGTGTCCGCTTATGAGCTTGCCGTCCACATAGAAGTCGTGTCTGACGAAGGGGTTGCCGTCCGGGTCGGCGAAGGTTGTGCCCAGCCATTCCGGCAGCGTCCCCTCATAGTCGGTGCGTTCCAGATTGTTTGAATAATAGGGTCTGAACGCCATGACGCCCACCTTCCGCATTCTCGGTCCTATTGTGGCGGTCTTCAGGTTTGTGGCGAAGAAGGCGTAGTCGCCTATGTTTCGCGCGCGCAGCACGAGGTTGTTGAGGTTTATGCAATAGCTGAACGCCATGTATCCCACGCTGTTCACCGTTTCCGGCACCGTGAGACTCCTCAGTCCCTTGTCTCCTGCGAAGGCGAACTGGCCTATGTCCGTCACGCCTTCCGGTATTGTCACGTCAGTCACGAGCTGCTCGTCGCCGGTGCCATAGTTCACATAGAACTCCTTGGCATAGCTCAGCGGACATGTGTCCTCCTCGTATGTCATGCCGTCCATCCTTATTGCGAGCCATTCCTCCAGCGACCCCTTGTAGTATACTTTTTCCAGAGACGTGCACGACTCGAACGCTCCGTCGCCCACCATCTTGACTCCATTGCACATTATAATAGCCTCCAGACCGCGGCATACGGCGAACGCGGTGCGGTCTATTGTCTCCAGAGTGGAGGGCAGCCTGAGCGTGTCTATCTCCTCACACCATCCGAATGCGTTCTCGCCTATGCACCTGAGCCCTTCCGGAAGAGTCACATCCTTCAGCGCGGAGCAATACTCAAAGAGCGAGCTTGCCAGATAATCCATCTTTGACGGAACCGTTATCTCCTCCAGCCCGGAGCAGTAGGAGAAGGCGTTCATGCCTATGCTGTCCACGCTTTCGGGCAGTGTGATGTCTGTGAGCGACGTGCATCCGGAGCACGCCCACTCTCCTATGGTTGTCACGCCATCGCCTATTGTCAGTGATTTGAGGCTTGAGCACATGTAGAACATATTGTCGGGGACGGTCTTCACGTTGCCCGATATGGTGGCGTATTCAAGTGTCGAGGAGTTCCATTTGGGTGAGGAGTACGACGTGAAGTTTATTTCCCTGCCTATTTGCAGTCTCTTTACCGGCATCGTGGACATGTCGTCGAGAGATATGGGAGTGTCGCCGTCCTTGATGACAAACTCCTCCAGCGACTCGCACCCGTCGAACGCGCTGTATCCTATGGCGCTGATGTTGTTGTCGACGGTGAACGACGCCAGCGACGTACAGCCGCTGAAGGCGTATGAGCCTATTGTGGTGACAGTCTCCGGCAGGCTTACCGACGTGAGCGACGTGCATCCGCTGAACATGCTCCCGGTCTCTGTTATAGGCGCATGGATGTCTACAGATGTTATGAAACCGTTGTATGAGAACGCCGTGCTTTCGATATTCGTCACGTCATAGGTCTGGTTGTTGTATGTGATGGAAGCTAAATTTAAACTATATGTAACCAAAATAAAACCTCCCCACCCCTTTCCCATGCTTTTGAGACAGCGGTCGCGTCACGCAGGCGTTCCTTTGCCATGCCCTCATCACGGGAGAGTTCCCACTCCTTGCAGCCTGCCCTCTTGCTGCTTACGTTGTGACGCATGCCGCATCCCTCGCGCCTCCGTTGCGCGTCCTGTCCATGTCTGTCACGACGCACCGTGCGCGCGGCTCGGGACTCAGGAGCTTATGAAAACGCAAAAGCCGACTTCACAGCCGGCTTTCTTCTGATTATACAATAACATTATGTATCTTTAACTATAAGCTGATATTAACTTCAGTTATGCAAAGTAACACCATTAATCTAAATACGTTTGCAAAGTTAAGCATTCGGCTGTAAGCGCGCAATACCTTGAAATAATGAATTTTACGTGCCTCGGAGCATGTCCTGCCACCCGAATAGTGCCTGCCGATACCCTGTTGTTGCTATCAGGCAGCGCGCGCATGTTCATTACGGCGTAAAAGGCGTGCCCCTCCCGTTGCCTCAACCACTACATACAGTGTGGCTGCAACTGTTCTGTTTTTACCTTTTTCTTGATTTTTTATCATTATATAAACCGCCTTCAGTGTGGCGGAAGGAAAAAGAACGGTAAATTTGCAGGCATATAAAGCAATGATATGAGCGGAATAAAGAAAATCAATCTTGCCGACAATGCGGTCAGCAAGGAGACGTTATACAACGACGGCGACATAGCCATAGGCAACAGTCTTAGAGGTTCGGAGGGAGAGGACGCTTTCATGTTCGACTTCCACGTGATGGTCCTGTGCACCGGTGGGGAGATTTCGTTCCGCATAAACAGCACGCCATACACAATGAGGAAGAACGACGTGCTCATCTGTCCGCCCGACATGATAGTGAGCGGCATACGCAAGAGCGACGGCATGCAGTGCCGCAGCATAGCCGTCTCGCCCGGTTACTTCAGGCGAATACTGCCGATGGTGAACATCGACTGGAACGCCAAGATGGCGTTCGAGACCCATCCCGTGTTCTCGCTCGACGAGAAGGACGCCGCCCTTTTCTGTCAGTATCATGCCCTTTTGCAGAAGAAGGTGGCGTCGAACCTTGGGAAACACCGCACCGAAGTCATCGGTTCGCTCATGCTCGCGTTTCTCTACGAGTTCGGCGATGTGGTGGACAGGTTCGTCGAACGGCAGGGACACACGTTCTCTTCGGCTGAGACAATATTCAACAACTTCATCAACATGCTCACAGACATGCGCCCCAAGAAGCGCAGCGTGAGCTTCTACGCCGGCAGACTGCACATCACGCCCAAATATCTCACTGCCGTATGCAGCGGCGTGAGCGGATGTCCGGCATCCAAGATAATAGACACATACGTGGTGAAGGACATAAGCTACATGCTGAGATACACGCGGAAGTCGGTGAAGGAGATTTCGTGCGACCTCGATTTTCCCAACATCTCGTTCTTCGGGAAATATGTGAAGAAGCATCTGGGCGTGTCGCCAAAGAACTACCGTGAGCGTTTTGTGAAGGACGCGGGCACGGAAACGGGGCGTGACGCGGCGGGAAAAAGAGAGTGACACACCGCAACCCTTCATGCCTCCGCCACCATTATCATCAACAGCAACATATCCTATTATACGCAGTCAAACCAAAGTAGAGACGCAAAATCTTGCGTCTCCCGTCCTGTACCATCCCAACATACGCATGCTATAATACGCTGCCAACAAACGCACCCCTTCCTCGTGAGACGCAAGATTTTGCGTCTCTACAAGGCTGCCGCCGCCATTATGCATGCATATTATCCCCACATCCGCCGTGCGTTCTTATCTGTCTGCCGCGATATGACGGTGAAAATACATGCGCCATCATGACGTTTCGTGACATCTTATGACTGTTTTCAGCACGGCTTTACGCCCTGGCGGATGCATAAATATACACTCCGGCAGTAAAATATTTTGACAATGGAAAATTGCGGAACAGGAAACGGTGATGCCGGAAAAACGGGAGTGTGGCATTAGGGAGGACAGTAGTGCGATGCGTTTTGCGATATTTTTATACCCGAACGGGGCGGTTGCTGATGCACATCTTGCACAGTGACGGTGCGGAACGGGCTGTATTACGGTGCGGAAAAGGCTGTGTGATGCGGCGGAACAGCCTCTTTCGCGTCGCGGAACGGGCTTTCCTGCAATGGCGGAAAGCACGTATGGATGTATCGCGGAGCGCAAACGGCTGGCTGTCAGGGTGTTGCCTCAACTGCACGAGAGCCGCGTATTTGCATGCGTAAAACCATTCGCGTGCAAATACGGCGGTATTCTGAGGTTGCGGTGAATAATTATTCATTCCGCGACCCATATTTTTGCATATTCTTGCAATATGCGACAGCCAAGGCACAACGTCCAAGCCTTGCCTGCCGGGAGGCATGGAGCGGCATTGTTGAGGGCGTGCGTTGTGGCGGCGTGAAGGCATTGTGCCGCCGCCGTGTTATTCCTGCTCTTCTATCACACCGTTGCCGGGCAGGTGCATGCCAGCCATTATCAGCTTCTTGTCCTTCACATACCCGATGTATTTCACCCTCGACTCGACAGCCTTCTTGCGGTCCATGTCGTAGGCTGCGCATATCTTCGGGTTCTGTATCTGCAGTGCGTAGCCGTGCATGAGGTCGCCTATGACGAGCAGTCTGCCTGCCTGATATACCGTGTGTCCGGGCGTATGTCCCGGTGCGGGCAACGCTTTCACGCCAAGTGGAAGCGCGTCGGTGTAGGCGAACCGGTGCAGATGTCCGGCATAAGCCTTCATCACCGATGCCGCGAAGGCTGCGTTGTCGCGGTGCTCCTTCTTCACTCTGCCGGCGTTGGTTATCCAATAGTCGTACTCCTCTTCGGGCACATACACCTCCGACTGCGTGAATACGGGTTTGCCGTCGCGCATGAGTCCGCCTATGTGGTCGCCGTGGAAGTGGGTTATCATTACGTAGTCGATGTCAGTGGGCTTGATGTCCATGGAGTCGAGCAGAGCCAGGAGGCGTCCTCCCTTGTCCGGTCCGTTGCCGGTGTCGAACAGCATTTTCTTCCCTTTCTTCTCTATGAGGAAGCAGCTTATGGACGAAGGCACGCTGCCCTCGGGGGAGAGTATGTTGATGCTGTCGGAGTCGTTCTTGCCGTAGAACAGGCTGTTCGGCATGCGTCTTTCTTCCGCGTTGTCGCGGAAGGATGTGAGACTGGCTGAGTCGATGGTCATCATTGTGATGCCCTGCGGCAGTATGCCCGAGTCGCCGTCAGCCTTTCCGGAGTTGCCGTCACACGCCGTGAAGGCGATCATCGCGGCAACGGCGAGGATGAGGCTTGCTGGTTTTATTCTTTTCATAGCTTTTTATTGTTGTGTGTTGATACAGTTCCCTGCCTTGTGCCTGGCAGGTCTTTCATTATGATATGCGCCGACGTGGCATGTCGTAGCGGTATGCCCGTGTTCCAGGACAAAAATAAGCAAAATGAGCTATAATCGGAAATATTTTGCGGTTTTTTTTCATTTGAACCCGAATAGGTTATCAGACTTCATCCTTATTTCGTACTGCTGTCAGTCAGATTGGTTTCTGCTTTTATCGAAGATGTAGCGGGCTACATCGAGAAAAAGCGGGAGACAATATGACGGCAGCAGTGCGGAAGAGGGATGAAGAGTTCTGCAAATGAGTAAAAAAACGCTATGACGGTCTGATGACCGATTCGGGTTGAACCGCCATTGTGCGTGCGAGGGAGGATATGGAGATGAGTTTTGTTTTGGCGGACGGACGTGGTGATGTGATACATGGTAGATGTTGTGCGACAGAACGTACAGTCTGACGTCATTACGCAGCCTTTTCTTCTGGCATGGTGTAGCGATATGTGATGACTGTAATCGACTTTACGGTGTGAAAAATCGCAACAATTGGGTATTTCACAACTGTCTGCCGTTCATTAATTTTGCAGCTGATGATGATACGTCCGGCTCCTGAGGTATCGCACGAGGATTCCGGAGGATGCGGCGGACGGTGGACATCAGTTTGAATTTTTACATTAAAACATAACTTGACGGTATGAAGAAGACAGGAGTTTTTTATGGTTCGAGCACCGGAACGTGCGAGGATATAGCCGGACGGATAGCCGTGCGGCTGGGTGTGGACAGTGCCGACGTGCACAACGTGGCTGACCTTACGGCAGACATGATAGCCGGTTATGACGTGCTGGTGCTCGGCAGCTCCACATGGGGATGCGGCGAGTTGCAGGACGACTGGTATGACGCTCTGGAGCTGTTGAGGAAAACCGGACTGCAGGGCAAGACTGTGGCTCTCTTCGGTTGCGGCGACTCGGAGTCGTACGGCGACACGTTCTGCGACGCCTTGGGCGCTTTGTATGAGGGTCTGAAGGACAGCGGCTGCACGTTCGCGGGCGGCGGAGTGTCTGTTGACGGATATACGTTCGAGTCGTCCACGGCAGTTGTCGACGGCTGTTTCGTGGGTCTTGCCATAGACGATGTGAACGAGAGCGACCTCACCGACGGACGTATCGGTGCGTGGGCGGAGGCTGTGAAGGCTGAGATAGGCTGACCCTCCGTGCGCCGCGGACACAGGGGAGAAGGCGTCCCTCATGCGACGCGCATACTTACAATGAGGCATAAGGAAAGGAGGAAAGACGAGACAATGGAGCGGACTGAGATACATCCCACCGAACTGAAGGTGTTCATGAATCATATATATGAGCTGAAGAAGGGCGTGAGACAGATGGTGCTCTTCACGGTGAACCGAAAGTATGAGGAGGCGGCGGTGAGCCGTCTGCGGAGGCAGAACATCGACTTCATGGTGCAGCCGGTGGACAGCAGAAAGGTGAACCTGTTCTTCGGAAAGAGGGAGTGCATTCATGCCATAAGGCGGATGGTGGACCGTCCGCTCAACCAACTTACTCCGGAGGAGGACTTCATACTCGGAGCCATGCTTGGATATGACATCTGCGCGCAGTGCGAACGCTATTGTCTGCGCAAGGAGAGGGGCACGAGCTGAACGGCAATGTGCCACGTAAGGACTATGACTGAGACGTGAAAGAATAAAAACATGTCCGGAATCACATGTTCCGGACATGTTTTTTGTATATTTGTTTTTAATCAGGCAGGTTTTATTTGCCCCTCAACAGATTGGATAAAACTCGCGTGGGAACGGACAATAGTAATAATCAGCCGGACTGTTTCGAACCGTCATATTTCCTATGATTTCAAATAACACTTTATCTCAAAAGTATTTTGCGGCAATCAGGAACAATAACAGCTCATGTGTTTTTCGTACAGTTTTTATTCCTCTGTATTCAAAATTTTAACTATCAAACTGTTAGGTCTAAAGGTAAATCGCTGATATCCTTTAGGCGCTTTCCCTGAATCAACATGTCAAGTAATTCAATGGAATCTTCAGCCTGTGCTTCTTTTACAGCTTGCACCAGTTCATAGAGGGCAAAATGATAGACACAGTCAATATCACCTGTACCAAGGGCAAGGGATGCGAGACGCGCCGGCATTGGTTCTCCAGTTACGACAACAATATGCGGAAGGTGTCCCTTCCTGTTTCGGATAAGTCCTAAGGCTTCCGTACGGCTGTTTTGTGCACGGTCGCTACGCATTGTCCACTTTGCTGATATGGAGGCATGTAGTATCGGCAGACCTCCGTTGCTTTTCCGTAAGTCAGCTAATCGGCAGATATTTTCATCAACGATGACCGTATGTTCATTGATGACTTCGTCTGTTTCTGTTTCACGGTAGATGACCACATCGGGAGCCACCATATAGTCATTTCCTATACTGGCGGCAAGACGTGCGTCGTTGTGCATTAGCAGGTTAAGATATTCCAGATGTTCGTATTGGGAGAAACTGCTTGTCTTCATGGCATTGCGGTTGCCAAGCTTGACGATGTGCCATTTCCCTGGACGAAGATTCTGTAGTTTTGGGAAGGTTTCTGATAGGAATTGCATATTGATTTGCTCAAACTTTGCTCCGGAAGTTTGTCCTACTGTTTTTTCTTGTACCTCAGCCATTAATTGGTCTGCTATTCCTCGTGCTATACTGATGGACAGCTTGGATGAGCTGTCAGCATTACTTGGTATACCTCTTGTGTCTACTGTAAGCACACCGTTAGACAGTAATTCTTGATGATAATTTTTTCTCGCTTTTGTGATGAGTGCGTTCATATTCCAATATTTTTTTTATTTGTAGACCTACATTCATAGCTACCGGAGGCGGAAAGGCATTGCCTATCATCCGGCAAGCTGCTGTCTTTCGCTTTCCGAAGTCCCATTCATCAGGGAATCCTTGTAATCTGGCAAGCATTCGAGGTGTGAGCCTGGGCATTCCTCGAAAGTCGGTATCAGGGGCTTCATCTGCTATTCCTTTTCCGTCTACTCCAATATCCGCCCATGCTTTTCTCGCCCTCGTGGGACCCAAATCGGGACCTCCATGTTTTTTGCTTCCACCCACTATGGTAGGTGCTATTTTATCGGCTTTCGCTTTCCATTCATTTGCATACTGCCATCCGTTGGATGACATCAGGTCATAAAGAGTTTCTCCAACGGTTCGAGTCTTTTCCGGCTTCTTATCAGGAAAATCAAAAAAATCGGTCAGACTCTTATGAATACCGACAATAACGACTCTTGGCCGTAACTGAGGTACACCGTAATCAGATGCGTTCAATAATTGTATGTGGGTATTATAGCCATAATCAGACAGAGTCTGTAATACATGGTTTCTGTAAGTGGTGAATTTGGAATCAAGCAGTCCTCTGACATTCTCAATCATAACCGTGCGAGGTTTAATCTCGTGCACAAGACGTAACATTTGTGGGAAGAGATCGCGCTCGTCGTCCTTTCCCAGTTGCTTTCCTGCCACACTGAAAGGCGGACAAGGGACTCCTCCAGAAAGCAAGTCTATTTGTCCTTGATATGGATAGCCGTCAAAATAATGTACGTCCATACAGTGCACGTCCCAATTTGGACGGTTTTTTTTCAAGCACTCACAGTAGTCTTTCTCATATTCAACCAATGCCACATGAGAAAAACCGGCATTCTCAAGCCCTAAGGCTTGTCCTCCTGCTCCAGCGCATATTTCTATGGATTTATACATGATTTCCTGTTTATTGGATGACAAAGGTACTTATTTATTCTTCTTTCTGCATTAAAAGTTTGGTATAATATAAGTTTTTTTGTGTTTCTCTTTTGTTGATTTCCATCTGTTCTGCATCAGAAACGCGCAATGGAAGGAAGTATTATTTTCTATTTAACTATTATCAAATCGTCTTCAAGGCACATGTCAATGATGTGGAGTATACTGCGTATCTCCCAGAAATCCTAATAGCTTACATTATTTTTTCCAAATTCATCTGAAATATGGAGAGTTTCACTATATTTGTATAATATTGTATGCGGCTCGGCAACATCAATCCCGGTAAAACGTTGTTTTCCCGTCTTGCTGCTGCACTCGCCTTTCACTATATTTGCCAATTTATTTATGATGCGTTGAAAATGTGATAGAAGTATGAAGAAAAGCCGTATAGAACGTGAGAAAAGGACGGTCCGGATGATGGTGGAGCTTTATTGCCGCCACCGGCTGCACCTCAAGGAGATGCCCGAAGAGTATGTCCGGCTGTGCGACTACGCCTCGGCAAGGCTTTCGCGCTGCCGCTACGGGGAGTCGAAGAGGGCGTGCCAGTATTGCAAGACCCACTGTTACGCTCCGGCGCAGCGCGAGATGATAAGGCGTGTGATGCGCTGGACGGGACCGCGCATGATATTCTTCGCTCCGCTTGCCGCCATCCGCCATATGCTCGGAAGGTGACGGCGGAGGCGGCGGGCAGAGCGTACGGTCTTCAGTAAACTACCGGGAACTCGCTTATGCGGAGCGTCGTGCAGCCGTAGGGGATGAGTGTTATCTCCTCCGCCGGGCTTTCGGTGGGACAGCCGTGGAACGGTGTGGGACCAGCCATCTCGTTGTACAGCTGCCAGTGTGTGAGTTCCTTAGCCTTCAGCTTTATCTGTATGGGCGCGTTCTCCAGATTCCACGGATAACTGCCTTTGAGCTTCTCCTCGTCTATTATCACTTTGGCGGCGTTATCGCCTTTGTTAAGGTCGGCGTTAAGAATGCCGTAGTTCCATTTTGAAGGCGATGTCACCTCATAGTAATACCTGCCGAACTGTGCCCTCTCATTCTCAGGGAACTCGCGCTTCTTCCACTCTTCCTCCATCCTCAGACCATATACCAGCGGTCCGCGCTCTATGGAGACGGCTCCCTCATGCCATGCGTTTGTGGATATGTGCATGGGGAAAGACAGGGTGACAACGTCGCCTTCGCGCCACACGCGGTCTATCCGCAGCACGTTTCCGGTAATCTTCTGAGCCTCGCCGTTCACTCTCACATCTGCCCCGTCACACCATTCGGGTATGCGGAGACTTAGCGGGAAGCTCACGCCAGACTTGCGGTCAGCCTTGGAATGTAGGCGCACGGTCATCCTTATAGTCCCGTCCATGGGATAGGCGGTCTCCTCGCTCACCGTCACCTTGCGTCCGTCAGCCACCAGTGCCGTCACTTCAGAAGGCGAATAAACCAGCGCCGCCAGTCCGTTGTCGGGTGTGGCGTACCACAGGCTCTGCGTGAACTTGGGCCAGCCTTGGTGCATGTTGGAGAAGCAGCACGGATAGCCGGAGAGCGTTCCGAACACTATGTCGGTGCCTTTGTGCGTGCCCTCCTCATAGAAATTGCGTCTGTGGCGCGTTATCATCACCTGGTTTGCCTGCTGGAAATACTGTTTGTACATGAAGTCGTCGGTTATCTGGGTGGGCAGGGCGTTGAAAGCCACGCGCTCAAGATGACCCGCGAACGACATGTCGCCCGTTATCTCCATCATCTTCTCGAGCGAGAACATCATCTCGACTGCCGAACACAGCTCCGAGCCTTGTGTGGGCACGTTGCCGTGGAGACGCTCGTCGCCGCCGTACATGCCCTGCGGCTGTCCGTTGAAACGGCGCAGGTCGGACAGTCCTTTCTTCACGGCACGCAGATATTTCTCGTCCTTCGACTGCTGGTAATATATCACTGGCTCCTTCAGTCCCTGCGCCAGATTGACGCAATGGATGCCTCCCATGCTCGTCAGTTCTTTGCCGTCGAAGAACATTCCGGTGAAGTCGTAGCCCTGGGAATGCAGCAGCGAGGCAAGCCTGAGCAGCTCCTCGTCGCCCGTTATGTTGTAAAGCCAGTACACCGCCTGCAGGTTGTCGCATGCGCGGTATTCCGCCCAGAACGTCCAGTTGCCGAGAGGTTTGGAGGGCAGAGTGGCGAGCTGGTAATGGAAATATCTTGTCATGAAGTCGACGACACGCCTGTCCTGCGTGGCGGAATAGTACTGCTGCATTATCTTCAGCACCACCATGCGGGGCCACCAGTCGGCTGAGTTGTCGCGCTGCAGACCCGGTTCGTAGCCGTAGTCTTTTGCCGGTCCGAAGTAGCCGTCCTCCCTCTGGCTCTTCAACGTCCATTCTATCCACGGTTGCACTTTCTTCTTCAGTTCCTTGTCGTCGAGGATATAGGCAAGCGGCAGGAGTCCGTCTATCCAGTAAGGACCGCGTTCCCACTGGTCGCCGTCGCCTCCGAGCCACCCGTTGCGCTGCCCCATCACCTCGGGATAGAGCGTGTCCATCTGTCCGGAGGCTCCGTCCTTCTGCCGTCGGAGCATCTCGAGGAGCCAGCCCTTGGCGCGTATGCTGCCCAGCGGAAGCTCTATGTAGGGTTTCTGCAGGAGCGGTGCGCGGTTGTTGGAGTAGCACGGCGCGGTGTCGCCCGTTGCCGCCTGAACCGCTGACTCCACTGCGATGAAAGCGGAGATAGCTAAGAATTTCTTCATCATAAGTTGCAAGGTTATATGGTTATCGGTTATTCCGTGCGGGCATGTTGCCGCCTGTGGGCTTCCCGCCATGCGTGGCGGAGTGTGCGGCAACCGTATGGCAAATATACTAATATAAATCCTTAATGACGCCTTATGGTAGGGACAAATTTCACAAATGGCTTCATATTTATCCGAAAAAAAGACACATGCAAGACGTTTCCCTGTCTTTTACGATGTCTTGTAGAGTAATAAAAAGACATCCGCCGGAGCATTGTTCCGGCGGATGTCCCGCAAGGTTGGGTCAGCACAACGCCACCGAGCAGCTTATTGCAGCTATGAGTGTCGCCAGCATGATTATTATTCTCAGAACGAGTATCACCCGTTCAAGGTTCTCATTCGTCATTTCCCGCCTCCTGCACGCCTATCGCGCCGATGATGGTTGTAGCGACGGCAATCAGCACTTTCATGATGACAGTCCACAGGTTGTTGTTCTTTTTACTCATGTTGTACAGTTTATGTTATGTCTGATTTATGTTTCCGGTTATACGTTCTCTTCTGTCTCGGTCTCCTTCTCGATGTCGTATGGCAAAGCCTCCTGCACCTTCGCTCCGTAGATGAAGCTCTGTATGCGGTTGCCCTTGGCGTCGATCTTCAGCTCGGGCTGGAAGAGCACGTGTATGCCTTTGATGTTGGCGCCCGGCGTGAAGTCCTTTGCCTTCTCGGCGTATGAGGTGGATATGCCCAGCTTGAACGTTCCGAAGCGGTCGAGCTTCACCCTCATCGAGTTCTGGAGCTGCGTGCGCATCACCTCCACCAGCTCGCTTATGACGGCGAGGATGTCCGAGCGTTTCACGGTGCAGTTGTCCTGCATGATGTCGGCAAGGTCGTCGGTGGTCACCGTACCCTCGTGCACGGCGCGTGCATACCATCTTCCTTTGAACCTGTCGTTACGCTTGCTCTGATAGATTTTGTACTTTACTGCCATAGTGTTTTTCCTTTCTTTGTGTTTTGTTGGTTTTGATTATTAAGGAGAGACTGTTGTCGGGCGGTGCCTGAGTCACACCTTCAGTGTGCCCGGGCGTGGCGTGCGTGAGCCGTGCCGGCTGTGGCTCGGTGCGCGCCTCGTACTACATCGGGTGTGAGGTCTGCGCCGCATGACTGTTTCTTTTCTCAAGACAAGCCGCGTAAGGCGGTATGACGGTATGACATCATTGCGTCCGGCAGCGTTATCTTGCGTGAAAGAGTGTCCTCCGCATGGGATTTTCCCTGAATGCGATGCAAAGGTAATGAATTGCCGGACGGTTGTCAATAGTGTTGGGGTGTATACATCGGGGTATGTTGTAAGATGTCTATGGGAAGCGTGTCTTTTCACGGCTGTGCAGCCTGCGGGCTGTGTTACGGCGGTGAGGCGTGGGGATGGGGGCTGACGGACGGCTGTTGCCGGCAGGGTAGGAAGGCGTGGAGAAATGAATAAATATGCAGTGTGGAAGTAAAAAATTTTGACAGCCGGAAATCCTGAAATAGAATGCCGGGAGTCCGGAGGCGGTGTTCCGGAGGATGCGGAACGGGCTTTTCCGTAATGGAAGGTGTGCAGTGGCGGATGGGAAAAACCGGCGGAACGGTGCGGAACGGGCTTTCCTGTGGCGCGAGACGGTGTCTCCTGATGTGCGGAAGAGGACTTTCCGTGGTGCGGAAAGGCCTTTCCTGCGATGCGGAAGAGCCTTTTTCGCGGATAGGAAATGCGACGCCCGGACGACGGAACGGCGCAAACGGCTGTGCCACAGGGAGGTGCGCGATGTGCGCGAGAATGGCGTATTTGCGGCGTGGGATGCCGTTGCGTGGAAAAAAGCGAGTAATGTGGAGTATGCGCTGGATGTTTATTCACTTTCAGGTGACGCGCGCTGCATATTCATGCATGTTTTTCCGGTATAGCGTGATGTCGTTGTGCTGTGTGCCCCAGTGTGCCTTATAGTGGCGTACGGCATGAGCATGGCGCCTCGGCTTTGAGTATGGCACTTACGCGCCTGACACGTGCCGGCACGGCGTGTGCCGTGTCTCTCCGGCAGAGTCAGGCGGTTTCGTTGCCTGCGTAAGCCATCGCCTCGGCGCGCGCTATGATGTCTTCCCTTCCGAGACGCTTCATGCTGATGTTGCTCAGGTCGAACTCGTTGTCGTCGTCTGCGGAAGAGTGCGTGCCGGCGGCAGCCTCTTTCTGCTGCAAAGGTCTTTCCTCGCCGCGTTCCTCCGTCTGTGGCAGGGCTGCGGTGGGCTCTTCCTCCATCTTTGTGCGGCTGGTTTTGGCTGCGAAGATCTCGTCGATGAACTGCGGTTCCTTGCGCAGTCTTGTCAGCGTGAGCTTCGATGCCATCTGCTGGCTTTCCTTTTTGCTGTAGCCCGTACCCTCACATCCGGCGATGCCTTCTATCTCTACTGTATATCTGAAGACAGGACTTCCCTGCTCGTCTTTTTTCTGTTCTATTATCTTGAACTCGAGCATCACCCTGTTCTTCTGGCTCCATTCGATGAGCTTGCTTTTGAAGTTCACCTCGCGGTATGCCACTTTGTCGATGTTGATCATCTCGCTCAGGATGCGCTTCTTCATGAACCTCATGCAGGCGTCGTAGCCCCTGTCGAGATAGATGGCTCCCACGAGAGCCTCGAAGGCGTTGCCTCCCATGTAGCTGTTGTGCGACGAGCCGTGGCTGCTGTAACGTATCAGCTGGTTTATGCCCATCTCCTGTGCCAGTCTGTTGAGCATCTCCCGCTGTACGAGCTTGCTCCTCGTGTTAGTCAGGAATCCCTCGCGCTTTCCGGGGAAATGCCGGTATACGATGTCGCCTACGGTCGCGTCGAGAATCGCGTCGCCGAGAAACTCGAGCCTCTCGTTGTTCACCGGCTTTCCTTTCTCGTTGCGCTTGAACATGCTTTTGTGCATCAGTGCGAGCTTGTAGAGCGAAATGTCGTGCGGATAGAATCCTATAATCCTGTATAAAGACAGATAAAGCTCCTTTTCCTTACGGAACGGGAGCTTTATCCGGTCTATGATGTTATTCAGCATATTTCTTGAAAACTACGCATGCGTTGTGACCTCCGAAACCGAACGTGTTGCTCAGTGCGGCTCTCACTTCTCTTTTCTGTGCTTTGTTGAAAGTGAAGTTGAGGTTGTAGTCCACGTTCTCGTCCTTGTCGTCCTCGTCGTGGTTGATTGTGGGAGGTACGATGTCGTTCTTCACGGAGAGTACGGACACCATTGCCTCCACAGCTCCTGCCGCGCCGAGCAGGTGGCCTGTCATCGACTTTGTGGAGCTGATGTTCAGTCTGTATGCAGCCTCTCCGAACACTTCCTTTATGGCTTTTGCCTCAGACACGTCGCCCACGGGGGTTGATGTTCCGTGCACGTTGATGTAGTCGATGTCCTCCGGTTTGAGTCCGGCATCAGCAAGAGCGGCTTCCATCACGAGCTTTGCGCCCAGTCCCTCGGGGTGTGACGCTGTGATGTGGTGTGCGTCGGCGCTCATGCCCTCGCCCACCATCTCGGCGTATATCTTCGCTCCGCGTGCCTTGGCATGCTCCAGTTCCTCAAGTATGAGGCATCCTGCGCCCTCTCCCATGACGAATCCGTCGCGGCTTGCGCTGAACGGGCGTGATGCGTGCTCAGGGTCGTCGTTGCGTGTGGAGAGCGCGTGCATGGCGTTGAATCCGCCCACTCCGCATGCGCAGATGGCAGCTTCGGCTCCGCCGCTCACAATCATGTCAGCCTTGCCCAGGCGTATGAGGTTGAAGGCGTCGGCCAGCGCGTTTGTCGATGAGGCGCATGCCGATGTCGTCGTATAGTTGGGGCCGTGGAAGCCATACATGATGGATATGTGTCCGGACGCGATGTCTGCAATCATTTTCGGAATGAAGAAAGGATTGAATTTAGGTCCGTTCTCTTTGTTCTGTGCGTAGTAAGACACTTCGTCCTCGAATGTCTTGATACCGCCTATGCCTACACCGAATACCACACCCACACGGTTCTTGTCTATTGTCTCCAGATTCATGCCGCTGTCTTTCACCGCCTGCATTGCCGATATGATGGCAAACTGCGTGTAACGGTCCATCTTCCGCGCTTCCTTGCGGTCGATGTAGTCGTTTATGTTGAGGTTTTTCACCTCGCATGCGAACTGTGACTTGAATTTGGAACAATCAAACTGTGTAATGGGAGCAGCACCGCTTTTTCCTGCCACGAGGTTGTTCCATGTCTCCTCGACGTTGTTTCCCACCGGTGTGACAGCACCAAGACCTGTTACTACTACTCTTTTCAATTCCATTATATTAGTATGATTATGTTAGAATAAAAAAATTTATGGTTTATGGTGAACGCATACCTGTAATTTCATTCTGCGGGGCATTTGTCTTGAATATTTGTCATAAGAAACGACAAACACCGGCAATGTCAAAATCGGAATGAAATTACGGTTCATTTACCATAAGCCATAAAGAATAAACTTCAGTAAAGCTTATTTTGTATTTTCCTCGATGTAGCTGATTGCGTCGCCTACAGTAGCTATCTTTTCAGCCTTATCGTCCGGAATGGAAATGCCGAACTCTTTCTCGAATTCCATGATGAGCTCAACAGTGTCCAGGGAGTCTGCACCAAGGTCGTTAGTAAAACTTGCTTCCGGCTTTACGTCTGCTTCATCAACACCGAGTTTGTCAACGATAATGGCTTTTACTTTAGATTCGATTTCTGACATAATTTTAAATTTTAAAGTGTTTGTAAATAATCTTCTTATTTTCCTAAATCGGTGCAAAGGAACAACTTTTTATTTACATAGACAAATATTTTTTTGAAAAATCGACACTTCTTTGCACAAACCTATAACGATTGTGCAAAAAATGCCGTCATTTTGTTCTTCTTGCCTGATAATCATCATGGTATGTCCGCGTTCGGGAACACACATCGCTGTGTATCAGCGTGTCGGGTGGCGCGAAGTGTGAAAAATAGCCTTATTTATTTGCACATTTGACCCTTTTGAGTTAAATTTGCACGTACATGTGCCGCCTGCGCGGGCTTTTGGAGACATACGTGCGGCATGGCGGCAGGAGGACGTCACTTATTACATTTAAATCTAAACACAATGTCATTCACACAAATCCGCAGCCGCATGTTCTGTCTGGCGACAGACGGCTACCATGCAAGAAACGCAGGGCAAGGCTCGCCGTGCTTCACGGACAGAGGCAAGTCGTCATGCCGGCGGCAGAAACCCTGCCCGGCGGCGTAGTCGCGTGGCTCAGGCGTATGAGGGTGTACAGACAGATGAGAATGTATGACGGTCAGTCCATGAATCACGTGTTATACGGCAAACAAGTACGTTCACTCATATTATAAACAACATCATCAAAGACGGCATGAAAACCGATCACCTTCTGATAATGAGATTCTCGGGGCTGGGAGATGTGGCAATGACGGTGCCTTTGGTATGGTCGCTGGCACGACGCTACCCTCATCTGCGCATCACTGTGCTCAGCAGCCCTTTCGCAAGAGTGCTTTTCGACAGCATGGCACCGAACGTAGGCTTCATGGAAGCCGACCTTAAAAACGAATATCGTGGCGTGAAGGGACTGAACGCGCTTTACCGTCGGCTCACAGCCAAGCAGTTCACGGCAATCGCCGACCTGCACAACGTGCTGCGTTCAGGCTATCTCCGCATGCGCTTCAACATCGACCGCTACCGCGTGGAGCACATAGACAAGCACCGGCGCGAGCGTCGCCAGCTTGTAGCCACCACCGGCAAACAGCTGGTGCAGCTGCCTTCGGTGTTCGAACTGTATGCCGATGTGCTTGCGCGTCTGGGTTATCCGGTCGACATGGAGTTCGATTCAATGTTCCCTCCCACAGGCGGAAACATACGCCTCATCTCACCTCTCGTGGGCGAGAAAAAGCCGTTCCAGCAATGGATAGGCATAGCTCCGTTCGGCGCATATCAGGGAAAGACCTATCCGTTGCCGCTCATGGAGGGTGTGATAGACGAGCTTACGCGCCGTCATCCGTCGTGCCGCATATTCCTGTTCGGTGACGGCAGCGAGAGGGAAAGGCTCGCGCTCGACTCCATGGCGGACAGCCGCAAGAACTGCATCAACGCCTCCGCCGTGCTCGGATCGGTTTACAACGAGCTTGTACTCATGAGTCATCTCGACGTGATGCTTAGCATGGACAGTGCCGCCATGCATCTCGCGTCGATTGCCGGAGCCACGGTGGTGAGCGTGTGGGGAGCCACTCATCCGCTCGCTGGATACACCGGATGGCGTCAGCGTGCCGATGACGTGGTGCAGGCAGACCTGTCATGCCGCCCTTGCAGCATCTCCGGCAACAGACCGTGTCTGCGGGGTGACTACGCATGCCTTACGTCGATAGAGCCCGGAAGGGTCGCCGACAGCGTAGACCGCGTGCTTGTGCGGTATGGCGGAGTGTAGGAGCGGAAACATCATAAGGTCATAAATATAAAATGAGGAGATGCCGGAACAGGCATCTCCTCTTTGTTTTAATCAGTTGTTTTCCGCTTCGTAAGGTAGTATTATAAGGTATATGTGGCTATGCACATATTTATATGTTATTCACGCGACGCTCCGGTCGTCCTGAGACATTGTGTCCGCCGCATGACTCTTCCCTGTGTGTCCTATCCGAATAGCGACATCGCGATGCCGCGTTCGAGCCCCCGCAGCTCTGCCAGTCCGCGCAGACGTCCTATGCAGGAGTATCCCGGATTGGTGTGTTTGTGCAGGTCGTCTATCATCTGATGCCCGTGGTCGGGGCGTACCGGTATAGACACCTTGCGCCTCTGCTGCACCTCCAGCAGTGCCTTCATCATTCCGTACATGTCCACATCGCCCTCCAGATGGTTCGCCTCGTAGAAGTTTCCGTCGTCGTCGCGGTGCGTGCTGCGCAGGTGTACGAAGTTTATGCGGTCGCCGAATTCATACATCATCGCCACAAGATCGTTGTCGGCGCGCACTCCCAACGAGCCTGTGCACAGACAAAGTCCGTTCGACGGGTTGGGCACACGTTCCGTGAGCAGCCTGAAGTCGTCTGCCGTTGAGAGGATGCGCGGCAGTCCGAAGAGCGGGAAAGGCGGGTCGTCGGGATGTATCACGAGGCTTGTGCCGGTCTCGTCTGCCACAGGCGCGATTTCCGAAAGGAAAAAGACAAGGTTGTCGCGCAGCCTCTCGGCACCGATGCCCTGGTAGCGCCGCAGTGCGGTTCTGAACTGTTCGAGTGTGAAACTCTCCTCCGCTCCGGGCAGACCTGCTATTATGTTGCGCGTGAGGACACGTTTCTCCTCCTCCGTCATGCGCTCGTAGCACTCACGGGCAGCCTCTTTCTCCGTGTCGGTATATTCCTCCTCAGCCTCCTGTCTTTTCAGGATGAAGAGGTCGAACGCCATCATCGCCGCCTTCTCGAAGCGCAGAGCCTTTGAGCCGTCGGGCATTGTGAACGCCAGGTCCGTGCGTGTCCAGTCGAGCACAGGCATGAAGTTGTATGTCACGCACCGTATGCCGCACTCCGCCAGATTGCGTAGTGTAGTCTTGTAATTGTCTATATGGCGCATGAAGTCGCCCGTCCGCGTCTTTATGTCCTCGTGCACAGGCACGCTCTCCACGACGCTCCACACGAGTCCTGCCTCCTCTATGAGCTTCTTTCTCCGCATTATCTCGTCTGTGCTCCACACTTCTCCGTTGGGTATATTGTGCAGTGCGTGCACCACGTCTGTGGCTCCTGCCTGCCGTATGTCCCACAGGCTCACCGGGTCGTCCGGTCCGTACCATCGCCACGACTGTCTGCATAAATACATGATTCCTGTATGTTTTGTAGTTTTGTTAAAACAGTTTCTCATCAAGCCTTATACTGTCCCGCAAGCGCATGCCACGTATATGGCGTGCCGGACAGTAATGTCCTATCTTCCGTTTTTATGATTATTATATGGAGAAAGCGTCGAAACCGCCGTCCACCACAGTCACCGTGCCGGAGACGAACCGTGATGCGTCGCTGGCAAGCCACTGCAGTGTGCCCAACAGCTCCTCCGGTTCGCCGAAGCGTCCGAAAGGAGTGTGGGCGATGATTGTCTCGGCGCGCTTCGTCAGGTTGCCGTCCTTGTCTGTGAGCAGCGTGCGGTTCTGCTCCGTGAGGAAGAATCCTGGAGCCACCGCGTTCACGCGCAGTCCCGGTCCGAACTTTGCAGCCAGCTCGCCACACATGTATCTGGTGAAGTTTATCACCGCCGCCTTCGCCACGCCATATCCTGCCACGCGCGTCAGCGGACGCAGTCCCGCCTCCGACGCTATGTTTATTATCGAGCCCGCCTTCTGCCTCACCATAGCCTGTGCGAAAACCATTGTAGGCAGCACGGTGCCGAAAAGATTGAGGTCGACAACCTGCCTCACGGCATCCGTGTCGAGGTCGAAGAACGTCTTGTCCGGTGCTATCGTCGCTCCCGGCATGTTGCCTCCGGCTGCGTTTATCAGCACATCTATGCGTCCGTACATGTTCATTATGGCATCGTAGCTGCCCTCCAGCCTTGTCCTGTCGAGCACGTCGGTGGCGAGGAACACCGCCTCTCCGCCTGCCGCGCGGGCTTTCTCGGCTATCTGTGTGCCTCTCTGGACGTTGCGTCCGAGCATCACCACCTTCGCTCCTTCTTCCGCGAAATGGCTCACCATGGCTCGTCCAAGCACTCCGGTCGCTCCGGTTATGACGATAACCCTGTCTTTTACGCTAAACAAATTCATATTTTTCAGTTTATTTTCCTCTTCTTATAATCTTTTACAGACACCTGCCCTGCTCCGCGCAACAGCCCTGTGCGTGATGCGTACGGTGGCGTCGCAGGGTGCGTGTCAGTCGGTTATGAGCTTGTACTTAGGCACAAGAGTCTTCATGATGGTCCATCCCACGAGATAAGCCACGGAGCAGATGCAGAATATTATGAAGTATCCTGCCGGCTTGCCGGTGAATCCCATGAACTCAAGCTGCACGTTGTCGGCATACACGAACAGGTTGCCCGCACACGTCTGCATGAGCATCGAGCTTACGCCTCCCGCCATTCCGCCTATGCCAGTCACGGTGGCTATCGCCTTTTTGGGGAACATGTCGCTCACGGTTGTGTAAATGTTTGCCGACCACGACTGGTGAGCCGCGCAGCCCAGACCTATGAGCACCACCGGATACCACGGCGAGAGAGTGCCGAGCGGCTGTGCGAAGAGCACCACAAGCGGCACAAACGCGAAGATGAGCATGGCTCTCATGCGGGCGGCATACGGGTTGGAGCCGGTGCGGTTGATGAATATCGTGGGCAGCTTTCCGCCCCATAGCGACAGCATGGTTATGGCATAGAGCGTGAAGATGAGAGCCATGCCGAGCCCTTCGGATGTCTTTATGCCGAACTGGGTGTTGAGATATGATGGTGTCCAGAAAAGGAAAAACCACCACACACCGTCCGTGCAGAACTTGCCGAGCACGAACGCCCACGTCTGCCTGTATCTGAAACACTGCCACAGCGGCATCTTTTTCTCGCCGCCGGAAGCAGGCTGCTCCGCCATCATACCGGCTTCCAGCCTCTTGTCCTGTTCTATGTATTCAAGCTCGGCGTCATTGACAAACCTGCTCTCACGTGGCGGTTTGTACATGAACACCCAGAATCCCATCCACACGAAACCCATCACACCGATGATGACAAACGCCATCTCCCATCCCCAACGCTTCGCAAGCAGCGGGATGGTGAGCGGTGCTATGAGCGCGCCGATGGACGCTCCGGCGTTGAATATGGACGTGGCGAACGCCCTGTCGCGCTTGGGGAAATACTCCGCCGTGACCTTCACAGCCGCCGGGAAATAGCCTGCCTCGCCGATGGCAAGCACGCAGCGCGCCGCAAGAAAGAAATACATGCTCACTGTGGCAATAACCACCGCCATGTCGCCCGTGGCTACTATGAGCTGTGTCTTGTCCTCCAGCCCCACGCACAGTTCGGTGGCTACACCGCACAAAGCGTGCAGACATGCTCCAGCCGACCATATGCCGATGGACCACATGAATCCCGCCTTTGTCCCGAGCCAGTCCACCGCCCGTCCGGCAAAGAGCATTCCTATGGCATATACTATGGAGAATGTGGCTGTGACATATCCGTAGTTTATCTCGTTCCAGTGGAACTCGGGCTTTATGAACTCGTCCCACGTGAGCGAGAGCACCTGCCGGTCGAGATAGTTCACGGTGAGTGCGAGGAACATCATTATGCAGATGGTCCATCTGTAGTTGGTCATTTTCTGTGTCGTTGTGTTGCCGGTCATGTTCATGTCTCAGGTTTTCGTGTGGTTGGTTATTGTCATTTCCTTGCGCGTTGTATTATGTCGAGAGCGTATCGGCACTTCTCCGTTATGCTGTTCCAGTCGCCTGCGTCTATGCGGTCTTTTGGAAACAGCTTCGAGCCCATGCCCACGCATGTCGTGCCAGCCTTCATCCATGCCGTCAGGTTCTCCTCTGTCGGCTCCACGGCACCGGTCGCCATGATTAGGGTCCATGGCATGGGTGCCTTTATGTTCTTGACAAATGAGGGACCTCCTACATTTCCGGCGGGGAATATCTTGCAAAGGTCGCAACCAACTTC
>ERZ772884.553-NODE-553-length-27779-cov-10.201883_pt1 | contig 27779 bp, 20 predicted proteins | sample MGYA00580574_ERZ772884 | MGnify/ENA primary metagenome ERZ772884 (study PRJEB29015, sample SAMEA2737690) | human gut metagenome | biome: human gut; feature: human-associated habitat; material: faeces | place: China | collected 2012 ... | reverse complement strand
TCAGCAGCGTGCTGAACGTCGGGCTGGACGCCGCGTTCATGGGGCCGCTGGGGCTGGGCGTGCGCGGCGCGGCCATTGCCACGGTGCTGGCGCAGGGCATCAGCGCCGTGCTGGGCGTTGTATACATCCTGCGCGGCTACCCGGAGCTGCGCTTTACGCCCCGGCAGCTCGGGGCTGCCACGCGCCGCGCCGTGACCAGTATGTTCTGGGCGGGCCTGAGCATGGGGCTGATGAGCGCCATCTACAATCTGGGCAGCGTGGCGCTGCAAAGCAGCATCAACGCGCTGGGCAGCGTCTACATCACGGCGCAGACCGCCGCGCGCCGCTTAGCGGAGCTGTACTTTATCCCGGGCGGTGCGCTGGGCATCGGCGTGGCGACGTTCAGCAGCCAGAATCTGGGTGCGGGCCGCCGCAGCCGCATTTGGCAGAGCGTCAAGGCCGCGCTTGCGATCTATTTTGTGTGGTGGGTGTTTGTGATGGCGTTCACCTTCCTGCTGGGCGGGGCCGCCATCCGCGGCATCACGGGCAGCACGGACGAGGTCATTATCTCCAACGCGCTGCTGTACCTGAAAATCAGCGCACCGGTCATCCCGCCGATGGCCGTGCTGGTCATTCTGCGCAATATGCTGCAGGGCATCCGGCACACGGTAGAGCCGCTGCTGGCCAGCGGGCTGGAGCTTGTGGGCAAGGTGATCTTTGCCGTATGGCTCGTGCCGGTCCGGGGCTACCGCGCGGTCTGCTTTTGTGAGCCGACGACCTGGGTCGTATGCTTTGTGTTTATCCTGCTGGCGGTCTGGCGCTGCCGGGGCGATTTACGCGACGCAGAAAAAATATGATTTTTTTTTGCAAAAAGGGCTTGCAATTTGGAAGTCGTTCTGCTATAATAATATGCGTCGCCAAGAGGCGGCGCAATAAGCGCGGTTAGCTCAGCTGGTAGAGCATCTGCTTGACGTGCAGGAGGTCACAGGTTCGAGTCCTGTACCGCGCACCAAGAGTCTGTGACATCTAAGATGTCACAGACTCTTTTTTTGTTGTATCGCCCAGAACCGGCAAGGCCGATGTTGAAAGCGAGATCCGTAGGGGCGCATTCTATATGCGCCCGCGGAGGTTTGCCTTACCGCAAGCGGACACGGGCGGATATGGAATCCGCCCCTACGTTTTTTGTGGCGGGCGGAGTCCCCTCGCAGAGGCGGTGCCCCGCGTGGAGTTGTCTCCCTTTGTTGAAAGCGAAATCCGTAGGGGCGCATTCTATATGCGCCCGCGGAGGTTTATCCTGCCGCAAGCGGGCACGGGCGGATATGGAATCCGCCCCTACGTTTTTTTGTGGCGGGCGGAGAGGGGCGCGTTTTTGCCTGTTGTGCGTGCAAGCGGATTTATTTCCGCTTTCGCCTTGTCAAGAACCATCTTATGTGGTATACTATTTCTCTACAAGTCCACAGGCAAACCCGGTGCAAACCGGCGACGCAAAGCTATAGGGGCCCATCGGGTCAGCCAGTTGCCAACAAGAAATTGTTGTTTTACTGCCGCCGGTAGCTTCGCGTCCTTTTTGGGGCAGGAGTTGACGAGGGTGAAAACACATCGCTACACCGGCGGCACAAAGCAGGGCATCTATAACGCTCTGCTGTTTTCTGCTGCCCGCGGATATTGTTTAATACGGTCAGACAGCGCTTTCAGGTATGGGTCCGCCATGCCCTGAAGGCGTTTTTTCCTGCGTCACAGCCTATATAGCAGACCGTCAAAGAAATAAGGAGAAAAACCGGATGAAAAAGAAACCACTGCACAGAATTTCCTCCCTGCTTGCAGCCACGGTGCTGGGTCTGTTCCTGCTGACCGGCTGCGCCGGAAAAAGCACCGAGGCGGTGCAGGCACAGGAGGACGCCGACACCATTCAGGTCTATTTGTGGACCAACAGCCTCTACGAAAAGTACGCCCCCTACGTGCAGGCGCATCTGCCGGACGTAAACATTGAGTTTATCGTGGGCAACAACGATCTGGACTTTTACAAATTCTTGCAGGAAAACGGCGGTCTGCCGGACATTATAACCTGCTGCCGTTTCTCCCTGCATGATGCGGCCCCCCTGAAGGACAGCCTGATGGACCTTGCCACCACCAACGAGGCAGGCGCTGTCTACAATACCTACCTCAACAGCTTTAGAAATGAGGACGGCAGTGTAAACTGGCTGCCCGTATGCGCAGACACCCACGGCTTTGTGGTCAACCGCGGCCTTTTTGAGGAATACGGTATCCCGCTGCCCACCGATTACGCCAGCTTTGCCGCTGCCTGCAAAGCCTTTGACGAGGCGGGCATCCGCGGCTTTACCGCCGATTATCTGTACGACTACACCTGCATGGAAACGCTGCAGGGGCTTTCCGCCGCCGAGCTTACGACCACGGAAGGGCGCAAATGGCGCACCGCCTACAGCGACCCCGCCGACACCGCCCGTGTCGGGCTGGACAATACCGTCTGGCCGGGCGCCTTTGCGCGTATGGAGCAGTTCATCCGGGACACCGGTCTTACGGCGGCGGACTTAGAGCTGAATTACGACGACGTGACCGGGATGTTCGGCAAGGGGGAGCTTGCCATGTACTTTAGCAGCTCCGCCGGCGTACAGATGTTCCGGGAGCAAGGCATCGACGCGACCTTTTTGCCGTTCTTCAGCCAGAACGGCGAAAAATGGCTGATGACCACCCCCTACTTCCAGGTGGCGCTGAACCGTGACCTGGAGCAGGACGCCGCCCGGCGCGTAAAGGCAATGCAGGTCCTGCACGTCATGCTGTCGGAGGGAGCGCAGGAGCAGATCCTCGCGGACGGGCAGGATCTTTTGAGCTACAGCCAGAATGTCAGCTACCACCTGACCCACACCATGGAGGACGTGCGCTCGGTGGTGGAAGAAAACCACATGTACATCCGCATCGCCTCCAACGATTTCTTTGCCATCTCCCAGGATGTGGTTTCCAAGATGATCGCGGGCGAATATGACGCCGGGCAGGCCTACCGTGCGTTCAACGCCCGCCTTCTGACAGAGAAAACGCCCGACACAAGCGGCGTTGTGCTGACCAGTGAAACCGCCTATTCCAACGTGTTCCACAAAAACGGCGGCAATGCGTCCTTCTCGGTCATGGCAAACACGCTGCGCGGGCTGTACGGCACCGACGTGCTGGTGGCACCCGCCAGCAGCTTTACCGGCAGCGTGCTGCAGGCAGACTATACCCAGACAGCAGCGCGCGCCATGATCATGCCCAACGGGCTTATGTCGTACCGGCGCACCATGACGGGTGCCGAGCTGAAGGACACCGTGCGCGCCTTTGTGGAAGGCTGCGAGGGCGGCTTTACGCCGTTCAACCGCGGTTCCCTGCCGGTGGTCAGCGGCATTGCCGTGCAGGTGCAGGAGAACGGCGGCAGCTATACGCTGACCGGCATCACCCGCGGCGGCCAGCCGCTGCAGGATGACGACACCGTCACCGTGACCTGCCTGGCAACCGAAAAGCAGATGGCACCGCTGCTGCAGGACGAAAGCCGCGCGTTTGAGCGCGGGGAGGCCACGGTCAGAAACGCCTGGAGCGAGGCACTTTCCGGCGGCAGCGTGACGCTGGCCGCGCCGGAAAGCTATATTACATTCGGGGGGGGGTAATGCGCTGTGGAAGAAGCTAAGCATAAAATAAAAATAAAGCGACATTCCCGGCAAAATTGGTATGCTGCGGCGGCCTGCCTGCTGTCGATTGCGCTGCTTGTCTGCCTTAGCGCGCAGTACCTTTCGTTTGTGTCAAAAACCATCTATGCGGAAAGCACCGAGCATTTGGAGGAAGTCCTGCACAAATCCAACAATATGCTGAGCATGATCGTTAAGAAGAACATCTCCTACCTGCATTTGTGGAACGGCTTTCTGAGCAGTGACCCCGATGATGCCAGCACGCAGGCGTATCTGGAGTCAGCGCAGCAGCAGCTTGGCTTTGCCGAATTCTACTTTCTTTCTTACGACGGCAACTACATGACCCCCGGCGGGGAAACGGGCTACTTAGGCTTGCAGACCAACCTCGACGAGCTGCTTTCCGACCAGAAGGACGTTGTGTTGAACACGGCCCTGCCCGGGCAGGACCCGATGCTGGTGTTCATCTGCCCCGAAACCAAGGGCATCTACCGCGGCTTTGCCTACGATGCCGTTGCCATCAGCCACTACAACAATGTTGTGATGAAGGTCGTGGACGATTCGTCTTTCGGCGGAGCGGCCAGCTCCTTTGTCATCTACCCGGACGGGCAGGTCCTGATCGAAAATATCGCAGAAGGCTCGGAATCCATTTACAATTTTGTGTCGATACTGCGCGAGTATTCCGACCTTACCGAGGCGCAGATACAGGAGCTTACGGACGACTTTGCGCAGGGCATCACCGGAAACCGCGAGGTGACGCTGGACGGCACAAGATACTATATGGTCTACGAAAGCACCGGCATCCAGAACTGGACCCTGGTGGGGCTTGTCCCGCGGAATACCGTCAATGCCGCCATGAACCAGCTTTGGCAGCGCACGGTGCAGATCGTAGCCCTCGTTGTCCTGTCGATTGCGGCAATGGTCCTTCTGATGGTCATGCACCGGGGCCGCACCAAGCTGCGCCGCCAGAACACCGCGATTTTGTACCGGGATGTGCTGTTCGAGAAGCTGTCCCAGAACGTGGACGACGTTTTCCTGCTGCTGGATGCCCAAAAGCACCGGGCGGATTATGTCAGCCCGAACATAGAGCGGCTGCTGGGCCTGACGCTGAAGAGCGTGCGCAAGAATATCGGCATGCTGGCCCTGCTGTACCCGGCGGATTCCCCCGGCCGCACCAAAAATTATCTGGAAGGGCTTGCCTGCGGCGACCAGCGCGAATGGGACACGGAGTTTGTCCATCAGAAAACCGGGGAGCATCGCTGGTTCCATGTGGTTGCCATGGGCAGCGAGGTCGAGGGCAAAACCAAGCACATTCTGGTTCTGTCTGACCGCACCGCCGACAGGCAGGCGAACCAGGCGCTCTCGGATGCCGTGGCCGCCGCCGAAAACGCCAACCGCGCCAAGAGCACCTTCCTTTCCAATATGTCCCACGACATCCGCACCCCGATGAATGCCATCATCGGCTTTACCACGCTGGCGGTCAGCCATCTGGACGACAAGGACCGCGTGAAGGAATACCTTACCAAGATACTTGCCTCCGGCAACCACCTGCTTTCGCTCATCAATGATATTCTGGATATGAGCCGCATCGAAAGCGGAAAGATCCAGCTGGACGAGACCGAGGTCAACCTGTCCGACGTGCTGCACGACATAAAGACCATCGTCAGCGGGCAGATATACGCAAAGCAGCTGGAATTGTATATGGACGCGATAGATATTACCGATGAGGACGTCTATTGCGACAAGACCCGGCTGAATCAGATTTTGATGAACCTTTTATCCAACGCCATCAAGTTCACCCCCGCGGGCGGCACGGTGTCGCTGCGGGTGCGCCAGCTTGCCGGCCAGGTCAGCGGCTGCGGGCAGTATGAGTTCCGCGTCAAGGACAGCGGCATCGGCATGAGCCCGGAGTTTGCCCAAAAAATCTTTGAGCCCTTTGAGCGCGAGCGCACCTCCACGGTAAGCAAGATACAGGGCACCGGGCTGGGCATGGCCATCTGCAAAAACATCGTAGATATGATGGGCGGCACCATCGAGGTGCAGACCGCGCCGGGCAAGGGCTCTGAATTTATCGTCCGTGTGCCGCTGCGCATACAGGCAGAGCACCGCAAGGCGGAAAAGATCCCCACGCTGGAGGGTCTGAAGGCGCTGGTGGTGGACGACGATTTCAACACCTGCGACAGCGTGACCAAGATGCTGGTCACGGTGGGTATGCGCGCCGATTGGACGCTTTCCGGCAAGGAGGCCGTGCTGCGCGCACGGCAGTCCATCGAGATGGGCGATACCTACAAGGCCTATATCATCGACTGGCGCCTGCCGGATATGAACGGCATCGAGGTCACCCGCCAGATTCGCAGTTTGAACGATGATACGCCTATTATTATCCTGACCGCCTATGACTGGTCCGACATTGAGGCCGAGGCAAAGGCCGCCGGTGTCACGGCGTTCTGCCCCAAGCCGATGTTCCTGTCGGACCTGCGCGACTCCCTGATGACCGCCATCGGGCAGAAGCCGGAGGAGCAGCAGGGCGTATTGCCCAAGGAACCCACCGACTTTGCGGGCAAGCACATCCTGCTTGCCGAGGATAACGAGCTGAACCGCGAGATTGCCGTGGAGATTCTGAACGCCTACGGCTTTGAGGTCGATACCGCAGAGAACGGCGCCATCGCCGTGGAAAAGGTCTGCACCGCCGCGCCGGGGCAGTACGATCTGGTGCTGATGGACGTGCAGATGCCGATCATGGACGGCTACACCGCCACCCGCCGCATCCGCGAGCTGGAAAACCCCGCCCTGGCAGGTATCCCCATTCTTGCCATGACGGCGAACGCCTTTGACGAGGACCGCCGCAACGCCCTGGAATGCGGCATGAACGGTTTCCTGTCCAAGCCCATCGTGATCGCCGACCTTGTGCAGGAGATGCGCAAGGTCCTGTAACACGCGGGGTTTCAGAGCCGGGAATCATACGCAAAGCCAAAACAAAAAACGCAGCCACGCTATTTTACCGTAAAATAGCGTGGCTGCGTTTTTTGTGGATGTCCCTGTTGGTCGGAAACGTAATCCGTAGGGGGCGCATTCTATATGCGCCCGCGGAAGTTTATCCTTCCGCAAACGGGCACGGGCGGATATGGAATCCGCCCCTACGTTTTTTGTGGGGACGGGGAGGAGCACGTTTTTCCCTGTTGCGTGTGTAGGGGCGACCATTGGTCGCCCGTCAACTTACCGCCGCAACGAATTTTCCGGGACAGTTTTCTTGTAAGGCAAGCGGGCACGGGCGAGCAATGCTCGCCCCTACAAATGTTTTTTGACAGTCTGAGCCCGAAATATTCCTGCCCGCCGCACGGTTCTCTCCCCCACCGCCTGCGGGCGGAGCCCCCCTCGCAGAGGGGGCCAAGAGAGGGCGGTGCCCCGCGCGGAGTTTTCTCCCTTTGTCGGATACGTAATCCGTAGGGGCGCATTCTATATGCGCCCGCGGAAGTTTATCTTACCGCAAACGGGCACGGGCGGATATGGAATCCGCCCCTACGTTTTTGAAACGGCAGAGCACAGCGCCAGCACCAACAAAAGCGCGGGCCGGGCGGCATCGCCGGTTTGCGGAATGCGGAATGTGGGTGCGGTGGTCTGCGCCGGGGGCGTGGCGGGCGGCGCTTCACCGGCAGGCGTTTGCGCGCTTACCGGCGCGGGAATTGTGCTGGCCTGCAGCGGGGTCAACAGACCGTTGTCCTCAAGCTGCAGCACCAGATCTGCACCGATGCCGCTTTTGTCCACATATATGACATGCGCACCGCCGCTTACGCCGAGGTAGGTGGTTATATCCTCGGTCAGATAGAACGCCATGTACCCCACGACCTTGCCGTTTTCCAGCGCGGTCATGGTGTGGTGGCCGGTTTCGACATCGTCAAAGCGGAAGCTGCCGTCACTACCGGTGACACAGGTTTTTAGGGTGGAGCGCAGCTCCAGCGTGATACCGGAAACGGGCGCACCGTTGCGCGTTGCCTTGCCCTGCACGATGTAGCGATTACCATAAACGGGCGCTGCTGTGCCGGTTTCGACTTGCAGGGTCAAATCCTCATACACGGCGGGCAGCGTGTAATAGCCGCCCTGCACGGAGCCGGTGACATCCGCCCCGTTGACAAGCACGCGGGTAAGCACCCTGCCGGAATCCGGGCGGACAAGCAGCTGCGGCTGGCTGAGGCGCTCGACCGTAAAGGCCGTGCCGGACTGGCCGTTGCAGAACACGGCGGCACCGTCCGCCTGAGTTACGGTTATGGTGTGCGTGCTGGGCACTGTGGTGGTGATTTTCACCGTGTTGTCGTTGTTATCTGCAAAGACGGGCAGGCAAATGCCGCAAAGCAGTGCAAGCGCACATAGCAGACCTGTTAGCTTTTTCACAGACGTCACCCCTTTTTATTGTAGCTGATTTCGAAGGTTACAGAGCCCTCGTACTTGCCGGCGGGGGCGGTGTTCCATGCCTTTTGGTCGATATGGGCGCTGAGTTGGACTTCCTTTTTCGTATCAGTAAACGATGTTGAAGTGAAGGAATTGCTGCCTTCATACAGGGTGAACTGAATCGTCTTGGTATTGTCCGCCTGATTCTCCAGCTCATATTCTGTTGCGGAAATCGTAACCTCATGGTCGGGGTCAAGCTGGGCTGCACTGAGGTGCAAGGTGCCGTTCAGGTTGGTGTCGGTATGGTTGAAAGTGATGTTCGTTGCAGCCGGAATCACAACCGTGTAGGTGGGGTTGATAGTGGTTGTAATGGTTGTAGTTTTGGTTTCATCCGCCAAAACAGGTACCGCGCAGGCAGCACAAAGGGCGAAAGCAAGGGCAAGGGAAGCGAGTTTTTTCATGGGTGATTTCTCCTATTCTCTATAACAGTTTGTTGAACAGCTTGTACCGCTGTGTGTTACTGTACATCCGGCACGGTCACAACATTGGCCCCGTTCATAGCGCTGCCGTCCTGCAGCGAGGCCGTTGTGATGCGCAACCTCCGCGTCCGCTCCTCCGGTGATGAAGTTCTTTCATTTAATAATAGCATTTCCGACGCTGTAACGCAATCGTTTGGGACGAATAGACATCATTACACTTTGTAATATGCTGTTTGCATAAAAAATAGCCGCCTGCCGTTAGACACAAGCAGGCGGTTTTGCAGATATTTTAGTGGTTTCGTCCCAAAGAAATGCCGAGATACATCATCATGGATTTTTGGCTGTCGGTTAGCGTGTGCGCCGTAGAAAAATCCTGCACATTGAACAGAATGCACCCACAATGTCCGGCAAATGTGGGGAAACAGGTGACTTTTAAGTAGGTGTCCACCTCCGGGCTGTAATCGAAAATTTCCAGCATTTCGCCGTACAGAACGGCGCGCTCATAGCTGCGCAGCCACTTGGCGTCCATATTGGCGAACAGGCTGCCGAACGAATGGTCGATCAGAGATTCCAGCGGTAATTTTTCCAGCTTTGCCAGTGCAGGGTTGGCATAGCGGAAAATCCAGTCCACGGCGCGGCGCTCCTCGTCAAAGACCATTTCAATGTCGGTAAAGGCGAAGGGCATGGCGTCAAAGCTCTTGTAATGCTCGTGATATTCCTCGGCGTTGGCGGGCGCGGTGTCGTCCTGCATGGTCAGGATCAGCCGCTTTTGCTGTGTTTGCAGCTGCTCCAATATCCGCTTTTTCTGCCGCACCACATATTCCAGCTGCTCTCCGCTGTTTAAAACGACGGTGTTTTCCACGCTGTGTATGGCGCGCACCGCGACCAGACAGCTGCGGTGTACCTTAATAAAGTCATCGCCCAAGTGCTGCTCCAGCTCCTCCATGGTGATGCGCGAGGTAAAGACCGCGCCGTTCGTCAGATGCACCTCAGCGTAGTTGCGCTTCATTTGGATATACCGAATCGTGTCGGCGTTGATGACCAGCGGGGCATCGCCGCCCTTGCGCCGCGGCGCAAAGGCAATGGTTTTTGCAGACATAAGCAAGCCTTCTTTCTGCGGGTTTTATGATGTATGTAATACTTGTTCTGCTGTATAAAACTATTGATGTCGGATTGATAACCCAATTTTACCAAGCATAATTGGTTAAATCAAGCGCGATTTTGAATTTATCCGCACGGAAAAAGAAAAGCAGTTAGTGCTGCCAGATATTATTTTCCAAATCACGCAGACGCGCTTTGTAGTCGTTAATAAGCGCCTGCGTGTTTTCGGTATCGGGAAAGCTGACAATATAGCCATCCTCTGGTTTTTAGGGACTTCGGCTATCAGCACACAGCCACCAAAGAAAGCAACGACCGTTATATTGATGCAGCCCCGAGTACATGGCATTTATGCAGCAATACAAAAAGCGCCGGGATACGCAATCAGTTGAGCAGTGAATTGTACGGAAAATAAAGAATCGCAGCCATGCCATTTTGTAGTAAAATAGCATAGCTGCGTTCTTTTTGGTGGGCCGTGAGGGATTCGAACCCCCACTCAAGCGGTTATGAGAATCACGAAAATCTTAAAATCCCGTTTTTCTTGTGCAACAGTGACAAATAGCATCGGCGCACGAGCAAGAGGCATTAGTTATTATGACGGTGTTTTTAGTCCGATTTCGTAGTGAAAATCAGACTAAATCGCCAGGTTCGTCGCCAGAAAAAAAGCTGGCGACGAAAATCGCCCAAAAAGACTCATTTGGTGCGATTTTGGCGATGAAAAAAGCTACTGTGGATTCGAGGCTTTTATGCCCCACCGTTTTTCTCATTATAAATCGTTCATTTTAGAATGTCAATATCGCCAACAAGGGGGAAGTGTACCATTTTAGTAGAATACCGACCCAGTGTTCCTCTCCCCCACACCCCCTCTCCAGCTGGCTGAAGAAACAGCCAGCTGAAAAAGAGAATATCGTTTCTTACAAGCATCTTACCTGTTCGCAGATGAGGTGCTTTTTTTATTACAATCTTGGAGGTCATCATGGGCAAATATCAGAAGAACATCGAGGCTGCACGGCGCATCAGCGTCATGCAGTACCTTGAAACCTACCATCCCGGCGAGCTTGTCCGCAAAACAGACAAGGAGTATTGCACCAAGACGCACAGCAGCCTTGTTATCACGCCCGCAAATGGGCTGTTTCACTGGTTTTCGCAGAGCAAGGGTGGCAACAATGCACTCGACTATCTGGTAAAGGTTGAGGGCATGGACTTTGTCTCGGCGGTACGGTTGTTGAGTGCAATGGCTCCCGCGCCTGTTTCTATTCAGACGGCTAAGGCTTCTTCTCCCCAGCAGCACACGACCCGCTCGTTTGAGTTACCCACCGCAGATCGAAACACCGAAGCTGCAACGGCCTATCTGATGCACCGTGGCATCAGTCCGAAAGTGCTGCGCTACTGTGTGGGTAGTGGAATCCTATACCAAACTACGCGCGGCAACTACCGCAACTGCGTTTTTGTGGGCAAAGATGAAAACGGCGTACCGCGCTCTGCTTTTCAGCGCGGCTGTCAAGGCAGCTTTCGCGGAGATGTCGCGGGCAGCCAAAAACAGTATGGCTTTCTGATTCCTGCCGAGATTGAAACCTGTGATACCGTAGAAATCTACGAAGCCCCTATTGATGCTATGTCCGGCGCGACGTTGCGGCAGTACAAGCATGATGCACCGTGGCGCAGCGTCCACTACTTGGCGCTGGGTGGGCTGAACCACCAGGCGATTGACTACTTTTTACAGCAGCATCCCGAAGTTAAGCGCGTGGCACTTTGCTTTGACCGTGATGAACCCGGCAGGAACTTTACAAAAATTGTGGCAAAAAGGCTGACAGAACGGGGATATATCGTACAGGACGCGCCCCCGGCCATAGGCAAGGATTATAACGACTATCTGCTGGCGGCTCGTAGACTTATCAGCATGGAACGGTAAAGGAGCGGAACATGAAAACTATTGCAGTTGCAAACCAAAAAGGCGGCGTGGGTAAAACGACCACCACCGTAAACCTCGGCACAGCACTGGCGGCTATGGGCTACAAGGTGCTGTTGGTGGACGCCGACCCGCAGGGTGATTTGAGCAGCTATCTCGGCTATGAGGGCACCGAAAACGGCGCAACAATCAGCGACCTAATGGAATCTGTTATCAAGGACGAAAAGCCGCCAGAAGTGGTAATTCACCATGAAGAAAAGGTAGATTTCATTCCCTCCGACATTGGTCTGTCTGATATGGAAGTGAGCCTTGTAAATGTTATGGCGCACGAAAAAATCATGGAACAGGCATTGGAGCCGTTTAAGGATAAATATGACTACTGCTTGATCGACTGTATGCCCTCGCTGGGCATCATCACCGTAGCATCGCTTGTTGCGGCTGACAGGGTGTTGATTCCTGTGCAGGCGCAGCATTTCGCCCTCAAAGGTCTGGTATCCCTGTTCAAATCCGTCAACCAAGTAAAGCGCCGTATCAATCCCCGGCTGGATATTGACGGCATTGTGCTGACGATGGTGGACAAGCGCACCAACCTATCCAAAGATGTATGTGCTGCCTTGCGCAGCGCCTACGGTCACGCGCTGAAAATTTACCGTGCAGAAATCCCGGTCAGTACGCGCACGGCAGAAAGCGCTGCCAGTACACATAGCGTGCTGACCTACGATGCCAACGGCCCGGCCAGTTTGGCATACAAAGCGCTTGCCAAGGAGGTGACGGAGAATGAGAGAGTACGGCAGCAACATCAATCTGCCCTCACTCGATAATCTCTTTTCGAGTGAGCAGGAGCGGCAGGACGCAAAATTAGAGAAAATCCAAATTTTGCCGCTGACGGAACTGCATCCCTTTCGGAATCACCCTTTTCAAGTCCGTGACGATGACGAAATGGACAAAATGGTGGACAGTGTCAAGGCATACGGTGTCATGACCCCTGCCATTGTCCGACCCCGGCAAGATGGTGGGTATGAAATCGTGGCGGGCCACCGCCGCTGTCATGCCAGCCAGCGGGCGGGCGTGGAAACTATGCCCTGCATTGTGCGGGATATGGACGACGATACTGCTATTATTCTGATGGTGGACAGTAACTGCCAACGAGAGCATATTTTGCCGAGCGAAAAGGCGAAAGCGTATCAGATGAAGCTGGAAGCTGTAAAGAGAAAGGCCGGTAGACCGTCAAAAAATAATTCGGCCCAAGTTGGGCCGAATTTATGGGCTTCTGAAAAAGTTGCAGCTGATGCAGGAGAAAGTAGGTCACAGGTAAAAAGATTTATTGCATTGAACAACCTCACGCCAGCTTTAATGCAGATGGTAGATGCGGGCCGTCTGAAAACGACACCCGCCGTAGAACTTAGCTACCTTACCCCCGAAGAACAAGAGGACTTCCTGTCCTATATGGAATCCGAGGGCTGTACCCCGTCACTGTCTCAAGCACAAAAACTCAAGGAGGCCAGCAAGGAAAGCGTACTGACACCAGAAAAAATCCAGCATATTATGGCCACCAAACCGCCAAGTGTAAAGCCGCGTGACCCGCAGCTTATGATTCCCGTTGCAAAAGTTGAACGATACTTTCCGAAAGGCTTTACAAGCGACCAAATGCAGCAGGTTATCGTAAAACTGCTGGAAAACTACGCCCGTGCCCACCAGCACGGCAGCAGATGAGGGGGGGACACCGATGACAAGATTATTAGTTGTTGAACCCAGCTACTGCCCTTATCAAGCGGGTTTTTCCAGTGCGGCGACTGCGGTTTCCGAGGTAATCGAGGGTGAAAGCCAAATTCTAAAACCGTTTGGCACACCTCGCATCGGGCTGATATGCAGCAAAGCCCAAAGCCGGCTGAAATATAACAGGCAGGTCAATGACGAGGGAATTACCGTGCGCGGGCGATTTCTCATCTGCGGGCTAAATGGTGATAAAGTCGTGGGCTTATCCAAAGACCAGGCAGACCGATACAGCCGTCTACTTTTTCTACCGCAAGTCGAAGATATGGCAAGCGGTGAACTGCCCGCCGCAAAGGTACGCCCGCAGGATGAACGCTACGGGAACAAACTATCTTTTTGGGAAAGGTTGGAAAGATAATGGAAGAAAAGACAGATAAAGTAGTCGGCTACATCGAATATCTCGGTGCAGGCGGGATGATCGGTGAAATCGTTCCTTACACAAGCGTGGAAAAATTCAAGGATGAAATTCTGGATTCCTTGGATTGTGGGCGGCCAGTGACACCGGTTGTATTCTCAGATGAACTGGATGAGCCACTCCAATTTGATTCAGACACCTATTTCCCGTGGGGATTTCGCAGCGAAAAGCGAGTGCAAATCCCTTATGAAATCTATCAAACTAACAGGCGAGACCTTGTTTTTATGGAGTATTCTCCTGCGAGGCTCGCTGCCGGAGCAAAGGACTACGAACTCGTGTACAAGGGGCAGATGGAGCGTTGGGAAACGCTGGACAGCATTTATTCACGGCATAATCGGGATGACCGTCCAAACGCCAAAACTATGCGTTCCGTCTCTGTCAGCGATATTATTGTGACACACAAAGATAACGAGACACACGCTTTTTATGTTCAGCCGATTGGGTATAAGCAGGTAGATAACTTGTTGCCGGAACTTGAAAATGCCACACCGTCAAAAGCAGAACAGCACGAGCGATAAGGAGCAGCAAATGGCAAAATATGAAAATATTCGTGCGCTTGCCAAAAAGCAACTGCAGGCCGTCACGGAGAGCAGCGACCGCTGGAAAGCATTTTTGCGGACAGCGGCCATTGCTTATAATTATAGTTTCCCGAACCAGCTTTTGATTCACGAGCAAAGCCCCACCGCCACAGCCGTGGCCGACATAGCCTACTGGAATAATAATGCGGGCCGCTGGGTCAAGCGCGGCGCGCACGGTATCGCGGTATTTGACACTCGCGCCAATTCTTCCCGGCTGCGGTATCTGTTTGACATTTCCGATACCATCCCCCGTGCAGAGATTCCCGAAGCGCTGCCGTGGGTCATTACAGACCAGAACTGGCGGCCTGTTTGGGATAAAATCGTAGCGGATAATCACGCTGACAGCATCCAAAGCGCCCTCCTCATGCTCTCTACATCCTGCGTTGCCCAGCGCAGCGCCATGTTCACAACCGCACTGGGAAAAGCGATAGACGGCAGCAGCTTACAGTGGGCCAAGCCGGACGAACAGCGGCAGCAATTTTTACAGCTTATCACCCAAAGCTGTCTGTATATGGCCGCGCTGCGGTGCGGCGTGGATACTGCGCGGCTGGACCTGTCTGCCCTTGAATCCGTGAACCAGTTTGATACAAACCGCATTGCTCTGTGTTTGGGCAGCGCTTGCCAACAGGCGGCACGGCCTCTCATGCAGCAGATCGGTAGCATCACGAGAGAAATCGACAGTGTTGCACGCGCCGAAAAAGTCCGCTATTATGGTGACAAACAGGAAGAAACCAATAACACCAAGGAGGTCAACAATGGAGTACATGATGGTGAACGGCTACCAAATCCCGGCGCTGACGCTGAACGAGCCGCCGATGCCGGAAATCGGCAAGTACGGCAGCCTGCGGCGGAAATTCCTGCTGGAGAACGCGCCGATGGTGTTCGACGAGATGCTGCTGGAGGGAACGCTGTACCCGCATCTGGTGGAGATGGACAACGCAGTACATCGGCAAATCGAACAGACGATGCAGACGCTGATGCAGCAGAGCACCGCCCCGAACCGGCAGACCGACCCGATGGGCTGGACGCAGTGGATGAACGCCTTGCAGGCCCAAGCCGAGGAACTGGCGATGCAGCAGATTTACAGCCTGTAATACAAGAACCCCAAGCGGAGAGCGATACCACGCCCTCCGCTTTTTCTGTGCCCATTTCTGATTTGCCGCCGCTGAGCGATGAACTGATTCTAGGCTTGCTGGCGAAGGACTCCTCCAGCCGTGCCGACAATGCGGCTATTCTGGAATATTTCAATGAGCATCCCGACCTTGCCGAGCGCAGCGCCTTTTGCAAGCACTGTTACAAGCAAATTTATACATATTTGTTCGTGGATGACCATACCGTTGGTTTTATCCGGCATGATATGTACCTTGAACTTTGGGAGGGCAACTATCTTACCAAAACAGCGCAGGTCAATCTGACATGGGATGCTGTTGCCGCAAAGATTGCCGACCTCATCGAGCAAGGGCGTCTGATGGTTCCCATCAAGGCTACACCCGTGCAGCAGCAGATGGAGCAGCTTACTCTTACTCCCGAAGATTCTGAAAAGGCAGGACTGCCGAGCCATGAGCAGCAAGCAAAAAATATCGACCTTGCGGCGGAAGTCAAAAAGTGGAACAAGCCCATCATTGACGCATCCGGCAAGTATATTACGGAGCAGGACATTACCGATGTGCTGTGCAGAGGCAGCGGGTTTGAAGATGGCAAATTCCGTATTCAGCAATATCTCTCTGCACAGGTACTTCCTATCGAGGAAGATCAAGCCCGCTGGCTGAAAAAGAAATACGGCATCGGCGGCGGCACATGGTTCTTCCGTGATGGTGGGCGCGGCTTTCTTAACCACATGGGCAAAAATCTTGAGATCACCCGACGTACAGAGGACGGCGAGTATCGCCGCGTTTTGAAGTGGAAAGAGGTTGCCCAACGCCTGCGGCTTTTGGTTTACAACGACCAGTATCTGACCGATGCCGAAAAAGCCCCCTATCAGGCATGGGCAGCAGAACAGCAAGCCGCCCGCGCAGCGAACGATGCCGCACTCGCCCATGCAAAACACGCCATCGCGGATTTCTGCGAGAATGAGGGGCTAAACGAGCCGAATTTTTCCGACTTGACCCGCGTGGAGTTTGCTTACTCTACCACCGAGGACGATGAGCACGAGATCCAAGTGTATGCCAATCTTCTGCGGAACGAAATCCGCTATGAGGTTGACGGTAACATTGTCCATATCGACTACTTCCAAGATAACCACGAGCTTGCTGCGCAGGGCATTGAAAACAGCGCCTTCTCGGATTTTATCAATACCGCCGAAACAGAGTTTGAAAAGCATCATCCGACTACAAGAAAAGTCGAAAAATCACCTGTAACTATCGGCAGCACGGTTTATCTGGAAGATGACAGACCCTTTACCGTGGAGGAAATCGGCAGAGAAAACATTCATCTGCGGGATGAAAGTTTCCCGCTGGTAGGCCGTGCCGTCAGACACGAGGAGTTTGCGCGGCTGCTTGCTGCCAACCCCAAAATGCAGCACTATCCGCCCCGGAAGTTCCAAGCCGCCAAGCGCAGCAGGAAGAAACTGCTGAACCCATCGTGGGTGAACTCGTTGAGGAACCCAGCCCCTTTGTGGCACAGGTTATGGCGGATGCAGAACGGCTTTCGGCAGAAGATGAACCCTACCACCGCGAACCCATTACCTATGAAGCCCCTTATCTGGATAACCTGCCGACAGCACAGCGCGAAAAGTTTGCAGCCAACATTGCCGCCATCCAAAAGCTGAAAGAAATCGAGCAGCGCGTAGCGAACGGTGGCAGCCCTGCTTTTGAGGATGAGCAGAAAATTTTAGCACAGTACACGGGCTGGGGCGGGCTTTCGGATGCATTCGACCCGAACAAAAGTGCATGGTCGAACGAGTACAGCCAACTGAAAGCAGCATTGTCTGAATCCGAATACGAAGCTGCCCGCAGCAGCACCCTGACGGCGTTTTATACCTCTGCCACCGTTATCCACCCCATCTACCGCGCACTGGAACGCTTCGGCGTAAAGGGCGGAAAAATCCTAGAACCCAGCATGGGCACAGGCGCATTTCTCGCACACGGACATTTTGGCAGCAGCGATGCCAAATTCTACGGCGTAGAATTGGACAGCATCACAGGCCGCATCTCCAAGCAGCTATATCAAAAGGCCAATATCCAAGTGACCGGCTATGAAAATGCGCTTCTCCCCGACAACTATTTTGACTGCGTTATTGGCAATGTCCCTTTCGGCAATTTCCAAGTCAATGACCCGCAGTATAACCGGCTGCATTTTCCCATTCACGACTATTTCTTTGCCAAGAGCATCGACAAGTTGCGCACCGGCGGCATCATGGCGATCATCACCTCCAGCGGCACATTGGACAAAAAGGATGACCGTGCCCGCAAGTACATTGCCGAGCGCTGCGACCTCATCGGTGCGGTGCGCTTGCCCAACAATGCGTTCAAGGGCAGCGGCACTAAAATTATGACGGATGTAATTTTTCTGCAAAAGCGCGATACGCTGCGCCAGCAGGACGAGCCTTGGCTGCACCTTGCAGAAGATGCCAACGGCATCACCATGAACCGCTACTTTGTGGAGCACCCTGAAATGATTTGCGGCAGAATGGAGATAGTCGCCGGTCCGTATGGCCCGACTTCCACCTGCCAGCCAATAGACCCCGATGCGGTGGACCGTTTCGGAAAGCCGTTGCTGGAAACGCAAATTGACACTGCCATGCAGCATCTGACCGCCACGCTGACAAAAGCCGAGATTCCCATACAGGAGGAAAGCGGCGAGGACACCAAGTACATTGATGCCGATCCCTTTGTGCGTAATTTCAGCTACACGGTAAAGGACGATAAAATCTATTACCGCGAAGGCGCAGTCATGCGGGAATGTAATCCCAACGCAGCCTCTGCCGAGCGTATCCGCAAACTGGTGGAACTGCGCGATACCACCCGCGCTCTGATCGATGCGCAGTTGCAGGACTTGTCGGACGAGGAAATCCACCGTCTGCAAACCCAGCTTAACCGCCAATATGATGCCTTCCGCGCCAAGCACGGCCTTATCAACAGTCGCAGCGCGGAGTTGTCTTTCCGGGATGACAGCAGCTACTATTTGCTGTGTTCACTTGAAAATGTCGATGAAAAAGGAAACTTTATCAGCAAGTCGGATATGTTCACCAAAAGGACTATCCGCTCTGCACAGATACCCGACCACGCCGACACGGCATCGGACGCTCTGGCACTGAGCATCGGGGAACGTGCCAAGGTCGATATGCCTTACATGATGCACCTTACCGGGAAAGATGAAGCAACGCTTGCCAAGGAACTGGCGGGCGTTATTTTTGTAGAGCCTTTCCGCAAACAGGAGGACGGCAGCCCTGTTTACCTTATGGCGGATGAGTATTTATCCGGCAATGTACGCGAAAAGCTGCGTATTGCTCATGTTGCAGCCGACCAAGACCCGGCATTCCGCATCAATGTAGAAGCGTTGGAACAGGTGCAGCCCAAGGACTTGGCGGCGGGCGAAATAACGGTTCGGTTGGGTGTCACATGGATCGGGCCGGAAATCATCAAGCAGTTTGCCGATGAACTTTTTCAGTCAACCTACCGCGAACAGAAAATAGCTGTCCGTTACAATGAATACCTGAATAACTGGTATATTTCCAACAAGAGCCAGGGCAACGATAATATCCGCGTCACGAACACCTACGGCACAAAACGTATCAACGGCTATCATTTGTTGGAAAACGCACTCAACCTGCGGGCTACCAAAATTTACGATACAATCTATGACGAAAACGGCAAGGAGCAACATAAGCTCAATGGTCCTGCCACCGAAGAAGCACAGGCCAAGCAACGGATGATAGAAGATGCTTTTAAAGACTGGATTTTCAAGGACCGTGAACGCCGAGAAAGTTTGGTAGCGCTGTACAATGAAAAGTTCAACTGCATTCGCCCCCGTGAGTACGACGGCAGCCACATCCAGTTTTTCGGTATGAACCCGGAAATCGCACTGCGGCCCCACCAGCGCAATGCCATTGCCCACATCCTGTACGGCCACAACACCTTGCTGGCCCATGTGGTTGGCGCGGGTAAAACTTACGAGATGGTCGCCGCCGCGATGGAGAAAAAGCGATTGGGATTATGCAGCAAAACACTTGTCGCCGTGCCAAATCATCTAACAGGCCAATTTGCCAGTGAAGCGCTGAAGCTATACCCCAATGCAAACATTTTGGTGACAACGCAGCGCGATTTTGAAAAGTCAAACCGTAAACGGTTTTGTGCCAAAATCGCCACCGGCAACTATGACATTGTGGTAATCGGTCACAGCCAGTTTGAAAAGATTCCACTTTCCGATGCCAGAAAAGCCGAGTTTATCCGTAAGCAAATTGACGAACTGGAGATGCAGTTGGAGAGCATGGACAACAGCGACAGCCGTCTGACCGTCAAGCAGTTGGAAAGTAAGAAAAAGCAGTTGAAAACCAAGCTGTCAAATTTGCTGGACGCCCCGAAACGGGATGATGTGGTGACTTTTGAGGAACTGGGCGCAGACTCCCTCATGGTCGATGAAGCACACAATTTCAAGAACCTCATGACCGTTACTAAGATGCACAACATCGCGGGTATCAGCACCACCGAGAGCCAAAAGGCCAGTGACCTGTTTATGAAGTGCCAGTACCTTGATGAAATCACCGGGGCGCGGGGCGTAACGTTTGCCACAGGCACCCCCATTTCCAACAGTATGACCGAGCTGTATACCATGCAGCGCTATTTGCAGCAGTACACCTTGGAACGCAACGGCCTTGCAAACTTTGACAGTTGGGCGGCCACCTTTGGCGAAACCGTCACAGCCATCGAACTTGCGCCGGAGGGAACCGGCTACCGCACAAAAACACGCTTTGCTCGTTTTTTCAATCTGCCAGAACTTATGGCAATGTTCAAAGAATGCGCCGATATTCAAACAGCAGATATGCTGAAACTGCCTGTCCCTGCCCTTGTGGGCGGCAAGCCGACCAACATCCAGCTAAAGCCCTCCGAAATACAAAAGCAGATGGTGACAGAATTGGGCGAACGGGCCGACAAAATCCGCAATAAAATGGTAAAGCCCTATGAGGACAATATGCTTAAAATCACTAACGACGGACGCAAGTTGGCGCTGGATCAGCGCTTGATCGACCCCGACTTGCCCGACGATCCTGACAGCAAGGTCAATATCTGTGTGGGCAAAATTTTTGAGATATGGGAGCAGACCATGCCTCAACGCAGTGCGCAGCTTGTTTTCTGCGATTTGTCTACGCCCAAGGCGGGCGTTTTCAATGTCTACGATGACATGAAAGCAAAGCTGATCGAGCGCGGAATCCCCGAAACAGAAATTGCCTTCATCCATGAAGCGAACACCGATGCCCGCAAGACGGAACTTTTCGGAAAAGTTCGCAGCGGTGCAGTTCGCGTGCTGATGGGCAGCACCGCCAAAATGGGAGCCGGAACCAATGTCCAAAAGCGGTTGATTGCGTTGCACCATCTGGATGTACCGTGGCGGCCATCTGATATTGAGCAGCGTGAGGGCAGAATATTACGACAGGGCAATGAAAATAAGGAGGTCTATGTTTTCCGTTATGTAACGGAGGGAACATTTGATGCCTACTCGTGGCAGCTTATCGAGAATAAGCAGAAATTCATCGGGCAGATCATGACCTCAAAATCTCCGGCTCGCAGCTGCGATGATATGGACGAGGCCGCGCTGTCCTATGCCGAGGTCAAGGCATTGGCGGCAGGCAATCCGCTTATCAAGGAAAAGATGGACTTGGACGTGCAGTTGACCCGTCTTAAAACACTGAAAGCTGCCCATGACAGCCAGCGTTATGAACTGGAAAATAAAATTGCCATCGGCTTCCCGGCTGAAATCCGAAAATGCAAAGAACAGATTGAAAATGCCACGGTAGACGCCGCCACCGTAAAGGAACACTCCGTAGTGGATGCGGACGGCAAAGATGTTTTCTGTATCCAGTTGGAAAAGAAAGTTTACTACGAAAAAGAACCTGCGGGGAAAGCCCTGTTAGGTCTGCTGGGCTTGGCACTGAATAGCGAAAAGCCCGTACCTATCGGGTATTTCAAGGGTATGGAACTGCAAATCCAACATCTGCCTTTTGGCAACGAGTACCATGCAAGATTGGCTGGCTCTGGTACATATAGCACTCAGCTGGGAGCTGATGTGCTAGGCAATCTGACACGCCTTTCCAATTTGGCAAATGGTATTGAACCGAGCATTGAAAAGACCCGCAATATGCAAATCCAGTTGGAACAGCAGCTTGCCAGCGCCGAGGAAGAAGTCAAGCGGCCATTTCCACAGGCAACAGAACTGACTGAAAAGAGTAAGCGTCTTGCGGTGCTGGAGGGACTGCTGAACATGAACGACAAAGACATTGTGACCGACACCGAGCCGGAACAACAGTGTCAGACCGACAATCGACAGCGTGGACAGGAGGAACGATAAATTTTATGATTAAAGGCAGAAAGACCAATCGTATACGCGACCACCCCAAGGATGAAAGGAGTAGTTTTTATGAAAAAATCTATTGTTGCATTGGGCATAGTATTGACGCTGTCCGGGTGTGCAGCGGCAGCGGATGAAACTCTTGCGGCTGAACCGGCTGCACTGGTGGAAATCTCACCGGCCACCGAAGAAACTGCGCAGCTGGTGGAAGCTGCTGCAACTGCCGAACCTGCGCAGACAGCAACCCCTGAGCCGACACCCGAACCGACACCCGAACCGACACAGGCCCCCACGCCCGCGCCGACAGCAGAGCCTACGGCAGTCCCCACCGCAGAACCCACGCAAGCCCCGGTGGAGGAAACCGTAGCCGCCACTCCGGCACAGGTTAGTATGAGTTATGGTGCGGTGCCGTTCGACCTTGCAGCCGGTACGGAGCAATGGTGGAGCATCGACAGCAGCGACAGCGCATACTGGGCCGTGCAGGAGAACATCAACGCCATTCGTGCGGCGGCGGGACTTTCCCCGCTGGCAATGGACGGCGGGCTGAGCGCGGCGGCAGATGCCCGCTGCGAAAGTTTTGTCGCGGGCGGTGCGTTCGACCACAGCGGCATGACCACCCGCAGCGAAATCTGCGCAGCTGGTCCTATCGGCTCGGCCAGCAGCGTATGCAGCTATTGGCAGAACAGTCCTGCCCACTATGCCAACATCACCAACGCCAGCTTTACGAGCATGGGTGTGGCCTGTTGGTTTTGCTCCACCGCCGAGGGGCAGTATACCTACTGGACTGTTACCTTCAACTAAAACTCCTACTTGTTTTCATACATAAATTATGATATAATTTCTGTATGAAAGAGAGGTGCTATCTATGCCGAACATTCGTTCCAGCGCAGATTTGAGAAACAACTACAATGATATTTCCTCTTACTGCCATGCCTACAACGAGCCGGTCTTTATTACCAAAAACGGTAAGGGTGACCTTGCCGTTATGAGCATGGAAACCTACGAGGAAATGGCGGGCCGCATTGAACTGTACAGCAAGCTGCAAGAGGGCCTTGCCGACGTAGAAGCCGGGAACACGCGCCCCTTTGCCGATGTTATGGCTGATTTGCGCCACCGCAGGGAGCGCAGATGAAATACAACATTCATGTCACCCAAGCCGCCGAGCGCGATATGGCGAACGCCTACGACTATATCGACCTTGTACTGAAAAATCCAACTGCCGCCGACAAGCTGTTGGATGTGGCCGACGAAAAAATCGGAGCACTGGCAGAATTCCCGCACAAATTTGAAGTCGTTTCTGACAAACTGCTTTCCTTGTGGGGAATCCGCTTCACCATCGTTATGAACTACCTTGCGTTCTATACGGTGGACGATGCCACGCAAACCGTGCATATCGTGCGGTTTCTCTATGGCAAAAGCAACTGGATCACCATTCTGAAAACGGATGCAGCAAACGGAAGTTTGCCGGTTTTCTCATAACCGAATACTTTACCCAAGCGCTCACTTTTGTGGGCGCTTTTTCTATTGGAGGAAAACATGATTTATGAAGAACTTATTGAAGAATTAGCGTTGACCCTGCTTACAAAGGCAAGGTATGAGGGCTGTATTAGCGTTATAGACGGTTTCTCACAGTGCGAGGAAGATAAAACTCGCATAGAGTATCCTGTTGACGCTGTTATGCGCATCATGCCGGTGGGCAGCGAAATCTGGCCGGAAGAGTGCGAACCATTGCTGAAAAAAATCGGTGCTGAAACGATCGGAGACGTTGCCGATTATCTGAACAAAAACGAATCCGAAAATTCAAGTGCCGATGATGTTCTTTCTACTGCATTGCTCAAAATCTGCTATGAAAATATGGACATGGACGGCAAGATGGTATTTTGGGAAGATATGCTTGAAAACAACTCCTTGGAATGGAGAGATGTTGAATGATTTGCATACACGAAGTGATTTATTCAGTATGCAGTCGTAATTTTTGTGGAATCTTATCTGCTTCGGAGGATTTTATGACGCACGATGAAATGATGAGTCTGCTGGCAAACACGCTGGCAGATGCAGCCGGGAGTTCCGGCTGTTTACCTATTTTGGACTGTTTCAGCCCGCATCCGGGAGAGGAAGTAACCGTAAGCATTCCTATGTGTGACGACACGGTGGATATTGTGCTGGAAGATCTCGATTTTCCGCACGAGTGGGAAGAATTGTTGGAGAACAGCGGTGCAGATACTATGGGCGACCTTGTTGATTACCTGTGCTATTGTTCGCAAAACAATATTTCTCTTGCCATTTCCCCTGAAGATGAGGAAAAGCTGTATGCAACGCTGATTGATGTCTGCTATGAAAATATGTCTTATGACAGGCAGGTCGATTTTTGGCGTCATGTGCTGGAAACCAATTCTTTGGTGTGCGAGGTAAAAGAATGACCCTGCAGGAGCAGCTCTGCGAAAAAATGCGGGTGGAGCAGAGCGCCTATTGCCTATGGCTGACCGCACAGCCGCCAGAAGAAATTCTACACCACGCCTACGAGTACAGCGTCCGTGAGGACATTATTCTGGCAACGGAAGAAATGAACCTCACCCTTGCGCAGGTGCGGGCGCTGCTGAAATCTCCCGCGCCGCTGGCGGATGTGTATAAGGATTTTTCCAAGCTGGAAACCGATTATATGAGCATTGTGGCTCAGTGCGTGGAAGACCGTGCAGATGACTTGCTGAAAAAGGAGCAGCAGCAGAACCCACCCAAAGTATATCGACAGTCCGTCACTTATGCCCGCGAACACGGCGAATTGCAGCAGTACCATGCGTCTTGCCACTTGAATGAAAGGTGTCGGGACGAGATTGACGCAGCGCTTGCACAGCGCTTTGATGGTTTGCGGCTGGGCGCTGGCGCTGTTGAGCAGGTAGTGGCGGAATATGGTTTGGAGCGCACAAAATATGTGTTGGCAGCGGCCATTCAAACCCGTGATGGAGATGGTCGTATTTCTCGCACAAATAGAGAATGGGCAGATTCCATTCGCACGATCAAAGATATGGATCGCCGTGGATTTGACCGTTCCTGTTACTACGCTGACCTACAAGCGCATACCTGCCTATTGGACGGTTTTGTAAACCAAGTGCGAAAATTTGAAAAAGCCAAAGCCCAGCCCGCTCAGGATACCCCCGAAAGATAACCGCAGCGTCTGCATTTTGCAGGCGCTTTTTTTCGTGAAAAAATCTCTGTTTTGAAAGGATTTCACAATGAAAGAAACACATTATAAATTAAAGCACCGCGTTACCGCGCTGTTTGCGGCGGCGGTAATGCTCTGCTCCATGCTGCCCGGTGCAGCGTTTGCGGAGGGACCCACACCGCAGCCCACCGAGGAAACCGTGCAGATGGAGCAGCAGACCGAGCCGTCTGAAACCGACAACGGGCAGGCCGACGAGAGCAGCCCCGACCCCGGTGCAGCTACCGAGGAAAACGCGGTACCAACTGCGGACGAGCAAGCTGAAGAAAAAGGGCCTTACACCTTTGACGGTGAGGTTTTGTATCAGGATATGCCGGATGCCCCCACAGGCTCCTACCTTGGCAGCTATGGCTTGCCGGTGGCGACTGGCGAAACCAAAATCGGGCTTGGCGCGTGGGAGGCCGATTTAGAACAAAGCAATTATCTCAGTGCCGAGGCGCTGGACAGTGACAACCTGACACTGACTACACCTTTGCTGGAAGATACCGACTACGCCATTGTGCCGATTCTGGCGCAGGTGGAGTATCCCGCCGACGGCAGCAGCACCGACATGATCCTGCCGGACGGTGTGACCCTACTGGACTACTACGGCGCACCCGTTGAAAACGGCGAAAGCCTGCTGCACAATGAGTACAGCGAAACTTCCGCTGCCGTGCTGGGTGTATATGTACAGGCGGATGCGGATTTTACCGCACAGCTGGTTTATACTGCGCCCGACGGCAGCACACTGACTAAGACATTAAATGTAACCATCGACCGCAATGCCACTGCCGAGTATCCTTTCCCTGACAGCGAAATTGCCACCCTTGCCGAGCGCCCCACCCCTGCGGTGACAAGCGGCAAGATCACCAAGGTTGCCAAGGTCAACGGCACTTGGCTGATCTGGTTCAACGGCGAACCCGCCTACTGCTGCACCCCTGGCGCAGACGGCCAGCCCAAGAACTGTCCAACGTACACTTATGTCAATACTTCTATGGTTGGCGCAGACCAGTATGTACCCGGCGACCACTATGGCAACCAGTACAGAATCTGGGGCGGTTTGACCCAGCTTTCGCTCGGTATGCAGGAGCTCCCTCCGGTTGCGCTCTCCGCAGAAGCGCCGAGTTTGCTGGATTTCTGCCGCACGATCTATACAAATGCGCAGATGCAGATTATCGAGAATTATCCTGACAGCACTGCCGCCAAAATTCTTATGGGATCCGCGCAGACGCTGCTGGAGGGCACAGACGCCTACGCATCCGCCCGCGGCTACTATACCTATATTTATCAGCCGGGCCGCGCGGGCTGGCAGACTGTGGCTGTGATTGGCCCCGAAATCTCCGATGACGAACCGAACCCCAAACCCATCGTGCAGGAAATTTACGCCAACTGGGAAGCCCCTGCGCAGACCGCAAGCGGCAGCTTTGATTTTGACTACGGTATCATCACCAACAAGGTGCAGCTTAAAACCATCGAGAAAGTGGACGGCGCGACCATCGAGATTGAACCCATCACCAAAAGCGGTACTATTGACGGCGGCACATGGAATATTTCTCCCGCAGATAAACAGAGCGTTACCACTGCTGGCCACACCAACGATGACAATTTTCAAAACAATGGCGGTGCTGCATCCGCAAGTTGGACGCTGCACTACTCCGTAAGCAAAACCACCGACAGCCGCAGCGGGCGAGTAGGTCCCTACACCACGCAGGATGAAGCCGATGCAGCCGCCGACAGCGCCCGCGATGCTGCGATTGCCGAGTTGCAGGGCGAGGCCCAGCGCATGGTGGACAATGCGGTTGCATCTGCAAAGGCAGAACTGGCGAACGTCAAATTCCGCTATGAGGAAGTGGGTGTTCCTTACGGTTTTGAAATGTATTGGGGCAGCAATGGCAGCAACCAGACCATTTCTGTACCGGCCAATTCCAACAATGCTTATCAGATGAAAAACGATGAATGGTCCTTGCAGGTCAACATCAAGAAAACCGACAGCGAAACCGGCAATCAGATTGCTGCCGATGCGCAATATGAGATTTTCCAGTGGGATACTGTAACAGGCAAATACCAGCCCACCGGCGGTTACAACACTTACAGTGTGCAGCGCCAAGGCGATGGCACTTATGCGGTCATCAACAGTGCAGCCTATGCGGCCACGAATTCCATGCGGCATACCCTTTACTACACCCAGCGTAATACGGGCAAGTTTATCATCGTGGAAAGCAAAGCGCCCACAGGCTATTTTGGCGATTGGACAGACATCAATCATCCCGGCATCGTCAACACTCCGCTGGGCAAGCGCGGTTACTATATCGAAATCACCGAGGACAGCGACAATTCTGTAATCTGGCTGGACAACGCTGACTATAATGCCGACATTGCCGCTACCGATAAAGGCGGCACCAAACTTGTCACCAGTACGGGCGTAGAAACCACCGTTACCATCTACGACACTGGCAAGGATTCCAGCCGCACTTTTAACACCGACAACAGCGGCAAAGCGGCCAACGAGGACAGCTACACAATCACACCCTCAGACGGCGTTATGAAAAATGACCGCACCTTGGGCGAAATCAGCATCTCCAAGGTTGACCTTGATGCCGTGCGGTATGTGGGCGGCAGCGCCGCCCACGGCACAGCCCTTGCCAGCGGGCAAGCTCACGGCGATGCCGCGCTGGACGGCGCGGTGTACGACCTCTACGCCGCCGAAGATATTACGCACCCCGATGGCGTGACCGGCGTGGTGGACTACTCCAAAATCGTGGATGCAGACGGCAATCCCATCTGGCACACCACAA
>ERZ772884.552-NODE-552-length-27805-cov-3.625405_pt1 | contig 27805 bp, 19 predicted proteins | sample MGYA00580574_ERZ772884 | MGnify/ENA primary metagenome ERZ772884 (study PRJEB29015, sample SAMEA2737690) | human gut metagenome | biome: human gut; feature: human-associated habitat; material: faeces | place: China | collected 2012 ... | reverse complement strand
ATCAGGTATGTCGTGAAATCCGACATACCTCTGATGTTCCCATCATTATGCTTTCAGCAAAAGGCGAAACCTTTGACAAGGTTCTCGGACTTGAACTGGGTGCAGATGACTATATGATCAAACCCTTTGATTCCAAGGAACTGATTGCCCGTGTACGTGCTGTCCTGCGCCGTTTCCAGGTTAAGCAGCCATCGCCTTCTTCCAGTGAAAAATGTGTTACTTACCCGGATCTGACCGTTAATCTGACAAACTATTCAGTCACATACATGGGTCGTCAGGTTGATATGCCGCCAAAGGAACTGGAACTTCTCTATTTCCTTGCAGCATCACCAAACCAGGTATTTACCCGTGAACAGCTTCTGGATCACATCTGGGGTTATGAATACATCGGTGATACCCGTACTGTAGACGTTCATATCAAACGTCTTCGTGAAAAGATCAAAGACAATCCTCACTGGTCCATTGCCACCGTATGGGGAATCGGATACAAATTTGAGGTAAAAAATCCATGAAACAGCATCATCTTTCCACAAAATTCCTGAGATTTTATATTCTCATCGGGATTTTGGGATTTTTCCTCATAACCCTCGGCGGTTCTTATATGGTGGAAAAGCATCTGGAACACTCTTTAAGTGCCGCACTCTATACAGAAGCGCACAATATTGCATCTAACGAAGCAGTTAAAAGCAATATCTCTTCCAGTACAGTAGATACTCTTCAGGAACACTTATGTGCAATTTCCGATTTTCAGGATGCTGTATTGTGGATCATCAACAGTAACGGTGAAATCATTGTAAGTACACAGAAAAATATTGACGTCCGGAATCCAATCCCACTGGAAGAATTCGATGCTTCCAAATGGGGAAGCAACTATTATCAGATTGGAAAGTTTTATGGTTTCTTTAAAACAGATCATTTGAGTGTTATTGCCCCGATCACCTCTGATATGGAAACCAAAGGTTACGTGGCAATCCATTATTCGATGACAAACCTTTATCAGAGCCGAAGCAGTATTCTTTTTATCATGCAGGTAATCTTTCTCCTGTGCTATGCAGCCACCAGTCTTCTGCTCTGGGTTTACAGCCACTACATACGTAAGCCCCTGGCCAGGATCATGAAAGGTGCCAGTGAATATGCAGGAGGTAATCTTGCATATAAAATAGACGTTACTTCTGATGATGAAATGGGATATCTTGCCAAAACTCTGAATTATATGTCCGATGAACTGAACAAAAACGGAGAATATCAGCGTAAATTCATTGCAAATGTCTCTCATGATTTCCGTTCTCCTCTTACCTCCATCAAGGGATATGTCAATGCCATACTGGACGGTACCATCCCATATGAAATGCAGGAACGGTATCTGAAAATCATCGCTTTTGAATCTGAACGTCTTGAAAAACTCACCCGCAGTCTTCTGACTCTGAATGAACTGGATATGAAAAAACGGATGATGCACATTCAGCGTTTTGATATCAATGATACCATCAAAAACACAGCAGCTACATTTGAAGGCATCTGCACCAGCCACCAGATCCGCCTGGAGCTGCTTCTCTCCGGACATGAACTTTATGTCAGAGCTGATATGGAACAGATTCAGCAGGTCCTTTACAACCTTCTTGATAATGCCATTAAATTCAGCAATGATAATTCTTCTGTTCAGATTGAAACAACTGTAAAAGGTGGTAAGGTCTTTGTTTCTGTAAAAGATTACGGAACCGGCATTCCCAAAGAAAGTCTGGGCAAAATCTGGGATCGTTTCTACAAGATTGATGCTTCCCGCGGAAAGGACCGTAAAGGCACCGGACTCGGACTCTCTATAGTCAAAGAGATCATCAATGCACATAACCAGAATATTGATGTGATCAGTACAGAAGGTGTGGGAACCGAATTTATCTTTACTCTGGAGAAAACGAAATAAATTTCTTTCACTTGAAAAATATTGTCTTAAATATACCTGTAACAACCCTCTTACCTGGAGCGTGTCTGAGAGGACTGCTATAAAAAATACCGTAACAAAAGTATATATCATTTACTTTTATTACGGTATTTTTTTATTCTATGGCAATCCTCGTAAATAATGCATTTAAGACATTTCACCCACCTTAACTAAACGGTGTTCTCAGCATTCTGTCTTCATTTACGAGATAGATTCCTCTCGGTGTGATCCTGATTTCAGGAATCACAGGAAGTGCCATAAATGACAGGGTGATAAACGGATCAAATCCTTCTTTCACTCCCATCTCATGGGCCTTCGGAATCATTTTTGCAAGTGCTTCATTTACACTCTCGTAGCCGGCATCGCTCATCAGTCCCATGACAGGAAGTGGTAAGGTTCCATAAATCTCTCCGTTGCATACCAGAGTATAACCACCTTGCGTCCGCATCATTTCTTTTACAGCAATAGCCATATCACGATCATTATCTCCTACTACAATAATATTGTGGGAATCATGAGAAACACTGGAAGCAATGGCTCCGCCGCGGATTCCATAGCCTTTTATAATGCCCACTCCCATCTTGCCCGTATTCTTATGACGCTCGATCACTGCAATCTTCTGATATTCTCCGTCCGGAGCAAAATATTTCTCACCATCCGATTCTATCCATGGAACCTCTTCCAGAACATCCTTTGTCACAATCTGTTTTTCAAGCATCTGAATCACTCTTGCCTTTGTTCCCGGATGTTTCAGTTTCAGACGTTCCTCACTGAACCCAGATACATGAACTGTATTTTTCAGATATGGAGGACATGGTTTCAATTCTGCTTTCTCATCTTTAATGATCTTCTTACCACAATGATATACATCTACAACATTCAGATCTGTCACATTATCCAGAATAACAAAATCTGCCTGTCTTCCGGGTGCAATCATTCCAAGTCTGTATAAACCATAGCATCTTGCAGGCTGGATCGTTGCCATCTGCAGTGCTTTCTCAACCGGAAGTCCAAGCTGTACAGCCCGCTTTACATTATAATTGATATGTCCCTCTTTACGGATTTCTTCGATATGCTTATCATCCGTACAGAAGCAGAAACCTGACGTATCTGTATGGTGTTCCACAATCCCCTTCACAATAGCATCCAGATTTCTTGCAGCACTTCCCTCACGTATCAATACCTGCATTCCATTTCTTGCCTCAGCCATTGCATACTCATAATCCACACACTCATGATCTGTGTCAATTCCGCCAAGTACATATGCAGCCAGATCCCCAGGTGCCAGAAACGGTGCATGACCATCCTTCACTCTGTCCTGAAACAGCTGGAGCTTTTCATGCATTGCAACACTTCCGTTAATCACAGAAGGCGCATCCATCACTTCACCAAGTCCCAGAATCCTCGGATGTTCCAGATATCCCTTCATTTTTCCTGCTGTAAGAATACACCCGTTATCATCCACATGAGTCGCCGGAACACAGGAAGGCATCATCACATATACATTTGCCGGTGCATCTTCTGTCTGATCCAGAATATAATCAATTCCATCCGTACCGGATACATTTGCAGACTCATGAGGATCTACAATAAATGTTGTAGTTCCACACTGTGCAGCCTGCCGGACCAGCTCACCCGGCGTCACCAGAGTAGATTCCAGATGCAGATGACTGTCGATAAATCCCGGACAGATTACTTTTCCTTCCAGATCAATCTCTGTCTCTCCTTCATATGTACCGACTCCGATCACAATTCCATCTGCAACAGCCACATCACCATCAATAAATTCTCCTGTACCAGAGCTGAACACACGCCCATTTTTAAACACCAGCTCGGCCTTCTCAATACCTCTTGCCATCTGCGAATACCTGCGATACATCTCAAGTTCCATAAAAAAACCTCCCTTCACTCCCTTGAAAGCCCTCCTGCACTACATATTCATTATTACAGTAAAGCTTCCAATATATTATCATATTTACTTGTTTTTTCAGACTTTTTATTGTCCCAATCATTTTTTTCTATATATTTCATTATATATTATCATCTGTCTTTTTAATTTGCAACCTGTTTTTTCTTTGCCAAAGCAACTTTCCATCAACTTTTAACGGCTTTACAAAAAGGCTGCCGGATATCTCCTGCAGCCTTTTCATATCACTTACATCTCTATATTTACATCATATAATCTTTGATCACATCATGATCTCTGAGTACTTTCTCGACCACAGTTCCCTTAACAGCTTTCAAAAGCGGTTTCTTCAGCATATCCAGTGGTCCCGGAAGTTCGATCTCCAGTGGAGATTTTCCATCCATCAGCTTCACACTGCTATCCAGTAATTCTCTGATATCATAAACACTGCCCCATACTTCCGGCACACCTCTGTCAACACCAAGAAGTCCATATACAGCCTCCATAGCAGTTCTTACGGAATATTCAGTAGTAAATACAGTATCTCTTGGTGTATCGGCAAACTGTCCGAGGAATGCGAAGTTTACGCAGCCATCCGGAATAACATCAGGTCTGTCACCCTTTGTTCTCGGCATAAAGAATGCTGTAATATAAGGCATCATGGTCGGTACACAAACTGCACTGTTCTCAGCCATGTCTTCAATCTGGTCAACCGGAACGCCAAGATGATAGAGCCACTCTTCTGTGATTTCCTTACCTGTACACTCCTTCATAGGCTTCTTGATATAATCACCAGGTACATCTGTAAACAGACCATATACCCATACGCAGACCTTATCTTTGTCCTGATCCTTGAACTGTCCCTGTCTGTTGATCGTCCAGCTTAATAACCAGCTGGAATCCTGACAGCTTACAATACCGCCTGTAACAACCTTGCCTGTTCTCGGATCACGTTTGCAGATATCTGTAATATAAGGAATGATCTTATCATCCAGAGTAGTCACTGTTGCTGACTCCCAATTTGTCTTAGCAATATCAGAACAGAATTTCTCAGGATGTCCGAAGGACGGATCCTGTTTTGCAATATTTTTCCAGAGGCTCCAGCATCCGCTTGTACGAACTTCTGCGTCTCCATTCGGTGCATGGTTTTGATCGCCGTAGATGGTTCCCTCTGTACAGCTTCCGTTTGTCACAAATACAAGATCATTCTCTGTAAGAACAATTCCCTTTTCTACGCCATTCACCTTACACTCGATTGCTTTTGCGATCTTCTTATTACCTTCAAACTCAAAGAGTACGTTTGTAACCTCTGTATTGAACTGGAATTCAACGCCTGCTTCTTCCAGATATTTCTGCATTGGCAGAATCAGGGATTCATACTGATTGTATTTAGTAAATTTCAGGGCGCTGAAATCCGGAAGTCCGGAAATGTGATGGATAAATCTCTGGAAGTACAGTTTCATTTCCAGTGCACTGTGCCAGTTCTCAAATGCGAACATGGTTCTCCAGTATAACCAGAATGTGGAATCAAATACTTCATCGTCAAATACATCTTCAATTGTCTTGTCATAAAGATCTTCATCCTTTGTCATGAACAGCTTCATGATCTCCATGCAGCCCTTCTGGCTCAGATTGAATTTACCGTCTGTATGAGCATCCTTGCCTCTCTCTTTTGTTGCACGACAGAGAGAATAGTTGGGGTCTTCCTTATTCAGCCAGTAATATTCATCAAGTACAGATACACCAGGTGTTTCAATGGATGGAATACTTCTGAAAAGATCCCATAAGCACTCGAAATGGTTTTCCATCTCACGTCCCCCACGCATCACATATCCGCGGCTCGGATCAAAGATACCGTCACATGCACCGCCTGCAATATCCATTGCTTCCAGAATGTGGATATTCTTTCCGGGCATCTGTCCGTCACGTACAAGGAAACAGGCTGCTGCAAGAGAAGCCAGTCCGCTTCCTACAATATAAGCATGTTTGTCATCTACGCCTTCCGGCTTTCTTGGACGTGCAAATGCTTCATAGTTACCGTTTGTATAATAAATTCCCTTACTGTTTTTCTCATATTTTCCACGTTCTGTATTGCGATATTCACTTGTATTATGAAGTGCGTCATAATCTTCTTTTTTCTTTGTCTCAGCTGTTTTATACTTCTTTCCTGCTGCCACTGCTGCCACGCCTGCTCCAACTGCCAATGCGGATACAAGTCCTAAACCTTTATTTTTACTCATAATACACATCCACCTTTCTTAATTTCTTCTTTAGAAGTTCTTTCAGATTCGTTATCCTGAATGCTTTTTACTCCCTGCTTTACCCATTTCCCGGCAACTCTTTTGCCTGCCGGAAATCTCTTGATCTCCCGTCAAGACATCCTCATGACTTTTACATTCTTATCTGTATGTTTCCCATATCATAAGCATTTCATCCGTCTGAATGATTTGTTTGTTGCTATGGCTGTATATTAACAGTTAAAATATGATTCTACAATTTACAAAAGCCGCCGAATGATAAGTTTTTTATCACCCTGCGGCTTTTGTAAAGAATTTTTATATGATTATTTTTCCATATTATTTTTCTGAAAGTTATGAATGGATGTAGTCACTGTATCGTGAAGCGTCAGATCCATCATTCTTGCCAGATCTTCAATATTTTCTTTCATTCCTTCCCTGATCCACTCAAGCATGATTCCCACAAAACCATATTTATAGAAGTCTGCAATAAATTTCTTATCCTCTTCTGTGATATTCAGACCCTTGCTTTTTTCTTCCACCACACCCACGATCAGATCATAGGTTAATTTAAAAAGATAATTTTCTATCCGCTCCCTGTCCACATTTCTGTAAACATTCATAATAAACGGTTTGTTTTCCAGCACTGCCTCAAATATCTGGGTCAGCCCTTCTGTCCAGGACTCAGAAGTCTTTTTGCCCTGCAGGGCTTTTGTCCCATCTTCCACACAGGACCATTCAACCAGATCATAAATATCCTTGAAATGATAATAAAAAGCCATGCGGCTTATTCCACAGTCTGTGGTAATATCTGTTATCGTGATCTTGTCCAGAGGTTTCTTCAGAAGAAGCCGTTTCAGGGATTCTTCCAGAGCTGCTTTTGTGGTATTTGGCATATAACTCCTCCTGTCTGCTTACTGTGATTATTTCCAGTCGTAGTTTCTCAGGTGTCCTTCCAGATTCATGTGGTCAAAATTATTCTGGCGCAGTGCCTCGTACAGAACAATTGCTACGGAATTGCTCAGGTTCAGAGAACGGATATCTCCGATCATAGGAATCCTTACGCAGGTTTCCTGATTATTGACCAGAATGTCCTCCGGGATTCCTGCACTCTCTTTTCCAAACATAATGTAGCAGTCTTCTTCATAATGAACATCAGTATAAGTCTGAGGTGCTTTTGTTGTTGCATAGTAAATTTTTGCCCCGGGATTCTTCTCCAGAAAGTCCTCAAAGTCCAGATATGTAGTTACATCCAGATCTTTCCAGTAATCCATTCCTGCTCTCTTTAAGGCTTTCTCACTTAAGGAAAATCCCAGAGGCTCGATAAGATGGAGTCTGGTTCCTGTTGCCACACAGGTACGGCCGATATTTCCTGTGTTTGCAGGAATCTCCGGCTCATGAAGTACAATATTTAATTTTGCCATTTTGTTTTTATTCCTCTTGTTATTAATCGTCTGTCTTTTCTTAGAAAATTGTCTCTTAAGTTTCCTGCAGTTACTCTTTGAGAAGTTGCTGCAGTTCATCCTCTGCCGGACGTTCCAGATAGCGGGCACTGCCGCCACTGTAGAGAAGCCGGTCATTGCCACTGTTTGTCTGACCGATGACCTCTGCCATAAATCCCTCATTGCGAAGTCTCTGTACCAGTGCTTCACCTCCGCGGATTCCAATCAATACTGCTCCATCTGCCTGAAGCTTATATGGATTCAGGTCAAAAATCTCGCACACTTCTATGGTCTCCTGACGAATCGGTACCTTACGGAAGTCTGCTTCCAGTCCTACTTCTGAAGCTTCTGCCATCTTCCAGAGCGCACTTAAAAAACCGCCCTCGCCCATAGCATATAATGCGCTGGCATCTGCCTCCTGCGCAATTTTCCAGACAATACTGCCGGCTCCATAAGCATCCCAAAGTGAAACGCAATTCTGAATAAAACCGGCAGAGAATCTCTCTGCCAGTTTGTCCTTTTTATTTTTTGCTATTACAGAGGTTCCTTTCAGAGCCACCGGACATGCCACCACCAGTTCATCTCCCGGTTTCAGGCATCCGGTTATTTCTGCCCTCAGAGCCTCCATTGCCGCCTGTCCCAGTCTCATTCTTTTCCTCCGAAAATTTATTATACGATCAGAGACAGAACTGTCGGCACTACCATTGCCAGTACCAGAATGATTGCAATAATTGCTGTGATCACTTTACGGTTCTTTGGATTAAACATTCCCATTTCTCTTCACCTCTTTAATCTCTGTTCAGGTTCTCAAACACATCTTTCGTCACATCTGTCACATGAGCGTTGTTAGTCAGCGGATCACGGTCTGCATAGTTAAACAGCAGCACTGTTCCATCTGCAAATACTTCCACATGTGCATTCTTTGCCACTTTTTCCCGTTTTCTGAAGTCCCATATCTGTCTCTCAAAAGGCTTCTGATCTCTGGCAAAGCCAGGACGGCTTTTCAAGTTTTCTCTCAGATAGAGATCATATACCATCTGGTCTTTTACCTGATCCATGGAAATCTCCGGCACATCCTCAAGAAATTCCAGCAGGATCTCATATCTTCTCATTCTTGTGTGAGAAACATCACCATAGCCCTTTTCCATGTAAAAGCTGCCCAGTCTCTCATAAATCGAGAAAGCATCCTGGAAAAAGTTTTCCAGATATTCAAGTGTATTCTGGAATTGTCCACTATTATAATACACTTCCACCATATTTTCCACAGTTTTCAGCTTCAAAACATGGTCATAATCCAGCCACTTCGTGGAAAGTACCTCATAAGGCTCCTGTGTTTTGTATACAATACCATATTCCTTGCACATCTCCATCATATGGGAACCCTTTAACACCTTCAAAAATCCCAGCTGAAGCTGCTGTGGTTTCAGTGCATAAACATCATTAAAAGAATGCCGGAAGCTGTCGTAATCTTCATAGGGAAGTCCTGCGATCAGGTCCAGATGCTGATGGATATTTCCAAAGCTGTGGATCCTGTCAACGATTCCTTTCAGTTTTTCAAAGTCCATAGTCCTGTGAATTGCCTTAATCGTGTCCGGATTTGTTGACTGTACTCCAATCTCCAGCTGAATCAGACCCGGGCGCATGGTGGACATTTCCTGCAGTTCCTCTTCTCTTAACAAATCTGCTGAAATCTCAAAATGGAAGTTTGTCACACCATTATCGTGTTCATTAATATACTTCCAGATTGCCATTGCATGATCGTGTTTACAGTTAAAGGTACGGTCTACAAACTTTACCTGCGGAACCTTATTGTCTATAAAAAACTGCAGCTCTTTCTTTACTGTCTCTGTATCTCTGAAACGCAGTTTCTTATCAATGGAAGAAAGACAGTAACTGCAGGAGAAAGGACATCCTCTGCTGCTTTCATAATAAATGATCCTGTTCTTAAACTCAGACAGATCTTTGTAAATGAACGGAATACTGCTTAAGTCCATAATCTGGCGCCATCCATTATGTATGATCTGATCTCCGTCTCTGTAACAGATTCCTGTCATATTTTTCAGATTCTGCGGATTTTTTTCCACATAATGTCCGGCAAGTTCTTTAAATGTTTCTTCACCTTCCCCGACCATAACACCTTTAAATTCTGAGTTTTCTGTCAGGAATTTCTCCGCATCATAAGAAACTTCCGGACCGCCGGCCCAAAAGTCGGCGCCCGGAAGAATCTTTATCAGATCTGCCATCAGTTCTTTTACAAAAGAAAGGTTCCAGATATAACAGGACACGCATACCACATCAGGATGCTCCAGGTAAATATCACGCATGATATCATCTTTCTGCTGGTTGATGGTATATTCCTTTAATACAATATGATCTGCGTAATCAGATGCATATGCCTGCAGATCATAAACAGCAAGATTAGAATGAATATATTTTGCATTGCATGCCACTAATAAAATCTTCATAAATCTTTAGCCTTCCAGTGCACTCTTCAGCTCTTCTTTGGAAGTAAGTCCTACGAAGCGTTTCACTTCCGCACCGTCTTTAAACAGGATCAGTGTCGGAATGCTGACTACACGAAACTGCTGTGCAAGTGCCATATTCTGATCTACGTCTACTTTTCCTACTGCGTATCCCTCTTCTGCCAGTTCTTCTACAACCGGACCCTGACGCATACATGGTCCACACCATGTTGCCCAGAAATCTATCAGAACCGGTTTCTCAGATTTTAATACTTCTGTTTCAAAATTTGCTGTTGTAATCTCTTTTGCCATGATTTATATCTCCTTTGCTTATTCTTTATAAAAATTTGCAATGTAAGTTCTCTGGTTTTATAATATCAACACTATAACCCTGTTAAATTTTCAGTTTTTATTTTAGATTTTTATTTTAAAGATCTTACATACTTCCCTGCATTAATACCTGCCTGTGCTCCCTCATATACAGCTTTCGCCACCTGAAGAAGTCCACCTGTACAGTCACCTGCCGCATAGAGTCCCGGGATGGTTGTTTCCATATTTTCGTTAACTTTAATGTTGCCTTTTTCCGTAAGTTCAGCTCCCATCTGGCGGGCAATCTCAGTACTGCCTGCAGTTCCCATTGCAATAAATACACCCTCTGCAGGACAGAAATCATTTGCCTGCTGACCTACTCCTGCCTTTATTTCCTCTGCCTGCACATCAGGTTCAAGACGGATTCCGGATACCAGATCATCGCCCTCTACAGACTGGATCTTCATTGTGTTTACACTGATATTTTCTTCAGGTGTAAATTCCGGTTCTTCACCGTTTGTATAAATGGTTACTGTAGAAGCAGTATTAGACAATTCCTTTGCTTCATGCATGGCGAAATCACCGTTTCCAAGAACTGCTACATCCTTGCCTCTGTAAAAGAAAGCATCGCAGATTGCACAGTAACTGACACCTTTTCCCTCAAATTCTTTAACACCAGGAATCTTCGGTGCAGTACGCTTGCTTCCTGTTGCAAGGATCAGACTCTGAGTCTCGAATTCACCTTCTGTAGTTTTTACCACAAAAGTATCAAACCCGCCGACTCCCAGAACCTGTGCATCCAATATTCGTACGCCCAGTGCTTTCGCCTGAGCGATTCCTGTATCATATAATTCCTGACCGGACAACGGATGTTCCAGTCCGTAATAGTTTTCTATTTTCTCTGCTTTTTCCAAAGCACCGATCCCATTATTGATCACCAGGGGATCCAGATTTCCACGAACTGCATAAAGCGCAGCGGAAATTCCTGCAGGTCCGGCACCTATGATTATCACTTTTTCCAAATTCTGTCACCTGCTCTCTGTTATTGTTTTCAATATACTGTGATATATCATCGTTACTGTTCACTCTGTTCTCAGTAACTTATTATCAGCTATTGTTACTATACTACGTTTTCTGAAAAAAATCCATGATTTTATTTGGATAATTTTGGTATAATTTGGTTAAGGTCCCCACCCACTGCTTATTGCTTTTTGTAACCTCCGCAGGGGACTTACTTGATTCGGTTAAACAGCAAAAACTGTGCTGTTTTTTCCATCAGATAGAAACTTATTTCTATTTTACTTATTATAATTTTGCCCTATAGTTAAAATGATTATAGTTTTTTTAAGGAGGTTCTTTTTATGCTTCAAAATACATATCACAATCCGCTTCTTCCCGGTTTTTATCCTGACCCTTCTATCTGCCGGGTAGGAGATGATTATTATATGGTTACTTCTTCATTCGTTTATTATCCGGGACTGCCGATTTTCCACAGTAAGGATCTGGTTCACTGGGAACAGGTTGGTCATGGAATCCACAGACCAGAGCAGCTTGACTATAAAAACTGCGAAACTTCTGAAGGATTATGGGCACCAAGTATCCGTTATCATAACGGAACTTATTACATCATTAACACTTTCGTATCTGCAGGACGTGAAGCAGACCGTGACAATTATATTATTACAGCAAAAAATCCTGCCGGCCCGTGGAGTAATCCGATTGTTGTAAAAGGTGCAGACGGCATCGACTCCAGTCTTTTCTTTGATGATGACGGTTCTCTGTGGTATGTAGGCAACTACATCAGTCCTGACTGCCTTTATGAAGGACATCATGGTATCTATCTGAACGAGCTTGATCCGGAAACCTTCCAGTTCAAGGGACCTCGTTACATTATCTGGGATGGTGTAAAAACACGCAGTAAATGGATTGAGGCTCCGCATATTTACAAGAAGGACGGATGGTATTATCTCCTTGTTGCAGAGGGTGGTACTTTCGTAAATCACAGTGTACAGATGGCCCGCTGCCGTACAATTCAGGGAGATTACGAAATCTGCCCGAGAAATCCGATTGTTAGTCACAGACACATGCCTCTGTTGAACCCGATTTCTGTTACAGGACATGCTGATATCGTAGAAACTCAGAATGGTGAATGGTGGATGGTCCTTCTGGCTGTGCGTCCATATGAAGGAGGACATTATAATCTTGGCCGCGAGACCTTTATGGTTCCGATTATATGGGCCGAAGACGGATGGCCTATGGTTGATAACGAAACAGGACTTGTCCAGACAGAAGACCGTCTTCCGGATCTACCTAAGACCATTTATCCATTAATGCCTGAATCTGATAACTTCGAATGTGATACTCTGCAGATGCAGTGGAATACCATTCATCCGCCAGTTAAACAAATTTATTCTCTGACAGACCGCTTCGGATATCTGCGTCTGTATACAAGAAAAGAAGTTCTGAACGAAATCTGTCTTCCTTCTTTCATAGGACGCAGACAACGTCACAAAGTATTCCTGGCAAAAACAGCTATGGAATTTACTCCTGCAAACGAGAATGAAGAGGCCGGAATTGCTCTTGTACAGGATGACCGTTTCCATTATCTTATGGTATTAGTTCAGAAAGACGGAAAGCCATTCCTTCAGGCTTACCAAACAGAAAATGGTACAAAATCTTTGCTTGCAGAAACTGAAATCAAAGATGTAAAACGCCTCTACCTCAGTGTTCAGGGTAATACTACTGATTATGACTTCTATTACGGATACACAGATCAGGAAATGCTCCCGCTTGTCAGAGGGCTGGATGCTTCTCTGTTAAGTTCTGTAGTAAATAACGGATTTACCGGAACATACATCGGTATGTATACAAGTTCCAACCATCAGCCAAGTACTAATTATGCTGACTTTGACTGGTTTAACTATCAGGGAGAATAATCACTGTTTACAATTAACAAAGCTATAAAAAATTTAAAATATAACCCAAAAACGGATTGCCGTTCAACGTGAACCCGCAATCCGTTTTTGCTGTTTGCAATATCTATATTTCTTTAATCAATCAGATAAAATCATCCGCTTCGCTACGTAGCTCTACACCGAATAACTGCTTCGCAGTTTATCAGAAGGAGCTTACTTGATTCGGTTAAAAAGCTTTTTTGATTTGTTTTACCAGTGCATCCACATCTTCCGCTTTCACAAGAAATCTCTCGGTTCCATTGATTTCCAGACTATCATAAGTATCATCATATGCAAAATATTTCAGAGTTACTTCCGGAGCTTCTTCTGTGTTTCTGTGGAATGTTACAGTCAGCACTTCTTCCTTATCTGCTGCATCCTTTGTTTCTTCGACTTCCGAATCAAGCATTATACTTTGAAGCGCCTGATATAATTCAGTAAATTTCTCCTTCTTTACAGTTTTCTTTCCGAATTTATAATCGCTGCCGTCCAGCTTCATGGTATAGGTTTTCTTTCCAATGCTCATATCCACACTGTCAAGTGTATCAATATTTACCAATGCCGGAATCTTCAGAATCAAATTAAACGGTTTCAGTTCCAGAAGACTGTTCACTGACTCTTTTGAAAGCAGATAAACAGCCTCTTCGTATCCTTTTACGCATGCATAATAGTCACCATTCTCATCTGTATTTCCAATAAGGATCGTTGCTGTTGCATCTGCATCCTGCGTTTCTTTTGCTGTGTCATCGTTAACTGTATTTACAAAATCTACTGTAAAATATGTCTTTGTATTATCCAGTCCGGTATCTGTATTTGCTACATCGACGCCGTTGCTGAGATCAAAAGCAGCCAGCACTCCAAACATTTCATACATATTCTCTGTGTTTACTGTTGCAATCTCATCATACGGATTGGTAATTTCCCAGTAGTCGAAATCCATCTTATAATCTGCCGGTTCCTGTTTGATCTGAAATACTTCTTCGCCGTCCTTTACAATGGAAAATCTGCGAATGGAATAGACAGACATTCTTGGATGTTCTACAGTTTTTAAATCTGTATTTTCTGTTTTATCATCTGTCTGATCAGCAATTTCTTCTTCCACAGCTGCATCTTCTGCTTTTGGCTCTTCTGCAGTCTCAGAGTTTTGTTCTGCTTCATCTGCCCATATAGGACAGGATATAACTGCTGTGCCTGCTGCACCGGCAGTAAACATGGCTGTCATTCCAAGAAGTAATATTTTTTTAATTTTGTTTTTCATGTCTGTGTTCCTCCTGTCCATATATAATATGGTTTTTATTTTATGTTACTTTTCGCAATTGAAACAGAATACTTACTCCGTTCGGTTAAAGTGCAATTTCTACCTCAGCAGGCTTATGTCCTGTCAGTTCTGCACTTCTTGTATCCGGCTGGGATACTCCTGCAAATAAACGGAAATGTTTTCCTGCGATGTAACGATTTCCATCTTCATCAACTATATTCATTGCTTTATTAGAAATTGTAAATTCTACAGATTTCTCTTCTCCCGCTTTCAGAGATACTCTCTTAAATCCGCAGAGACTGTAGTTACGAACTGCAAGCGGAGAATCAAGGTCTTTGATATACACCTGAACAACTTCATCTGTATCTACGGTTCCATTGTTCTTAACAGTTGCTTTTAACATGATATCGGACTCTGCTGATACTTCACCGACAACCTCTGCTTCTGTTACGCAGGTATCACTGTATGTAAGTCCGTATCCAAATGGATAAAGCGCCTCTTTTTCCATATAACGGTAAGTTCTGTTCTTCATAGAGTAATCTGTAAATTCCGGCATTCCTTCCAGGTCTTTATAGAAGGTTATCGGAAGTTTTCCTGATGGAGATTCTTTTCCGAAGAGAAGATCTGCTATTGCACGTCCGCCTCTTGCTCCCGGATACCATGCAAGAAGGATTCCATTACAGTTATCCTGCGCATAATTCAGGTCAATCGCACTTCCTGCCATCAGAACTACGATGGTAGGTTTTCCTACTGCTGTTACTTTCTCGATCAGTTCTTCCTGTACTTTCGGAAGATGAAGATCAACTTTGTCCCCGGATGCATCACTGTTTCCGGTATCTCCTTCTTCTCCCTCCAGAGTCTCATTAAGACCTACGCAGAGTATGACTACATCGCTGTTTTCCGCTGTAATTACTGCCTCAGAAATTCTGTCCTGATCCCATGCCAGATTTTCAACTTTGTCTTTATATAAATCACATCCCTGAGAGTAAAGGATCCTTACATCGTCACCTGCTTCTTCACGGATTCCTTCAAGAACAGTAATATATTCTGAAGATGTTCCATGATAATTTCCAATAAGAGCTGCACGGCTATCTGCATTCGGGCCGATGACACCAATAGTATTTACTTTTGTTTTATCAATCGGAAGAACTCCATCATTCTTCAGAAGTACGCAGCTCTTTCTTGCCATCTTAAGAGCTTCATCAATGTGCTCTTTGCACTCTACCACACTATACGGTATCTTATCATATTCACTTCCGTCAAACAAGCCCAGCAGATATCTGGTTGTCAGCAGTCTTACTGCGGATTCTGTAATTTTCTCTTCTGTTACCAGTCCATCCTGATAAGCTCCCATCATATGAAGATAGGTATTTCCACAGTTCAGGTCACATCCTGCATTTAATGCCATAGCAGCGGACTGTCTTGGTGTGGAAGTTACCATGTGATGTTCATGAAAGTCACGGATTGCCCAGCAGTCAGAAGTATAATGACCTTCGAATTTCCATTTTCCTCTCAGGACATCTTCCATAAGATATTTATGTGCACAGCAGGGTTCTCCGTTTGTCCTGTTATAAGCACCCATTACAGCCTCAACATCCGCTTCTGTTACAAGCGCTTCAAAAGCCGGAAGATATGTTTCCCACATATCCTTCATGCTTGCCTGTGCATCAAATTCATGTCTGAGCGATTCCGGACCGCTGTGCACTGCATAATGCTTTGCACATGCTGCCGCTTTCATTACAGGTCCGTCACCCTGGATTCCTTCTACGAATTTCACGCCAAGTCTGGACGTCAGATATGGATCCTCACCATAGGTTTCATGCCCTCTGCCCCATCTCGGATCTCTGAAAATGTTTACATTGGGGGACCAGAAAGTAAGACCCTTGTAAATATCTCTGTCTTCTTTTGCAGAATATGCATTGTATTTTGCTCTTCCCTCAGTTGCAATGATATCGCCAACTTTTTTCATCTCTTCATCGTCAAATACTGCAGCCATCGCAATTGCCTGTGGGAACATGGTTGCCACACCTGCTCTGGCCACTCCATGCAGTGCTTCATTCCAGTAATTATATGCCGGAACACCCAGTCTTTTCACGGGAGCAGCATCGTATTTTAACTGGGAAGCCTTCTCCAGAAGCGTCATCTGTGATACCAGTTTTTCTGCTTTTTTTCTTGCTTCTGCTCTTTCTTTTCTGTGATCTTTCATTTCAGATCCTCCTGTTTATATAATTTGATAATTATTCAGCAGGTATTAACAAAGCCTCAGCGCAGCCCGCTACTCCTGCATTATGTATTCTGCATTTCTTCTCTGTATTTCGTCGGAGATTTTCCTGTATGTTTCTTAAATGCCAGTGAGAAATAATTCGTATCTCTGTATCCTACCATCATAGCAATCTTTCCAGTCTTGATGCTGGTAGTTTCCAGAAGGCTCTTCGCCTTCTCAATCCTCTTTCTGACAATGTATTCATTACATCCTTCACCTGTAATCCGCTTAAATAATCTGGAGAAATAATTCGGCGTGATATAGAGACTTTCCGCAATGCTGGAAACCGAAATATCCTCTGCAAGATGCTCATCTATATAGTGTCTGGCATTGGAAATGGTATAATGTACATCCTCTTCATCATTTTCAATGAGCTGCTCAATAAACATTCTCGTAATCTCACAGGCCTCTTCTTTTCCTGCTGATGACAGACTCTTGGAGAGTGCATCCAACTTTCCTTCTTCCACCTCACACGATTCTTCCATGTAGGAAAAAATCAGAGCGGAGGCAATCTCGAAACAACATCTGCGCACAGCAGAAGGGGAAAGATTATAGGATTCTGTTGCCTTAGTAAAGGTATTAAATGCCTTTAGTACATAATCTGGAGTTCCTATATTAGAAATCATGATATTTCGCAGTTCTGCATAGATTTCCCAGAAGATTTTCTTCTTGTTCTGAGCCCCCATCGTCTGTATAATGTCCTGAATATTCTTTTTTTCATGTTCCAGAAGATATCTGGCATCATTGTAGGAAATTGCCAGATTTTCAAATCCCTGCACAGCACTTCCAACCGTAATCTTTGGTTTATATTCAAATTCATCCTTCAGCACATCCGACAATTCTTCAATCTGTTCCAGAACGCTGTCGTCATCATCCTTTTCAAAACAGACAATCGCAATCGTACCGTCATCATCTACAAATGTGATTCCTCTGTTTTGGGAATCCACCATGCTCATGCAGACATTTTTAACAGTCATTGCACGGAATTTTCCGTCATTCTGCTGTTCTGTATACATTCCCTGTTCCAGAAGAATCAGGCTCATTTTCTGCTTAATATCAAACTGAAAATCTTTCTGGAGAATATACAACTGCATCTCTTTATCTGCTTTTGTATGCACCAAATTCCTCATGCACTGCTCCAGTCTCATCTGCACTACAGAGCCTTGAGAGCGCCACACTCTGGCCTGATTCTGCTCTTTGTTTTCCTGCTCTTTCAGTTCTTTTATCTGCTTTTCTATCGCATTGAAAAGATCATCTTCATCAATCGGTTTCAGGAAGAAATCCTGCACCTGAAGCCGCAGGCTCTCTCTTGCATACTCAAAATTATCAAAGCCTGTAAGCACGATCACACGCAGTTCAGGTACTGATTCTCTGGCCGCTTTAATCAGTTCCAGTCCTGTCATTTCTGTCATCTGGATATCTGTAACCATAATTTCAGGACCTTCTTCTTTAAGAATCTTCAAAGCCTCGTTTCCTGACGCAGCAGTAAACACGCCATCTACTCCCAGTTTCTTCCAGTCTATTGCATTTTTCATCCCCATGCGTATCATCTTTTCGTCATCAACAATCAGTACTCTATACACACGTCCACTCGCCTCCTGCTGTGTTCTTTTTGATTTCTGTCTGATATGGCAGATGGATCACGACAGTTACTCCACCCGAATCATTCTTCTGGTAATTAAGACCATATCCCTCCCCAAAAAGAAGTTCAATCCTCTTGTTTACGTTTCGCACTCCATATCCAAAGGAATCCTCGTATCTGGAGAGCTGTTTATTCATTTCATCTATCTGTTCCTGACTCATTCCTGTGCCTGTATCTGATACCTTTATGATAACTTCATCCTCATTTTTATATGCTGTAAGATAAAGTGTACCTGTTTTTCCCTCTTTTACTTTCATTCCATGATAAATGGAATTCTCTACCAGTGGCTGCAGGGTCAGCTTCGGTATCAGGCTTTCTTCCACCTGAGATTCTACAACAATCTCACTTCCGATAATGTTGTCGTATCTCATGTTCTGGATAATCATATAATTCCTGATATGCTCTACTTCTTCTCTGATCCTGATCACATCATGCCCTTTGCTGAGACAGATCCTGTAATATTTCGCCAGCGCCTTTACCATTGTGGAAATCTCTTTATTTCCTTCGGCAATCGCCTGCCAGTGGATACATTCCAGTGTATTATAAAGAAAATGTGGCTGGATCTGCGACTGAAGGGCATTAAAACGGATCTGCTCCAGCTGATGCTGTTCCAGTTTTACCTGTTCCATCAACACCTCGATTTCATCCATCATAGAGTTAAAACCAATTGCAAGCTTGGCAAAATCCTCGCCCATATTGTCAACATTGATTCTTGTTCTCAGGGAACCTGTTGCAACATAATCCATCTTAGATACTACCTTATTAAGGGGCTGATACATTTTCCTGACCAGTGCTCTTATAATAATGCTTACTATGATCAGCACTATGATCAAAACCAGAATCACAACAACCATTATATGGAATCCTGATTCCATCAGTTTATAAAAAGAAATCGAACTGACTACATAATAATTCCAGTTCTTAATCTTCTGGCATACATACATATTCCCATTCTTTGTAAATATCTGTATCCCTTTTTCCATCTCATCTATATAATTTACGTAACGGCCTGTCTCCTCTTTATCATTCGAAAGCAGTATCATTCCACCTGTGTCAACTACTCTTGTTTCTGCTGAAGAATCTCCTACAGCCAGCATCTTCTGTACTGCCGGATCATCGAAATTCATGCACAGAAGCCCTCTTGCATCAGATACTTTTCTGGTATCATATAATGGATAATACAGACTCAATGTATATCTGTTCCCTTTATAATAATCGTTATTATAGGCAACTTTCAGTGTTCCTTTCTGCGCATATTTGCTTCTCTCATATGCCTGGAGATACACTTCTTCAAACTGCGTAACTGATAAAGACCCCCCCTTTCCTCTGTAGTAGTAACTTTTATAATCCGAACTGACAATGGCAGCAAAGTTCAGACTCTCATACATATTATTCAGATTCTCCAGCTTGCTGTAAACTGCATCAATGTCTGCTGTCTTCAGCTCATTTTTCTGCACCTGCCTGCAGTAATTCTGCACAGAATCATCCATGATCGTACCCAATACGATTTCTTTATATGAATCCATTGATCCCTTAAAAGATTCCGCAACTGTATTATTCTGCATCTGCAGAAGTTCTACAGACTGCTCTTTCATCGATGCTATAGAAAAAGTCAGAGAAACACCAGCAACCGTCAGCGTTACAATAAGAATACTGACGGTCACAAGTAAAAGTATTTTTTTATCAAATTTCCAGTAGCTGAATTTTGTTTTCCATTTGTTCATGTTGTCTTTCCTCATCTGTCACATAATTTCACATATACCCACATGATCAGGGGTGATTTTATCTCCCCAATATCATACCATGTTCAATGGTAAATGGATACAACAGATTTCGCAGAAAGAATCAACCCTTTACAGCACCTGCAGTCATACCTTTTACCAGTTTATCCTGGAAAATAATAAACATGATAACCATTGGTAAAAGTGTTAATGTAAGAACCGCCATGATCATTGGTGTATTCATAGAATACTGTCCCTGAAATTCCCAGATTGCCAACGGCAGGGTACGATTCTGGGCAGACTGTGTCAGTGTATTTACAAATGAGAATTCATTCCACATATTTACACCATTGTAAATTGCCAGTGTCGCCATTCCGGGTTTGGAAAGCGGCAGGATCATGGAGAAGAACATCTGAATCTTTCCACATCCGTCAATTTCAGCAGATTCTTCGATTTCTCTCGGAATCTCTTTCATAAAGCTGGTCAGGATAAATACGGAAATCGGAACTGCGAATGCGACATACGGTCCGATCAGTGACCAGATTGTATCATAAAGTCCTGTTGACTTTGACATTTTGAATACAGGGATCAATGTAATATGTACAGGAATAGACATACAGGCTACAATGATCGCATAAATCGGCTGTGCCATTTTAAACTTAAATCTTGCCAGAGGATAAGAAGCGCATGCTGAAATAAACAGTAGCAGGATCAGGGAAATTGCAAGAACGATCACACTGTTCTTGAAGTAATTTGCAAACCCGCCTGTAAGTACCTCAGTGTAATTGGACCAGTTCAGTTTATCAGGAAGCTGGAATACACCCTTGGTAAGCATCTCAAATTTCTCTTTGAATGAGTTCAGCACCATGAATATAAAAGGTGTAAATGATACAATTGCTGCACCGATAGCAAGAACAAAAGCAATGACCCAGGCTATGATGCTTTTTCTTCTACTTTTCTTATAGCTGTCCATCCCTTAATCCTCCTGTTTTCCGTTTATAAGTTTCATAGTAATCATAGATACCATTGTAATCAGGATAAACATACCTCCTGCAATGGCTGAGCCATAACCCATGTTAAAGTTCTTGAATGATTCTTTGTACATATAGGTTGCCATCAGCTCTGTAGCAGTACCAGGACCGCCACCTGTCATAACATAGATCAGATCGAAGTATTTCAGAGATCCAACCATTGAAAGGATAGCTGCACTCTTAATTGACGGAATAAGAAGTGGAAGTGCAATCTTCCAGAAATACTGTCCTCTTGTAGCACCATCGATTCTTGCTGCTTCAAATACATCATATGGGATGTTTGTATAACCAGCCATAAAGTAAACCATGTAGAATGGTGTAAACTGCCATGCAATGATAAGAATAACTGTGATCAATGCTAATTTTGGATTACCAAGAAGGTCAATGTTGCTTCCTCCGAACCATCCGGAAATTGTGCTGACAATACCTCCGTTTGTTGCAAGTGCGTATGTGAAAAGGAAACCAATTGCAACAGAAGACATAAGCATTGGAATAAACCAGATAACCTTGAAAATTGTAAGTTTCTTACCGCCAAAGTCAAGGAATGTTGCCATTGCAAGTCCTAACGGAATCTGGATAATGATAGATAAGATCATGATAATAACGTTGTTCTTAAATGCTATCCAGAATTTTGTATCTTTGATCAGTTTTGCCCAGTTTGCAAGTCCTACCATCTTCTTGTCTGCGGAAATACCATTCCACTGGTATCCGCTTGTAATAAATGTATCAATAATCGGATACGCGATAAATACTACTAATAAAATGATAACAGGTGCCAGAAAAAGTGCTGCTGTCTGACGTGTTTTTCTCTGTCTTAACTGAACCAGAGATATCCCTTTTTCATTCATTTTGGTGCCTCCTTTTTAATACTTTCTGAGATTTGATCATCTGACCTAACGTATGCCAGAGTATGTTTGAAAAATGCTTTCGGAATATGTTAGCGATATATTTCTGAGATGGTTTTTATATATTTTCTGACATGCTGTCTGATATGTAATTTGACATTGAAATGATTTTTCAAGCACGCTCTGTGTACTCACATATTGTTTTTCAAGATAAAGGGTTCTGCACTTTCAGCATGTGCAGAACCCTTCTTTTCTACCCTTACTCAGGTCAGAATGAATGCCTGCTTTCCTTTAAAGATTATTCAGCATCATCTGCTGCTGCATCATCTGTAGCTTCTTCTGCAGTATCATCTGCTGCTGCATCATCTGTAGCTTCTTCTGCAGTATCATCTGCTGCGCCGGAATCAGATTTGGTACTTAAATATTCGTCCATTGCTTTCTGCATTTCTTCCTGTGCTTCCTGAGGAGTCTTTGTCAGACCAAATACTTCCTGTAAGCCATCAAGATGTGCAGTTGCAACAGATGTTGGCAGATACTGGTCATACCACAACTGGATAGAAGATGCTTTCTGGGCTGCATCAAAAATTTCCTTTACAAGAGGGTCTGAAATGTGGTCTCCTGCATCTTTTACAGGAACAATCTTGTTGTTAGAGTATGTAAGGTCTGCAACTTCATCAGATAAATGATCTGCTGCACATTCAAATGCTGCTGCAAGTTTATCACCTTCACAGTTGAAGGAAATGAACTGATCACCTACAGTACCGATCTGGATTGTAGGATCAGCATCGGAATCATCAATTGCAGGGAATGGGAACCAGCCGATCTTCTGATAGAATTCCTCACTGTCAGTCTGGAATGTTCCTGTATACCATGAGCCACAGAGAAGCATACCTGCTGTCTCCTGATACATTAACTGTTTTGCCTGTCCGTCATCTTCGCTTAAGGAGTTTACGCCATCCGGGAAGTATCCGTTTTTAACCCACTCCTGAATCTTCTCACCTGCTTTGATGAAGCAGTCATCTGTGAATTTGCCGGTTCCTGCAACTGCATTCTGGAATGGTTCCAGTCCGCCATAACGTGCTGCCAGAGACATGAAGTACATGGAACCTGTCCATTTGGAACCATTAGCAAGTGCAAAAGGTGTAATTCCGTTTTCTTTTAATGTTGCACAGATATTTTCCAGATCAGCTAATGTCTTCGGTTCTTCAAGTCCGTACTGTTTAAACATATCTTTGTTGTAGAAGATACCTGCCAGAGTAACATTCAGATATGGGATTGCATATACATGTCCTTTGTAGCTTCCCTGTTCAATAGCTGCATCCAGAAGTTTATCTTTAATATCGGACTGATCAAGAAGATCATCAATCGGCTGAGCAAATCCGGAATCAATATATTCATACATCGGACCACCGGACCAGCTTGAGTACATATCAGGACACTCACCGGAGCTCATCGCGATAACAAGTTTTTCCTTGTATGTATCGTTCTGGATAGCTACCGAATTTACAGTATAGCCTGACTTTGTTTCTTTGTTAAACTTGTCTACTGCTGCAGTAACAATATCTTTGTCCGGGCTCTCTACCGCGATATTCCAGTAAGTAATTTCTTTGTCGTCAGCTGCAAATGCAGTTGTCTGCGCTGCCATCGGTACCACCATAGCTGCTGTCATGGCAAGTGCCATAATCTTGCACATTCTTTTTTTCATTTCTTGTTTCCTCCTCTTTTATTCACTTTGTATATTCAAGTGTATTTATCATAGCATTCCATTCACATAATGCCCATAAAATATTCTGTCCAAAATCTATAAATTTCTGTCTTTCCGTTTTCTGTGTGCAGAAAATTATAGATATCTGTACTGGAATCTTTCCAAAAATGTCTTCTGAGAACCAGCAAAAATTGCTTTCAAATTTTAATTTTTTTATTATTTTTTGACTATACTTGTTATAGCTGATCGAGGTTATGAGTCTTTCAATAGCATGGCACATATACAAAAGAAAGGCTGGTTCTTTCTCATACGTGTCAAAGATGGTATTAACGGCATCAAAAATGGTTTAGATTTGCCAGCTACAGACTGTTTTGATACCGATATTTGTCTGAAGCTCACAAGAAAACAAACGAATGAAGCGAAGGAATTATTAAAAGATAAAAATCATTATCGCTTTATTTCAGCAACACAACCATTTGATTACTTGCCACTAAAAAACAAAAATAAGTGATCCCACAGTATTTATGAGTTGAAATTTAGGATTGTAAGATTTCCCATTTCAGAAGGTGTTTATGAAACAATAGTTACAAATCTTGACAGTACAAATTATTCGTCAGATGAGCTAAAAAAACTATATGCTACACGATGGGGAATTATGCAGATATCGGCATATGGCCGATAGAAATGTTTTTCCGCCAGTGTAAGGATAAACTGGCACTGGACAGCTACCAGATACGTTCTGCGCAGGGAATCCGAAGATATTGGCTACTCATGTCAATGGCACATTTTATGTGAGTGGCAGGGACTGGTGAATTCTGTTCTTTCGAAAAAGGCTACCACCGAATTGGAAGTATTATCCAGACAGAAAAATATCAGTATCTCTTCCAATGCGCAAAAGAAAGTAATGATTTTGATGCATTTATGAAGTTAGCGGGATAATTTTGTGCAATTTTTCAAATTTGCTCATTTATAGTACTACTAATAAAATGATAACAGGTGCCAGAAAAAGTGCTGCTGTCTGATATGTAATTTGACATTGAAATGATTTTTCAAGCACGCTCTGTGTACTCACATATTGTTTTTCAAGATAAAGGGTTCTGCACTTTCAGCATGTGCAGAACCCTTCTTTTCTACCCTTACTCAGGTCAGAATGAATGCCTGCTTTCCTTTAAAGATTATTCAGCATCATCTGCTGCTGCATCATCTGTAGCTTCTTCTGCAGTATCATCTGCTGCTGCATCATCTGTAGCTTCTTCTGCAGTATCATCTGCTGCGCCGGAATCAGATTTGGTACTTAAATATTCGTCCATTGCTTTCTGCATTTCTTCCTGTGCTTCCTGAGGAGTCTTTGTCAGACCAAATACTTCCTGTAAGCCATCAAGATGTGCAGTTGCAACAGATGTTGGCAGATACTGGTCATACCACAACTGGATAGAAGATGCTTTCTGGGCTGCATCAAAAATTTCCTTTACAAGAGGGTCTGAAATGTGGTCTCCTGCATCTTTTACAGGAACAATCTTGTTGTTAGAGTATGTAAGGTCTGCAACTTCATCAGATAAATGATCTGCTGCACATTCAAATGCTGCTGCAAGTTTATCACCTTCACAGTTGAAGGAAATGAACTGATCACCTACAGTACCGATCTGGATTGTAGGATCAGCATCGGAATCATCAATTGCAGGGAATGGGAACCAGCCGATCTTCTGATAGAATTCCTCACTGTCAGTCTGGAATGTTCCTGTATACCATGAGCCACAGAGAAGCATACCTGCTGTCTCCTGATACATTAACTGTTTTGCCTGTCCGTCATCTTCGCTTAAGGAGTTTACGCCATCCGGGAAGTATCCGTTTTTAACCCACTCCTGAATCTTCTCACCTGCTTTGATGAAGCAGTCATCTGTGAATTTGCCGGTTCCTGCAACTGCATTCTGGAATGGTTCCAGTCCGCCATAACGTGCTGCCAGAGACATGAAGTACATGGAACCTGTCCATTTGGAACCATTAGCAAGTGCAAAAGGTGTAATTCCGTTTTCTTTTAATGTTGCACAGATATTTTCCAGATCAGCTAATGTCTTCGGTTCTTCAAGTCCGTACTGTTTAAACATATCTTTGTTGTAGAAGATACCTGCCAGAGTAACATTCAGATATGGGATTGCATATACATGTCCTTTGTAGCTTCCCTGTTCAATAGCTGCATCCAGAAGTTTATCTTTAATATCGGACTGATCAAGAAGATCATCAATCGGCTGAGCAAATCCGGAATCAATATATTCATACATCGGACCACCGGACCAGCTTGAGTACATATCAGGACACTCACCGGAGCTCATCGCGATAACAAGTTTTTCCTTGTATGTATCGTTCTGGATAGCTACCGAATTTACAGTATAGCCTGACTTTGTTTCTTTGTTAAACTTGTCTACTGCTGCAGTAACAATATCTTTGTCCGGGCTCTCTACCGCGATATTCCAGTAAGTAATTTCTTTGTCGTCAGCTGCAAATGCAGTTGTCTGCGCTGCCATCGGTACCACCATAGCTGCTGTCATGGCAAGTGCCATAATCTTGCACATTCTTTTTTTCATTTCTTGTTTCCTCCTCTTTTATTCACTTTGTATATTCAAGTGTATTTATCATAGCATTCCATTCACATAATGCCCATAAAATATTCTGTCCAAAATCTATAAATTTCTGTCTTTCCGTTTTCTGTGTGCAGAAAATTATAGATATCTGTACTGGAATCTTTCCAAAAATGTCTTCTGAGAACCAGCAAAAATTGCTTTCAAATTTTAATTTTTTTATTATTTTTTGACTATTTTTCCATTATTTGCTTTAATATAAAAAGGAAGTCCCACCTACTGCTCATTACATTTTACAATTAAAGCAGAGGACTTACCTGATTCAGTTAACCTTTCAATCTATAGGAGGTCGTTTACATATTATGAGAAATTTTGAATATTATACACCAACACAGGTTCTCTTTGGCAAAGATACCCACCTTCAGGCAGGTTCCCTGCTGAAGAAGTATGGAGCAAAAAAAGTTCTGATCCATTATGGAGGTCAGAGTGCTGTCCGTTCCGGACTGATTGATGAGATCACTTCTAATCTGAAAGAAGAAGGTCTTGAATACATCACCCTGGGTGGTGTCATTCCTAATCCACTTCTTTCCAAAGTCCGCGAGGGAATCGAATTATGCCAAAAAGAACATGTAGACTTTATCCTTGCTGTAGGAGGAGGAAGTGTTATTGACTCTTCCAAAGCCATCGGCTATGGCGTTGCCAATCCGAACAATGATGTCTGGGATTTCTGTCTGAAAAAAGCTGTTCCAACCGACTGTCTGCCCATTGGTGTCATCCTTACAATTGCAGCTTCCGGAAGTGAAATGAGCAGTTCCAGTGTTATCACAAATGAAGAAACAAAAGAAAAACGTGGATGTGCAAAGACAGATTACTGCAGGCCGAAATTTGCCATCTTAAATCCACGTCTCACCTACACACTCCCACAGTATCAGACAGAAAGCGGATGTGTAGATATCCTCATGCACACCATGGAGCGATATTTTGTAAATATTGAAACTATGGAGATTACAGACAGCATCAGCGAAGCTCTGATGCAGACAGTCATTTACAATGCCCGTATTCTTATGAAAGAACCAGACAATTACAGCGCCAGGGCAGAAATTATGTGGGCAGGAAGCCTTTCCCACAACGGTCTGACCGGATGCGGTACAGGTGGTGGTGACTGGGCATGCCACCAGCTTGAACATGAACTGGGAGGTGTCTACAATGTAACTCACGGAGCAGGTCTGGCAGCTATCTGGGGAAGCTGGGCACGATACGTCTACGAGGTGAACCCTGAACGTTTTGCTCAGTTTGCCACCAATGTATTTGACATTCCATGTGGAACTGATTATAAAGAAACAGCCCTTGCAGGAATTGAAGCAATGGAAAATTTTTTCCGGTCTGTAGAAATGCCCACCAGTTTACATGAACTGGGTCTGGATCTCACAGATCAGCAAATTCATGATCTTGCATTCAAATGCAGTTTTGAGGACACTCGCACCATTGGAGTCTTTAAACAGCTCAATATGAGAG
>ERZ772884.550-NODE-550-length-27869-cov-5.637233_pt1 | contig 27869 bp, 27 predicted proteins | sample MGYA00580574_ERZ772884 | MGnify/ENA primary metagenome ERZ772884 (study PRJEB29015, sample SAMEA2737690) | human gut metagenome | biome: human gut; feature: human-associated habitat; material: faeces | place: China | collected 2012 ... | reverse complement strand
ATGAACCTAGATTTCTAGACTGTTCATATGGATTCAGACCAAAACGAAGCACTCATGATGCGATTAAAGTAATCAATGATACCATTATGTATAAGAAGGTAAATTATATACTGGATTGTGACATTAAAGGCTTCTTTGATAATGTGAACCATGAGTGGCTCATGAAATTTCTTCGAAATGATATCGCAGACCCGAACTATCTGAGATATATAGCGAGAATGCTCAAATCAGGTGTCATGATAGAAGGAAAGTATGAGGATACAAGTGTAGGAACACCCCAAGGTGGACTGGTTAGTCCAATACTTGCCAATGTGTATCTACATTATGTGTTGGATTTATGGTTTGAAAAGTGCATCAAGAAACAATTATATGGAGAAGCATACCTGGTAAGGTTTGCCGATGATTTCCTGATTATGTTTCAATATGAAAGAGATGCACAAAGAGTATATGAAGCCATAATTAAAAGAATGGAACTTTTTGGATTGGAACTATCCAAAGAAAAGACACGAATTCTTCCGTTTGGAAGATACAGTGATTCAAGAGAAACTTTTGATTTTCTAGGCTTTACACATTTCAACAGTAAGACAAGAAAAGGCTATTATTCTGTAGGACATAAGATAAGTCGTAAAAAGAAGAAGCAATTTAAGTCAAACTTAAAGAAATGGGTCAAAGAGAATAGAAACACTCAATTTGACGAATTCATGAAGGCGTTGAACAAGAAACTTACTGGTAGTTTTAACTACTACAGTTTGAGTGGAATGATAAAAGAGGTCAGAAACCTTTGGCAACATTCACTATATGTAACGTTTAAATGGTTGAATCGAAGGAGTCAAAGAAGAAGTTTTAAATTGGAAAGGTTCTATGAAATATGGAATGACCGAATCATCCACCCATATATCCATGTTGATATTTGGAGCGGTGACAAAGTCATATATAACAAGAATGTTTAAAGTAACAGTGGGGAGCCGTATGCGGGAAAACTGCACGTACGGTTCTTAGAGGAGTTTATCTCCAACTGTTTAATTATTAGAGAAGGAGAAAATTTACTTATGCAATATAAAGTCACAAGAAGAATTGCTTCGTTTATGCCAGAATCGTAGTGTTTTCTCCAAAGAAGAATTAAAAAAATTTTGGACTAGAAATAATAATTTAAAAGTGTTAAAATTCATTTTCGTCAAAAGCTTGAAGACTAGACTCACCTTAGGTTATCTTTGGGAACATGGGATTGTTTGTGCTCCAAGAGGTCCACGTCCATTTATGCAATTGACAAATTTACAATATGATCAGATTATGGCTGATTCTAAAACCGAGGTTCGATATATAGAATGAATAGGGGGGTAATGTTGAAAGCAATATTATTATCAATAAAACCAGAATATGTCTATAAAATATTAGAAGGTACAAAAAAATATGAATTTCGCAAACGGATTGCACGAAAGAATAGTTCTTATCTATTAGTATATTGTACATCTCCTATAAAGAAGGTGGTAGCAAAAGTGGAAATATGTGAAACTATTTGTGATACACCTTCTGCATTATGGAAACTGACTAACGCTGAATCGGGCATCAGTAAAATAAAATACCGTGAATATTTTCGTGGATGTAAAATAGCTTATGCTTATAAATTAGGTAAGGTTGAAATATTTAGTCCTCCTAAAGATTTAGAAGATTATAATGTAAGTTTTGCTCCCCAATCTTTTTTGTATGTAGACATATAATATAAAATTTATTACAGAACGGAAATATTGGTTTTCTAGTATTTTATACAGAATGAATTACAATTATTTTAGACAAATATAGAGTGGAATTATTTATAAAGATTTATGTTACTTAGTGGTAAATATTATCATAAAATATCAATAATTGATATATTTTACTAAATTTTATTCGAATTGTATTGTTCTTACACTAATCGTAATGGAAAACCAAAGAAGAGCAAGTCAATTTGATTTAAAAAAATGTTGATGAGCTAAAGGATAAGATGTGTCTTAATGGTGGTTATATCTTTTCTTTTGGTGCAATAAATTTGGATGGGATTAGGTGAATTTGCTCTCCAAGACTTAAAGAGCGGTATTTACCCCAAAATGGTTTACAGCGATTTCTCTTTTGACTTTTGTGTTTCAAAACAAAATAATCCAAATTTCATTTAAGGAATCTTGAAATGTGTTTTTATAGTTATTTGATTATGAATTTGTTGTTCAGGAAGTGATAATTTTGGTGTTTTACAACTATAAATGTCTATAAAAAATGTCTATAAAAAGAAAAGAAGCTCACCATGAACTTCTTTTCTTTAAAAAATAGTAACATCTTTCTCACTCCGGAAAAACATCTCTTTGTACTTAAGATAATATGGGTTAAATCCATTCTTATCAATGAGAAATAACGTTCGTGTAACCGATTACATTCATTTGGTTATAAAACAGTTGTTAACTTTATTGATAAATGTCTTTATTTAAGGGAAATTTTCTAAAAAATATTTTTAATTTGTTATATGATGCTTATGCGTTTTAAATAAGGGTAATATTAAATATATTTAATGTTTTCACCTAAGCTTAAGTAACAAATGTTCATTGACGGGGGGGGTATTAGGCTATAATATATAAGCAACTGTTATTCTTGGGAAGGGTATGGTTTATTTTTAGAATCAGTATTTATAGGGTACATACATAGGATATTAAAAATAGCTGGTTTTCCGCATTTTTAATTGAATTGTTCATCTTTTTATTTGCTTTAGATAGGGAGAAGTGTATCTATTTATAGAATGATTGTGTATTGACTCGTGTTTTTTAGTGAGTTTTTTTTTATGGAATGGGAGATTTGGATGAGTAAAAATAGAAAAGAAAATAATACGCGTTGGTCTTTGGTTGTGTATGATGTGATTGTTTATGCGATATCTTCCTTATTATTAATATGGTTGTATGGCGGAAACGAATCATTAACAAACACAGAATCTTTAAAACTAACAATACTGGCATTTGCGATTATCTTTGTATGTCGTTTAATTGGTCATATTTATGGCCAGATTTGGCGTTATGGCGGTATTCAAGGCTATATTCGTATGATTGCTTCAGATGGATTCGCATTTATACTTCTATATGTAGTTCAAATGGGTTTACCAATTCAGAGAATGAGTTTTCCGAGAACTCTAAGTTTAGTTTGTGTAAACTTATTGGGTGCAATTACTATTCGTATGATTTATAGATATTGTTATTTATATAGTGATAACGTAACGAAAAAGGGTAAGTTTCTTGCAAAGTTACTATATAGATTTTCAAGTATTGAAACGGATACGAATAAAGAAGTTCAAAAAATCAAGATTGCGATTGTTGGTGCTGGGCGTGTTGGTGCTAGTTTTGCAGAAGATTTATTGAATGATGAAAATGCAGTGTATACACCTCGTTGCTTTATTGACACGAATAAAGAAAAAGCAGGTAGAGAAGTGCATGGCATTCCTGTATGGTATGCGGATGATACGACTTTAGATAAGTTAAAGGCGTATGAAGTACAAGAAATTGTATTTGCGATTCCAACAATGGATGTAACTAAAAAGAAATGTTTATATGAACATTATAAGAATGCTGGATATAAAGTAAAGGTATATGACTATCCAACACTATATACTGCAGGAAGTAAGCGTAACTTAAGAGAATTTGATATTGAAGAATTATTATTTAGAAAACCATTGGCTGTCACAAATGAAGCTACGAATGCTTATTATAAAGATAAGGTAATTTTAATTACTGGTGGTGGAGGATCCATTGGATCTGAACTTTGTAGACAACTTGCTAAGATGGAACCACGATTGATTATTATCTTAGATATTTATGAAAATGGAGCTTATGATGTACAACAAGAATTAAAGATTGCTTATGGCAATGATTTAAATCTTCAAATTGAAATTTGTTCAATTACACATAAGAAAGCATTAGAAAAAGTATTTAAGAAATACCATCCTCAAATTGTGATTAATGCAGCTGCACATAAACATGTTCCTTTAATGGAACACAATTGTGTGGAAGCCATTTATAACAATGTATTTGGAACAAAGAATTTAATTGAACTTTGTGAAAAATATGAAGCAAAACGCTTTATGATGGTATCCACTGATAAAGCAGTAAACCCAACCAATGTTATGGGAGCAACTAAGCGTATGTGTGAAATGATGGTTCAATCTGCTAGTACTTATGGAAAAGTAAAATATAGTGCAACTCGTTTTGGAAATGTTTTAGGAAGTGCAGGAAGTGTAATTCCATTATTCAAAAGACAAATTGCCAAAGGTGGTCCTATAACACTAACAGATAAACGAATTATTCGTTACTTTATGACTATTCCAGAAGCAAGTCAATTGGTATTACAATCAGGTGCTATGGCAAACAATGGAGAATTATTTGTACTTGATATGGGTCAACCCGTTAAGATTTTAGACTTAGCACAAAACATGATCAAACTATCAGGTGCTCATGATATTGAAATTGTAGAAACAGGATTGCGTCCTGGAGAAAAATTATATGAAGAACTATTGATTAATAGTCAAACATTAACAAAAACAGATAACGACTTGATCTTCATTGAAAAGGATACACCACTATCTAAAGAAGAAATTGACGAAAAACTTGAAGTATTAAGAAACGCAATTGAATCTGAGGATGACAATGTTGCTAGAGAAGCATTGAGAAGTGTTGTACCAACATTTAGAAGACCAGAAGAAATAAATAAGCAAGTCGCTTAGGGGAGGATAAAGAGTTTATGATGAATATACCATTTTCACCACCAGATATTTCAGAAGAAGAAGTTAAAGAGGTTACTGAAGCCTTACAATCTGGTTGGATTACAACAGGGCCAAAAACAAAGCAGTTAGAAAAAGAAGTAGCTGATCTTTGTGGAGTAAATCGAGCAGTATGTTTAAATTCACAAACAGCTTGTGCTGAAATGACATTGAGATTATTGGGGGTAGGACCTGGTGATGAAGTAATTACCAGTGCGTATACATACACGGCAAGTGCTTCTGTTGTATGTCATGTTGGAGCTAAATTAATTTTAATTGACACACAAGAAGACTCATTAGAAATGGATTATGAAAAATTAGAAAATGCGATTACCGAAAAGACAAAGGTAATCATTCCTGTGGATCTAGGGGGAGTTCCATGCGACTATGATAGAATTTTATCTATTGTAGAAAATAAAAAGGATTTATTTAATCCTACAAATGATATTCAAAAAGCTATTGGTAGAGTAATTGTTATGGCAGATGCTGCTCATGCGTTTGGTGCAACTTGGCATAATAAACCAGTAGGTAGTATTGCAGACTTCTCTAACTTTAGTTTCCATGCAGTAAAAAACTTTACTACTGCTGAAGGTGGAGCTGCAACTTGGAAAGATATTGAGGGTATTGATAATGAAGATATTTATAAAAAATATCAATTATTATCATTACACGGACAATCTAAAGATGCCTTAGCTAAGACTCAATTAGGAGCTTGGGAATATGATATTGTAGGTCCTTGGTATAAATGTAACATGACAGATGTTGTTGCAGGTATTGGCTTAGCACAAATGAGAAGATATAAGGGAATGTTAGAAAGAAGAAAAGAGATTATTCAAAAGTATGATGCAGCATTCAAACCATTAGGAGTTGAAGTATTAAATCATTATACGGATGAACATCAATCTTCTGGACACTTGTATATTACAAGAATTCCTAATATTACATTGGAACAGCGTAATGAAATTATTATTAAAATGGCAGAGCAGGGTATTGCCACTAACGTTCATTACAAACCACTTCCAATGATGACTGCTTATAAAAAATTAGGATTTGACATTAAAGATTATCCAAATGCATATAAGCAGTTTGAAAATGAAATCACTCTTCCTTTGTATACTAAGTTAACAGATGAAGAAGTAGATTATATTATTGAAAACTTTAAGAAAATAATAAATTAGTGGAAAAGGAGTATTAATATTGTGAATTCAGAAATTGGTTTTATATTAGCAAAATTAATCTCTAAGATTAAACATGATCCGAAAGAAATTGATAAACTAAATTTTTTTAAAAAAGAAGGAGTAAAATTCCCCGGGGGGGGACGGATGTTATATTTATTCGAATATTGCAAAAAATGAGCCGCATTTGATAACCATAGGCAATAATACAACTATTTCTGGTAATGTGGAATTTGTTACTCATGATAATTCAATTTCAAAGGTTCTACCAGAGTATTCTGATTTATTTGGAAGAATTACTATTGGGCAGAATTGTTTTATCGGTGCACGATCAGTCATTATGTACGGCTGTACTATCGCTGATAATGTAATTGTAGCCGCAGGAAGTGTGGTCACAAAGTCAATAAAGAAAAATAACGTTATAGTAGGAGGAAATCCAGCCAAAATAATTTCTACCTGGGATAAATTTTCGAATAACTCAAAAAACTATGCTTGGGATTTGAAAACTATTAGCAAAGAAGATTTGATATCTGAGCATCAGAAAAATATTAAATTAGTTGAAAGATAGCGTTAAATTTAGTTGATTTCTCTAAAGTAATAGATACATGATTAAAAATTTCGATTCCTAGATTTGATGAAAATTGATTTTAACTGTATATCCTAATTTGTTAAATGTACCAAATTATTAAAATAGAGGAGTGAATTATTATGCTCAAAAAATGGGAAAATTTGCCTGATTTCATGAAAAATGATGAGGTCAAAATATATTATGATGTATTGAAAAAAAAAAGATTCAGCTTATTTTTTAAAAGAATATTTGATATTGTGGTTTCTTTAATCATGATCATTCTTTGTTCACCAATTCTATTGATTATTTCAGTATTGATTATCAAAGATTCTAAAGGTGGCGTTTTCTATAGACAAGAAAGAGTTACTCAGTATGGTAGAGTCTTTAGAATATTTAAGTTTAGAACAATGGTACAAAATGCAGATCAAATTGGAACACAAGTTACTGTATCAAATGATTCTAGAATCACAAAGATTGGTAGTAAACTCAGAAATTGTAGATTAGATGAATTACCACAATTGTTCAATATTTTTTTAGGAGACATGACATTTGTGGGAACACGACCAGAAAGTGTTCATTATGTGAAGAGTTATACGAATGAAATGTATGCAACCTTATTACTTCCTGCTGGAGTAACATCAGAAGCAAGCATCGAATATAAAGATGAAGCTGATTTATTAGATCAAGCAGATGATGTGGATAGTGTATATATCAATGAGGTATTACCAGAAAAAATGAAGTATAACTTAAATAGTATAAAAGAATTCAGTTTCTTTAAAGAAATCGCAACTATGTTTAGAACTGTGTTTGCGGTTCTATAGCAAAATCGATTAAGGCGGTGTAAACATGGAATATCCTAAATTTTCAGTACTAATGTCTTTGTATATAAAAGAGAAAACAGAATATTTTGATGAATGCATGAAGAGTATGTTAAATCAAACAGTTTTACCTAATGAAATTGTAATAGTATTTGATGGTCCAATATCAAAAGAATTGAATGATTGTGTAAACCATTATATGCAACTTTATCCTAATTGGATTAAAATTATTAAAAATGAGAAAAACAAAGGCTTAGGACTTGCGTTAGCGGATGGAGTACCAAAATGTACATATGACTTAATAGCTCGTATGGATACAGATGATATTGCAAGAAGTGATCGTTTTGAAAATCAATTACAAATGTTTGTTGACAATCCAGACTTGGATATTTGTGGAAGTCATATTATTGAGTTTGAAGGAGATATTAGTAATGTTCTTTCTAAAAGAGATGTCCCTTTAACTCATGATGAAATAGCAAAATATCAAAAACAACGTAGTGCTTTTAATCATATGACAGTTATGTATAAAAAAAGTACAGTTCTTAAAGCAGGTAATTATGAACATTGCCCTTTAATGGAAGATGATATGTTGTGGATTCGTATGTTGCTGGTTGGTGCTAAATGTGCTAACATCGATGATTATTTAGTATATGCAAGAACTGGATATGCTATGATTGAACGTCGTGGTGGATGGGAATATTTTAAAAAATATAAACAAGGAAGAAAAATGATTCTTGATACAGGGTATATTAATAAATGGGATTATTGCAAAACTATCGGAGTTCAGTTTGTTGTTGCACTTGTTCCAAAGAAAGTGAGATTGTTTATATTTACTAAATTATTGAGAAAGGGATAATAAAATGGAAAATGTTACAGTTGTTATTCCGTGTTACAATTCCGCTACTTATATTGATAGATGCATAAATTCATTAAAAAAACAGGAATATAAAAATTTCGAAGTGATATTTGTTGATGATGCTTCTGAAGATAACACGGTAGAACGTTTAAAATATTTGACGAGAGATTGTGAATTTAAAACTAAAATATTAGTAAACAGCAAGAATTCTGGACCAGCATTCTCTCGTAATAGAGCTATATGTATTGCAACGACAGAAATGATTACATTTTGTGATGCGGATGATTGGTATGAAACACAATTTTTGAAAGTATTAGTTGATTCTTTGGAGCAGAACAATGCTGATTTAGCATTTTGCGGTTATACAGTTGTAGATGAAAGTGGAAATTCAACTAAACGTGTGCTTGAAACAAAAGGCATTCTTGAAAAAAAAGAAGATATATTGAGAATGGACGTTGACTCATTGTGTATGTTAATGACAAAAACATCAATTATGAAAAAAGCATTATTACCTAACATTAGAAATGGAGAGGATATGGCTGTTATTCCCGTGTTGATGTTACAGGCAAATAAATGCATTGCTGTACCCGATTGCTTATATAATTACTACAGACGTAGTAGTTCTGCTTCGGAAATACCAACTATGAGAGTTGTTGATTCCTTAATTAAATCATTTGATTACATACAAAATAAATTATCTGATAACTATATTTATGAACAAGAATATTTAGGAGTTCGAAATTTGTTATATGCAAGTACTATTACGATATTTAGTATTTCATTTGATAAAAACAAAGCAAGAGAAATATTAGATAATTTTGAAAAAAAATTCCCAAATTGGTGGGAAAATACTTATATTAATCAATTGCCTTTCTATAAAAAGGTTGTATTGAAAATGATGCATAGAAGATTTTTTTTAGGAATTTGGATTATGGCAAAAATACGTTCTTTTATGAAAGGAAGATATAGATGAAAGTACTACTTGTGATTGATAATTTAAATACAGGTGGTGTGGCAACATCATTTTATAATTTTTTGAGTGAGATGTGCACTGAAGCTGAATTTGATATTTTGGTATTCAATGAGAATAGTATTGATGCTGATAAAATTCCTACTAATATTAAAATTATTAATACTCAAAAAATCTTGCATATTTTAGGAAAAACATATAAAGAAATCACAATGGAATCAAAGTATTTGGCGTTTATTCAATTAATTTTGAAAGTGATTTCTAGAACGATTAATGGATTTTGGGCGAGAAAGTTACTGATGCCATTTATAAAAGATATTGGAGACTATGATTTAGCTATTGCATATTCACAGGATGATGCATGGAAGAATCTTTCTAAAGGATGCATTGATTTTGTTTTATCTAAATGTAATGCTAAATTAAAAACTACAATAATTCACTGTGATTATAAAAGATTCGGTGGTTATGATTCGAAACAAATTAGACAGTATGATGGTTTGGATAGAATCATCTGTGTTTCTGAATCATGTAAAGAGAGTTTTATAGAATGCTTCCCTTCACTATCAAATAAAACTGTTGTATGCGAAAATTTCATAAATGTTGAAGATATTATTATACGAAGCATGTCAAATCCTATTACTTATTCTCCTAATATAGTAAATTTTGTGACAGTTTGTCGAATAAGTAGAGAAAAAGGATTGCGTAGAACAGTCAATGCTTTTAGTGAAATTGAAAAAAAGGGTTTTACAAATTATAGATGGATAATTGTTGGCGATGGAGCTGATAGAAAAGAATTAGAAAAAATAATAAATGAAAGAGGATTATCTAAAAAAATTGTTTTAGCTGGTAATAAGAAGAATCCATATCCCTTTATAAAAAATGCCACTTTCTTTTTATTAACTTCTGAAAACGAAGCGGCACCTATGGTTTTTGGAGAAAGTGCTGTTTTAGGGGTTCCTATTATAACAACAAAAACGTGTTCTGCAGTAGAGCTTGTTGAAAAACGAAATTTAGGATGGGTTGTTGAAAATTCTCAGATGGGAATTGAAAATGGTATAGAGAATGCATTGTTAGGCAAATACAATGAATTTAGAGCGATAAATATTGAAAATATTAACGATATACCACACAAACAATTTTCAAAGTTATTTAAAGATGCTCAATAAGATGATTTTGATTTTAAATATGATTTTTAAATGAGAAGGGAGGAACGGCATTATGATAGTCAAAAAAAATGCTTTTATCTGGAGTTTGATCTTTATCATAATAAGTATTAGTTGCAATGTTGCCGTTTTTTTTCAAAGAGGTGACGAAGAATCTCAAATATTTGTATTAGGTTACATATTACTTGTTGAATTAGTTTTTTTCTTGATTGCTAATTGTAAGGTAAGTAATCATGTATTAAATTTTGGAATGGTGTTTATCATTGTTTTATTTATTTTTAATTTTGGACAAGTTATTATAAATACTTACTTCAAAAGTTTATATCCGCATGTCAGATTTTTATTACTCTTGTCGAAGGAAGATGCTATATTTGGATTTAAATATATTAATCTTGCATTTTCAACTCTTTGTATGGGCTTGTTGATTGCGCAAATAAGGTTGAGTAATAGCAAGATTTCAGAAAAAGATATATTTATGAATAGCCATTTAGATTTTAAGGGGATTGCTCATTATGTTATTTTACTCACGTTTCCTATAAAACTGATTATAGATATAATTACTTTAGTTGTTTCAGTAACCGTTGGTGGAGAGGCGGCAAGAACCTTGCTTAATACGTTGCCGAATGTATTAGTATATTGGGGGAAAATATCTTTAATTGGTTTTGCATTGTTGCTAGTTATATATAAAAACGAAGAATACAAGCAGAATCGTGTATTTTTCTTTATTGAAGCTTACATTTTATTAATGATGATTAGTGGTGTGCGAAGTGAAAATGTGGGCTATCTCCTTATTTTTGCATTTATATACGTTGCTTGTAGAGAAAAAAAAGTGCCTATTCCGAAAACAATAATATATGGGTTGATAGGTATTGTTTTACTTGCATTTATAATTGCTGTGGGTGAATATAGAAATGTTAATACAAAAAGTATCGGTGGGTTTTTTGAAGTTTTTTTTAATGATCTTACAAAGAAAAATGTTGTTTTTTCATTACTTGATAACCTTGGAGATACAGGATATACAGCACAGTGTGTAATAAATAAGTGGCTTCCTTTATATGGTGCAAGCGGCGGCGATTCTTATTATTTAGGAGTGTTTTCTGTACTTCCAAATATACCTAGATTATTTACATTTCCAGGAATGATAACGGAAAAATCTTGTTTTGCAATAAAGATTCAAAAAGCAAAAACATTATCCGAAAATTATTTAAATATTGGAGGTTCTTTGATAGGTGAACAATTTTTTAATTTTGGTTTAATCGGAGGGGTTATTGCAACTTTTATTATCGGAATATTTTTAGGAAAAATAAGCAGCAAGTGTTCTGTTTATTTCAAAGAGAAAAATTATTATGGCTTGATTAGGATCATACCAATTATGTTTGCAACAATTTATTGGGTGCGAGACTATTTTGGGGGTGAGTTTCGAGAAGTCATATGGGGACCTTTGGTATTTTATATAATAATAAATTTATTACAAAAAAATAGATATACCATAAGTTCTGTGAAAAAAAGTCTGTAAAATCAATGGATTTAAAAGGTGGTAAGAGGAACGAGAGATGGTACGAAGTAAAGAGGCGATATGTTATTTTTTATATAGATCAATAGGTTTTGTACTACCGCAATTTAAAGGTGGTGCATATGGAGTGTGTGAGAAAATTCGTAGTTTTCTTGTAAGGGGATATATAACAAAGTGTGGCCAGAAAGTAAATATTCAAGCTCGCGCAACTATTGCACGAAGAGTAGAAATTGGAGATTATTCCGGAGTTGGTTATGGATCATTGGTTCAAGGTAATGTTAAAATTGGAAAACATGTAATGATGGGTCCAGAAGTGTTGATATACACTCAGAATCATAACTTTTCTAGAGTAGATATTACCATGGATCAGCAAGGCTTTAGTGAAGAAAAAAAGGTAATAATTGAGGATGATGTGTGGATTGGTGCGAGAGTAATTGTATTGCCTGGAGTGAAGATTGGTCGGGGGAGCGTAATCGGTGCAGGTTCGGTTGTCTCCAAAAGTATACCAGAATACTCTGTGGCTGTAGGGAACCCATGTAAAGTTGTTAAGAAGAGAAGATAAAAGGAAGTGTTATTTTTGGAGAAAATTTCTATGTCCAATAGTGTTTTAATCAGTGTAATAATGTCTGTATATAATACTAGGGAGGAATGGCTTAGGGAGGCTATTGAAAGCATTCTAAATCAGTCTTTTTCAAATTTTGAATTTATTATTATATTAGATTGCCCAACAGACAATAGTCGTTCAATAGTTTATGAATATGCGAAGTCGGATAATAGAATTCGTATAATCGAAAATGAAAAGAATATGGGTTTGACAGCTAACTTGAATAAAGCAATGTTATTGTCGAATGGAAAGTATATAGCTCGGATGGACTCTGATGATATAGCCATGCCGGAAAGATTAATGCAAGAATTTAAATATATGGAATCGAATTTAGATGTTGCAGTAGTCGGTTCTAAGGCCTTAGCGTTTACGGAAAGTGGAGAGATTAAAGTTATCGGGTCACAGTTGACTGAATCAAGAGAACTTAACCGCATAAAGATGTTATTTTTTAATGCAGGAATTGTTCATCCCACAGCATTTATAAGGAAATCGTTTGTAACAGAAAAGAAGATTAATTATGATCTCGGGATGAAAAAATCGCAAGATTATAGTCTGTGGCTTGATGTGATGGAAAACTCTGGAGTGATAGAAGAAATCGATAGACCATTGTTGCGTTATAGAATTCATTCAAATCAAATTACTCAGAAAGATTCTGCTGAACAGATAAGATGTATTCAAAAAGCAATGTGTAAAAGGTTGTTCGAAATGAAGCTTAATTATGATGAAAGACAGTTAGGAATACATTACTCATTATATGTGTTTAATGGTGAATATAAAGTGCAAGAATATGATGAATATATAGATTATATTATAAATGCAAATAAAGATACAAAAAAATATGATCCAGTGCTGTTCAAAAAATATTTATTGAAATTATGGTTTCACGATATAGGAAAAGCGGTTATTAAATATAAAAAAATTAGTTTCTTAAAATCAAAATATTTGTTGAAAGCCGTCCTAAATAGTATCTTAAAACTTGATTAACAACTAGCTATTGTAAGATAAATGGTTTGAAATGATGAGAAGTATTTTAACTGTTAGGGGGAAGACTATATTATGGAAAACACACTTTTACTACGAATAAATATTAGTGATTATTTTTTTAAAGATGAAGCGGAACGGATTAATTTATTTGAAACTTATAGAAATCAATGGGAATATAGGGTGTATCATTTATTGAAAAAATTTGGGATTACATCAAATCCGATGGGTGTGGAATGGCGTAAAAAAGTTCGAACTATAGAAAAAGTTATTCTTTTCGATAGTGGATGGGATTATGAAATTACGTCATATATTAAGAAAGTCAATCCAAAATGCCGAATACATTTATTTTTATTTAATGTAGTGACAAATGAAAGTCATAAGGCAATGTTAGAAGATAGCAATATAGATAAAATTTGGAGTTTTGATAAAAATGATGTAGCTAAATATCATCTTTCATTTAATACTCCTTTTTATACAAAAAACAAATTTAGTCCATGGAAAAGTGATACTCTTTATGATGTAGTATTTGTAGGAGCTTCTAAACGTAGAAAAACAGAAATAGAAACAGTATTAGAAGTATGTAAGAATAGTAATCTGAAGACGAAGTTTCATATTATAAGTCGTAAGGAAGACTATATCGATTATCAAGACTATATCCAGTTGATTAATAATTCACGTGCAATTTTAGATATAGTTAATCAAGGGCAGAGAGGATTGACTTTAAGAGTAATGGAAGCGATGTTTATGTCCAAAAAATTAATCACAAATAATGTGGATGTTGTTAATTATGATTTTTATCATCCAAATAATATTTATGTATTAGGAAGAGATACATATTCACTTAAACAGTTTATGGAGTTACCATTTCATAGTTATACAGCTAAGACTATAAACTACTATGGTGTAGATGAATGGATTAAAAGGTTTCTATAGGTGAAAAAATGAAACTAATTAATAGAGTAATTAACGAGCTATATTATTTAAAAAATAAGCACAAATTTTTAAAACGATTAACAAAATTATCAGTTGTTCAAAGAAGCATTGAAGTACGTAAAGCAGAATATATTGATATAAATGGGGATATATATTTAGGTGAAAACTGTAAATTACTTTGTTGGGATATATTTGAAAATAAAAAAAATAACCAGAAATTGTCTCCTAAATTACAAATCGGAAAGAATTTGCATGCTACAAGGAATCTTGTTATTCAATGTGCGGGTGATATTTCAATTGGGGATGATGTGTTGATTGCAAGTAATGTGTTTATTGTTGATTTTAACCATGGAATTAATCCAATGTCAGACTCATATTTAGACAACCCACTTGATGTCTCACGAGTAAAAATTGAAAACGGGGTATGGATTGGTAATTCTGTTATTATTTTGCCAGGAGTTACAATTGGAAGAAAGTCAATTATCGGTGCAGGATCAGTGGTTACAAAGAGTATTCCTGAGTATTCGATAGCTGTAGGTAATCCTGCTAAAGTAATAAAGCAATACGATAGAAAAAATCAGGAATGGAGATTTGTTTGGGAAGATGAGAGTAAGTAGTATATATAAAAAAATAAGTCAAATTTCTGAAGGTGCAAAATCGTCAATAGTATTTACAGTTGCATCATTGTTTACTAACGGATTATCAATTATTACTGTACCTATATTTACAAGATTAATGTCTACTTCTGATATAGGAGTAGTCAATATTTATAATTCATGGTTCTCTATGATAGGTTCTGTTGCATGTTTAGCACTTACTTCCGGTGGATTTATGGTTGGATTAAAGGAATATAGATCAGAACGTGATTCATATGTTTCTTCAATATTGACATTGACATCTATAGTAAGCATCATATTAGGAGTTGCTTTTTGTTTGGCACCAGCATTTTGGAGTAAGTTATTAGATTTATCCATTCCTTTGTGTGTAATGTTGATCATAGGATTTTTTGTCACTCCTGCGACAAATTTTTGGTTAGCTAGACAACGATATGAATATGAATATAAATCGGGTGGAATTGTAACAGTTTTATCTGCTTTATTAGCAACATTTGTTTCTTTATTCGCTGTATTATATGCGAGTAAAAAAGGTTCATCATCACTAGGAACTGTTAGATTAATCTCATGTAATATTATTACATATGGAGTGGCATTTATTATATGGTTGTATATTATTTTTAAGGGGAAAACAGGGTATAACAAAAATTATTGGCTATTTTCCCTAAAACTTAGTATTCCACTTATTGGAAACACGTTAGCGACGCAAGTGTTAAGTGTATCTGATAGAGTAATGATAGGCCATATGACGGGAAACTCTTCTGTGGGGATATACGGAACATTGTATACAGTCAGTTCATTATCGTTAATAGTGTGGTCTGCAATCAATTCTTCATTTGTTCCGTATCTGTTTGAAAACATTGATAAGAAGGAGAGCGAAAGAAAAATTAAACAAATATCAACAAACTTAATGTTGGTTTATTCTCTTGTTGCCATAACTATGACTTTAGTTGCACCTGAAATAGTACGTGTGCTTGCAACACCAGAATATTATGAGGCTATTTATATAATGCCACCAATAGCTGCAGGTGTTTTTTTGACTGCTATGTCCAATATTTATTCTAATGTTTTGATTTATCATAAGAAGACAACAAGCGTAATGATTGCTTCTAGTATTGCCGCAATTATAAATGTTGGTCTAAATTATTTGGGTATTCAGATTTATGGTTATATGGCAGCTGCGTATACCACATTAGTAGCGTATATCATTCTTGCGTTAATTCAAGCTATTGTTTCAAATAGTATACACAAGAAGGTTACACAAAGAAATAGCACAGTTTATGATAATAAGAATATATTTAGAATTTCTCTTTTTACTATCATTTGTTGTTTGTTGTCATTACCATTATATATGAATACAATGATTAGATATTCAGTAATTTTATTACTCTGTGTAACTTGCTTTGTTTTTAGAAAGCGCTTGATGGCAATGATAAAAGTGAAGCAAATGTAGTAACAATAGTCTTCATAAATAATAAACTAATTTGCATTTAGAATAACGAAGACTTAATCACTGGAAAGGTATTATTTTAGCTGGGTAGATTTGCTATAAGACTTTTGTGATTTGGTAGGGCTTTAGAATATGAATGAAAATATATGTTATTAAAATTATATAAATGAGACAGAACAATCAGGGATGATTTAAAGATAATAACGGAGGTGTTATAACATTATGAAAATATTAGTTACAGGTGCAAATGGATATCTTGGTACTGGAGTTGTAAAACAATTATGTGATGATGGGCAAACTGTTGTTGCCGCTTGTCATTCAAGAACTGACATTGTAGATAGCCGAGCGGAAATAAAGCAATGTGATATCTTTGATATAGATAATCCATATGAGTATTTTGGAAAACCCGATGTGTTATTACATATGGCTTGGAGAAATGGATTCGTACATAATGATCATTCTCATATTGATGATTTACCAAAGCATTATGTATTCATTAAGAAAATGGTTGATGCAGGATGTAAACAGATTGCTGTATTAGGAACAATGCATGAGGTTGGTTTTTTTGAGGGGAGTATCAAAGAGGATACGCCTACGCATCCTGAAAGCTTGTATGGTATTAGTAAAGATGCTCTTAGAAATATAACAAAATTATTATGTAAAAACGCAGATGCAACTTTTCAGTGGTTAAGGGGGTATTATATTGTAGGAAATTCCGAGCACGGATGTTCCATTTTTAGCAAAATAACTGCAGCGGAGAAGAATGGTCAGGAGTCATTTCCATTTACAATGGGAATTAATCAGTGGGATTTTATTAATTATGAAGATTTTGCAAAACAGGTTGCGGCTACAGTTGAACAAAAGGAAGTTAATGGTGTTATTAACATTTGTTATGGTAGACCAGAAAAATTAGCTGATCGTGTTGAGCGTTTTATAAAAGAAAATGGATATAAGATAAAACTTGATTATGGCAAGTTCCCTGATAGACCTTATGACAGTAAAGCTGTTTGGGGTGATGATAAGAAGATTAGGAAAATAATGTCGATGAGAGAATAATGGTATCAATGAGTATTAAGGTGTTGTAGAGTTGTTTATCAGGTTGTCTTAGAGAAAATTATTTTGTGGGCAAACCTCGGTAACATATATTATTTGTACTACAATACCAGAGAGAAAAAACTTTGATTTGATAAAAGGAGTAGCAATTATTGTGATAGCAACAACACACTATTCACGAATGTTTATGTTACCAATATTTATTACAGCAGTTGCCCTTTTTGAACAGTGTCAACTCAGCTGTTTTTTGTAATGTCTGTATACACTTTATCAACATCATATATGTAATATATAGTTAGGCAACTTAGGAGAATAATGGTTGGATATTGGATTGCTATTCGTGAGATATTATTTGATTAACAAGTTGATTTGTTATCTTTGTTCGGATGTGGTTGTTTCAGACACAAATATATTAGATTTATTGATAAACGTTCTAGGGGTGCATGTTTTTTTCTGGCGATGTGAATAATAGAGTTGTTAGAGGTGGCTGATTCATAGGGACTATTTTATTTTTCCATTACTGTTTAAGAGGATTCAAAAAGTATATGACCGCAAAAGATTGGTACTATATCAAGATTTAAGACAACTTAAATAGCTGATTTTTCAGTGTTGATGTTATAGATAAATAAATGCATTGATGTGTCAGAATACTTATACAACTACTATAGACACAGTAATTCTGCTTCGGAAATTCAAACTATGAGAGTTATTGATATAGCTCTGGGAACGGTCTTGTATTTTTTCGTTTCTGTTCCTATTTAAAGATAAATGTTCCACTTTTATAGCTTTATCTATTGTTGTAACAATAAAAGATAAATTGAAAAAATAATAATAAACAAATAGGGAGAGAGAAAAACTAGATGTTTGTTATTAAAGTCAATTTTTGTTTAAAATTCCGTAAAGAGGGTTACATCCTTCGGATTGATAGAGCATAGAAGACTGTGCAAACAGTTTATTTGCAATACAAAAAATATACAAGATAAGAATAGGAGTAGATTTGGATGATCAATGTGTTTTTAATCGAAATTCTGGCTTTTTTTTTGATATTAGATTTATCTAGAAATAAGTCAAACGAGCCCTTTCAATTTGAACAAAAAAATACTAATTTATATAAAGGTATATGCGCATTCATAATATTATTACATCATATTACTCAATGTGTTAATGCTTCTGTCTTTATTTATTTTGGATATTTATGTGTTGGAGGGTTCTTTTGGGTATCGGGTTATGGTATGACCTGTTCGTGGTTAAGGAGAGGAGATGAATATGCTAAAACTGTATGTTTAAGAAAGATACCGCAAATTTTAGCTATGTGTATAATTACAATAATATATATGAGTTTATATTATACATTATGGGGTGAGTATATAAATATAAATGATTTGATAGGAATTCTTCATGGAAATAGATTACTTAACTGGTATTTTCCAGCAATAATAATTGTATATCTTCTTTACACAAGCGCTATTAAAATAGCCAAAGGTGATAGTAAGAAACTGGTTTGTTCTACAATGATCTTGATTACTTTATTCGAGATAGTTCTTGGCTTACTTTATTTAAAAGAATATATCGGAATACATTGGTTAGTGAGTCTTTATGCATTCCCAGTGGGAGTATGGTTCGCATTGTTGAAGAATAAAAATGAAATCATAAAATTTTTGATAAATTATAGAGTGTTAATTGTAATGATGTTCACATTTTTATTTTGGCTAATTAACTATTCAGAAATTGAATCAAGAATGAGAGTATTCATATATTTGGGTGGAGAAATATTCTTGACTCTAATTTTCAGCTTTATTATATATATATATTCACTTTTGTTTAGCAGTCGGCGATTTTTTAGATGGTTGGGGAAAAATAGTGCAGAAATGATTCTTACACAAAGTTTAGTACTTCACTTGTGGAAAAATTCCATACTATCTATACCAAATAATGTCCTGTATGTGATTTTATGTTTAATAACACAGATTATACTTATACGAGTAACGATACCCTTGTATGATAGAGTTCGTGGTATTGTTAATTGTCATTTATTACCTATTTCTAAGCATAAATAGCGTTTTACTTTCTTTTTGGTTCTGTAATACTAAGATAGTATCCATTGATATGGGTAAGGAAATAATTTTGATAATCCGTAATTGGATGGCTAACTATACAAAATTCAAGTGTTTTTTGTGAATAGTTTGAAAATATAAAATAACTAAAATTTTTTTATTAGTTTTAAATTAGAAAGGTTCTATGAAATATGGAATGATCGAATCATTCACCTATATATCCATGTTAATATTTGGAGTGGGGGAAAGGATCATATATAACAAGAATGTTTAAAAATAGCAGTGAAAAACCGTATGTGGGAAAACTTCATGTACGGTTCTTAGAGGAGTTTATCTCCAACTGTTTATAAGATTTTGAAGGAGGTAAATTAACTCATGAATAGAACTATTTTTGTAACAGGTGCGTCAGGATTTATTGGATCCAATTTATGTAAGAGGATTTTAAAAGAGGATTCTGAATGTAAAGTTATCGGTTTAGATAACATGAATGATTATTATGATGTGCGTATTAAGGAGGCTAGACTAAATGAATTGTCTGGTTATTCGAATTATACGTTTATTAAAGGGAACTTAGCCGATAAGGAATTGGTTGATTCCATCTTTGATAAGTATCGTCCTAGTATTGTTGTTAACTTGGGTGCTCAGGCAGGTGTTCGTTATTCGATTACGAATCCAGATGCATATATTGAAAGTAATATGCTAGGATTCTACAATATTTTAGAGGCTTGTAGAAATTATCCAGTAGAACATTTGGTATATGCTTCTAGTAGTAGTGTATATGGATCTAATAAAAAGATTCCTTATAGTACGGATGATAAGGTAGATAACCCTGTTAGTTTATATGCAGCAACTAAGAAGAGTAATGAGCTAATGGCGCATGCATATTCTAAGCTATACAATATTCCTAGTACTGGACTAAGATTCTTTACAGTATATGGCCCTGCTGGACGTCCAGATATGGCTTATTTTGGATTTACGAATAAACTAGTGAATGGAGATACGATTAAGATTTTTAATTATGGTAATTGTAAACGAGACTTTACATATGTAGATGACATTGTAGAAGGTGTTATTCGAGTTATGAATAAAGCACCAGAAAAGAAGAATGGTGAAGATGGCCTTCCTATTCCACCATATGCTATTTATAATATTGGTAATAGTAATCCAGAAAATTTATTAGACTTTGTACAAATTCTTTCTGAAGAATTAGTAAGAGCTGGTGTATTACCAGAAGATTATGATTTTGAAGCTCATAAAGAATTAGTGGCTATGCAACCAGGGGACGTACCAGTAACATATGCGGATACGAGTGCTTTAGAAAGAGATTTTGGATTTAAACCTCATACTCCATTAAGAGAAGGCTTAAGAAAATTTGCAGAGTGGTATAAAGAGTTTTACATGAAAGAAGATTAGTTCTTCTTTTTATTGAATGTAAATTGGTTGAATGGATCAGTTTATATTCAATAAAAAGAAACACTAAATTTTATCTAGTATATGAGAATTATGAGAGGTTATTAAAAGGATGACAAATAAAGATATAAAAGAAAAGATGTTTGATTTATTAAATAACACTAAAGGTTTATATTCTCATATTGCAATAGAGAAGTTAGTGAGTGTTATGATGATTGATTACGTTAAATCACAAAATAAACAGGTTATAGAAAGCTATTACAATTACAAAGGACCTGATTTGATTTTACAGGATGGAATCGATGATGAAAAAGGTTGTATTGCTGTTGAAATTAAAAGTTTAAGACAAAAACAGATGAGTCTAAAAGTCATATATGACACAATTGGACGATTTACGTTTAATAGAGGAGAAATAAATAAACTTTTACTAATTTTTGTTAATGAATTACCATCTCAAATAAGAGAACGTATAAAAGAAAAAGAAGAGCAATTAAATTTCGAATTGATGATTTGGGATATTGATGATTTAGTTCGTATATTTAGTAAAAATAAGAATTTATTTATTGAAACTTATGACAATTTGGACTCGATTTTATTAAGAGATACAGTTCAGGTTGGAATTAAAGCTAATAATAATGATTATCTAATAAAAAGAAAAAAATATATTGAACAATTGAAAAGTCAATATAAAAAAGATAATATAGTACTTTTTGTTGGAGCTGGAGTATCTTATGATGCCAATATACCAACATGGGATAGTTTAATATCTGAATTATATGTTTCTTTAATTGATAAGCTATTAAAAACTCATCAAATCGAAATAAATGACGAAGATAAGGAAAAAATAAAAGAGTCAGTAATTAATCAGAATGGAAACTCCCCCTTAATTCAAACAAGATTTTTAAAAAATAGTTTTAAGGAAAATTTCAATGAATCTGTTAGAGAAATTTTATATAAAGATGTTGTAGAGACATCCGATTTATTAGAAGAAATTGGACAACTATGTATACCTAATAGAGGTAAATTAGGTATACGAGCTATAATAAATTATAATTTTGATGATTTAATTGAAAGAAATTTAAAAAGGCTAAGAGTAAAACATCAATCCATATATGCAGAAGCAATGCATCCAGATTTGGATGCATTGGGTGTGTATCACGTACATGGCTTTTTACCACTAGATAAAGAAGATTATAATGATTTGGAAAATACATTATTAGTATTTTCCGAAGATGGATATCATAAATTAATGTTAGATCCATATAATTGGGCCAATATTAGTCAATTAAATTTTATGGTAAATAATACGTGTTTATTCATAGGATTATCTATGACGGATCCGAATATGAGACGCTTATTAGAAATAGCAACTCAAAAAGAATATGATGGTGATTTATGCCAACATTATGTCATTATGCGACGATTTAAAATAAATGATTCTGGAAAATCCGAATCAATAAACCGTTTTGAAAATGTAAATGAGTCATTACAAGAGGATTTTTTCAAAAGCTTAGGAGTAAATGTTATATGGGTTAATGACTATGATGAAATTCCGAATTTATTAAAACAAATAAAAAGCTAATATTTTGAAATACTAGTATATTTGTAAAATGATGTTTTTATTGAGAGGAGGAACAATGTCAAATAACTTTTATATTACCGATAAATCTGGAAAACCTAATATATCTAATGACATACCAGAATCTGTTTTGTCTGCAAATACTTTTTTTCATTATGTTGATAAAATTAAATATATTTATGAAATACTTGATACACAACAAATAAGTCCTCGATTCACAAAAGAAGATTATTCAATGTTTAATATAGGCTTTGACAATTTATATATCGCAGAAAAGTGTTTTTGTGATATTCTTTTACATCAAGTAAAAGAGCATAAAAAAGAATATGGGAATTATTGTATTGGTTTTAGTAAAGAATGGGGATTGTCAAATGGGTTACAACCTGTTATTTATTTTAATAACCGAAATAATGAATTTCTATCAATGATTGAAAGAAATTTTAAAATACTAGATGGTTTAAATGATAAAGATGCAGATTTTATGGGAGATATTCTTGGATATAATTTGAAATATTATAAACCGGTATATGGTAGAGATTTAAAAACAAACAAAAATAAAATATTTATGGATGAAAGAGAATGGAGATATGTTCCAAATATTGATTCGGATTTTTCAGAAGTTCTTACAGAGGATGATTTAGCATTTAATAACTCAACAGTTAGAGAAACATATAATAAAATAATTAGTGAAAACTATGCTTTGAACTTTGAATATTCAGATATTAAATATTTAATAGTAAATAAAAAGTCCCAAATACAAAGCATGGTAAAACACATTGATAGATTAAATGTTTCGAACAACGTAAAAAATTTATTAAAGTCACGAATTTTTTCTTGGGAAGAAATAGAAGGAGATTTATAATGGCTAAATTTTCTAAGAATTTTAAAAAAAACACTCATAACGGTATGCTTCCAAAATCTGTGTTAAAAGAAATTAATAAGCAGTTTAAAAATTTTGAATATGAAGAAAATAAAAGTGCGTATATATTGGTTCCAAAGAATAAAGGTACTTTAAGTTTTGTTGATTTTGAAATCATTAATAAGAAGTTTTATCAAAATAAATTGAAAAAAGAAAATCCTTCTTTTGATGAAATTTATTCTTATTCATATAATTCTCAAAAGAGTTTTGATTTAAAAGAAAAAGAGAATTCTTATATGGTTGTAGATGGGCAGAAAAAAAAATTGTCCGATTTAGTAATTTCAAAATATAAAATTGTAAAAGGAACTGAAAAACTAACTATAACACCTGAAGCCATGAATGAATCTTATTATTTTTTTATAGGAACTAGTAAAACAAATGGTATAAAAAGACATTTTGCACGTCGTCCTATTGATTCAGCAAAAGCACTCAAATATGAGAGTATCGATTCAAATGAAAAAATACATATTAAAATGATTTTAGAAAACCATATTATTGGAATTAGTTTAACATTAGTTGATGAAAATATTCATAGTGCTCAAGATTATCTGGATTGTCTGGAAGAAATAAATCAACTATATAAAAATTTCTATTTTAATAATGCGGGTCCAATTTCTTTTAAGAATAGAAAAAGCGAAAATATATCAAAATTAATTGAATATTATAAGAAAATAGTTGAATTAGAGCAAATTTTAAATTTAAAATTCGAAATTGAACAACATGCAGTTACTGTAGAAGATTTCAAAAAAATGGAAATTTTGTATCGTAGTTTAATTAAAAAAAGGCCTTGGAGAATAAAGGAAAAATTAAAAAATGTGAAATATGATTGGCCACAAACACCAGATGAAATAAAAGATTTATTAGAAAATAAAAAAAGAGATTTTGCCCTTAGTTTTGAGAAAAAAGAAAGCATAACATTACACAAGACAAATTTTTCATTATATATGTTGTATTTATATTTTAACCTAAGTGTTTCTAACATTGAGACAATATCTGATAATGAAAAAATAGTTTATTTTGACATAAATAATAAAGATACATACGGAACTTGTATAGGGTTTGAATCAGAGAGTGATTTAGTAGACTTTACAAAAAAGGAAGATTCTCCTTTAAAAATGATTGAAGCTACAAATTTAGAAGGGGATTAAAGTATCGAAGTGTTTTAGTAACTGAATTCAATACACAGTCACTTAGTTAATTCGCTTGTTATTAAATAAATACGATAAATTCGTAAAATAAATGATTTAAATTTTATTCTAAGAATGTAAACCAGGTGGGAAATATGAGTTTAATAAGAAAGAAAAAGGAATTTGTGTTTCAGATGGAATGAGGTTTATTATGAGTCATAAGGCTAAATTGCCTTATAATATGTTTTTAGATAGAACTGTACACAAGACTGTAGGTTCAATACAGTTTAATTGTGGGAATAAAAAAGCTATTTAGTTAAAGGAAGGATGATGTTTTATGAAAATAGCAGTTGCAGGAACAGGATATGTAGGATTGAGTATTGCTTGTTTATTATCTCAACATAATGAGGTAAAGGCAGTGGATATTATTAAGGAGAAGGTTGATTTAATTAATTCTAAGAAATCACCTATTCAAGATGAGTATATTGAGAAGTATTTGGCTGAAAAGAATTTAAATTTGGAGGCTACTTTGGATGCGGAGTATGCTTACTCTGATGCTGATTTTGTAGTTATTGCAGCACCAACTAACTATGATAGTAAGAAGAATTTCTTTGATACGAGTGCAGTAGAGAGTGTTATTGAATTAGTATTGAAATATAATCCTTCAGCTATTATGGTAATTAAATCAACAATTCCAGTAGGATATACGGAGAGTGTAAGAAAGAAGTACAATACTTCAAATATTATTTTTAGTCCTGAATTTTTAAGAGAGTCTAAGGCTTTATATGATAACTTATATCCTTCAAGAATTATTGTTAGTACGGATGTAAATGATTCTAGATTAGTTGAGAAAAGTCACAAATTTGCTGCTTTACTTCAAGAAGGGGCTATTAAAGAAGATATTGATACATTATTTATGGGATTTACTGAAGCAGAGGCTGTTAAGTTATTCGCTAATACATATTTAGCTTTACGTGTATCTTACTTTAATGAACTAGATACATATGCTGAAATGAAAGGTTTAAATACTCAAGATATTATTAATGGTGTTTGTTTAGATCCAAGAATCGGATCTCACTACAATAACCCTTCATTTGGATATGGTGGTTATTGTTTACCTAAAGATACTAAACAATTATTGGCTAATTATCAGGATGTGCCTGAAAACTTAATTGAAGCTATTGTCGAGTCTAACCGTACTCGTAAAGATTTTATTGCGGGTCGAGTATTAGAGATTGCGGGTGCTTATGAAGCAAATGATTCTTGGGATGAATCTAAAGAACATGAGGTTACTGTTGGAGTATATCGTTTAACAATGAAATCAAATAGTGATAACTTTAGACAAAGTTCAATTCAAGGTGTTATGAAGCGTATTAAGGCTAAAGGTGCTAAAGTTATTATTTATGAACCTACTTTAAAGGATGGAGATACATTCTTTGGTAGTAAAGTAGTAAATGATTTAAAAGAATTCAAATCATTAAGTCAAGCAATCATCGCTAATCGTTATGATAGTTGTTTGGATGATGTACAAAATAAAGTATATACTCGTGATTTGTTTAGAAGGGATTAATTATTGTTAAATAAAAGCTAAAAAATTAATTTCATGATAGGCTACCAAATTCATCTAAGTAATTAATGGACATAAATAGTGTCAATTATTCTTCTAAAATATAGATGTACTTGGAGGTATCGTCTATGTTTGAAAAGAAGCCTAATGGATTTGTTTGTTCCAAATGTGGTTGTAATAAAGCGGATTATATTGAGAAAAGACATGTTTATCAATGCAGAGAATGTAAACATCAAGAGTCAGTCACTGCTAAAACTGCTTTGAATTCTACAAACTACCTTTGTTAGATTGGATTCTTGTTATGTTTGTTTTTGTTGTATCAAAAACAGGTATATCCGCACAATGTATAAGTGATATTACAGGTGCTAGTTATAAATCTGTAAAATTGATTCTTCGTAAAATAAATGCGGCTCAAAAACAATGATAAATATCCTGTGTTGAATTGTGATGCCAGCAGAACAAATAAATCCCTAAAACTAGCATGAAAACTCATGGACATACAAGCATTTGAAAAAGGAAACATTCATTTAACTAGTGCAGATCACATGATGTCAAACTTGAAAAAGAAAGTAGATGGGATGATGCACGGAATAGAACTACAATATCTAGAAAATTAATTAGCTGATTTTGAATGGAAAATAGCCAGAAGAAAAAGAAATGGGAAACAATTGCTAGAGTCATTAGGACGAACATTAATACATGGAGCACATAAAACACGAAAAGGACTTCTTCAACATTTTAAACAAGTTGAAGAAGATATGGCTCTCATGTATGCGTAATTTTCCTTAGATGAATTTGGGAGCCTATCATGTTATTTTATGATAATATTAAAGAGTTAAATGTGGCATAAAGGGGGGTGTTGGTGTATGCGTTATGTCATGGGCAAAGTATTTTATGATACATCAGGGGTTATGAAATGCATTTCATATGATAATGCGAATGTAGAATATTATAGTTTTCTACGTGAGTGTAGAAACAACGGATTGCACCAGGTAATTATCACTTCTGAGATGATGATTGAATTAGTAAAAACATCATATGCTGATTTTGGAAGGAAGATTTCCAAAATTGAATTCATGGAAGAAGATTCTGAAGCTGATGAATATGTAAATTGCCTGTTAAAGGTGATTGAGTCAAATCCTTATCAATTGACAAAGCTACTAGATTATTTGATGCTGATAGCAGAAAAATCTTCCGTTGAGATTAAACGTATATATATTAAGGGTCCATATGTAGATGGAAAGGCAGACAGTTTCTTTGTTCAGTCAAATGGAATAATTGGAATTAATAGAGAATCTTATGATTTGATATCGAAAGAAATTTGTACATTTACTGAGAGGTGCTTATTCGAATGAGAATTGTTGAGATTTTCTGGAAGGTGTTAAAGCCAATCATTGGGGCCACTCTTGGACTTATAATGGTGAAGAAATTTAACCTTTTTAGTTATTTTTCATTTGTTCCAACCGAGGAAGCATTTAATATCTGCATTACAGTTTATTTTGCGTTAGCGGAGATATTTCTTGAAGAAATATGTGTTCGACTAGTTAGATGGATACAGAATCAATTTTTTTCTACAATTGATGTAACACTATATTTGCCACAAAGCAATCCAGATACTGGGCATAATCCAGAGATACGGTTCAACTCACATGATAGTGCAGAAATCAGAATAGAAATCCATATTTGTGGAAAAAGAAAGCATTTTTGTAATTCTAAGATGATTTTTAGACATTTGTCATTTGCAGAT
>ERZ772884.547-NODE-547-length-28061-cov-12.793473_pt1 | contig 28061 bp, 25 predicted proteins | sample MGYA00580574_ERZ772884 | MGnify/ENA primary metagenome ERZ772884 (study PRJEB29015, sample SAMEA2737690) | human gut metagenome | biome: human gut; feature: human-associated habitat; material: faeces | place: China | collected 2012 ... | reverse complement strand
CGTTCAGTTTCATCACCTCTTCCGGCAGATAGGTGCTCAGGCAAAGGCTGCGGATACTTTCAGCATTGATGCCGCTCCAGTTCGGATGGATGCCCACAAAGCCTTTCAATGCTCCCTGCCGGATTACCACAATATCCTGCACCCCGCACTTTTTGCTGCTGGATGCCACAAGATGTGCAGCTCGTGCGATTTCTGGGGAAACAATCGCTTCGTGATGTTCCGGGACATAGGCAGAGCAGCGATTGCCGTTATTCTTCGTGACCTTGCCCAGTTTGTAATCTACCACAATGCTCTTCCTAGCTTCCAGATCACCCCAGCGGCGTTCATTTTTCATGATGTTTGCCACCATCATGCCGTTCCACTCCTGCCTACCGCGCAGGGTGCTGCGCTTTTTCTGTGTCAGCACTGCCGCGATCTGATCGTAGTTATAGCCCTGGATAAACGCCAGAAAAATAAACCGCACCGTCTTTGCTTCTTCCGGCTCAATTACCAACCGTCCATCCTTCGTATGCCGATATCCCATCAGGTCGGCCACCGGGTACTGGCCTGTCATAATACGCTGGTCATACGAAAGGATCATCCGGCGACTCTTGTTGCCCGATTCCCAATCTGCCAGAAGTGCTTGAATGTCCAAACTATATTGGCTGCTTGGATTCAGCGTGTAGATGTTTTCAGTTTCAAAGTACACGCCAATGGGATGTGCCGGGTGCATGGTTTTCAATGCTGCAATCTGCGTCATACAATCCGAAAAATTTCGCGCAAACCGCGAAATGCTGGCACAGATAATCAAATCCATCTTCTGGTCTTTGGCATCTCGCATCATGCGTTTAAACGCATCACGTTTCCGCAGCGATGTGCCGGATTTTCCTTCATCGCTGTAAATGTCCTGCAAATTCCAGTTTTCCGTTTCTGCAATCTTTTTGGTGTAATATAGAGTCTGGTTTTCAATGGAAGAAATCTGTTCTTCGCTGGAAGTGCTGACACGGGCATAAACTGCTACACGCTTCAGGTCACTGTCGTAAATCGACGGTGTCGGTTTCGCCGGACGAAAGTAATCTTTTGCCGTTTTCTGCCCCTGTTCTGTCTGCTTATGGATTCTGTCACGAATCTCTGCTTTTCGCCTTTCAGATTCCAGATGTCGGCTCTGCCAGTCTGCCCCACTCGGCAGCACTTCAAGGTTTTCTACCGGAATACACTCTACGTCTTTTGGATTATACTGTCCTTCCACGTTCATTTTTTTCAGCCTTTGTCATTTCATGTTCCAGTCGGATTCTCCACTCAAGATAATCTTTCCTTCGGATCGATGTATATTTTTCAGCCAAATCTTTCAGGCTCTGCCGCTGGTTATCAACGTCAAGAATGGTGTCGATTCTCTGGTCATCATCGTCTGTAACAATATCCACTCGCATCGGCAAGTCAAACAGATATTTCAGCAAAAAACAGAAATCACAGGTATTTGCTGCAAGATAGGCCCTTGTCTGCGAGAAAATCAGATTTATGGAACCATTTTTGCAATCTTTGAGCAGATGCACCATTTCCGGGCGTTTATAAATTTCCTTATTCCCTGTGATGTCAATATAAACACCAACCAGCTTTTTATCGCTATCAGTTTTAAACTTTTCAGCATAGTAGGAACTGTGATAGGCTACTGCTGCATCCTTAGAGCGCTCCCACAATTTTGCAAGTTTCACATAGCCGCCAACTTTATACCTGTGGTCCATTCACAGCACCTTCTTCCGGCTGAACACTCCAATACCATCTCCGCTTTTTCTGGTAGCAGTGGATTCCCATTTCTGTTTTTACCATCCGTGCCACTCGTTTGCTGACACCCTCATTGTCCAGACGGCAATAAATTTCATTCGCGCTCATATCGCCTTTTTCAAGAAAATGCTTAATCCAATAGACCGCTTTTTGCTGTTCCGATTCAAATTCGGGTTTTCTATCTGGTTTCTGATTTTCAAAAGATTGCGGCCTGCATTCCAGCCACTGAAAGCCCTTGTCGGCGGAAATGGAAAAACGGATGTCTTCTGCCGTAGGCGCAAGACTGTTTTTGATTTGATGTACGATTCTTATATCAGGGTTCTCTGTATCCCGTTCCACCTGCAGGACACTTCGTGCTGCTGCCACAACATCAATGCTTCCCAAACTGCGGTACAACCCTTTGGAACCTTCTTTTTTATTAAGGTGGCCAATCAGAACGATGGCGCAGTCGTAGCCAGCAGCCCACATTCCAAGACGGCGCATGAGTTTCCGTGCCCTGCCTGCAATCTGCAAATCCGAATCGCTGCCAAGATAAGCCTGAATCGGGTCGATCACAACCAATCGCGGTCGAAATTCAATGATTGCCTGACGGATGCGCTCATCGTCCAATGTAAGGCCGTTATAAACTTCTTCGTTGATGAAAGCAATCTTCTTACAGTCTGCTCCGCAGCGTTCCAATCGGGGCTTAATCGTGTCTGAAACACCATCCTCTGAGCACTGATAAATCACTTTTTGCGGCGTACCAATTTTGCATCCGTCCGGGGTCTTACCTCCTGTTGAAAGTTCCGCAATCAGATTCATCATCATGGTAGATTTTCCATCGCCGGGATCACCCTGCAGAAGTGTGATTTTCCCGATTGCAATAAAGGGATACCACAGCCACCGTACATCCGTTGACTGAACTTCGCTATACAGTGTCAGCAGCCGTTCCATTTCATTTTCCCCACTTTAGTTTCACAGTTTGATTTCATGCTTTTATTATACGCTTGTCAGATGTTTTTTTCTGTAAGCCACCAGTTTACATGTGCATCGAAATGTAAACCAGTAGTTTACATTTCGCTCTCAGAATACACGACTGCTAGAGGTGTACCCACCGAATTCTGAGCTATGCATTTGGCTTTTTTCTATTGTTATAGTGCTAAAAATCAAAAATAATAGTATTAACTTATGTGGGCATTTGAAAGGAATGTTTTGTATGTCCATTAATTGTATTGCTTTGGGGAAACGAATTTGTTTTTATCGTTTGAAGTTCAATATAACACAAGAAAAGCTAGCAGCCTTGACCAACTGTAGTCGTGAATATATTGCTTACCTTGAAAGTGGCACTAAGACTCCCAGTTTGCCAACCTTGATTGATCTCGCCAATGTTCTACATATTTCTGTTGATGATTTACTCGTTGACAGTCTTGATTATTCTTTTTCCACTTCTGGTTCTGACTTACACCGACTTCTATTGGATTGTAATCAAACCGAGCAAGAAATCATTATCCGCATGGTGAAAGAATTAAAGGCCACACTTGCCAGTCTCGGAATTTAACATTTTTTCGTAATAAAAGCGAAAATTGAAACGGCCCGCATAAGCTACAGACGCACCCTCGAATTCTCCTGGGTGCTGTTTGTGGTTTATACGACCCTATGTTTTTGATTGTCGGAACTCAGTATGTACCTTAGACCACTTTTCCGCATAGCCACTCAGTGTCTGGTTAGGACACCACCTACCTATAACTATCACATTCCTGCGGAATGAAACACCCTCATAGTCGAGAAGATACTAATCCTCTCAACTATGAGGGCGTTGCTTTTATTCAAGCAGTTCCAAAGGCGGGCTATCCGGGTCTGGCATCTTATATGTACCATACCTGCCGAAGCATTACTGCCGCCAGTTCCAGAAGTACTACCACGCCGCCGACCACCTGCGGTATCATAAAAATCACAAATCCACCGATCAGCATTTGAAGTGCTTCCATTCCTTGCGACTGATGCATGAGGTACGAAAGAATCGCCGTTGCCAATAGCGCACTGCCCAGCAGATAGAAAAACCACGCAGAACAGTGATGCAAAAATACCACAAACCACTTCGCCAGCCACACCGCAAGGAGCAGCGGCAGGGTTATCATCACCAACATCAATTTTAACAGCCATCGAATCGCTTTCATAGTGTCCTCTTTCCGACTGGTCCGTTGCCCATGTTATAACACATTCTTTGATGTTCCAACATGGGCAACCCAGTCCTATCTCAAATTCAGCCTGTCTGCAGTGCCTTTACAGTATCCTGTATGCTCTGCTCGTATTTAAACCGTACCACAATACGCCCTCCATCATGCACAAAGACATTTTCAATAAAGGCCGATACCATACCTGCCGTGAGCCTCGTACCGTGCAGGAAATTCTCTGCCTGCTCTGCCGCTGCACGCACAGTTCCCGGCACAGCACTCCGAGTGGATTCCACTCCTTTTTCCAGTTCTATTTTTTCTTCTACCTCTGAAATTCGTCTATCACACTCCTGCTTTTTCTGCTTGTAGGTATCCAACGGGAGTGTTCCTGCCGCATATTCTTCATACATCCGCATCTTCTCTCCCTTTAGATTTTTTAATTCCTGCTCCATCAGAGTTTTACGGCGGTTTGCCTTTTTGTGGGCTTCCTTCAAATCCTGTTCTTCTTTTTGAATATCACCATAAAGGGAATCCAGCAGAGAGAGTTCCTTTTTCAGAGCCTGAAAGACGGCACTTTCAATATCACTGACCTGAAATATCTCAGATGTGCATCGGGTCTGCCCAACCAGTTCCAAGCCCTCTCTGCACCAGAATGTCGGTACAACCTGTTTGAAATTGTGCGCCATCACTCGTCTGCAATTTCCGCAGCGGACTTTTCCTTTTAGCGGGAAGTCCACGCGGCCCATCAACACCTTATGGCTGTTGCTCTTTATGACAAGCTGCGCTTTTTCAAATTCTTCACGACTTACGATTGCTTCATGGGTTCCCTCCGTAATAAACTGCTGTCCTTTGGGAACTGTTCTGACAATGCTTTTGCCGGAAATCAGTGTTTTTGTTTTGCCCAAAACCATTGCCCCAGTGTACACATACGCCGTGAGGATTTTCCAGACACGAGAGCTATCCCAAAGAATCACTGGGGCGATGGTATAGGTCGTTTCCTTGCCATACGCCTTATTTTCTTTGTTATATACGCTCGGCACAGGAACATTTTCGTCATTGAGCATCATTGCTATCTCTCTTGTTCCCAGCCCCAGAATCGCAAGATCGAAAATACGCCGCACGATTTTTGCTGCTGGCAGGTCGATGATAAATGCGCCCTTTTTGTCCGGGTCAAACTGATAGCCGAACGGTGCTGCAGATGCAGTTGTGATGCCTTTTCGCCACTTGACCTGATTGGCAGTCCGCAGCTTCTTCCCTGCGTCCCGGCAGTACATCGTGTTCACCAGATTGCTGACCACCACATCCATGCCCAGCGTTGTACCTTTATAATTATTGCTATCATAGTTGTCATTGATGGCAATGAGCCTTACCCCCAGCAAAGGAAAAATCTGCTCCATGTACTCACCCACACCGATATAATCACGACCAAAGCGAGAGAGGTCTTTTACAATGATGGTATCAATCTTGCCATTGCGCACACCATCCATCATCTGCTGGAATCCAGGTCTGTCAAAATTGCTGCCTGTGTAGCCGTCATCTACAAAATCCATCACAGGCACATTTTGCAGGCTTTCTTTGCAGGAGATATACCGCTGGATCAGTTCTTTCTGGTTCTCAATGCTGTTGCTCTTATCCTTGCCATCTTTGCCCAAGTCGCCATCAGCCCTTGAAATGCGCTGATACGCTGCAATCATGTTTCTGCACTCTCCTTTCCAAGTTCTGTAAACACATCCTGAAATCCGAAAACAATCCGAATCCGCTTGTCCGCACTCACTTCGATTTTCTGCACAAGGGATTTTACCAACTGAATGTCAAATTCAAAGTCGTCCAGATGTTCTTCCAAATGAGAAGTCATATTCAGGTATTCTTCGATCTGCCGTTCTACTTCCGCTTTTTTGTTTTCTGCTTCCTGCAGCGCAGCCCGTAGACCATCATACTGTCTGGAATAATCTTCCCGAATCAGCTGGTAATCTTCGGAATCCACCACACCAGCCACATAGTCTGCATAAAGCTGTTCCCGCTTCTTGGCCATCTGGCTGACTTTATCGGTCAGGCTCATAATTTCACCCTTTGCCCGGTAAACGGGATTCTGCACATCCTCGATTTTCTGCAATTCTTCCAGCACCTTCCGTTTATCGCTCAGCTGGACAATGAACAAATGCAGCTGATCCATTATCAGGGCTTTCAGCAGTTTTTCCGGAATCTGATGACCGATGCACTTATCGTCAGCCTGTCTTGCCTTGCAGATGTAATAGCAGACCTTTTTACTTTCTTCCGCTCCATGCGGCAGTCGTTCAAACTCCATCGGTCTGCCGCAGTCTGCGCAAAACACCATTCCTGCAAGGTCATTCTGATATTCTGCCCGAATCTGCTCCGACTTTGCTCTTACTGTCTTGAATACTGCTCGATTCTTGTTCAAGATTTTTTGCACCTTTTCAAAATCATCCCTTGCAATGATGGCCGGATGTGTGTTCTTTGCCACATACCACTGTTCTTTGGGAAGGTCGTGCTTGTCCTGTCCTGCGAATAACTTCTGTGTACTTTTATTGTTGATGGTATCGCCCACATAGGTTTGATTTTCCAAAATGTGCCGGATTGTGGTTACGCCCCACTTTTTACAGGTAAGCACTTCTTTCCCCTCAACCATTTTTCTATGCCACTCTCGTGGAGTCGGAACCTGCAGCAATGTCATTCGTCGAGCAATTTCAAAAATTGGCACACCCATCAGTTCCCACTGGAAAATCAACTGCACATAAAATGCAGCTTCCGGGTCAATTTCATTTCGCTTTGTCACGGAGTTCCGAATATAGCCATACGGAGCATCGTTTCCGACAGCATAGCCTGCTTCTTTTTTGCGCTGCAAGGAAGTCCATATCTTTTTGGATATGTCTTTCGCGTACATTGCGTTGACCATATTCCGAATCGGGAGAGCCAGACTTTCCATATCCTCTTTGCGCGTACTGTCAAAATTATCTGTAACAGCAATCAATCGAATCCCCAAAAATGGGAACACCGTTTCGATATAGTATCCTGCTTCCAGATAGTTGCGGCCAAAGCGTGAGAGGTCTTTCACCACGATGCACTTGATTTTCTTCTGCCGTACATCGTTCATCAGGCGGGTAAATGCAGGCCGCTTGAAATTTGTTCCCGTAAATCCATTGTCGAAGTAGGTATCCACATAGCTCAGTTCCCTGCTGCGGTTGATATAGTCCTGCACCAGTGCGATCTGCGTTTCCATGCTTTCTTCTGTTTCTTCATCCTCAACAGAAAGCCGCCCATAGATTGCCGCAGGCATTTTTGCTTCTTCCAGTTCCGGGAGCAGCACAGAAGCTGCCGCCTGTTCCGGCTGCGGGAGATTTTTTCTACTCTTTCGTGCCACTGTCTGTACCCTCCACTTCTATCCGACTAAGCATCTGTTTCCATTCATCCGTTTTCATGGTCAGGCTGATTTCTACCTGTCCATCGTCCAGTAATGTAACCGTGACCTGCTCGATATACTTTTTCACAAAATTGCGGTCAAGTTCCTCCGGGGTCTTATACTGTGCCATCTGCTGAATCCACGGATTGCGCAGGCTCAACGCCCGTTCCCATACCAGCGTATCTTCCATAATTGCTGTAAGCTGTTCATTCAATTTCCGATGTGCTTCTTCGTAGTCCAGCAGTTCGGCACAATATTGTTCTTTGGTGATTTCATCGGCCATATAACTCTCATACAGCGGCACACGACGAAACTGTTCCATATTCAGTTCGGCCAGAACGGACTTCATCTGCACCGACTTTTCAGCTCGGACTGCTTCAATCACTTTCCTGCCTGCTCCCTGCTGAATCGCTGCAGCCAGCTTTTCTTCTTCCAGATGTTCCAATTCCAGAGCATCCATCACCTTTTTATAAATGGTAGCTGCCGGAACTTTCAAATTCTTTCCGTTTTCCTTATGTGCGCGGCAATGGCGGCAATAGAAAAGTTCTTCCTCCGTTTTCTTATCCTTATGCCAGCAGAGTGCGTAGCCGCAAGTGCAGACAATGTGTTTTGCCAGCGGGTTCGGTTTTTTGTAGCTTTTCCGAATGGAGATTTTGTTCTCCCCCTCCCTCATATTGCAAGGGAAAGCATAGAACTGTTCTTTGGTTATGTATGGTTCGTGGCAGTTTTCTGCAATGATCTGGCGGCTTCCATTTGCCGCCGCACCTGTATAAGTCGGATTTCGGAACAAGCAACGCAGCATATCGGTTGTCCACTGGTCGGATTCTGCATCATAAGACTTTCCCAAAATTCTCTTTTTGTGTCTCATTGGGGGTTCAACACCCTGCTCATTTAACCACTTTGCAATGTCACGCATTTTCTGACCGGATGCATATCTGGAAAAAGCCTCGCTTAAATAAGGAGCAACTTCTTCATCCTTTATCATGTTGCTTTCGCCATTCCTGCGGATATAGCCAAATGGAACAGAACTTGTCAACCGGAATCCTGCGCCTTGTTTCCTTCTCCACGCAAACATGATTTCTGCGTGCATCTCACAGCGTTTTGCTTCAAAATAGTCCTCGACTTCTTTTCGGCTGGCTGTTCTGGTGTCCAAGCCCTCATCCAGCACGATCAGGTCGATGCCCGTCGCATAGAGCGTTTCCTTGATTGCCTGTCGTGCCGCCGGGAAATCCGGCCCGCAGTAGTACATGGATGCCACAATAATGCAATCAAATTTTCGCTCTACGCCATCATCGGTCATTTGGTCAAACGCGGTACGCGCCTTTTCATCGTTCTTGCGGTCAGAATACTTTTTCAGCAAATCTAGTTCTTTATGTTCCGCCAGATATGCCGCAATACGCTGATTCTGCTCGGCAATCGCCAGTTCACCTTGATGGTTCTTCCAAGGAAGTGTCCGGGTATAGCTTACACACTTCATACTGCACTTTCCTCCGTTTCTGCTGCCGGAACACTACTGCAATATTCCAGCACATTGCGAATTTCCTGATCGAACCGATACTGAATATGAATATGTTCCTTATCATAGACGGTGATGCTCTCTACCAGTTCCACCAGAACGCGGCGGTTCAGACTTGTCAGGTTTTGATAGGACTTGAAATCTTCGATCCATGGCAGATGTTCCACATCCAGATTGTTCAGGCAATCCCTCTGGCGTTTCATTTCTGCTTTGGCCTTGCGGATGGTTTCAACCTTTTCATTAAAGGAATGGCTGAATTCCTTATACTCTTCCTTGCTGACAATACCGCTGCTCATATCTTCATAAAGCTGGCGGCGCAAGGTCTGGTATTTCTGTTCTTCCTGCTCCAGCACCTTCAGATGTTCTTCCACAGATTTCAGTCTGCGCTCATTCTTCGGAATCTCATTGATTTCATCCAGTCGATGTTCCAGTCCACTGATCTGCTGGACTTTCCCCTGCAATGCGGCCAGCACCACTTCGGCCAGCTTACTTTCGCTGATAAGATGTGAGGAACAGCCTAAACCATTGTGGTTTGTGACGCAGTGCAGATAAATATATTTCTTTCCATTTTTCGACACCGTGCGCCGCACCATGTTCTGTCCACAGCCACCGCAGCGAACGATGCCCGAAAAGAGATTGACAGCCTGCTGTCCTTTCGATGCACAGGTGTCCAACTTCAAAACTTCCTGCACCGTATCGAACAGCTTTTGCGGAATGATTGCTTCGTGCATATTGGGAACTCTGATCCAGCCGGATTCTTCCACATCCCGAATCTTCTTGATTTTGTAATTGATTTTCTGCCGCCTGCCCTGCACCATCGTTCCGGTGTAAACTTCATTTTTCAGAATCCGAAGTACCTGAATCGCCTGCCACTTTGCATGAGTTCCAGTCTTGAAACCACTGTGATAATTTAATCCGCACAGCCGTTTGTATTCACTGGGAGCCAGGACCCCTTCGCTGTTCAGTTGGTCTGCAATAGAGTTTGCACTCATGCCTTCCAATTTTCTGCGATAGATAGAGCGAACAATATCTGCTGCGTACTCATCTACCACCAATCGATTTTTGTTCTGTTCATCTTTACTGTAGCCGTACACTGCGTACCCGCCGATGAACTCCCCCTTGCGCCGCTTAATGTCCAACTGGCTCCGAACCTTAATGGAAATATCCCTGCAGTAGGAATCATTCAGCAGGTTCTTGAAGGGAACCACGATGCTATCTGAATCACTGCTCTCAGTGTTTGCGTTATCGTAGTTATCATTGATGGCGATGAACCGAATCCCCATCATCGGGAAAATCCGTTCCAGATACTTTCCCATCTCAATGTAGTTACGGCCCAGTCGAGACAAGTCCTTGACTATGATGCAGTTGATTTTGTCGGATTGGATGTCCTCCATCATCTGCGTAAAGCCCGGTCGCTCAAAATTGGTTCCCGTGTAACCATCATCTGCATATTCTCCTACCAAATGCAGTTCTGGTCGTTCTGCAACGAAATTCTGAATCAATTCTCTCTGGTTTCCGATGCTGTTGCTTTCAGCCTTATCTCCGTCCTCGATAGACAATCTCAGATAGGCCGCTGCTCGTATGCCCTTATTCTTTTTTTCCTTATAATAAAACAAAGCCATTAAACCTCCCGTCTCCACGCAATTCGCATGGTAAAATCCAGAAAGTTAATGGCTTTTGATTGCACATATTTACTTAACCCGTCTGTATTCTACCAAGCTGTAGCACAAAAATCAAGCTGTAGCGTACATTTTTCGAAAATCTTTTTTTCAGTGTTTCCCCATGCTCTGCAAGAGGCAGTCCCACAGTTCACTGCCCTCTGGCCGGAACGATTCATACACGGTGATGCCCTTAATGATGATTTTTCTGTGATGGTCAGGCTCCGTTCGCTCCTGCTTCACTTTTTCGTCCATTCGCTCTTTCTGCTTCATCGGATCAATCCTCCTTTACTAATAGGAATCCAGAAGGGCATTTTGGAATACAGTTTTTGAAAGAAATTTTAAAAAAACTGAAAAGTGTATTCCAAATAAAGGCTGCGGATTCCTATTTATAGAAGGACTTCTTTTGATAGGTCTACGGCATACGATAAAAGACAGGTCTTTTTCTGTCTTAGAGCAAGATTCGCCTATGGTAACTCAAAACTCACTTTCGTGATTTTTCATTCCCGGCAATCTTGATGGGGATTCCGTTCCCCATCCCCACGGTACGCACAAAATCTTGGATTTTGGCTATCTGGCTCCACATGAATGTGTTCGCAGCCGAACGCCTACGGCTTATCGGGAGTTGCTTCGCAACTATAAAATGCAGGAGGATCACACTATGGCTCGCCCCAAAAAGGATGAAAGCATCAAACGGACTAAGAATGTAATGGTTCGTTTTACCGATGTGGAGTACGCACTGGTTTCGTGTTCTGCTGAACAGGCTGGCTATCCCGTTGCCGTTTATGTAAGGAAACAGGCCATAACCGAAAAACTTCACGTTCATTACAACATCGTTGCCGACATTGCAGAACTGCGAGATTTTGCAAGACAGCTTTCCCATATCGGAAATAACCTGAACCAAATTGCAGCCTTTTTCAACAGCGGCGGCATCCAATCTCGTGCCATGCTGGAAGAAATCAATCGTTGCATGACCGACCTCCGCGCTATGCGGAAAGGAATTGCAGAACTGGCAGGTGATTATCGTGGCAATCTTAAAACACGTCGCGGGTAAAAGTGCAGACTATGGTGCTGCACTCGACTATTTGAAATATGAGCATGACGAAGTTCTGAAGAAACCCCTGCTGGATGCAAATGGGAACTGGGTACTCCGCCGAGATATTCTTCTGGAGGGCATAAACTGTGAGCCGGAACTTTTTGATGTGGAGTGCGAAATGCTTAATGCGCAGTACCACAAAAATCAGAATTACGACGAAATCAAGACGCACCACTATCTCATCAGCTTCGATCCTGCTGACAAAGATGAGTGTGGGCTGACAGGAGAACAGGCGCAGGCCATCGGCATGGAATATGTAAAAGCCAATTTTCCGGGGCATCAGGCGTTAGTTTGCACTCACATGGATGGTCACAATGGCAGCGGCAATATCCATGTGCATATCGTAATCAACAGTCTGCGAAAGCTGGATGTTCCGCAGCAGCCCTTTATGGAACGCCCCATCGACTGCAAGGCGGGCTATAAGCACCATCTGACAAAAGACTATCTGAAGCATTTACAGCAATCCCTTATGAACATCTGTATGAGGGAAAGTCTCAATCAAGTTGATTTGCTTTCTCCCTCTGTCAACAAAATTACGCAGCAGGAGTATTATGCTAAACAGCGCGGGCAGATCAATCTGGACAAGTTGAACGCTGAGCTTATTGCAGAGGGTTTCACTCCCATGAAAACCAAATTTCAAACGGAGAAAGATAAGTTGCGCGATTCCATTACTGCTGCGGCAAAGAAAGCAAAATCTTTTGAAGAATTCTGCCGCCTGCTCCAAACCGAATCCAACATTTTGGTAAAAGACCACCGTGGTCGATTTAGTTACCTTCTCCCGGACAGAGAAAAATACATCTCTGCCAGAACTCTGGGAACCAGTTTTGACCGTGAACATCTTCTGACGCTTTTTGAAAGTAATGCGATTACCGCTGCAAAAGAAAAAAAGCAATGGAGTGTTGCTGACCCCATTGCCGTTCTCTATATCAAGTCTAATCTTCGTCTGGTAGTGAATTTGCAGGACTGCGTAAAAGCCCAGCAAAGTCGCGCCTATGCTCAGAAAGTCAAAATTTCCAATTTGCAGCAGATGGCAAATACCATCGTCTATGTACAGCAGCACGGCTACGACAGCTACGATGATTTGAAAAAAGCGCGCGATGAATTATCTGCCAAAATGTCAGATGCCCGCAACACCGCCAAATCTACCGATGCCGACTTAAAGCTGCTGAATGAGAAGATTCACTATCTGGGGCAGTATCTTTCCACAAAGGCTACATACAAAGAATTTTTGCAGGCGGGCAACAAGAAGATGTACCGTTCTGCACATCAGGATGAAATTGCCAGATACGAAGAAGCCGTTCAATTCTTGAAACGCAATTCCACGAATGGCACAATTCCCACGATGAAAAATTTACGAGCAGAAAAGGAAAAGTTGCTTTCTGCTCGAACCGCACAATACGAAAGCTACATCTATTTCAAAGATTACTACCACGAACTGCAAACCGCTTGTCGGAATGTTGACATGATCCTTGAAACGGAACATACGCAGCAGCACAACCGTACACAGCTCAAGCGCAGTCACGAACCATCTCTTTAAAAAACCGCATGAAAAGGGCCAGCCACAAGACTTCACTCTGAAAGTCCTGTGGCTGGCTTCTCATTTTTTAGTTATTTTCAAAGATGCTGCTTTCTGCAACCTTCTTCAATGTAGCTATCACAGTATCATACGGCACGTTTTCTTCCAATAGCTGCGTTGTCAGACTATCATAGTCCTGCTTATATGCTTTTTCCTTTATGATTTTTTCAAGTAATTCTGGAACATTGGCTTCCGGCAATGCAGATGGGCAAATGACCGATTGTTCGCGAACTGCTCGTACCTCTTTTACCAATTCTTTAAAATTCTCATCCTGTGGAACAAGCGGCAGTAACTTATAAATATCATAGAGGTGGCGAGAATGCTTTGCAACTTTTCCCTGCAAGTAATAATCGCAAACTGCAAAAACCTTGTCCGCCAGTGTTCGATCAATTCCCTGCACTTTCATTTCAAACGGATTTAGATTATATTCTTCAATCGCATCTGGGGCTTCCTGCTCCATCATGTCACCAATGTAACTATGGACAGGCAATAAAACAGTCGGAAAGGATACTGCCGTATAAGACGTTTCCAACAAAACCGCAGCTTTCAGCGCATCACTAGCCATCGGAATGACTGAATCGTATGCGATCACATAGCGATTATAATCACGGCGGCTTCTGGTTTCGTCCAGATTCTCAATCGTCATTCCAAGTTCTTCTGCCGACTCCACGATTGCCTGCTTTATCTTTTTCTTTTGCCCTTGTGATAGCAACGTATCAATCGTAATATCAATATCTTCAGAAAAACGGCGAATCACTTTATGACACTTGCTCAGTGATGTGCCGCCCTTAAAAACGATATACGGCATCCTCTGCGCCAAAAGCCGCAGCAACATCGTAACATAATAATCTTTTTCGATTGCCTGTACCATAACACCAGTCTGCTCATAAGCCAAGTCAATCGCATCCCGGAATTGTTCTCTATCACTGTGCAAGTATGCCATTATAAATCACCCTCGTTTCTACCAGATTTTTGTATAGCTTATCCGGGTAATAAGAAAAATACGGTTCCATTTCCGAAAGGCTCAAACTTGCATCGCTCATATATTGGTACAAACGTTCCTGCAAAGGCTTTCCCGTAACTTCGGAATACACATCTACATCTTTCAGCAAATCAAGAAATTGCAGCACCTTATAATTGGATTCTGTCACTGGCACTTTCGGCTTACGAACGATCACCCGCGACTTTGCCAGAGATGTTTCCCTGTATTCATTCGTAGCCTTATTTGATACAACTTCATATAACATCGGAACCTGCGTAGTCAGCCCCATCTGGTTAAAGAACATCAAACCACTCACATAGCCGCATCGCTTATCCTTATCTCTTAGATATTTACATTCCAACACTTTTTCTGGTGGAAGCTGTGACCCTGATTTGAAAATCGTTTTTTTCGGCAAGAAGTAAACTCCATTATCAAACCGCTTTACCTTTCCAGCATCCGTGAGTTTTTTTATCTGTTGTCGAAGGTTGGCGCGACTCATACCTTCAATTTGAAGCTCAGCAAGGAAAATCGGCTCATTCGGTTTGTAGTTTTCTAAAAGATACTCATATAATGTTTCCATACTGCCCTCCATTCACATTTTAGTGTTTTATATTTTCTGTTCTGTTATTATTATACTCGTGATTTTCAAAAATATCAAGACATCTTCGTTTTCCACACAAAAAAAGAGTGGCGGCTCCTTGTTATAGGAAACCACCACTCTGCGTCATAACGGATTTTTAGTTTTTACGGCTTCTCTCCTGCTGCTGTTGTTGGGTCTGGTCTTTCTGTTTCCGCTGTGCCTGCTTGATATGCAACCGATCCAGCACCGACCATCTGCCACCAATGCGCCGTGGCTTTTTCGGCACGTTGTTCACGCAACCATCTATCATGTCGTAATTCTGCTCTGTGCCGGATTCCCGCGCACGTTCATACGTTCCGTTCGTCAAGCATTTTTCATGCTCGGTCATATCCTGCTGCTTTTTTTCAGCACGCTGAACATACTCTGTAAGTGTGGAGCGAACATTTTCAAAGCCGTTCGGAGCATCCGTCACAAATACGCCTTTACTGTCTACCACGACTGGAGAAACAGCATCTTTGCGCTGCTCATTGCGCATCATAAAAAAGCAAACACCCTCGACAACTTCGCTGTCATACGGAAGCCACGTTCCAGTCTTTCCATCAATCTGATAATTGGGAACCATGTAGATGACAGTGTTTCCGGCTGCATCAGCATCCATAAAGCCACCGAATTCTACCAGTTCCTCTTTATCGACGTAGAAAAACTTACGTCCCTTTTCTTCATCCCATACGATCACATCGCCAACACCAAAGGAGCGGCCAATAAATGTGTTTGGCCGCTTTTCTTCCAACCGCTTCCGGGCTGTCATCGGCGTATCGCTGGGGGCAGGCTTTCCTTTATATGCACTCTGGTAATTCTGATGATGAATCAAAAAGCCGTCCTCTACCTGCTGCGCATAGGATTTTGCCCAATGCTGATGATGTACCTCTTTGATTTGGAAAACTCTATACTGGTTTATCATTTTACGTTTTCTCCTTTTCCGGCTCCTCCGGCCTATGCCACTCCAACTCCAGCCCCTTGAACTGCTGTTCATTCAACTGCTGCATCTTCGGAATCGTCTGCTGGACAAGCGCAGCCATCTCTGCATCCGCCGCCAAAAGCGGCTGAACCTCTGTCAACACCTGAATCGTATCTTTGAGTGTCGGCTGCTCAAACATCGCCATCAGCATCAATTCCAGTTCATCAAAGCGTACATTGCTCATAACTCCATTCCTTTCGTTTTTGCTTTCTTCGGCTTATCCTGTTCCTGTGCAGGCTGCTCCTGCTTTTTGGCTTTCAGACTGTGCAGGGCATCCAGAACAGACTTTTTCGTACTGCTGCGTTCCTGCTCCTTGCTCTGCTGCCGTGCCGCCATCAGCTTTTCCATGTCAGAGATAGCCTGCTGCACCAGCTTATCATCCCTGAAATAGTTGATGGAGTTGATGTTCTCGCGCTGCACTTTATCGTTCACGACCAACTCATACATTCCAACAAAGCCGCCATCTTCCTCGATGCAGAATCCAATGCACTTGTCAGCATTCATCCGTTCGGACGGAATCTTGTCATAGGCTTCCAAGGCTTCTTCCATTGTCAGATGGTCGTGGAACTCTCCCGCAAACGTAAACTCCAGACACTCCGCAACATAAAAGCTGAGCGTTTCTTCCGGCGCAGGTCTTTCTGCGGCGAGTTTTTCTTTCAAAACTTCTGCCTGCTGTTCCGCCACCGTATCAGCCTGTTCCCGTAGTTCTGCCGCATCCATGACTTTACCCTCTGCCGCTTCGCAGCCGAACTCTGCCAGCAGCTCCGTCATAGCCTCCTGCACAGACTTATCTCCGTCCATTTCAAGGATGCCGCCATCCCGTTCCGTGAAGTCCTTATTATATAAGGTATAGTCAAAGCCATCGTCACAGGTCTGGATGTGAAAATAGGCATCCGGCAATTCGTAGGCCAGTTCCACATCCTGCACGGCTAAGGCCCCTTGCAACGGCTGGACAACATGATTCTGGATATACGGGTTATCCCAGCCCGGAACCGTTTTATAGTCCTCTACGATGGTGTCAATGCCGTTCATGCACTGCAAAATATCCAGTGAACCAGGCAGCGGATCAGGATTTTTCTCCACACCCAAGGCTTTCATATAATGGTTCGGAAGTACCTGATACTGCGACATTGCATCGTTGAGATTGCCAAACCGCTTAATTTCAAGCGGAACAGCCTGCCGGTTCTCGACCACATAGAATCGCTTTACAAATGGCTGTTCCAACTCTTTCTGCTTTTCCAGTTTCTCTCGGTACATCGTCACAAAGCCATCCAGTACAGCCGAATGGCTGGTAACTACCCAATCTGCTCGAAATTTAATGATTCTCGCATTATTCTCCGGGGTGCCGACTTGCTCCGCCCATTCCTTATTACTGTGAGAAAAGCGGTCATCATAGTTTTTGTAGCGCAAGGTATTCGCAAGAATGTACCCCACACGCTCCATACCATACTGCTTCACCACCTGATTGACTGCATCGTCGCCAAGGTGCATCCCGTCATAATTGTCCGCAATCGCTTCATGGATTGCCTGCTTACACTCGCCGTTTAGCCGATAGGAGGTACGGTATAAATCCACCTCGTCATTTTCTTTGGCATAGCTGAACGGCTCATAGTAGACAGGCACATCCGAATAGTCCTGCGCGCTGTTGTCCGGCACCGGCGCAGCCTTTTCAATGATCTCCGATACCACATCATCCTTATTCGGCATATTCCATTTTTCAGAAAGATACTCTTTTACCGCATCCAAAAATTCATCATCGAAGCCGTTCCACAAATCCTCTGCCACCAGCTTGCCCTGCTCATCGACTGCAACACAAGCCGCCATATCGCCGTGTTCCTCATGCTCAAGCAGGAAGAACTTTTCCCCACCGATCTCCGTTTCATCAACGGCATACCATGTACCGAGATGCCCCTCGACTGCGATGTGATCGGAATCGCCATGGATCAGCGCATTGTTTTTCTGCTGCTGTTTCTCCATGAACTCTCGCACGGTCAACTCTGCGCCTGTGAAGTTCAGCCCTTCCTCACCCAGTTCCAGCCGCCCCTCTGCGCCAAGGTCAAGTTCTTCGACCATCAGAACAGATGCCGCATGGTTCACCACCACAGTTTTCTCCACTGTAATGGGCTGGCCTGGGTCATAGTCCGAACCGCGCAGATCATAGCGATATACGCCCTCCGGCACATCTTCATCCCGCAGTCGGCCATTGCTGAAAAGACCGGGCTTATCAAAGATTTCGATTTCCTGCAATTCCTCGTTCAAAAGGTTTTCTTTCTGCAAATCCATATTCCTTTCCTTGAAAAATTCCGGCAGTTCAGCAAATCCAATACTGTCCACATAGTAGGCTTTGACTGTACTGCCATCGTTGAGCACCACCACATCACTGACCGACAGCGAATGCCCCGTAAAGTCTGCTGGACGCTGGATATTGAACCGTTCATAAATGCCATCCAGCGTGTCCTTTTCCGTAAGCGGCGCGGTATAGATCAGGTCATAATCTGCACGAGCAACCGTTATGCCTTTCTTCTGCACATAGTCCAATCCCATGAAGCGGTAGTCGTGTTCCGGGCCACGGGCAGTGATCTGATAAATACCGAACTGCTTTTCGCTGCCATACAGCAGCACATTTTCCTGTTCTGTCATGTTCCGCTCCTGCTCCAAATCTGCTATTGCAATTTGGAAAGTGTCACTTCCGCGCTCAATTTCCTCTCGCGCTGTGACAAGAATCGGCCACGAGCTGATGCGGACGAGATAAATCTGCTTTCCCTCGTCATACAGTCGTAAAGCCTGTTCACGATTTATTACTGTCAGCTTAAAATCCGGGCGCGCATACTCGTTCTCTGCATAATCTTCCCGCTGCTCCAGCAGAATCGCATCCCATGCGTCTGCCTTAATGCCGAAAATGCCATCGTGCTGCTCGATTTCCTCTTGGCTTACATAATCACCTGCCGTGCCATCACGGAACAGTGGATAAATCCTCTCACCCAGCCGATGCCACTCCCGTGCGCCTTCTTTCGTCAGCGGCAGCACATCATCTTTCCGGTAGCCATAGTCGTGCATTTCCGAAAGGCCAATCATCCCATCCGGGAGATTTTCGATTTTCTCCTGTGCCTCGTACATCAGGCGGTTGACTTCTTCTTTGTCATCCTCGGCCAGTGCCGCCGCCAGACCGTTCACCAGTTCTTCCATTGCAGCCCGGTCATCCAGCTTGAAAGCAAAATTCACGATGAGGTTTCGCTGCTCATCATCGAAAATCGTTTTTCCCCGCTCCTTGTCGGTAATCAACTTTTCCGCATACTGTATCGCGGTCATGCGCTCTGCGCTCCTTTCCTCGACTGCCGCTTCCAGATCTTCCAGAAAGTCGGCTGCGGTCAATCGAATCGTATCCATCGAATCTTTCAGTTCCTTCATCTCCTTGCCGCTGGCCCAGCTTGCCACATATGGAAATGAATAATCAGATGTATCAATGCCCAAAGCCGAGCAGACCGTAAATGCAATACTCTCCGCTTCGGTTTCCTTTGTAAGCCTGTCTTTTTCTTCGCCGCGCTGCTTCATCAAATCGCTGTTATGCAGCATCGCATGAGCGACCTCATGGATCATCGTCTTTATGGTCTGGCTCTCACCCATGCCTGTCTGGATGCAGATTTCTTTGTCGGCATCACTGTAATATCCTTTAGCCTCCCCTTCGATTTCATCAAACCGCATCGGCACAGGAGATACCTGCTCGATTGCCGCCGTAAGCAGCGCATAGTCTTTGACGCTGGCCGTCAGTTCGTTCACTTCCAGTGACGGAATCGGTTCCCCATCGGTCTGTGAAACATCAAAAACCGTCGTCAATCGGAATCTCGGAACCACATACTCCACACGTTCCATTTCCGGCTCACCGTTTTCGTTCAGCACAACCAGACCCGTATCCTTGTCGATTTTCTCGCGTTCCTCGACCTCCTTGATGGGAGCCGGAGCAATGATCTGGATGCCCTTTTCGCCTTTTTTGACGTAACGGTTAAATTTATTCTTCCATGCGTTAAACCCTGCCACCAGTGTGGCATCAGGCCGCTGCATAGCGATCAGCAGCGTATTGTTGAAACTGTAATTGTGGAATTTTGCCATCGTGCGCAGATACGTCGTGTACATTTCCGATGTAAAAATGTCCTTTACGCCCTGCTCCAGCCGTTCCGTGATTTCTTTCATCTGCTGTTTGCGGTCAACTGCCATGCAAACCCTCCTTTTTCTTGACCCATCGTGTTTTCATCTGGCGCGGATATTGGTCAGCCTGTTTCGGTGCTTTTACGCCGTTCCACTCCAATCCCCCGGCCTTGCCCTCACAGGTGTACCCGGCAGCTTTCAGGGATGCTCCATTTTCCGTATCCAGAATGTAGGTAAATGGTGAAAGCATTAGTAGCGTAAAACCGCTTTTTTCAATTTTTAGACCATTTCCAACACAAATAGCATATCCCGCCAGCAACGCCAACATGATATACGCTATCAAATTGTAATTGTTGTTAACTGGAACCAAATATAATATATTCTGTCCTAAGACGTAAACCACCACAAGCAATGCTATTATTATATCTGATTTATGAACTTTAACTTTCATGACTTTCCTCAGATAAATTCTTCAGCCTCGAATCAAAGGCGTTTCTATCGTATTTTCCAAATGTATACGCTGAAATTCCCTTTAGAATCACATTAACTTTTGGCATTCGATATTTAATGTTGGGTTTCACCAAAATACGAACACATTCCTTCAAGCCTTCTCGACGGAATCGAGCAGCAGAACTTTTCGATTCGTAAGTTTCCTTGTTAATCAGCATATTTCGATAAAAATAGAAATACATCTTGATTCTATTTTTGTTTTCTTCATCACGGATTGAAAGATTCTTCACATTGAATCGTTTGTGAAGAACGCTACTCTGTGCCGTAAAATATGCAGGCCCATAGTATTTTGTTAATCGTAAAGTATATTCAGTATCATCGCCCCAGATGAAATACCAGTCCAACGGCAAGCCAATAGACTTTACTGCCACCGTGTTAATCAGCAGCGAAACAAACGTAGCCGATTTGATTTTGATCATCTGTTTATCAAGATTAAAATACCAGTCTGCATATCCATTTTTCGTTGCCGAAGTATCCACAACGGGAAGGTTCATCGGTTCTCCTTCCGGGCCAAAGACAGTGCTTGCAAAGAAACTTGCTTTTGCTCCAATTTGACTTGCAGAGTCACACAAACCTTCCAGCGTATGCGAATTCGGAATCGTATCATCATCCATCAGCCAAATGTAATCACATTCGGAATATGTTTGTTTGATTCCCTCATAAAAACCGCCCGCACCACCAGTATTCTTCTCCATTTTTACATATCGAAAAACCTGGTTGTCAAACACTCCACCTTTGGAGAACAATTCTCCCGTTCCATCCGTACTGGCATTGTCAATAACAACAATCTTATCCGGCATTCTGGACTGTGCCAGTATTGCATTTAAGCACTCTATCAGAAGTGCTTTTCTATTATAAGTAACTACCAAAGCATATACTGTCATTCAATTCTTACCTTTCAATTATTTTATCCTCATTGTCTAAAATCATTTTCTTTCTCTCATCATAAGACGCTTGTTTGCCATCAATCTTAAAATTAAAGCCATGCGATATATTCTTTTGATAAAAGTTATCTAATGTAGTTATTTTTCTAGCAGGGTTGCCGCACCATACCCCCCCCCCATCAAAAATGCTCTTTGTAACGACACTTCCAGATCCAATAATTGTATTATCGGCAATGCTAACGCCGTACATAACAATGCTTCCCATTCCTATGAACACGTTATCACCAATTCTAATTTTCCCAACAACATCTGTAAACGCAGAGTTTTCGCATTTGCAGATAGAATTATCATGGGTCACAAATCGCGTTCCGCTTGAAATCGTGACATTATTTCCAATCGAAATCAAATATGGCTCACTCGTCATAGGGTCATTAAACAGCCTTGCATTTTCTCCAATTTTCATACCCTTTGAACGAAGCATCTCTATTTTTAGAGGCATCGTATCTTTGTGAAGCGCTTTATATAGTTTGGTTAAAATTTTATATTTCAGTTTATTCATGCGTTCACCTTTCCGCTTCTTCCTAAAATCGTTCTCGCAAAAAGTTTTCCCGTTCGCAAAACTGTATATCCCGGTCTTTTCGCAAACGCTTTACCAGTAAACTGGAAGAATCTATTATACTTATGCTCATTGAACGCTGTTGACTGCAAATTCAAGTAATGCTCTGCATAAATGTATGCCTGTTCTGACTTACTCAGTTTTGCAATATCATCCTTGTATTTTTCCAAATACTGAACTTTTGTTTTGTAAAAGACTTCCGTTTTTTGTCGGTTCGCGCCTATTTCATTCTTGACCAGTAAAATGTCTGGTATTGCAATCAAACTGTACTTTCTAAAATAACGCACCAAAAATTCATAGTCCTGATGTCTGCGGAATGATGTATCAAATCCATTCAGTTCACGGACAACATCGGCTCTCATAAACAAGTTAGAGCCAGAGGACAAAGGAAATCCTGCCGCCAGCGTTTGCGCAATAAAATTACCGCTTTTGATTTCAGTACGCCGACGAATCGTTTTCCCGTCTTGCGTAATTTCACATCCAGTATAAACACCTGCATAGTTCGGGTCGCTGCACTCCGAAAGAGCTTTTACACAGCGTTCTAACCTTTCAGGCGCATATTCGTCGTCACTGTCCAAAAAGGCAATATAATCACCCGTTGCAGCCGCAATACCTGTATTTCGCGCAGCAGAACCGTTCATGTTATGCTCATGCTTGATATAGCGAATCCGCTTATCCGCTACATATTGCTCCATAAGCGTTTCCGTTTGCTTGCGCCCCTCGGTTTCAGGGTTATTGTCGTCTACAATAATCAATTCCCATTCCGGGTATGTTTGGTTCTGGACGCTTCGGATGCTTCGACCCAGAAGCTCCGGCTTGCCATAAGTCGGCATAATCACAGATACTTTTTCCATTCCCTACCTCATCCACTCAATGATTTTTCTTTATCTTTTTCAGCATCTGCCATGTTCCCATAACAAGTTTGCTGTGTTTGATTCTCACTTTAATTGCATTTTTTCTATTCTTACGAATAAATTCATCCAAATATTCTTCTCTGAATTTCGGATCGATCGCATCATAATACTTCCACCAATAAGATGCCATTGGAAAACTTCTGCTCAACCACGGTTTCTGCGGCTGCGCATAGTGAACGATTGCCGGACTTTTATATGCCGAATTTATTACTTCAATCTCACTTTTAGTCAAATTTCTTTCACTATCAGGAGTTAGACCATTCAAGGGACAAACATTATATTTTCTGTCTGCAAACTGAATATGTTCAAAACAGACTGCATTCAAAATATCCTGATCCTGATACGGATACTTCATTGGAACTCTATCCATAAATGCTTTCACAAGGTCGTAGTCTCTCATTGCTTTCAAATTGAAAACCAAAACACCAGCATTTACATAAGGGTCTATGGTATTTATACCCAGTTTCCTGCTATGTACAAGTCGTTCTTGCCCTTTCAAACTCGACAACGCTGGATTTCCGGCAACAACACCCGTCAACCACACATCCTGTTTTTGAGCATCGTAAATTTCCGACACATCACCTACAACAATAATATCCGAATCCAAGTACAAACACTTATCATATTGTGGTAGGAGTTCCGGCAATAGCAGTCTATAATAAGTTGCAGGGGTTATATAAGAAATCTGCATCTCAACATTTTGAAATGCGTTTTTCATATTAAGAAAATTAACTTTGCAGTTGTCGCGGACTTCTTCCAGTTTTGAAAGTACATTCTTCCCTTTTTCCGGCATACTATCGGGAATCATAACATAAATATCAAAGTTCCATTCTAATTTAGCATTTTTCAGCATTGAATATGCTGCCACATAAGTTGGAACTACATAATTTTCATCTGTTGCAAAGACAACTGGTATATTTTTTTCGCTCATTTACTTGTCCTCATCGGAAGTTCAATCCAACTGCCAAATTTGTAATCCCACTCTTCCGGCTCAAACGGCATCAATCCGCTCCAATGGAAAAATGTCATCTCGCCAAAAAGAATTTTTCCATTGACATTGTACAAATCTACCCGCACTTCTGGCATTCCCTTTGAAAGTATGCCCGCAATGCGAAGCATCTCGTCGAAATTCGTCGGCTTCTTTATCTCTTTATCAGCATTAGGATGACCATTGGTAAAGGGCAGATGGTGAAACTCTGTGTCAAAGAAATCAAATTTAGTATCTGTTCCACGATCAGTTGCAATAAACATTGCTTTCGGCTTGCCATCAAAGCAGAAAATCTTATAGTCTTTCAATTCGTAGCCAGATTCGTCCACCGTATATTCCTCTGCGATAATTCTAGGCTTGACATCTTTATACGGCCACTCTCTATGATTGAGAAAGTAATTTCTTTTAAGACAATGTTCAATTTTCTTTCGTGCCTGTTTTAAGTCCAATGTTGATTTATCTTTGCAAATAATCAAACCACCAGAATCATGTGTACACTTCAAAACAAATTGATTGGGAAGTTTGTCAAAGTCAATTTCGTCAAAGTGATTCCATACACCAAGACATGGAATCAGGTGTTCCCTTCCAATTCGTTCTTCAATAAACTTCCGTACTTCATATTTATCGACAAGTTGGGTGTAAAGAGGATTTCTGTCATAAATCTTCAGCCATTGCAACTTTTCACTATATGTTTGAGGATTATCGAAGTTACACTCCTTACCCATCAGATACTTAAATAAAATTTTGAGATATTTTTTATCAGCTTCAGGACTACCTTGCAGGATATGTCCCAAAGCATAAATGCTATATAATTTCCACTCAGAAAGTTTCATTTTATTTTCCGCCCTTATCCATCAATTTCAAATACAAATTTTGATACCGTTTACTCATACCCTCTGCCGTGAAGTTTTCCATAACGGCGGTATAACTTCTCTCGCCCATTTCAAGCAGATTCTCATCCACCATCTGATCCATCAAGGCTGAAAGCTGCTCCACATTTCCAAGTTTATAGGAATGGCCACACTGAGGGTCTGCTTCCAAAACCTCCATGTGCTGCGGAATGTCCGATAGAAGTACAGGTAGCCCGCAAGCCATCGCTTCCAAAACACCATTAGGCAGTCCTTCGGATTTGCTTGTTGCCAAGTAAACATCAGAAGCATGGAGATATTCATTTACGTTGGACACCTTACCCCGGAACAAAATATTTGTATTCTTAGAAAACTCGTCTTTCAGTGCTTCAAAATTCGTTCCATCACCAAGCAAAAGCAAAACCGCATCCGCATCTTTCTTCATCGCCATGAAAGCCGTAATTGCTTCTCTTTGATTTTTTCTGTCGATAAATCCACCGCTATACACATAGATGACTTTTCCTAACGGCAAATCAAGTTTTCTCCGCACGTCATCTATTTCGTCACAGTTTCTTTTTGTATATTGGCTCACATCCACGCCGTTACGGATATACGGAATCTCCATATTCTGACGACTCCTATACATTTTCGTCAAACTTTCAGAACACGTCACAAAAGGTTCGCCTGCTGCCATACGTTTCTTAATCAAATTCAAATCAAGAAAGGCCATAACCGTTCCGGGAATTTTCCCATAGTAATCAGGATAATCCTCGTAACAATAATTTCTAAGCGTGACAAAGTGAATTGCTTTCTTATAGCCGAGCGTCATTCTGTACGGAGGCATACCGACACCCTGCACAATATCTGGCTGCAACTGCTCTAAAAGTTGTCCAACCGCTTTCTTTCCAAAGAGAACAGACTTTTTCTTGCTCATGTTTGCAGACAATACGGGGATGCCCAGCTTTTTATACTCATCAATCATTGAATTGTCTGCATCTTCCGGCCACACAGTTACCAGACTAGGCTCAAAGACCTCTTTGTCCATATTGCGAATAATATTCAGTGTCTGTTTGATTGGGCCATTCTTTTTACAATTTGTTTCTACAAAGGTAACTTTGATTTTGCTCATTATGTTCGTTGCCTTTCTTTACTTGTTAAACAACTCATCTACGATTGACTCCAAGCCCTCATTGAATTTTGCATTGTTGCTGCTAATCCCATGACCCATGCCTGCTACAATCCGATCGTAATTGGTTATAACATCTCCAAGGGTTTCAATATCTTCTACGTCAATAATCGTTCCCATCCGTTTTGCGACATTTCGTGCAAATTCCACCTGATGGTCATTAACGTGTTCATTGAACTGATGCTGCCGTGGCACAACAATAGGTGTTTTTCCAATCTGAAGCGGCATAATAAAACTTGCTGGGCCACCGTGGGTGATTACAATGCGCGCATCTGCTACATTCTTAATCATTTGCTGGTACGGAATCAACTTGCTCCACTGGCAATATTTTGGTTCGTATGTACTGAAACCCGTCTGAATAATGACATCTTCGGTTATAACGCCATCTTTTTTTAATTCATCCACCTTTTGAATCAACCGATTAAATGGTTGCTCATGTGTTCCCACTGTCACAAAAATCATGTTGGCTTTCTCCCCCTACTATCTTAGAATATACTTCCGAGATTTACTGCTTTGGGGTAAACCTTCTTCTGCTCATCCCATTGAACGACAAATTTATCAGCGATCGGGTAAACCATCTTCCCGGTCATAGTCGGCTTATCAATGCGGTCAAACACCTCGATGTATACCACTTTTGCTCCCATCATTTTTCCGATATAGAAAAACGGAACGGCTACTGCTGCACCACAGGAAACAATCAAATCCGGCTTTTCCTTATGCAGAACATCCCATGCTATTTTGGTGTTTTTTACCAATGCTTTCAAACTACGATTTGTCGGGTAATAGCACGGATAAACTTTTTCTCCCTCAAGCAGACTACGCGCATCTTCTTTATCAAACGTAACCCAAAACCGCTCTTTATCCTTCCAAAACGGTTTCAACATATATAAGTGCGTCAAGTGTCCGCCTGACGATCCCACTAAACATACTTTCATCTTCGTACTCCTGCTAATTAGTCACGGCGGAAAATATCGCGCGTATAAACCTTATCCTTCACATCATCCAGACACTTATCATAGCGGTTTGCAATGATTGCCTGACTCTGCTTTTTGAACTCATCCAAGTCATTCACAACAAGACTGCCAAAGAATTTCTCGCCATCTTTCAGGGTCGGCTCATAAATGATGACCGTTGCACCTTTGGCCTTAATACGCTTCATAACGCCCTGAATAGAACTCTGACGGAAGTTATCACTGTTGCTCTTCATCGTCAACCGGTAAACGCCAACCACAACTTCCTTTTCCTTGCTCTCATCCCAGCTATCGTTTGCTTCATAAGCACCAGCAATTTCAAGCACACGATCTGCAATAAAGTCCTTACGGGTACGGTTCGATTCCACGATTGCTTCAATCAAATTTTCCGGTACATCGGCGTAATTTGCGAGCAGCTGTTTAGTGTCCTTGGGCAGGCAGTACCCGCCGTAACCGAAGCTGGGGTTATTGTAATGAGTGCCAATGCGCGGATCAAGGCAGACACCGTTGATAATCTGCTGAGTGTTCAGCCCCTTCATCTCTGCATAGGTATCCAGTTCATTGAAATAGCTGACGCGCAAAGCCAGATAAGTATTAGCAAACAACTTAACTGCTTCTGCCTCGGTAAAGCCCATGAACAAGGTATCAATGTTTTCCTTGATTGCACCTTCCTGAAGCAATTCAGCAAAAGTGTGTGCAGCTTTTACCAGACGAGCATTATCTACATCCGTGCCAACGATAATACGGCTCGGATACAGGTTGTCATACAGTGCCTTGCTCTCACGCAGGAACTCCGGGCTGAAGATAATGTTGTCGCAGTGATATTTTTCACGGACGCTCGCGGTGAAGCCAACAGGAATCGTAGACTTGATTACCATAATTGCTTCCGGGTTATACTCAATCACCAGTTTGATAACCGCTTCAACCGCAGAAGTATCAAAGAAATTCTTCTTGCTGTCATAATTGGTCGGAGCCGCAATCACAACAAAATCAGCATCAGAATATGCTTCTTTTGCATCCAGTGTTGCAGTTAAATCCAATTCTTTTTCTGCCAGATACTTTTCAATGTATTCGTCCTGAATCGGAGACTTTTTACTGTTAATAAGTTCAACTTTTTCCGGCACAATATCCACGGCCATAACCTTATGATGCTGGCTCAGCAGTGTTGCAATAGAAAGTCCAACGTAGCCCCCTGATGTCAAGATAGGGACAAAAAAATTCTCAAAAAAAGCAAAAAAATAAG
>ERZ772884.542-NODE-542-length-28156-cov-3.184976_pt1 | contig 28156 bp, 18 predicted proteins | sample MGYA00580574_ERZ772884 | MGnify/ENA primary metagenome ERZ772884 (study PRJEB29015, sample SAMEA2737690) | human gut metagenome | biome: human gut; feature: human-associated habitat; material: faeces | place: China | collected 2012 ... | reverse complement strand
ACATGCTTTCGAAGACGCTTTTGGCCAGGTAACTTGTGAGGCTATTTCTGATTTTCCGGCAGAGGGTCAAACCCTTGAAGACCTTGAAGCACAAGGCGAGCGAGCCATACCGCGCAAACCAGCCAATGAGTCGCTTGTCAAGACCTTCAAGCGTTGTCATGATTATATCTATGGCAACGAGGGTATGAAGAAGACTGCCTTTTGGGAACTTCTCAACCTTATCTTCTGCAAGCTCTATGATGAGAAACGTCGCTTCTCTGATGCAAGAGAAGGTATCAGCTACCGTCGTCGGTTTTGGGTGGGAGTAAAAGAACAAAACACGCCAGAAGGACAGCATGAAGTAGCAGAGCGCATCAAAGGAATTTTCGAGGATTTGAAGGATAGCAAAATCTTCAAGGACGTGTTCGACGGTAATGAACAGATTATGCTTTCTGACCGTGGTCTTGCTTTCGTTGCAAGCGAACTGGCAAAATATTCTTTCTTGGATGCTACAGTTGACGTGAAGGGAACTGCCTACGAAACCATTGTGAGCAACACGCTGAAGCAGGAGGCAGGTCAGTTCTTTACACCACGTAATATTATCAAATGTATGGTTGAGATGCTCGATCCCGACCAGAATTGCCGTGTGCTCGACCCAGCTTGTGGTTCGGGCGGTTTCCTTGTGATGGTACTAGATCATGTGCGTCATAAGATTGCCAAGAATTTCTATCCCGAACTTGACGACATTCATCTTGAAGCCAAGCTCAACTCTGCAGAGGTAGACGATGCTGTGCGTGAGTATGCCGAGAAGATGATTTTCGGTTTCGATTTCGACCCGGACTTGAAGAAGGCTGCACGTATGAATATGGTGATGGCTGGTGACGGACATTCAAATATCTATAACATCAACTCGTTAGATTATCCTTATGGTAGCAAACCAGACGTTCCTCACATTGCCGAAGCTGTGAACGAAAACATCAAACATAGTGCTGACCATGACTTCCATTTTGGCACATCGGACAATAATGCACAGGGTAAGTTCGATATGGTATTTACAAACCCACCATTTGGCACAAAAGTAGAAGTAGATCAAGAGATTGCTGCACGCTATGAACTGAGCAGCAAAGCTCCAGAAGTACTTTTCATTGAGGCTTGTTACAATTTCTTAAAGCCTGGAGGTAAAATGGCTATCGTGTTGCCTGATGGCATTTTGGGCAATCCGAATACAGAGAGTGTGCGTCTGTGGATTCTGCAACATTTCAAACTACTTGCCAGCGTGGACTTGCCTGTAGAGACATTCTTGCCACAGGTAGGCGTACAGGCTTCACTTCTCTTCCTCCAGAAGAAGACTGACGCTGAAATGCTTGTACCTATTGAGGACGAGGACTATGATGTCTTTATGGCAATCGTAGAGCAGGTAGGCAAAGACCGTCGTGGTGTTCCTGTTTACGAAAAGGATGATGACGGAGCAGAAATTCTGTTTGAACATTATAAGAAGTGGCTCACATACGCTGATAACGGACATGAGATTGTAAGACAACGTAGAGAACGTATCAAGCACTTGGCGGATGATCTGCCGAAGGTAGCGAAGGCGTATAAGGAGTTTAAGGAGGGCTTATTATGATAGTTTCCAAAGTTAATACTAAGCTAATATATAAGCATAATAATCGATTTGAAGGTAAACACTATCTTAACTATTCATCTTATTTGAGTTTACAACTCGAAAAAAATGAAAAACAATGTTGTGCGTTGTCTTCTTTTGCAGAAGTGTTCAATCCTCCTGTATTTAAGCGTCAATTCTGTAAGAATACGCCTCGCGCTGTTCCATATTTTCAGAGTTCTGATGTTCAATCAGCTTCAGAGAGAAGTGTTGTGTATATATACAAGGGACAAGCTCAATCGCTCAACTTGTTGGTAAAAGAAAACGACATTCTTGTGACAGGATTTGGAACTATTGGCAATACACGCCTTGTTTCTAAGTTTCAGAATGGGGCGTGTTATGCCAATAATGTATGTCGAATAAGAACAACTGAACATACAGGTTTTATATATGCTTTCATCTCTGGAAAATATGGTAAGGCACAATTAAACACAAATGCATCTGGTTCTGTTGTTAGATATATAGAATCACCAGGTATAAAAAAGATTTTAGTACCAATATTCCCCGACACCTTCCAGCAAGAAGTAGATAACTTGATACAAGAATCTGCAAGATTAAGGGAAGAAGCTGCTGACATGCTTACGAAAGCAGAACTACTATTGAAAACAGAAGCGAACCTTTGGAATTTAACTTCCGAAGATTATGATTATTATGGTCCAAGAAATGCGGAGCGTAAAGTGTCTTGCTTTACTGTAAAACGTAAAGACATAAACACGACAACTATCAATGCATTCAATTTGTCTGAAAGAATACGCAAAACAAAGGATTCCATTGTCTGCAAGACGAAACCTCTTAGAGAGGTGTTACTTGGGGGAGACACATTCTCAACGGGTTCTTTTCCACGTGTTGAAGTGAAAGAGGGATTTGGAGTTATGCTTATAAACCAAAAAGACATCTTTGATAATATAGTAAAAGGCAAATATATATCTAAGCGTGGAGTAAAGACCGACAATTTAGTTGAATATGGAGAAGTCCTTATTGCCGGTGTGGGAACATTAGGCGAAAGTGAGACATTTTGCCGTGCAATATTTGCAAATGAAGATTTGGTCGGTCAACTTGTTTCTGGAGAATTTATCCGTATGAAGACAAATGATGAAATACCTTCTGGCTACCTTTACGCTTGGCTGGCATCTGATTATGGATTTAGATTCCTAAGAAACATTCAGGCTGGGACAAAACTTTGCCGTCCTATTCCAAAATTGGTTTTAGAATTGCCTGTCCCTATATTGAACAAGGAGACAATGCTAAAAATAGACTCAATAGTTAAAGAAGCTCATACCAAACGATATGAGGCCAATAATTGTGAGCGCAAAGCCATCCGCATGGTCGAACAAGAAATCGAGAAGTGGAATAAACATTAAAGGATTGCATTATGACAGAAGATACTTTTAAAGACCTGTGTCTTTGTGGCGAGACCACTAAAGTACAGTTTAAGGAAGCGTTTACTTCGCAGAAGGAAATAGCAAAGGAAATGATAGCCTTTGCTAACTCTAAGGGCGGATTAATCCTCTTTGGTGTGGAAGATAAAAGTGGTAAACTTGTAGGTCTGTCATACGACGAGATACAAGTTATCAGTCGTGAACTTGGTAATGCTGCCAATGAGCAAGTGCGCCCAACAATCTATATAGATACAGAAGTTGTGCGTATTGGTGAAAAGCATTTCCTTATATGTTCTATCGAGGAAGGCAAAAACAAGCCCTACAAAAACCTCAACGGAGAAATATGGGTGAAGCAAGGAGCCGACAAACGTCGTATCACAGAGAATGCTGAGATTCTATCGCTGTTCCAAGACTCTGGTAGCTATCAGCCAGATGCAGCAGGTGTGAACGGAACAACATTTGACGACCTTGATCGATATGCCATTGATGACTACCTTCAAAAAGTTTACGCCACAACATTGGACGGATTTGGAAGTAAAGCAGAACAGGTGTTGAAGAATATTCATATTCTTAACCATAATGGCGTACCGACACTTGCTGGCTACTTGTTCTTCGGCAAACATCCAGAGTACAATTGTCCAACTTGTATGGTAAAAGCTGTATCATTCTTCGGAAACGACCTTGCAGGTACACAATATCGTGATACTAAAGAAATATTGGGTAATATGCCACAACTTTACGACAAGAGCATGGCATTTCTCAAAGCCAATCTGCACAATGTTCAGGAAGAAGGTGCATCGTTCAATACTGTGGGAAAATTAGAAATTGCTGAGGAAGTATTAGAAGAAGTTGTTCAAAATGCACTTGTGCATAGAGATTTGCTTCGCTCCGCTCCCATCCGCATCTTAATATTCGACAATAGAGTTGAAATCATCAGCCCTGGGGCTTTAGCTGGCGGGCTTACCGAAGAGGACATTCGCAATGGCAAAACCTATCAACGCAATCCTTACATGGCCACCTTTGCCACAAACGCCTTGCATTATAAAGGTATAGGTTCAGGTATCGTTCGTATTCTTGCCGAATATCCCGACATACAGTTGGATAATGATGATAGTGCAAAAGAATTTAAAGTAACTGTTTGGAGAGCTAAATCCAAAGACGAAAGTACTACCCCAAAGAGCGAAATCGCTACCCAAAAGGAATCTTTGAAGGATATAAGCACTACCCAAGAGGACGAATGTGCTACCCAAAAGAGCGAAATCGCTACCCAAAAGGAATCTTTGAAGGATATAAGCACTACCCTAAAGGACGAATGTGCTACCCAAAAGAGTGAAAGCACTACCCAAAAGGAATTGGATGCTACCCAAAAGAAAGTGCTGGAGTTCTTCAAGAACAACCCAAAAGGAACTAGAGTGGAAGCTGCTAATGCTCTTGGCGACATAACAGAGGATGGCGTGAAATTCGTTATCGGCAAACTACAGCAGAAAGGCTTACTCAAACGTGTCGGTGGAAGAAAGCACGGAGAGTGGCAGGTACTCATATAAAATGGAACAATATGTCACAGTTAAGGAAAGAAACAATAGAGTGTCCACATTGTCACAAGGAAGGTGAGTTTGATCTTTGGACATCGGTGAATGTGGATTTAGATCCTGAGCTCAGGGAAAAGATTTTCTCTGATGAGCTATTCTTGTACCATTGTCCTCACTGTGGCGAGGTTACTGGTATTCCTGCCGGTACGCTCTATCATGACATGGAACACAAGTTTATGCTCTTCTTCGAGTTCTTTAAGCCAGATGAATATGACTATATGCCAATGGAGTTGCCAGATACTCTTGGCATGGATAAGAACTACACGTTCCGTACGGTCTTTGACTTGCAACGCTTCAAAGAGAAGATTGTAATTTTGGAACATGGTCTTGACGATGTTGCCATAGAACACCAAAAGTATATGATAAGCCATATCATCATGCCTGAAATTGCAGAGAAAGGCTACGAGCTTTACTTTGCAAAACTGGAAGAGCCTGATGAGGAGTTTCCTTTGGGTAAGATTTTCTTCTTCTATAACGACGAGGAGAAACAACAAACCATGGAAGTTAGATTTGCTATGGACAACTATTATGAGCACAAGCTAGCATGTGAACTTGACCCACGTATGACAATCAAAGGCTGCATGTGTGTGGACGAGGAATGGTTGGCAAAACAACTAAAGGAGAAATAACTATGGCAGATAACCTATATGACTTCGACAACAATGGTCTTGCCCGTGCATATAAAGATTGCAAATGGGCACTTTTTGACAGAAGCGGAAACCAAATTGGTGAATGGTATTCCTACATTGAAGAATGGGGTGAAGGTTTTTACAAAATAGAACAAGGCGCAAAGAAAAACATCATGCGCCCAGATGGTTCTGTGGTTCTGAAGGCATGGCACAATGATGTCTTCAAGGTGAAGCATGGTTTCTTCCTATTCAGCAATACGATTCGCAAATCGAAGAATAATCCAAAGACTCGCTACACCTACGGATTGGCACATGTAACTGGTGATGTTATATTCCCCATGATTTTCGATAGTGCAGAGTGGCTTGAAAAAGGCGATGGTATCTATGCGGAAATAGACAGCAAGCCATATATACTCACGCTTGACGGTAGTGTGTATGACCCGGCACGCGACCATCTTCCACAAAAGATCAATGTTGACTATAAAGAACTGTTTGAGAAATTTGCGAACTGGACATTACCCGGATTGCAGTTTTTTTACAGAGACACAGATGCTCCTGTCGTAATAGATACAACATACCATGTAGGTGATGTTCTTCGAGCTGGTTTCTTTGTGGATGTCACCACCAAGTTGTACAGACCTGCCCACAAGACTCGTTTCCTTATCGCCAGCGCCCATGCCGCCATGTTGTGCGAGGTTGGCGAACAGTGTCAAGAAAATCCGGACGTAAAGAAATGGAACCTGTGTACGTTCCACTTTAACAGCTATTTCAAAGTTATGGACGTGTATGAGAAGGACGGTGTAATTCAAGTGTTCCTACTCCACATCCCTGCAGCTGCCGCATTCTTCATCGGGCATGACGAGACAGCCATGAATTTTGTAAATGAGGCAACTGGTCAGGAAACTTCACTTATTGACATGGCACGAAAGAGCCTTGACGAGAAGATGCAAATGGAAGTTCACCCACGTTCTCTTGATAAGGAATTCTGTGCTCGCATGGAGCATCCTATCGGATTAGACGACGACTTCTATCCTGTACCTCTAAATTCTGCTGATGAGCCAGAAGAAGGAGCTATAGCCAATTTAAGCAATATGATTCACAAGTTGGCTGATGATGCAGATATTAAGGACTTCATCAATGTAGAAGACAACTATCCTTATCATGGCGTTGAAGGCTCTGTTTGCGAGGGCTGTATATATGCAAATGGCATACAAGGTCACGGAGAAGGGTGTGGAAGACTCTTTATAAAGAGCTTCCGTGAACGTTATCTTAAAGGCAGATGCGAATATCGCAAGACAGACATTATGAGTCCATCTCTTTTCGAAGAAATGGACAAATATCATAAAAAGAAAGAGAAAGACAAGACAGAAAAAACGACCGACACCTTTGCCCTAAGAGTTGTAAGGCGATTTATTGACGAGCATCTTGATGGTGACATCAACAAACTTATGCACGCTGATCTTTACGCTTTTCAAGAAGACAATAATGGTGATACGGAGTTGACAAGAACAAATATTATTCGCTCGATTATGGCTCTTGTTTTTTCAGACTCTTGGCCAGACCTTACTGTTCAAAATATCGAGCAGTACAACTACTGTTGTTCAATGATGAATGAGGATGTCCGGCTGTCTGGTTCAAATATCGCAGACCAATATATGATGGGGTTGCAAAAATTCAGTCCCTCAAAGGAATTAAATGAGCGTGCTATACGCACAAATCATTTGCTGCACACTATAGGAAACTTCTGGGTGTTGCCCAATAAACGGAACGACAAGGACACACTTAGCAACTATAAAGACACGACCCCTCATTATCGAGGATATATGGACAAGTATCTCAAAGCTATGTATGTAGCCATTAGCGGACATGGAAAAGTGGACATGCGTATGAAAGGTCTTCTTTACAAAAACCGTAAACTCATGAATGATTATCAAGGATTAGATGGATTCAAGCGACTTGTTCATAACCTAATGCTTGAGGAATACATAGATGAGCAGAGTATGCCTAAGGATATTTTCCCTATGGTATGGAGCTACATGAAAGGATTGGATAGAGATACGTATCTGTCTGCAGTTGCAACATTCTGCGATTTTTGCGAATACGCAATACCCAGACGATCGCAACGCATTATCGAAAAACTTAGCATAATACTTAAATCAAATAGATAAAAACAACATAAATATGGCACAACTGAGAAAACCATTACATGACGATGGTCCAGTAAATGTTGGTGAACAACGTTTGCTTGACTTTCTGAGTGTGAAGTTGCCAAACAGCTATATAGTCATTCCAAATCTCAATATATCTATAACCGGCCCTAACCGAGTGATGAAGTATTGGGAGTATGACTGTATTGTGGTAGCTCCACATGCTGTTTATCACATTGAGAATAAGGATTGGGCTGGTAATCTCGAAGGAGATGACTGGGCTTGGTTCCGTAGTGGACAAGAGGTAGCAAATCCTCATAAGACTGCGGGGTTGAAGAGCCGTATTCTCGCAAGCAAAATAAAGAATCGGCACCCAGACTGGCGTTTCGGGCAGATACTGACAGCTGTAACCCTAAGTCATCCTCAGCAGTCTAAGTTTGGTTTGGATCCTCAATGTGATTGCTACAAGCAGACATTCACATTGGGTGGCGAACTGATAGACTTCCTTACCAAGCCTGAACTTGTAGGTCGTACTCCAGGAATGATTATGGATATTCAGTCACAGCTTGTTGACTTGCTCTCTGGTCAGTCCGTAGAACGCAGACGAACAGAGCGTAAAGAGATCTTCAACTACCTGATTAAAGAAGTTCTTCAAGAGACAGAGGAGTTCACAGAATATCTCTGTGTACCGAAGCTTATAGAAACAGCTCAATATAAAGTGCGTGAATATCCTCTTGACGTTGCCGGAAAGAGTCCCGTAGAACTGCAGAAACTGAGCTTGACTGTTCAGAATGCAAGTTTTGCACAGGAAAAGATCGGCGTATCTCCTTATATTGTCAAGACAGACTGCCGAATGAATGAGGAGCAGACTTATTACTATGAGATAAGTCGCTACCAAGACGAGAGCTCACTCAGAAGTAAGCTTCGTCAGAAGACATTCAAACAGACTGATAAGATCAGCATTATCCTTGATGTAGCCAATGCGTTGAAAGCAGCGCATAAGGAACAAGTATATCATCGTGATGTTTGCCCAGAGAATATTTTCGTTTATGAAGGTGGCAAGGCTGCTTTGGCAAACTTTGGTATGGCATGGTTTATCGAGCACTCTGACCTCAGCTTCACAGTAAAGCATGACTTCAATCTTAAATCGCCATATACAGCACCTGAGTTCTTGGAGGGTGACGTATGTTCAGGAAGTGATATTTTCTCCCTTGGCGTTATCTTCTACGAACTGATGACAGGCAAGCTGCCTTTTGACAGCTGTCTTACATTTACTTCCGCACTAGGAGGTGTGCTTACAGAAGATCTCATGCCAAGCAAGGTATCTAAAGACCTTCCTGAATGGATGGACGAGGTTGTAAAGCACACGATCATTGCAGATCCATTCCAGCGTTGGCAGAAGGCAGATGAATTTATTGAGTTCATCAACAAATCAATGGATGAAGAGCAGAAGAAAACCATTAAGGCACAGAACACCCAGTCTAACAACAATAATCCAGGTCAGACAAAGGTTGCATACCTGAAAGACATGAAGCCAGGTGTCAAGGTTACTCCTTCTATGACTCTTCATGAGATTCTTGGTAGAGGTGGTTTCGGACGTGTGTTCAAGGTGTGGCACGATATGCAGAAGCAGTATCTTGCCATCAAGATTTTTGAGCGTGATGCCTCCGTTGACAATGCCATCAACGAGTTTGAAGCATTAAAATCGCTCCACCATCCTAACATTGTTGAGTTCAAGTTTAACGACCGCACTCAACAGGGACTGTTCTATACCTTGATGGAACTTCTTGAAGGGGAAAACCTGCAAGACTACACAAGAGGTGATCTCCGTCTTCCAGTTGATGAAGTCTATAAGATGGCGACGCAGATTCTGAAAGCACTCCGCTATATGCAAGAGGAGCAGAATCCTCCTGTATATCATAGAGATATTAAGCCAAGCAACATCATGTGGCATAAGCGTCAGATCTATAAGCTTATTGACTTCAATATCTCTACAACCACCGACGATAAGTCATTCGGTGGAACATTTCCTTATATGGCTCCTGACCTTGTCGTGTCCGGAAACAAGATTGACTGGGATAAGTCGGCCGATACATTTGCATTGGGTATCACTATATATGAACTCCTTGCACATGCCTATCCATGGCCAGGAAGCAATATGCGCCCTAATATCCACATGCAGCCAACCGATATTCGCAGCTACAATGATAAGTTGACCGATGAGATTGCTGACTTTGTAATGAAGGCCATCATCACTGATAGACATAAGCGATTCACATCTGCCAAGGAAATGTTGGAGGCATTAGAGAAGATTGGTGTAAATGGTATTTTGAAGGACACTTCAACCATCATAAACACCTCTACGGTCAATGCAAATCCTGTGGATTATATCAATTCCCTATATAGCCAGAGTCGTCACGGTAATAGCGGTACACGCGCAGGAGCGAAATCACATGTTTTTGATGACTTGACCTATTCAAAGACTAAGTTGGATAAACAGCTTATTCAGGACATCAAGGATTTAAAATATAAGTTGATTATCATTACAGGTAATGCCGGTGATGGTAAGACAGCCTTTATCCATAGAATTGAAGATCAGGGAATCAACAAGGAATCATTCGATACCAATAATGGTTCACAGTTCTTTATAAACGGTGTACGTTTCGAGTCAAACTATGATGGCTCACAGGACGAGGATGACAAGGCCAACGATGATGTATTGGCACAGTTCCTTGCTCCCTTCAACAGTCTGAATGACTATACTCAGGCAAATGAAGGTCGTGTGATTGCTATCAACGAAGGTCGTCTTGTGGACTTCCTCTCTACTCGTCCAGAGCTCAGAGACCTTCAGGATAATATTGAGGAATATTTCTATCAAGAAGGTCATGCAGAACTTCTTCCAGGACTTATGGTTATCAACCTTAACCTCCGTTCAGTAACAGCAAGAGATGGTAATTCTCCAAGCCTATTAGCTCAGCAGGTTAAGAAACTGACTCGTCCAGAGTTATGGTCTAAATGTGAGGGCTGTCCTATAGCTGACCGTTGCTATATTAAATATAATGTAGACACATTCCAGGACAGCAGTGCTGGTGACGAGGTTATCAATCGCTTGGAATGGCTTGTAAGAACCATCGTTTATAAGCGTGAGCTCCATATCACCATGCGTGACTTGCGTTCTATGATTGCTTGGATGCTTACACGTGACTACTCATGTGATGAGGTCAAGCAATTAGTTGAGTATGTTCAGAGTGAGCAGCTGCCTGAATACTATTGGCAGTACTACTACTTCAATGTAACAGCTCCAGTAGCATGGCCAGCAAAAGACTTCATGCTTCCTTCTCTCGATTCAAATGACAGATTGGTCAAGCTGCTTCGTGAAACGGATGTGGCAGGTGTTGCTCTTCCTGCATACGACCGAGACCTTTATTATACCTCAAAGCGTGCTAATGATTATCTGATCTTTAGTGATCGTAAGCGTAGTCTTTTGAATGACTTCAACGAGAATAACATTATCATTCCGGCTTATGAGGTAAAGTCAGATGTCATCAGGATGCAAGCAACTGGTCGCCACAAGAGCTATGTCCGTCATCAATATTTCGAGGGCAAGTTTGATTTCCGCAGACGTCTCCCATATCGTTATGTAAGTATGTTCGAGGAACAACTTCGTGTTGAGGACGAGAATGCTCTTAAACAAACGATGCAGGATCTGGCTTGTGCCATTTCCGCGAGTGAAGGTTGCGACAATGCAAACCTGACTGAAGGGTATCTGCTGTTAGCAAGTTCAAATGTCGGTGATCCTATCTCTAAGAGCTATCGTCGTTTCCCATTGGATGAATTTGAGTTGTTCGTGAATAAAACCGATCATCTGACTAAGTATATTGAGTATGAAAGCGACAGTCTCACTTTCCGTCATAAGACAGATAAGTTCATCCAGTTGACAGTCAGTCTTGATCTCTACGAAATGCTTCAATATATTCGTGCAGGTTTCAGCCCTTCTGTCAATGACCTTCGAGGCCGATTCATTGAACTACAGATTTTTAAGAATCTATTAGAGGCAAAGACCTATACAGAAATTCTTGTAACCAAGAACAACAGAAAGTTTACTATAGTTCGCCTCGATGACAAGAAACATATTGTTATTGAACCTCTTAACGCATAAAGAATACGATTATGATACTGAAATTAAAGAAAGGTACCGTTGCATTCTTGAACAAAGAATTGCTTTACGTTGACTTCAAGTCGGTAAGACTGGATCGTGTTCTTACTAACTTGTTCATCAAAATGTATGCCGATGGACAACCTGTCCAGCTAGCATTCAGAAAAGAATATACCATTGACACCTTGAAATCCAATCTCAACACGCTTGAGGAGCAAGGTATAATCAAAGGGGTGAAGGATAATCCTGATGGTGTTGAAGACTGGCTTCGTAGTTCACTTCTTGAATTGGTAAACCGAGGTAATGTTATCAAGGAGCACGTATCAACACTGAAACCACTCCACCTATTGAGTTTCCGAGTGCAGAACAGCAAGTACTGTCGTGATTATCGTGCTTCAGATCAGTTGTATCTGATGTTAAAGAGTAATCCTGAAGTCATGAAGGGATTGGTAAAGTATCTCAGCAAAGGTTGGGATAAGGCATCTGGCGAAATCAACACCCAGGAGGATCTTGATGTTGACACAACTGGTATTCTCCATATTACCAAGCCCCTGCGTGAGCGCAAGAGTATGAACAAGGATGTTGATGTCATTCCAAAACCACTTCTGGAGAAACAGGCAGCCCTGTTTACCGATGATGTTCGTCGATTGCTCCTCTATAAAGAAAAGTTGCCAAGAGCAGTATTTATTGACTATCTGCGAATCCTCTGCGGTCTTCATCTGGCTCTTTATACAATGAAAGTCGTGTATCTGTTGCCAAAGATGGTTGATGCAGGTACTCGTAATGTTATAGACGACTGGTCAATGGTCGTTGATCTGACAGATAATCTTGACAGTATTGTCTCTCAGTATGCTTGCAAGGATATTGAGCGCATGGAGAACAGCTATGGCAAGTATATTCGTGCCACCTACATGGTCGATATTATCCAGAAAAGAAAACGCTGTGATGTAGATGAAGCATTCCGCATTCTCAAGGAAGATAACAATAAGCAGGGAGAATACTATGAGAAGGAACTCAATGATATTGAGGACAGCCTTCCAAACAGCGATGAAAAGGAGTTTGACAAGAACGACTTCCATGAAATGCTGGAGTTCTTCCCCGAGAAAGACTACTTCGACATGTTTGTGCATGTACTCGAAAAATCTAATTTGGGAGCCAGTCAGTATAAGTACATTCATGATTTCGTTGATGCCGTCTGCATGAAGAATAGCTCTTCTATGTTGTTGGCTGACAGCCGTTCAAAGCGTCATCCTCGTAGAGGAGCTTTAGGCAGCAAGTTGCTCGAAACTTTAGTTCAGCTGTTAGTTCTTAAAGAGAGAGCTAATGGAGGTTATGAAACTCGTTCTCTCTCTATTGATGAGTTAGCAAGTGCCATCCGTGAGCGTTATGGACTCATCATCAACGGAATTGGAGAAGAGCGTTTTGCGGATGCTGACGTAGAGATGAATGCCGCATTCAGAGTAAACATGGATGCGTTCAAAAATAAACTTCGTCAGATTGGATTCTATACAGATATGAGTGACGCTTGTATCCTTCAAAAGATTCGACCACGTTATAAATTGGAAGACTAATGGAAAATATAAAAACTCTATATTACGAACGCTTCATTCAACATGTTGTTGAAGCGTATTCACAAAAGTTGAAGTCTGCCAAGCCAGGACACTGTATGAAAATTACAGGTTTGGCTATGAAGGAACTTCGTATCTTACTTCCATTGCTTCGTCCTTTGAACAGTGGAATGGAAGTTTATATTCTCTCAGAAACAGAGAAAGGTGACGAGTACATCCATGCAACAAAGCTTATTGAGTTACGCAATAATCCAGATAAATCGGTACTGATTCTTGTACCTTCAAATAGCAGAACATCAGCAGAAGACTCTTATGGTGATGCAACATTCCAGAATCTATCGGTAGCTGAATTGCAGGATTCCTTTGTATATAAACTCATAAGTGGATTACCTGAGGAGAAGGAATATCTTTGGACGCAGATGACAGACCTCTTTAAGGAGATTAAGCCAGCAAGAACAACTGTCATCAATTATCTCCTATACCTGGAGACGAAGCAGTATGCCGATGAAGCTTGGGGTAACGGCTTATACCTCTTTGGTATGCTCCCAGACAAGGATCTCATTAAGAATGAAGGTGCCATCAGAAGACGCTTCATGATCAATTTAGAGAAAGTTTCATCTGTGATGGCAGACTTCTCATTGACGGCAGCTGACAGAATTGTTAGTCTCCCTTTGGTAAGAAATACCGTTCAGAAGGATTTGATGGTATTCTTTACTTCCACTGACAACATCGGGGATGCAGTATCTCTCTTTGAGAACATTCATGATAATCATCCTGAGTTCAACTATGCAGTATTGCCTTGGATAGACAAAGACAATGAGAGCAAGCCTGTAAAGGTCATGGTTGATATAGCTTCTGGCAAGGATCCAAAGAAAGAACTTGTTCGTGATGCAGATACGGGTGCTCTGTTGCTTGCCATTCCACAAGACAAGAAGGGCAAGGTGTCATTCACGATTACAACAGACCCTTCTCCCAAAGACAATCCTGACATCTTCTCATTTGAGATTGCATTGGTCAACATCGATGACTTTACTGAGGTCGGTGTTGTCAAGAAAGCAAAGGTCGGTACAAACAAGCGTGCCTCTCGTAAACTTTCATTGAACATAGCGTCTGGAATGTTTGAAGATGGAGAATATATGCTTCGTGTCCGTGCCCTTGATGAGAACGGCATTGTTCTTGACACTTTAAAGGTGTTCAAGGAAGAACGTGTTCAGGCTGCATGGCTTGATGCTAAGGAAAAGAATCCAAACCTTCAGATGGAGCAATATCGTCTGGAGCAACATGTGGCATACTGTAACGAATCAGAGAGCTTCACAATTACCACTGACGAATATACAGGAGAAGGCGAAGTCGACAAACGTGGTAAGGTTAATAGCTATACTCAGGCAATTATCCATTATCGCAGTACACACCTCTCAAAGGAAGAAGATTTAGAACTCCCTGAAGGTGGTGCAGACAGAAGTCTCTGGATTGAAGGAACTTTGAATAATACCTATCAGTTTGATTTTGGTGCTGCTTATGCTTATCAGATTCAGTTGCCTAAGAAACTGATTCAGTTGGAAACCACATTCCTCAGTAACGATGATGAATTTGGCCATGTTGAAGCATTGCTCAGCGGCAATCCTACTGACACAAAGTTGCTAGATCCAACAGATACAGCTAAACAATATCCTCTGTTCGTTGCAGCCAAGGATCTGAATATTCCTGATGAATTGACAGCATTGCGTCAGGAATTGTTCTCTGTTATCCGTGAGTCAGCAGATAATGAGACAGGTCTTACATGTACTACAGACTTCACTGCTATTATAGGTCTTGTCAAAGGCTATCTTGCAGAATATGACTCTTGGCTGAGAAATATTCAGGAGACTGAATTGAGTGAGGAGCAGATTATCAGTTTGCAAAATCTTGATACAGTTCTTTTGACTGTAGAAATGCCAGATGGCAGCAATGTCAAAGTAAAACTCATTGCCCCACTACATCCATTACGACTGGCATGGATTATCAACTTGTACGAGCTGTATCAGGACTGGGAGGAGAAGACATTGGAGTGTCCCAAATACCGCAAGGCATGGTACAGAAAGCTGGATAAACTCTTCATGGGATTGCTTCCTATGGAGATTGCTCCTCTTGTTCTCAGCGAGAACTCATTGCAGGAGGCATATCAGTATATTGGAGAAATCACATTCGGTTGGGGCGCATACGCACAACCATCATATGGTCGTGAAGAAGCATTTGCATCTGGCTACCGTCAGTTGAAGTCTTATACTGCAATGCTGCTTAATGTTGCCCGTGAGAAGCAGATTGATAGTGATGTGAGCAAGGAACTTGTTGTTCGTCATCTGTTCAACTATGGTTTGTCTCATCCATATACAGACAAACTTGTCATCAACCTCTTTAATGCCGGTGATGCAGCTGTATTTGCTCAGGCACTCATTGAACTTGAGAAGATTGGACTTGGTCTTGATCTGACATACGAGATACGTCTGTTCTCTGATGACAACATGCTTCAGTCAGGTGAAGCATTCAAGGAGTTGCTTGATCCTGAAGGCTATGGAAGAACTGCTGTAGAAGCTGAGGTGTTCTCACAGGCATCCGCAAACAGATTGTTCCCTAAACTTCGTTTCTCACTGAATAAGGTCAGCGATTTTATTGACGACCACGATAAGTATCAGGCACACCTTTCATTTCTGGTTAATCCTTTTGCTGTACATACAGAATTGGTTCGTCCTGACGAGTTAAGCCGTTCTTTCTACTTGAATGGAACAATCTGCAGGGATGTAGTGAACGCTGCCAAGGAGGGAAAGTCATTCGTTTGGAACCGATACTATTCAAATAAGACTCTCCCCAACCCAGTGTCTGAGTCTGCAAATATGGAGGTCAGTCTTTTTGCACGACTGCAAGAGGCAACTGGAAAGTTGCTCTCTTCAACACTTGAAGAGTCAGTTCCAGCTACCACCCTTCGTTTGAAAGAAAATGATATGATGCTGTTGTCATTCATTCATGATAGTAGTGACTGGGTGATTACTTTCGACAAGAACATGGGACCAGAGTTCTATGACCTTCCTTGTCTCGGTGAAAATGATGTTCCTTACCTGTTGGATTACGTTCCTGGTGAGGATGCTACAGGTGTGTCTTCATATCTGACCACCAAACCAACAAGCGAGATTGGCGCATTGATGATTCCTCTCTTCCATGAGTATGGTATTAACCTTGAAAGATATGAGAACTTCAAACAGATTTTGGAAGATGTCCGCTCTGTAAGTAGTTCTTTGATTATGCAGGTCAATGCGACATCACGCAAGGGATTTGAGGTCATTGGAACCACTCTCTGTAAACGCTTCTTAGAGAAGAAAGGTATCACTAAGGAATCATTCCTTATTCCTATCGATCTTCACAAAGAATTGTTCATCGACTTGGAAAACGAGAACAAAGAACGTGCTGATAACCTTGTGGTTAAGATTGATTCTACTACAAAAGAAATACTCTTTACAGTCGTAGAAATCAAGTGTCGCAATGCTCATTACAATGCAGAAGAACTTCATGCGAAGATGGTTAATCAGATTGAGAACACAATCTTTGCACTCCGTTCACACTTTGAGATCGCCGCTGATGGTACAGACCGTCTTGACAGAGAACTCAAGGTACTGGAGTTAAAGTCTTTCCTGGAGTTCTACATTCGCCGTGCAATGCGTTATGGTCAGCTTGATCCTGAGTTTGCTCACGATTATTTAGTATTCCTGAGCAAGTTGGCAGATGGATATACAATCAGATTCAAGCAACTGGGTGTTGTCTTTGACTTTACTCAGATGGAACGTCAGAAGAAACACTTCTATGGTGATGCCCTCATTTATTCAATGGGTGAACCTGTAATTGGTGAAATCCTCAATACTGAAGGTTCGCTGAAGACTGAGGTACTTGAAGCTATGGATAAAGAAATTATCAATTTCTTTGAGCCTACTTATTCAGCACCAAAGGCTCCTGATGCAGATGTTGTAATTCCAGTACAATCTGTAGCTGCGCCAGATAATCCTGAACTTGATCCAGAGTACGAGGTGATTATTCCAAAGAAGCCAACAGCCAAGCCAGTAGTGGAGAAACCTTCAACAGAAGTTCCAGTCGAACCAGTTGTAATACCTACAGTTGATCAGCCTTCTGTGTCGTTTACACCTCAGCCTGAACCAGAACATACAGATGCCCCTGCACCTGATGATCCATCTAACTCTTCAGCTCAACCTGCTCTAGAGTCAGTTTCTCCAACTCCAGAACCCGTCGTTGCTCCTGCACCAGAACCTGTTGTAGAACCAATTTCTGAACTAGAGTCTGTAGACCCAAACTATCAAGAGCCATCATGTGATGTGATTATCGGAATGAATAGCGATAGTCCTCAATTCGGTATTCTCGGTAAGATGAACAGTAACGGACGTGTCATTGGTCTAGACCTGAATGAATGCAACACCATCAGTTTGTTTGGTGTACAAGGTGCCGGAAAGAGTTATACAATCGGTTCTATCACAGAAATGGTACTCCGGCAATTCTCTAAGGTAAATCTGTTACCGGCACCAATGGCCAGTGTTATTTTCCACTACAGTGACAGCATGGATTATGCTCCTGAATTTACATCAATGGTCTATCCAAATGATGAAGCCGGTCAATTGGCAAAACTAAAGGCTGAGTATGGCGCAGAACCAGGCTGCATAAAGGATGTTGTGTTGCTCGCTCCTGAAAGTCAGGTGGAAACAAGAAAGATGGAATATCCAGATATAGACGTTCACCCAATTGGTTTCGACTCATCAGAGCTGTCCGTAAAGGATTGGATGTTCTTGCTTGGAGCGATGGGCAACGATTCTACATACATCAAAGAGTTAAAGCAGATAATGAAAGCATGTCGGTATGACATGAGCCTTGCCAATATCCGTAATGGTGTTGCAAATAGCGACCACATGAGCTCTTCACAACGCTCTCTTGCAGAGCAAAAGCTTGATTTTGCAGAAGAATACATCAGTGATGGCGACAAATTGCAACAGTATCTAAAACCGGGGAGACTTATTATTGTCGACTTACGCGATGAGTTTATTGAAAAAGACGAGGCTCTTGGTTTGTTTGTTGTAATGCTCAACATTTTCTCTTCTGTAATGAAGGTTGATGGACGTGCATTCAATAAATTCATTGTCTTTGATGAAGCTCATAAATACATGAACAACAAAGAACTTGTAGGCTCTATTACTACAGCTATCCGTGAGATGCGTCATAAGGGTGTATCTATCATGATAGCAAGTCAGGATCCTATGAGTCTTCCAACAGAAATCATTGAATTGAGTTCTATCGTAGTCATGCATAGATTCAGTTCACCTGCTTGGGTGAAGCATGTACAGAAAGCTATTACTCCACTACAGACCCTTACAGCAACAGAGATGGCAGCTTTGGGGTCTGGTGAAGCATATCTGTGGGCTAACAAGGCTTCGGATAAGGCTATTACTCAAAGACCAATAAAGATTAGTATTCGTCCACGTGTTACTAAGCATGGTGGTGATACAATTCAGGCAGTTAAGTAATGAAGATATTCCAATATACAAACAAAGGAAGTCGAGAAGAGAACCAGGATTTCGTTATCCACGGTTCCCTTCCCGATAACTCAGCTGTTTTCGTCGTTGCAGATGGCATGGGTGGTACTGCATCAAAAGTAGTTTCAGAGGCTATATATGATTTCATTGAGATGAACTATCTGCAATACACTCCTGCAGAAATTTTAAAAGAGGCGATTTCATTTGCAAACGATGCGTTAATGTTGAAGCGAATGGCTATGGCAGCACAGAAGATGGGATGTGTTATCACTGTACTTTTTGTCACAGGAGGCAGTGCTTATCTCACCTGGCTTGGCGATAGCAGAATTTATATGTACCGAGATGGTCAGGAAGTTTATAGAACTGAAGACCATTCTGTCGTTAATGAACTTGCAAAGATCAAGACTTTGCGAGCATCAAGTTATGAGAAGTATTCCTCTATCGTGACAAAATCCATCATGGGCGAAGATCCGGTAGATGTTGCTCCTGTCAGGAAAATAGAGATTGAGCCTGGGGATGTTTTCGTCCTCTGTTCGGATGGTTTCCATAAGGAGATAGATATGACTAAGGCACTAAGCTATGATGACTCTAAGAAGGAAGAATTAGATGTCATTGCCGATACTATCTCAGACAACTTTTCTTTCATTAAGGTTGAAATATGATATTGAATAATGCAATTATTGAGGATCTAAAGGAAAAGTCAGGCCTCCTGTTTGACAAAGCAGGAGACTTCAGCATTTTATCTTCCCTCATTTTTGATGAAACTGGACGTACTATAGGCGTAACCACATTAAAGCGTTTGTTCTATTATATCAAGGATGATAGAAAGGCAAGCGAATATACATTGAACACAATAGCCCTCTATGTTGGGTATAAGTCATGGGAAGAGTATTCTGCATCAAAGAATCTTGTAAGTGATTGGGGATTTGACGATGATACACTTTATATTCATGCCCTTGAGTTGAACACAAAGATAACAATCCAATATCTTAATCGAAAGTTGACATTTGTGGTTGTTGAGCATGAAGGAAAGAATTATCTGAAGGTTGTATTATGTGAAAACAGCAGCCTTCACGTTAATGATCTTCTCCTTGTTTACAGAATACGAAAAGGCGAAATACTTGAAGCTGAGAAAGTAATCCGAGGCGAAAGCATTGGTAATTACAAGACACATGGTGAGATATTAAATATCGAATTGTCAAAAAGCTAAGAGTATGATAATATCAAAAGATAACTTCGTAACGGATAACATGACCAATACGGTTTGTTATTCCAGTCTTCTCCCAACAGAGAGCAGCGGTTTGGATCCTCAGTTAAGAGAAAAGATGTATGCTACATTGAAAGAGTCTGTTAAGACCTTGAAGCACTACGATCTGTATAACACTCGTGACATCTGGTCAAGAGATTATATGCCAGTGCAGCTTACGAGAGATCTCTTTCTGAACTACACCTATAGCCCGGATTATCTTAGCGACCAGAAAGCTTGTATCACAAACTGGTTGCTACACAAAGTACATACTCGCAAGGCTGACAAGCTTAATCTTGATTTTGTTACAATCCCTCTTGTTCTTGATGGAGGCAATGTGATCAAAGCTATCGACAAGTTTGGTAAGCCAACAATCATCATGTGTAGCAAAGTATTGAATGAGAACAATCTATCCAAAGAGGAACTTACAGACTGGTGGAACCAATTCTTTGATAATCAGATTCGTCTTATTCTGATCGAATGGGAAGGAAAAGATGAAAATCCGATTGGACATGCCGATGGAATGGTTAGATATATCACAGAAGGAAAAGTTCTGATTACAAATTACTGTGATTTGGACGATGAAGAACGTCTGAGTGAGCCACTGAAAGAATACTTTGATATTGAACGTCTGCACTTTGGAGATGTTGAAGGAATCAAAGGTACCAAGATGTGGAGCCTCTTGAAATCGAAAAGTTGGGGATACATTAATTTTCTACAAGTTGGTAAACATATTATCGTTCCAAAATTAGATTGGGATGAACTCGACAAAGCAGCTGTACAACAAATCCAGCAAGCCTTTGGAGCTTCTTATGAAGTAGAGCTTATAGATTGTGATATGACTCAAATTCTAGAGAATCCCGATGTGAACACTAATAGTGGCGGTGGTCTGAATTGTTTGACATGGACTTTGTTCAGCGCAAAATAAGAATATACTCAAAATAAGAATATGGCTGTCTACACAAATGTATAGGCAGCCATATTTATAATTACTTTGTTGCAGTATTCAATAGCTTGTCAATATTGAAAGTGAATGTGTAATCATTCTGAACGTTCTCAATCATGATTGGCATCATTACAGTCATAGTTTTACCGACAAGTGAAGATGCTCCAGAGTTAAAATCTTCAGGAGTCTTATAAACACATGGAATAAGATAGTTCTCTCTCCAACCACCATATTGCCCAGATACAAAATAGACATTCTCTGTAGGAAGAAGAATATCAGAAATGCTTGCACCTTTGGGAACAGTAGTAGCAGGCTGAGAATTATTTCTATCAGTATATTTTACACCAGCGTGCATAACTCGACCCACCTGACCTTTAGTATCAACATAACTGATGTCATCCCAATTGATTTTGAGAGTATGACCAGATTTGTTTTTGAGGGTAAAGTTGAATTGTTTAGAACCAACAAACCAAACGATGTCAATGTAATCGTCTTCATAACGGTACTTACTGACTCCTTCTTCATTAAAAGTCACAACCTTTGTTTCACCAAATTGTTGCTTTGCATCAGCAGGGCTCTCTACAGTACTAAGTCCAACAGAATAGCTGGCAACATAGCTTTTGAAAGCACCACAAGAAGTTAAGCAAAGAGCTCCACAAATGAGAGCAACGAAACTAAATCTCTTCATTTTCATATGTTTATTTAAATATAAAGTTTATTGTGGTGCAAAGGTAATAACTAAACAACTAAAATGAATCAAACTGCATTTACATGGACTAAGATGGATGATAATAAACCTAATTATACTTTAAAACTAAGCAAATATTTCACATGCTCTAGAAGTATGACCGGGTCAAACACCTTGCCATCCTTTTTCGTTGTCAAATGCAGATGAGGACCAGTTGACATTCCTGAACTTCCTGATAGCCCAAGCACATCTCCTGCATTGACAAACATACCTTTTGTTACCCAAAATGAAGATAGATGGCAATAACTAATAGTATAGTCACCCGTCCTTACCATCACATATTTACCAGAACGATAATCTTGTCCAACTCCAATAACCTCACCAGGCAACATGGAGAACACCTTTTCGTAATGAGCTGCGAGATCCACGCCGTTGTGCATAATTGTCTTGTGCATCACGGGATGTTTACGCATCCCATACTTTGAATTTATCCGAATGCTTTTCAATGGAAGTGAAGCCTTCAGATAAGGAAGAATACTTTGCGATGATGCATTAGACAACGAATCAGACTTCACCACAGAGTCCACAGGAGCAACATCTGTTGTTTCTTGTGGACTTTTCTTTTTAGGGATATGATGTTTCTTCACATACCCAATAGTATTGAACTGGGCGTGTGCAAAGGGAGTACTGAATATAAAAGTCAGTATCAAAATCGGTAACTTTATAGCTTTCATGCAGCAAAGGTAATCAGACTCAACTAAACTATACGAAAAGAGTAAACACTTCCCTTCTCCATCTAACTTTATTTATGTTTATAGTATGATAATTGAAGAATAATCATACTTCTTTCATAACTATTTATAAAACTTGAATGATACCAATACTATTCTTCAACTTCTTCTGCATATACAATGTAATTTTGTTGACGGTTGGCAATACATACAATATGGATTGAGCCAATAATCATGTTGCCACCGAATAAAAACGTATAAAACAGAAAAGCAAATGAATTACAATTTCGATGAGAACGAGATGCCCTACGACATCCTTGAACGTTTCGGACTTACCCAGGCAATGATTGACGACTTGCCCACTGATGTCCTTCAGAACATCCACAATGGCCGCAAGTCTCCTGTCTTGCCAGTCCATATCACAGCCGATGATGGTGAGGAAGTCAAGGCACGTACAAGGTTCAGCCTTGTGAGAACAGCCGAAGGTGGCGTTGACGTGCTCTTCTATCCACAGCTCGATGAGTTTGATTTGAAACTCTTCAACGAGCAGCAGGAAAAGAATCTCCTCGCAGGAAAACCAATAGTCGGTCATTTGGAGAGCAACGAGGTTGGCAATGAAAACGGAGGCAAGTGCTTCTTTCAACTTGACCCTGAAAGCAAACAAGTGCTTAGTGTTCCAACACCGGTCATCGGCAGAAATATCCAGTATGTAGCAGACCGTTACCGCCTCACTGGTGCTGAAATGCAGAAGTTGCAGAATGGTGACATCCTCACCATCATTGAGGATGATGAGGAACAGACCATCGGTATCGACCTTAACTCCAACACCGGCATCCGCTTCGCAGCAGGTAACGAATTTGTCTGGAAGCGAGAAGCAAAGCGTGACTGGGATAAATTCAACTTCGGCATCTTCGGTTGTTGGACAATGGATGAGAACGGTAATCTCGATTACATCCCAGAAGAGAACTACACCGAAGAGATGTGGAATGAGCAAAAGAAACTGGGTATGCGTATGATGCAGCGATAACCCAAAGTATTAACCAATAAAACAAGATTTCATGGCAAATGTAAAGTACTATCCAGAAGATGTGCTTGTGGAGAAATTCCAGAGCGGAGAATATGGCTGGCTTGATTACATCAACCATCACTCACCAGAATGGCAGGAAGAATACACCGCTTTCTGTAAAGAAAGGAACCTCATAGTCAACGAGGAATCGGCAGAAGAATTTGTCGATTGGAAAGGTGAACAGATTGAAGCTGGCGAATAACCACACAGTAACAAACAACAATCAGCATTAGAATATGTCTATCAGATCAAATGCATTACCAGTAGGCAGAGATTTGGCCCCAGAACTACAAGCTATACTTCGCAAGAATGGTATGCAAGCGCATATCAGACAAGGAGAAGGTTATCAGTTAGCTGTTCAAGGCCACGATTCTCCTTTGCTCACATACGCCATCACGCCACAGCAACATAGGGCATTGGTTGACTGGGGAGTAAACTCAGCCAACAAGCGAGCCTACAACACAGTGGTAGAACTCGTAAAGAACGATTTCTACATGCCACGCGACTACGTCCATGCCCGAAATGCCAATGGCCGTGTTGCCATGGGACTTCACGGCTACCGCATAGGCGTTGGCGAATATGGAAGACTACCTTGGAACAGACGTTGCGCCCACATGATGATGGATCCGTATCACGGAAGATTCCTCGGTTGGACTCCACGATGCCAGGAAGGATTTCACATGCGAAGAGTTGGAGGAGCAATGTTCATGCAAGGTGCTCCTATAGTACCAGAGCGTCCTGACGGCAGAATGAAACCAGGCGAAATGCAGAATGGTGGCTACGGCTTCTATTATAAAGGCGGTCAGCAAAACATGATACAGCAACCTTCGCAGGATGTGTTGGCAGACTTGCAATCTGTCATTACTCCCGTGGAGGTTCGTCCACGTCCAAAGGAACCAGCCAAGCCATACAACGAGCTTATCACCTCCAAGGTATATTTCAGCAATGCCAAGTGGCAGGAATGTCTGTCTTCACACGGTATCATCGTTGATGTTGCCAACAAGACACTGACCATTCAGTCCACAGCCACCAAGCAGGATTTTGTCTATGACCTCACAGAAGAGGAAGTAAAGAAGCTGACCAACAACTCCATAAAGGAAGTTCCTGTCCAGAATCGCATTGATATCATAAACAATGTAATCAAAAATGATTTTCAGGATAAGTTGACGATGGATATGCTCAATTCAAAAGAACAAATCAACTTGAAACTAAATCCAGAGGTAGAGGCTGAACTCAACAATCGCCAGCAGATGGTGCAAGAGCAGTCTATTGCGCTCGACGGCGACCAAATAACTATAGAGCCAGAAGATCGTAGCGTAGCCCATGTTGATGGCAACAGCCTTTATGAGCAGAACGAAAACAAGGGTTGGTTCCGTGAAGGCAAGCATGGCAGAGAAGTTCAAGTTGACGACATCAAGGTTGAGCCTGTGCGTAATGAGCAAGGTGAAATCCAAAAAGACGAGAAAGGCAATGCCAAGTTTCGCATGACAGCCATAATCAACGGAGAAAGCATCAGCCATGAGATTACCCAAAAGCAGTACGACAAGTTCATGGCTATTGATGACTATCACCGCATGAAACTCTTCTCCCACATCTTCAAGGAGGTGGATATGAAAAACATCCCCGGAGAAGGAAAGAACATCGGTGCGCAGATTGGAGGTGCCCTCCTTGCAGGACTTGCCGTGATGAGCGAACTGGGCAGAGACCGTTCTGCACCATCCATCTTCATTGAACACCACCATGACCACAGACCACATGTCTATTTCAAGGACAGTGTAGATTCACCGCAAGATCTTGCTTCAAGAGCATTCGACGCAGGACTCAACGCAGGAGAACACGGTGTAGGCTTAGGTCATGGCAGATAAACAACTATATACACATAAGAGAGATGACAGACGAACAGACATTTGCAGACTACAGAAGCCGTATAAACATCAAAGAAGTATTGGAGGACGCAGGCTACACGTTTTACAAACGTGATGGCTTGCGCTATCCTGCGTATGTAGGTTTGGACAATAATGGTCAGAGAATTAGAGGTGACAAGTTCATTGTCATGCCCAACAAGAACTGCTGTTTCCAACCACCACAAATCAAGTTGTATTCAGTGACCTCCTTCATTTGGGAACATCCGCAATTATTCGACGAGTACGAATTTGGAATGAAGGAGTCTGCCCTTGTGCATAAGGTTTGCCAGCGTCTGCTCAATATTCAAGTTGAACATAAGAATCGGATCATCCAGAATTCAATTGCTCGTAACAAACCATTTGACATCAAGGAATATAAGATTGAACGTTTCAATCCTAAAGATTTCGAGTCACAGAAGCCATTCTATGCTTTTTTCAAGTCAAGAGGCATAGATTTCGCCACACGCTGCGCCTTTCAAGACAGCTTTGTCCTTGCATCAAGAACCACCAAAGATGGTAACACCTATAAGAATCTTTCCTTCCCAATGTACATTCCTGGGCAACTAGAAAAATGTGTAGGTTTTGAAGAAAGAGGCTATCCACACAAGGATGGTTCCGCGCGAAAAGGCATGGCTACCGGCACCAACGCCAGTGAAGGTGTTTGGATAGCAAGTCCTAAGAACACAGCCCTAAAAGAAGCCCAAAGAGTATATGTCTTTGAAAGTGCATACGATGCCATGGCATTTTATCAGCTCCAAATGCGCCAAGAATCAGGACTTGACAAGGAAGGACGGCAAGATCTGAAAGAAGCCGTTTATGTCTCAACAGGAGGCAATCCAAGCTATGGTCAGATACAAGGTCTTTTGAAAGCTGCACCACAAGCTTACTTCCATCTCGGCTTCGATAGAGATGCTGCAGGAAGAGTGTTTGTGGCAAACTTCATAGATATAGCCAACAAAAGGAGTATAGTGGCACCTGAGAATGTACCGCACGAAATGAGAGAGTTTATGGAAAGCTTCGATAAACTACCGAAGACAACAAAGGAATTGCTTGATTTCGATGACGATAATTACGACTTGCTACCCGATGACTTACGAGAACTGTATCTGACATTTGACAGAGCAAATGATTTGGCTTTGGAATATCACGAATCTCACTTCATCTGTAAAGAAGACAAGCAAGATGCAGTGGACAAGATGCGTATGGCCTGGAAAGATTTCAAAGAATCATTTTTGGACAGACTCCATCTGCAGGAAGGTCAGAACCTCGAAACAGTGAATATTGTCCGTGAACTTCCGTCGCAAGACTACAAGGATTTCAACGATGAACTGCTTGACAAGAAGCAATTCTCATTGACCGATGTAGTAGAAACAGCCTTTGATGAGAATGGTATGGACTTGACTTTTGAACGGCAAGAAGAAAACGAGGAAACCAAACATCATGGATTTAAGCGATAATAGATATGACAGACCAAATCAGAAGATTCAATATCGTAACCATTCGCCCACACTGGGCGCAGTATATCATCTCGCAAGGAATGTTATTCATCATCAGTTGCGCCATGTTTCTAATTGCCGGTCACGACAGCATTACCTACAAGATGCCATTTGTGGCACTTGGTTCCGTAATGATATGCTTCATACTCTACGAATGCCTATATCTTCACAAACTGAGGTACATCATCACCTCAGAACAGCTCATCATCCAACATGGAATATTGAACAGAACCAGTGACTACATCGAGCTATACCGAGTGGTGGATTTCTGTGAGAACCGTAGTCTCATGGAACAACTCTTCGGATTAAAGACTGTGGGAATATTCAGTGGCGACCGTACAAATCCCCAACTTGATATTTATGGTGTCAAGGAAAAGTTGGACGTTGTGAAGATTATACGTGAACGAGTAGAATATAACAAAAGGAGAAAAGGCATATATGAAATCACTAACAGATAACAGAAGATGGACAATCTTTTCAGCCATTGCTTTGGCATTGGTGCTGCCATCAGAGAGATTGCATGCACAGATAGTTTCCAGCAACCCATTGGAATATGTCGCCTTGGCAGAGGGGAACGAACTTATCAATGGTCAGATAAAGCATCAGATAGAAGACCAACAAAAGACGGCACTCCTCCAGAACACCATCGCAGCCGAGTTCACCCAGATACATAAATGGGAAAAGAAGTACAACAACTATCTGAAAACGGCATCTGGCTATGCATCCACGCTGAAAGCCTGCACCTCACTATACGATGATGGTCTGAGAATCTTCATCAACCTGTGCCATCTGAAGAAAGCCATATCAAACAACCCACAGGGCATTATAGCCACTATGAACATGAACAACCTCTACATCGAGACTGCCACAGAGCTTGTCACGGTATATACCACACTAAAGGATGCCATAGCAAAGGGCGGTAAAGAAAACATGCTCACTGGTGCAGAACGAAGCAAAACCCTCTGGGAACTGAACGATCGCCTGGCGCAGTTCAACAAGAAGCTGTCAAGGTTATGTCTCAGCATAAGATACTACACGATGGCCGATGTCTGGAACAATGTCACGGCAGGAATGCTCGACCGTAACAATGCCGAGATAGCCAGGCAAGCACTGGGCAGATGGCGTAGATGTGCCAGAGTTGTAACACCATAAGAAAGATTTATTTCAGAATAACATTTATGAAACGTTTCTATGCTCTCATACTACTTCTCTTTTCTCTCATCCTTCCTTTCAAGGGGGAGGGTGGTAGTTTTCTCCATGCTCAGGGAAACGACCCTGTATTGGCAGGAATGATACTTCTCTACACCGACAAAGCCAAGAAAGAGTTGAAGCAGCAGGAAGAGATGATGCTTCTGGAGTCCACTGGCCATATATGGATAAAGGAAGAAGTGGAAGCAACCACCAACCTGCA
>ERZ772884.519-NODE-519-length-28746-cov-4.485274_pt1 | contig 28746 bp, 20 predicted proteins | sample MGYA00580574_ERZ772884 | MGnify/ENA primary metagenome ERZ772884 (study PRJEB29015, sample SAMEA2737690) | human gut metagenome | biome: human gut; feature: human-associated habitat; material: faeces | place: China | collected 2012 ... | reverse complement strand
TAATACACATTGTCCAAATGCGTCCGCATTGAAGAACTTTTAATCAACTAAATAGTGACTTAGCTAAGTACCTTCCTGGACTCCTCATCCGCAAATTGCTGCCGTACCAACTGATAATAATATCCCTTTTTCTCCAGCAGCTCCTTATGTTTTCCCTGCTCCACAATCTTGCCATCCCGGACTACCAGAATCAGGTCGGCATTACGGATTGTAGATAATCTGTGAGCGATCAGGAAGGAAGTTCGCCCTTTCAGCAGTTTGTCTGTGGCCTGCTGGATCAGCTGCTCGGTTTTGGTGTCGATAGAGGAAGTTGCTTCGTCCAGAACGAAAATGGCGGGATCTGCCAGTACTGCGCGGGCAAAGGAAAGAAGCTGCTTTTCTCCGGTGGAGAGACGGTCGCCGCCTTCACCTACGTCACTGTCATAACCTTTGTCAAGCTTTTCGGCTACCTCATCGGCATGAACTGCCCTCGCAGCAGCCTTTACTTCTTCATCAGTGGCATCCAGTCTTCCATAACGGATATTCTCCATCACAGTCCCGGAGAACAGATGGGGATTCTGAAGCACATACCCGATGTTGCTGTGCAGCCACAACTGACTTCGCTCACGGTAATCTTTGTCGTCGATGAGGATTCTTCCCTTAGTGGGCTCAAAGAAACGGCAGGCCAGGTTCACCAGCGTACTTTTTCCTGCACCGGTCTCTCCGACGATTGCCACATTGGTACCAGCCGGAATTTTCAGGTTGAAGTTGCTGAGCACCTCTTCTTTTCCATCGGGATACTGGAATGAAACGTTTTCAAACTCAATGTCGCCTTTAATGGGTTCCCAGTTCTCCTTGTGGGGATCAAAGAAATCTCCATACTTTTCCAGAACCTCTGGGGAGTCTATCACCTGAGGCTTCTCTTCCAGAAGGGAGGTCACCCGCTCAATATTTGCCTGAGCAGAAATGCACTGGGACAAAATTCCTGCAAGCCTCTGAATTGGTTCAAAAATTCCAACTGCATATGCAGTAAATGCAGCAAGTGTTCCTATGTCCATACTTCCATTCAGAACCATAATGCCGCCACGCTCCAGTACAAGGGCAGTTGCCAGAGCTCCAAAGAAAACTACCAGCGGAATATAAATTGCATTTAATCTGGCAGCCTTGATAGACGCACTTCTCATCTCCTCAGTGACAGAGGCAAACTCCCGGAAGTTTTTCTCCTCCACAACCAGGGATTTCACAGTTTTCGCGCCCATAATTCCTTCGTTGTAGCCACTTGTGATCTTGGAATTGATTTTTCTCACCTGACGGTTCCATGTGAGGATCTTATTCTGGAAATACCAGGTAAGGACTGCAATAGCTGGAACGATCAGCATGATCACCAAAGCCAGTTTCCAGTTCAGAAACAGCATTGCAACAAACACACCCACTACATAAAAGATAGCCCACAGCATATCGATCACATCCCAGGCGATCAACTCTGTGATCCTGGCTACGTCGTTCATTACCCTGGACAGGATATATCCAACCGGAGTTGCATTGTAGTAGGAAAAAGACAGCTTCTGAAGATGAACAAACAATGCCCTTTTCATATCACGGCCTGTTTCCACATCAAGTGTCATGCAGCCTCTGGTGAAACAGATGACGGACCACATCTGAAAGACGATCACTGCAATATACAGCGCAATAAATCCTCCAAGTCCTGCCAGAGTATTTTTCTCGATAAAGGAATCAATGGCCTGTCGCTGAAATAACGGCATGATAATATCCACTGCTGAGCAGAGAATATTCATCACAATTACCATAATCAGCACATTTTTCCGGGGTGCAAGGAAAGGGAAAACCTTTTTCCAGATGGAAATATCAATAGACTTTGTATATTCTTTTTCTTCTATTCGCATGCTGCACCTCCTTCCATGAGACGGATGTCACTGTTCATCTGGATCTCATAAATGTCTTTGTATGGTCCCTCCTGGTGGATCAGTTCCTCATGGGTACCCATCTGCTGGATTTCTCCCTTGTCCATCACAATAATACAGTCAGCCTGCATAAGAGATGTGATCCGGTGGGAAATCATAATAACCGTTGCTTTCTCCATCTCTTTTTTCAGTTCTTTGCGGATTTTGTTGTCTGTCTCCGTAGCTACTGCGGATAGGGAATCGTCAAATACCAGGATCGGAGCTTCTTTCATCAGCATTCTGGCAATTGCAACACGCTGCTTCTGTCCACCGGACAAAGTGACGCCACGCTCACCTACGATGGTGTCATATCCGTCTGTAAAATGAAGAATTGACTCATCTACACAGGCAATCTCCGCTGCATGGCGAATTTCTTCATCCAGAAGCTTCTCCTTTGTGATGCCAATATTCTCACGGATGGTTCTGGAGAAAAGGAACGGTTCCTGGAGTACCATGCCGATATTCTGGCGCAGGTACTGACGGTCAATGTCACGAATGTCTGTACCGCCAATGGTAATACTGCCGCAGTCTTCCGGCAGATCATATAAACGGTTCAGTAAATGGACCAGAGTTGATTTTCCACTTCCAGTTGTGCCAAGGATTGCAAAGGTGCTTCCGGATGGGATTGTGAAATTGATATTTTTCAGAACCGGGTGGTCTGGAGAATAACCGAAAGATACATCGCGGAAGCAGATATCGCCATCCATGGCAGGTTTCATTCCACTGACAGGTCCCAAAGTCTGCTTTTCTCCACAGCCTTTATTTTCGGAATCCTCACTCGTTTGCTCTGCTGTCCGCGCAGGAATCTTATAATCCAGAGTTGCCTCACTCTGTCCTGCCTTCTTCTTTTTCGCAATATTCTCTGCATTTTCATTTCTGTCTGTAGACTTAGCTTCACACTTTACAGCAGCATCTTCTTCCTCAGCCTCCAGAATATAAGCCACACGTTCCATGGAAACCCCAGCCTTACTCATATCTGAAATAATCCTTCCCAGGCTTCGCACCGGCCAGGTCAGGGACGCATTATAGGAAATAAATGCCATAAACTCGCCCAATGTGATCTGTCCATTCACGGCAAAAACAACACCAGTCACCATAACCACCAGCACCTGCAGGTTGGTGATCAAATCTCCCGATGCCCAGTAAACGCTCATCAGTTTTCCAAGATATACCCATAAATTGGAGTAGGCATTATTTTTCTCATCAAACCGATCGATCTCATACTTTTCTCTACCAAAAGCACGCACTACACGAACTCCAGTCAGATTCTCCTGCACGGTACTGGAAAGTGCCCCCTCCGCCTCATCAGCATCCTGAAAACGTTTCCCGATCCTGGAATAGAAATAGCAGGAATAACCGATGATCACCGGGAAAAAAGCTGCTGCAGCCAGTGTGATCTGCACATTCATGGAAAACATGATTCCCAGATACAGTACGATCAGGAAACAGATTCGAAACACCTCCGGCAGCTGCCTGCACACAAAGTTACGGATCACTTCCACGTCAGAGGTACATCTCTGAATGATCTCCCCGGTCTGGTGCTTTACATGCCAGGAAAAAGGCAGATACTGGGTGTGGTGATACAAGGTGTCACGGATGGATTTCAGGAAATTCTCTGAGCCTTTTGCCAGGCACATTTTACTTAAGTAATTAAAAACTCCCGAAAGAACTGCCGAAGCAGCTACCAGAAGTGCTGCCAGAAGCAGTGTCTGCCGCACATTCAGACCATCCGGAATTCCATCCAGCACCAGAATATGGTCTGCTGTGTATTTCACGATCTGTGGGATCAACGCATTACATGCTGTAAACAGCACCGAAAATAATAGCGTCCCCACAAAGAACCGGATATTTCCTTTCAGGAAACGGAAAATGATCCGGAATTTCCCGGTTTTATTCTTCGTATTCATACTTTCCCCCATTTTATAGAAAAAGGACACTCCCTGAACGAATCAAGGAATGTCCTCCTTCACTCCAAAAGTTTTACATATTCTTTCCAATGCATCATATTCCAAGGCCTTGTTTCCTACATAACTCTCAAAGGCTCCAAAAAATTCCCAGGCCGCAGGCTGCAGATACAGTTCTTTTTTCACATATCCATCCAGGATCACTGCTTCTGGCAAAAGACTTTTATAGGCGGCGCTCTGTGCCCCCAGCACATAAATCCTGTGCTCCTTCGACAGCTGCTCCAAAGCTTTTTTCTGCTCTGCAGTTGGTGCAAGCTCACCATTTACCAGAATACTTCCCGGAACCGGCTTTTGTACCAGCTTCATGGAAATACGCTCTCCCTGCAGGTTCCATTTCCCACACACAAGGTAAGTCTCACCATTGTAGGAAACCGTTTCCACCTGGTTCTCCTCTGGTCTGGCTGCAGCAAGTACCGGAAGGCGCATTATCCGAAGGCGGTTTTCCTTTCCGTAGTCTCCCAGCTGCTGGCAATCTGCCGGAGCATATATCCGGTCAAATACAGTAAGGGCTTTTCGCCATCTTGCCGGATATTTTTCATGGATGTAAGGCAGAAAATCAAGATCCACCAGAACTTTCATTTTCGCCGGTGCCTCTGCTGCCAGATAATATGGCAGATACCCTGTACTTCCAGCCATGATCACCACATCCCAGGAACTGCTGCCGAACAGCCTGCCCCACTCTCTTCTGGCAAGCATTCGCATATATCTTCGTATTTCCGGATTTTCCAGATAAAGAGCCGGATTTTTCTCAATCATACGGTAATTCAGGAAATCTTCCTCACTCAAAGTCATCCTTCCTGCGCCCATCACTTTTGGAAGCTCTTTTTCAAAGGCGAGAAATTCTTTCACATCTCCCTTGCTTCCAAGCCAGCCACTATAAATAACCGTATCATATTTTTCCCTGTCCATACTGTCTGCAAGCTTTCGGACAACAAGCTTAGCCTCCCGCTCGGCTTTCCAGCTGCTAAGGATCAGGACTTTCTTCCTTTCCTCCTGATTTCGAAGGGAGAAAAACTCCATTCCAGGCACTGCATTCTGCCTTCGGATACACTCCAGAAGACTGCCTCTGCCTTCTTTTAAGCCTTCCTTTTTCTCTATGATCACTTTTCCATCATAGACTTTTCCCAGGGTGCATTTTTCCAGCCATGCTTCCTTCGCTTTGCTCTTAGACGGAGCGTAGATATAATCTGTTTTCAGAAGCTCCCTTGCCGTAACTGAGAGAAATTCTGCAGTCTCCACAGACTTCCTATCATAAATTTCCAGCATGGGATTAAAATAAACCTGTGCTTCTTTTTTCACAAAAGAGCCTGGCAGAACCATATTACCGATAATGTAACCTGCCTGGGAAAGCGCCTCCAGATATTCACGACTTTCCTCTTTTACATAGTCCACACCTGTTTTTTTCACCAGATGAAAACCGCCTTTTATGCAGGCCGTAACACTCGCCTTCTCAGAGGAAACATAATTCTTCAGCGCATAGTCCAGCATTTCCAGCAGCAGATCACTGCCAGGCTTTTTTTCATCTATAAGAAAGAAAAAACAGGAAGCATCCACCGGATTCCCGCATACCTCTGCGTAGGCATAGTTTTTGGAAAGTTCTTTCTTATTCTCATAGATGAATTACAGAGCCTGACGCTTCATGCTCTCATAAGGTGCGCCGGACGTATCTGATTCACCTTCATGTGACCCAGTGCCGCCGACACCCTCGGCACCAGCTTTCTGTACTCGGCGGCTGTCTTGGGCTTCAAGCTCTTTTCCGCATACTCGGTGAACCAGTGTTCTATCAGCTCATCCAGCTTCCCACTCTGTTCCTCGTTCCAGGACATGGCCTGAAAGCTGTAAGGCATCTCTGTTGTGCAGTCTTCTGCCAGCAGCTTCATATTCATGGTTTTTGCAGCAAGGGTACCCAGGCCTTCTTCTTCCCCTTCCGGACAGATAAAATAATCGCACAGATTCATAAATGCAAAGGGTTTCTCAAGCCATCCGGTAAGAATCACCCTTCCCTCCAGGTGAAGATCTGAAACCATAGCTTTCAGCTTCTGATACCCTTTCCCTTTTCCGGTAATGTAAAGACAAGTATTTTTCTCCAGACGGTCAAAAGCCTTCAGAACGTTCTGGGCTTTCTGCTGGTACATACAGATATAATTGATTTTCTCTGTATCCGGTGCCGGAATGGCTTCCACGGTAATAACAGCTGGATTGCTTCCCTGGTATCTGGCAATAAAGTAGCTTTCTGTGGCAGATACGATTACCTGCTGGCCTGCCAGCTCCTTTGCAATCTGTTTTTCACGGACAAAACGTGCATTGTATTGGAAAAACCGAACGCCATCCATCTCCTTTGCCACCACTGAAAACAGGCTCTTTTTCCCGGTAAGGTCAATTGCACAGTCGAATTTCGCCTCTCCAAACAGGCGCCTTGCCTCTCTCTTGTAAAAAGCATGTGGAATATCTTTTATTTTTCCCTTCAAAAACAGCTCATTCTGCGCGATTTCCTCCGCTTTTCCGTTAAAAGGCTGACCACGGTAAAGGATCCGAAGCCCGGTAGGAAGACCTATGATCTGTTCTTCTGCAAAATCGTCTCCACCACCGCACACAAGCAGGGTAACATCGTATTTCTGAAAATCCAGGTTCTCTGCAAGTCCAAGAAATGCTTCGGTGTCATCTCCCTCCGAAAAATCACCGGCATACATCAGAAGCTTTTTCTTTGGTGACTGCGCCTCATCCTGACAGGCTATACACCGGGAATCTTCTTTTCCGTGGAACACAATGTCTGCAAGGCGGCGGCAGACCTCTCCGTCATCTTGCGGACACGCCCAGGCTGCTTCCCTTTCGTAAACCTTCCGGTATGGCTCCATGGCTCTTTCGGCATCCTTCACATAATCTCCAAGCTGCTCATAAGTTTCTGCAACAGGACCCGGCAGCTTATCAATTCCGAAGTATAAGCCTCTGTAATTTTTATATTCTGCAAGATCCGGGATAAAGAACAAAATGGGCTTTTTCGATACCAGATAGTCAAAATAAATACTGGAATAATCGGAAATCAGAACATCTGTAGCACGAAGAAGCTCATTGGTATCTACGGTTGCAGGAATATACTGGCCGGTTATCCCTACTGTGTCTTTAATGTGGTAGTATACAATCTGATGAGGCTTCACCAGCACCTGGTACTCCCTGGTATCCACATTCTCCTCGATAGTGCGGATCATCTTCTCATAGGCATCCAGGCTGGTATCAGGGCTGGAATACCTGCTGCCCTTCCAGGTAGGCGCATAAAGGATCAGCTTCTTCTTTGGATCTGCCTCCACGCCTGCCATCTGCAGCTTCTTAAATATGGCCTCCCGGTCTGTGTGAAAATAGCTGTCATTACGGGGCTGCCCGATTTCCAGGATTTTTCCGGGATAAAGATTTTTCATTTTGAACGCATTCTCATAAATCTCTGTCATAAAATGATTGGGCGCGATCAGATAGTCTGCTGCAAGGAAATTCCTTACTGTATTTCCTGCACTCACCTTGCCTGCCGGAATGTCAAATCCAATGGTTTTTAACGGGATTCCGTGCCAGGTATCCACAAAGATCTGCTCCTTACGTTTGGTAAAATATCCGGGAAAGCTTACATTATTGATCAGATATTTGGCTGTAGCCAGATATTCCCTGTATTCTACAGACTGGAATTTAATAAATTTCACATTTGGATAATCCTTGTAAAGCCCCATCCAAGGTTCATTATCTGAAAAATCGTCAATGACCCAGACATGGAGATACTCCTGAAATTCTGTCTGGGTCAGCAAATACTTGAAAATGGCATGAGGGCTGCAGGTCATGCCTCTGCCCCCAAATGCCTCGTATAGTATACATTTTTCTTTTATGGGACTGTCAAGAAAATCCGCGTACTTCTCCCGAAGCTCCTCCGTAAGATTGTATTTTGCCTCATCCCTGGCTCTCTTTAAGGCAGCCTCAAAAGTGTCCTTCTCTTTACCGGAATTTTCATCCGGGCGGACTATCCTTTTCACCAGCTTCTTCAAGTTGTTCACGGTGATCTTCATGTTACTTCCCCCTCTTCTTCGCAACTACACGTTCAAAAAGTCCGTCCCATTCTTTCACAGCCTTGTCGATAGAGAAATCATCAGACTTGGCAATGGCGTTCGCAGACATCCGGGCACGAAGCTCTTCATCATGTGCCAGTTTCAGCATGGCCTGGGCAAATTTGTGGGGATCAAACGCTTCAGGAAGGAAACCGGTCTTTCCGTCATCAATGATCAGATCCATGGCGCCCATATGATAAGCGATTACCGGAAGACCGAACTCAAAGGATTCCATAATCACCATAGGCCAGCCCTCCCATCTGGATGGAAGAAGGAAAACAGAAGAATTCAGATAATACTTCTCAGGCTCATTGGTATATCCTACAAAATGGACACGCTTCTCCAGATGACGCTTCTTCGCATCTGCCCTGATCTGGTCAAAAAGATCTCCGTCTCCGATGATATCAAGCTCCCACTCCGAATCCTCTTTGCAGAACTCTTCAAAGGATTCCATCATCAGATCCAGTCCTTTGGCATATACGAAACGGGTCGCCATGAGAAAACGTTTGGATTTCACATCGCACTTCTTTTCACTGACAAAGCTTCTGGGATTGATTTTTACTTCACAATCTATTCCAAGCTTCTCCATATAATCGCGCTTATCATAATCACTCAACACAATGTAGCGGTCCAGATTTGGCAGATACTGCTGAAGAAGGTTCTCCTGCTGCCAGAAGACGACAGGCTTCACATGAAGATATCCGTCATAGCAGTTATGCTGCCAGCCGATGGTTGCGGCTTTTAGCCGGGGCGCGATCATGGCAAGTCTCAGGCTTAAGGATGCTGTGGTAAGGATCACGTCATAATCCTGGGAATTGAAATATTCCACCCATTTCTCTCTTGTTTTTTTAGGAAAAATTGCTTCTGCAAGAATGGGATTCAGGCTTTTTTTATTAAACAGACCAGATCTGTCATTGAGCTTCTTCACCAGATAGCGGGCGCAGAAAGCCGGGGTATGATGCTTATTCACGAACTGGCTGTTGTCAATGAAATCCACATTGATATCTTCACTTAAATGATACATGGTGCGGTCTTCACGAAAGCGGTCTTCATAAGTCATGATCGTCACTTCATGCTCTTTCACCAGCTCGTTGGCCAACAGGGAAACCACTCTCTTGGTTCCGCCCAGATCAAAGATTTTTGTTATCCAGATACATATTTTCATGTTATATACCACCCCTGCAGGGGCTTCCTCCTTTTGCGGGATAAATCCTGAAGCATGTAAAAAAGGCTTTCGTATTTTCTCTGTTATACCGTAATTTTGAAATAATCCAGAACACGTTTGCAGTAATTATCTGTTACATTATGAGTCTTTGCAAGAATTGCCTTACGCTGATTCTCATAGTCATCTTTTCCATTTTTGACATCCAGAACAAACTGTTCAAACTGCTGTACATTGTAAATATGTTCTCCTGGCATGTATTCCAGTGGATCTTCAAATACCCATCCTCTGGACTCCGTATAGGCATCATAGTCATCCAGGGTAAATCCAATAGGTCTGTTGAGAAGCAGATAATCAATTGCCACAGAGGAATAGTCAGAAATCAGGGCATCCGAACAGTTGATAAACTCATACAGCTGCAAGCCATTGTCTTCCAGATCCTGATTTTCCAGGTAAACAATGTTTGTCAGCACATTTTCTCCAAAGTCATATGGAATCTGGAGATAATGCTTCTTAATTACCACAAGTACATGATTATCACGACAGAAATTATTAAAAGCAAGAAGCCGCTCCTTATCGTCCAGGATCGGGATATTAAATTCATTGTTCAGCGTTTCCTCATTCAGTCTCTCGCTGCTTGCATGACGGTAGGTAGGCATCCACAGGATCAGCTTGTCACTGTCAGCTGTTTTCAGAAGCTTTTCCTTATATGCTCTTGCGGCGTTGCTTCCCTTCATCATCTGATCGTAACGGGGATAGCCAAGTGCAAGAAGCTTCCTGGAACTGCAGCCAAAGAACTCTTTCTTCGTCTCAATAAACACATCTCCTGGCACCAGACAGTAGTCGAAAAATACCTTGCGGTTGTTCTTGTTCGCCTTGTAGCCGCAGCCATGCCAGAGATTTACAAAAGTCTGACCCTTTCTTGCCATTCCGATCCAGTTAAACGCCTGGGTGTAAAAAATAAAGGCTGAGGTCAATGCATAGCGGTAAGCTGCTGCCCTGCGGATCGTCGTGTTCTTCTTGAAATTGCGAACAAACTTCACATTCTCCGCCTGGTATTTCTTATACTTCTCCGGCTCATGAACCAGCCAGACAAGCTCATATTTTTTATTATATCCATTTGCAACCATATAATCAAAAAGAGCCCGGCAATTGTCTGTAAAATCATCATTTGTCTCAAACAGGATTCTGTTTTTCACCATACGCGGGGGGAATTTACGAAGTCTTCTCACTTTCCAGCGGTCATATAAAGCGTAAGTCACATAGCCTTTGAAAGTGGTGAACAAAGGTCCTGCGCCCTGCTCTTTCAGGATTTTTGAAAATTTCTTTAGAATTCTCTGTGCTCTTTCCATGGATTTTACCTTTCTTAATATATTACAATCCAGAGCCTGTTTAAAAAAGGCTCTAAATCAGTCCGCATTAATACTCTTTCAGTTTCTCACGAAGCATTGTAGAAGAAGTATCTTTGGTGTAGGGAAGATAAACCAGCCTGGCTCCCAGGGCTTCCATCTCTTTCCCGGTGCGCTCCCAGCGCTCATTTCCCTTCCAGTCATCTCCGATATAAATTTCATCGAAACGGATCTTATCCCAGATTTCTTTTTTATCAAGGGTATTCGTGATGATCACCTCGTCCACATATTTAATAGACCGGACGATCTCAGCCCGCTCTTCCAATGGCACGATAGGTCTTTTATTCTTATAGCTTTCCACAAGCTCATCTGTATTTACGCCTACGATCAGATAATCACATCTTCTCTTAGCATTTTTGATCAGGTTCAGATGACCGATATGAAACATATCGTAAGTTCCCTGTGTGTATCCGATTACCTTTCCCATTTATCCCTCTCCTGTATCTGTTTTTTTCGAAAAAATAATCATAGCACATTGTTTTCTAAATAACTATACCACTCACTTGTCTGTGAATCCGATTGATATAATTATTTACGAAATGATGTACTAGAACCTTTTTGGATGGGTAACTTCTGCTTTTATTTTACTTTATATTCAAATACTCTGCAAGTGCCTCGCAGTAACCTGACTTCTTTGGCATAGTGTGCATTGCAGGCAATAATCTTCTTCTCTCTTCTTTAAAAGGATCCTCTCCCACTGCGATATGGGAAAAATAGTCCTTCAGATCCTCTAAATTGTAAATCTTCTCACCTGGCATATATGCTTCCGGATTTTCAAATACAAATCCTCTTGTATTTCGATAGCTTTCCAGGTCTGTGAGCACATAGCCCAGAGGTCGGTCAAGAAGCATATAGTCTACTGCAATGGAGGAATAATCCGAAATCAGTCCATCCATAAGTCCCACCAGTTCATACAGCTGAATGCCCGATTTCTGAAGCATTTCTTCTGTCACATAACGGATATTGGTATACGCACCTTCATCCAGGGACCAGCCAGACTGAAGGGGATGTTTTTTGATGATCAGAAATATTCCGCATTCCCTTAAATGAACATCCAGTGCTTTCAGCTCCGCCTCGCTCTCCAATGCAGGAAGCTGAAAGGGAAGTTCAATTTCATTCTCTGCGCTGATCAGCACCTCACTTTTTCGGAAAGTAGGCATCCAGATCACGGTTTTCATATCCTTATGGGAAAAAAGCTTCTCCAGCGCCTCCCCACGGCTGACAGATGGATGGAGCATCCAGTCATATCTTGGATAGCCAAGGGCAAGAATCTTCTCTTTCTCACAGTTCCAGTAACGGGATTTTGTTTCCACAAACACAGGTCCCGGCACCATGGCATGGTCAAAATGCATCATGCTTTTTCCTGCAGGCGGCTTGTTGTCTTTGGCTGCATCCTTATAGCCGCAGCCATGCCACATGTTCACTGTGGTCTGCCCTTTACAATGGTAAAAATTCAGGTAAGCTGTATTGTTTGTATAGAAAAAAAATCCTGCAACAGCACCATAATAATAAGAAAGGGGGCTGGACCAGCCATATTTATTCTCTGCAGTTACAAATTTAACATTCTTGCATTTCAGTTTCTCACATTTTTTCTTATCGGAAACCATCCAGATAATCTGATAGTTCTCATTTATTTTATTCTGAATCAGATATTCATAAAAGGCCCTGGGATTGTCTGTCATGTCCTGCATGGTACGGTTTTTCAGCACAATACAGTTCTGACGGAGCTTCCCGTGATTCCCGAACCATTTTCCCACCAGGGCAAGCTCCGCCTTTGAACAAAAGCGGCCCAGATAATAAAGAACACTTCCAGCCAGACCCTCTTCTTTTATTTTCCTTTTAAGGGAATCCTTTGTCATCTCTTACCCTCGTTTCTATAATTTACCTGATAAAATTACGATACACCAGAGTGCTTTTGAAAAAAGCTATTTGCAATTACATCTCAAAAGACGATTTCTCCGGAAAAATCACTTCGAAGCTTTTCTGAATTTCTTTCTTCTGCTTCTCAAAATCACCCACATTCACATCATCATTAAGGCAGATCATCTTACACGCCTGTCTGCGAATGGTATGGTGAATCTGCTGATCATGTTTTCCTATGGTATAAAATCTTCCAAGCTTCGGTGACTGGGGCGTAAATTTCCCTTCCATGTACTGCCAGTATTTCATCACGTACTGGTTCACATCGAATACTGTACGGAAACGATTCTTACAAACCTCATCCAGAACAGCGCCTTCTTCGTCCCATACTTTCCAATAGGTTGCTTTCAAAAAAGGACTTGGAAGATGTGAATATTTAAAACTGGAAAATTCACGATAAGGCAGCATCAGCACATTACGGAAGAGCATTGCTCCATAAGCCGGGCTAAACCATTTTTTTGCCTGCTTTTTGATCACTTCTTTTTTATTATAATGCATATTGACAAGAGCTGCATCATTCATAAGAATATTGGCAAAAGGATTGCGGATATTGTCCTGCACAAGGGCAGTCTCAATACAGCAGTCACAGGGGAGTCCGTTTTTGAAAAAATCTTCCTGTTTCACGGAATCAATGAGAAACATATCATCATTAAAAAAGACGAAATGCTCTGACAATCCTTTTATTCGGTGAAGATTCAGTTCTATGGAATTAATATTAAAGGTAGGAAGATAAGCAGGCGCCATAAAATCCTCATGCTTTACAATCTGAATCTTTTCATGCGCTGTGTTCAGCCACTTTGGAACATGTCCCCATGTAACAAAATATATTTTATTTACCCAGGGAGCAAATTTCTCCACACCGCGGAACCAGTACTGGAGATTGTCCCAATCGCGGTATCTGCTCTCCCCGGCGTCAGTTCCCCTGCCAGGCTGATATTCCCTGCGCTGTGCAAGCCAGTCAGGGTCACTGCCGTCCACCCAGGTGAGCACAAAATCTATTTTTTCCATTCCTATTCTCCTGCTCTTTAAATGGTTGCGGTCTAGAAATGTGACGCACATCTTGCAGAAAGCCTTTTTCAAACACGCTCTATAGCTTTCTCAGTCAGCTTATCTGCCATACAGAAGCATCAGCTTCTGCCCTTCCTTATGGATGTCAAATCCTGCTTCTGCCAGCCTTCTGGCCGCTTCTTCTCTTTCGATTCTCCCGGCTTCCTTCATCTTAAACACAGCTTTGGCCCATTTCTCCGGGCTTTCTGCCAGAGAAATCATCGTCACATTTTCCCGGGAGAGTACTGCTTCTCCTGTGATCTGGTCTGAAATCACACAGGGCAGGCCATTGGCCTGAGCTTCCAGAAGAGTAAATGGAAGTCCTTCAAATAAAGAAGGAAACAGGAAAACATCCATGGCGCTTAAGTACCGCTCCACGTCCTGACATACTCCCGTAAATATGATTTTATCCAGGACACCCGCCTTCTTAGCCTGCTCCTGGATCTGTTCCTTTAATTCGCCGTCACCTATAAGGCAAAGCCTTGCAGCTGGCTCTTTTCGTTGGATTTCATGGAAAATACGAAGAATGGCCTCATGATTCTTCTGAATCTGAAACCTGCCTACATGCCCTACTACCAGGGCATCCCCAGAAATCCCCAGCTTTTCTCTGATTTTCCGCCTGTTTGACTCTGAAAAGCCATATTTATCTGTCTCAATTGCGTTTGCAACCAAAGTTACTTCGCCCCGTTCAAAAGCCTTATCTCCGAACAACCATCTGCCTGCTTTTTCGGAACAGGCAAACTTCTCATTCACATAATGCTTCATTCTGGGACGATTCACGCCATCCATCAGCTTACGCACAATTCCCGGTGCTGAAGCGTTATGGGAATGTGCGATCACCTTTCTCACTCCTGCCTGCTTCGCCAGGCGAAGTGGTACGATATTGGCTGCTGAAAGCATATTCACATGCACGACATCGTACTTCTCCCGGGAAAGGAGCTTCCGAAAGGCCTTTATATAGCCAAAGTAATCTTTTTTTATATTGGGAACATAAAAAACCCGTCCACCAAGCTCCAGGATTTCTTTCTCATAAGCAATCGTTCCATACATGGATACAAAATCAAAGGATACTCCCTGTCTGGCCAGTTCCCTGAAATAATTCATTACAAATGCTTCCATACCGCCAGGATTATTTCCCAGCCCTACCTGCAGGATTTTCATTTTTCACCTTCTAAACGCTTTATCAGCTTGTCATATCTGGAAACTTCCCGGGTTAATTCCTTTTTCATGATCAGCCACCTATCATTTTACTGTATTGCTCAGAGATCGGATCAATGTCGCCGTATGCGATCAGCTTGCCTTTTTCCAGAATCATGGCCTTATTGCAAAGGCGCTGTACCTGTTCCAGAGAATGGGATACAAAAAGGACGGTAACACCTGAGTCAAACATACTCATGATCTTCTTTTCACTTTTTTTACGGAACTTGGCGTCACCTACGGAAAGGACCTCGTCCAGGATCAGGATCTTCGGTTCTACTACTGTGGCAATGGAAAAGCCAAGTCTGGATTTCATACCGGAGGAATAATTCTTCACCGGAACATCCATGAATTTCTGAAGTTCAGAGAATTCTACAATCTCATCATATTTGCTGTCAATAAATTTCTTGGTATATCCAAGCATGGCACCATACAGGTAAATATTCTCTTTTCCTGTATACTGCGGGTCAAAGCCAGCGCCAAGCTCCAGAAGGGGAACCATTTTCCCATGTTTGTCCACATGACCCTCAGTAGGCTTGAATACACCGGAAATGACCTTCAGAAGAGTACTTTTTCCAGCTCCGTTAAGACCAAGGATACCTACACGGTCTCCCTTTTCCACGCTGAAGCTTACATTCTTCAAAGCCCAGAATTCATTGTACTGGATTTCTCTCTTAATGGTTTTAAATATATAATCTTTTAAGCTGTCAACCTTCTCACGGCTCAGGTTGAACTTCATGCTTACGTTATCGACTTCAATGGCTGTCTTGCTCATATTTTCTCCTTAACATGTTCCTGTAAATGGTAGTTTAGAGCGTGTTTGAAAAATACTTTCTGCAGGGAATGATTTTTCAAACAGGTTCTAGATGTACAGAATAAAATTATCCTGTTTTTTCTTGAAGCATACAAGTCCGATGATGGTGATCACTACGCTGAATGCAGCTGCATAAATTACATATGGCGCATACATAGGCTCTCCGAAGATTGCAGATCGGAAAATCTGAATGGTACAGTACAGAGGATTGAACTTCAGGATCCATGCCCAGCCACTCTTCAGCAGCTTGCTTGGATAATAGAAGATGGCACATGTATACATGATCAGCATCAGGGCAACAGACCAGAGGTACTCAATATCTCTGAAAAATACACCGATAGTTGCAAGGAACATTCCACTTCCGTAGGAAAGGATCAGAATGATGATCAAGGCAACCGGTGCCTGAAGCAGATAAATAGTCGGTTTCACACCCAGGATCACGCCTACAATGGCAAGCACAACCAGGGAGATCAGAAAAATAATATAATTATAAATTACAGTTGAAAGTGGATACAGATATTTCGGTACATACACTTTCTTGATCATTGCTGCATTGGATCGGATGGATTTCAGCGCAGCTTTGGTTGCAGAGGAATAAAAGCTGTACAGAAGACGTCCGGAAAGAATGTATACAGGGAATGTTTTGTCCGTGTTTCCATACAGGGTTCCGAAGACAATAGTCAGTACCACCATGGAAAGCAGTGGTTCTAGCATGGACCACAAAATACCAAGGTAGGAACGACGATATTTCAGCTTGATTCCTTTTTTGACCAGCTCACTTAACAGGAACTGATACTGTCTGAGATTATCTAAATATTTCTTCATATTCACTCCATTATATTTTGAAAAATTTGGCTTTCTGTTTTATCCAAAGCATTCGTATATAAACTTCTTTTTGGAAAAAAGCCAAACTGTATTGTAACATACTCTTTCCCAGGTTGCAATATTGCGATTTAACCTGGAAGCGATCAATCAGTTACTGTGTTACTCCGTGACCAATAACATCAATCATTCCAGATTCTTACTTGCATCTACTGCCATCTGGTAGGCTTCTGCATAAGAAATTCCAGTCTTTCTGCAGATTTCCGCCAGGCTTTCATACTCCGGATAGCATTTCTCTGCTCCTTCTGAACCGCAGATTTTCACTTCCACCTCACCGAAGGGAATCATTACTTTCCGCTTTCTCCGGGGCAAAATCGTGCGCTCCATCTTGACCCTGCGGATACCAATACTGGTAGTTTCTGCAAAAATCAAAGCTTCCATTCCCGGGACATCTTCTTCCTTACAGATTACGGTAAGAAGCCATGCAGGACGGTTTTTCTTCATATATACAGGAGTATAATGCACATCCCTTGCACCGGCCTCAAAAAGCTTCTCCATGACAAAGCCAAGTACTTCACCGCTGCAGTCATCGATGTTTGTTTCCAGCTTGTAGATGTAATCTGCACAATCCGCGCTTTCCGTAACACCGGTCTGAATTTTGGCAGTTTCATTTGCCGCACTTTCATTTCCTGCCGGAATTCCCACCGCTTTTTCCGGTTTATGGGATTCTTCCGGGTGAATCAGCATTGCACGCAGGATTCCCGGGCACTCATACGTCCTCTTGCCAGCTCCGATACCTGTTTTCTCAATTGCAAAGGTCTCCGGTAATTTGCAGGAAGTACGTACTGCTGCCACAATTGCCGCACCTGTAGGAGTTACCAGTTCACCCTGTACCGGAGTGATCCGCAGATTCAGGCCACACTGCTGTACAATATGGGTTACCGCTGGAACCGGAACTGGTAAAATGCCATGCTGGCAGCGGACCGTACCCATTCCTTCACATAATACAGGTACAATGACCTCTGTAATTCCAAGATTGTCCAGGCAGACTGCCACGGACAAAATATCTACAATGGAATCCACAGCACCAACTTCATGAAAATGCACCTCTTCCACCGGAACATTGTGGGCTTTTGCTTCTGCCCTTGCCAGGATCTGAAAAATTTTAAGGGCAATACCTCTGGCACTGTCAGTCATCTTTGTGTCAGCAAGTATCTGACAGATTTCGTTCATACCGCGATGTTTGTGATGACGATGGGGCTCGTGAGTATGTGCTGCTATCTCATCTCCATGATCATGTCCATGTGCTGCCACATTCTTTGCAGCTGCCTCATGGCTATGCTCATACTGGTGATTATGTTCTTCTGCCATATGCGTATGACTGTGATTATGTTCTTCTGCCTCATGCGTATGACTGTGATTATGTTCTTCTGCCCCATGCGTATGACTATGATCATGTCCATGCAGATACTCCATATCATGGTCATGTCCGTCTATCTCTGCATCCAGGATTACATCGAAATCACAGGCATCAATCCCGGATTTCGTCACCCTGCTTACTTTTATCTCAAATCCCTGCACCGGAATACTTTCAAGTACATCCTCCAGCACCTTCTGATCTGCTCCCAGATCCAGCAGTGCTGCCACTGTCATATCACCACTGATTCCGGAATAACACTCCAGATATAATGATTTTCCCATAATTCTCCTCGTTACAAATTTATCAAATTGCTTTTCAATTTGTGTCTCTTACTTACCAAGCGCCAGCCGGTTCATCTGCGTTGCCAGATATCCGGCTCCATATCCATTGTCAATATTCACGGTGGCAATTCCATTGGCACAGGAATTGATCATGGTCAGAAGTGCTGATAATCCATGGAAATTCGCTCCATATCCCACAGACGTAGGCACCGCGATCACCGGTCGGCTTACAAGACCGCCCATAACACTGGCAAGAGCACCCTCCATGCCAGCCACAGCCACAACACAATTCGCGTCCTGAATGATCTCCAGCCTGGAAAACAGCCTGTGCATTCCACTTACACCAACATCATAAATCCGTTCCACGTGAGTTCCAAAATATTCTGCAGTCTGTGCTGCTTCCTCGGCCACTGGAATATCTGCAGTGCCTGCAGTACAGACAGCCACCTTTCCCTCATGAATCTTATCTGGTTTCTCTATTTTCAGGATTCTGGAAACAGGGTCATACTGAACTTCTGGAAACTTCTCCTTCACCAGCTCATACTGTGCCTGGGAAGCCCTTGTTCCAAGTACTTCTCCCTCTTCCATATATAAACGCTCAAATATTTTCAGCAAATGGGCATCTGCCTTATTGCTGCAGTAAATCACCTCTGCGAAACCAGTACGGGCTTTTCTCCCCGTATCCAGCTTGGCATAATCCATTTCCTTGTAACCATCCTGTCGAATCAGCTTCCCTGCTGCTTCCGGAGAAAGTCCTCCCATTTGCACCTGGGCAAGGATTTCTTCTAATGTCATGTACAAATCACTCCATTTCCTAAAACGTGTTTGAAAAAGGCATTCTGCAAAATGTACGTCACAATTTGCGGGAATCTTTTTTCAAACAGGCTCTAAAATGCAACACAATTATAACGTTTTCTTCTCTTTTATTCAACAAAAAAATCCTGCCTCATTTTGCTGAAGCAGGATTTCTATGCATCGCGAAGCGTGTTACTTGTCACGGAGCGAACCGTAACGGATTTCTTCCAAAGCCGGCTGTTCTGCGCGTAATCAGCGCTCCCAGGACGTCTGATTATGTTTTATTTCGCTTTGGCTGCCTTTTTATCTCCAAGGAAACCAATAGATGTAACACAGATCAGTTTATCGAAGATCATAAACATAGCTGGTAAGATAAACAGTACAACTACCATACTGATGATCGCACCACGGGCAAGCAATGTACAGATAGAACCGATCATCTCAACCTGTGAATAGCAGGAAACACCGAAGGTCGCCGCAAAGAAGCTGAGACCACTGCTGATAATAGACGGCATGCTGGTCTTATGGGCAATGCTGATGGCTTCCATCTTATTCTTACCGTGCTGTCTCTCTCTCTGATAACGGGTAGTCATCAGGATCGCATAGTCAACGGTTGCACCCAGCTGGATGGCACCAATAACAATACTTGCAACGAACGGAAGGCTGATTCCCTGATAGTACGGAATGGCCATATTGACAAAAATCGCAAACTCAATAACCGCAACCAGAATGATCGGAAGGGAAATTGATTTAAAGATAATCATAATGATCAGGAAAATGGCACCGATGGAGATTACATTTACACGAACCAGATCGGCATCTGTGGTATCCTGAAGATCTTTCATAAGCGGTGCCTCACCGATTACCATTGCAGTATTATCGTATTTCTTTACTATTTTATCAATTTCTGCAAGCTGGGCATTTACCTCATCTGTAGCAGAACCATATTCAGAGCATACAAATGCAAGTTCATACTGATCTCCTTTGAAAATCTTCTTCAGATCATCCGGGATCATAGACTCCGGAACGGTAGGTCCGATCAGGGAATTCATACCCAGACTCCACTTCACACCCTCAACCTTATCAATATCATTTAACATCTGCTGTTTCTGCTTGGAGTCCATATTCTTATCCATCATAATCATATGGATATTGCCTACTGCGAAAGTTTTCTCCAGCTCATCATTGGCAATGTTGCAATCCAAAGTGGATGGAAGGGATTCTGCAATATTATAGTAAATCTTTGTATGATTGTTTCCATAAATAGCCGGAAGCAGAAGCACCAGGAAAATCACAGTCCAAAGCTTATAATGCTTCGTAATAAATGCAGACGGTTTATCCATTCTGGCAAGAAGCAGCTTATGCTGTGTCTTCTCAATAGGCTTGTCAAAAAACAGAACCAGTGCCGGAAGAATGGTTACACAGCAGATAACACCAATAATAACGCCCTTTGCCATAACAATACCAAGGTCACGTCCAAGAGCAAAGGTCATAACACAAAGTGCAACGAAGCCGGCTACTGTGGTAACAGAGCTTCCAGCTACAGACTTAAAAGTATTGGCAATGGCATGCCCCATGGCACGATCCTTTTCACCAGGGAAACGCTTCTTATTTTCCTCGTAGCTGTTCAGAAGGAAAATGGAATAATCCATGGTAACACCAAGCTGAAGCACTGCGGTAAGTGCCTGTGTAATATAAGAGGTTTCGCCCAGAATAATATTGCTTCCCAGGTTGTAAAGGATAGCAAGTCCGATACTGAGCAGGAACAAAAACGGAACAACAAAGGATCCGCTTGTCAGCTCCAGAACGATCAGACTGAGTACTGCTGCGATCACAACGTAAATCGGCAGCTCCTGCATGGCAATGTTCTTAATATCTGTAACAACTCCTGTCATGCCACTGAGGAAGCACTGCTCGTTGGCAATCTTACGTAGTTCTGTGATAGCTTCCATGGAAGTATCTGAAGATGTGGTATTATCGAACAGAACCAGCATCATGGTTGCATCGCCATTTATAAATACCTTTCTGTACTTCTCAGGAATCATCTCTACCGGAAGAGTGATATCCGCCACATCATCATACCAGAGAACATCCTTTACATGCTCTACTTCACTGAATTTCTCTTCCAGCTTCTGGACATCCTTCATATCCATATTCTCCACAATTACCATGGAAAAGGCGCCCATACCAAACTCATCTACCAGAATATCCTGACCTTTTACTGTCTCAAGGGTATCCGGCAGGTAACTTAACAGATCATAATTGACTCTCGTCTCTGCGATTCCGATCACAGACGGGATTACCAGCAAAAGTCCGATCAAAAGCACCAGGACCTTATGCTTGGCTATCCATTTTCCTACTTTGACCATTGATGTCATCTCCTTAAATTCATTTCTTTCGTACTATAGTATAACCCAAAATGACCAATAGTCAATATTATTTTTAACAAAAATGAAAAATAGTCATTTTTCTCAAAATCCGATCAAAAAGCCAACAATTTTTACCAAAAATGCCGCAATCCAGGCGATCACACATTGTCCGATCACCACTCCAGCTGCCCATTTTCCGCCAAGCTCACGTTTCACAGAAGCAATCGCGGCTACACAAGGCGTATATAAAAGGCAGAAGGTAAGAAGGCACACTGCTGCCAGCGGAGAAAGCACATCTACCAGTGCCGCTGTGCTTCCAAATAATATGGACAATGTGGAAACCACGCTCTCCTTTGCCATGAAACCTGTTACAAGAGCTGTGGAAAATCTCCAGTCCCCAAAGCCAAGAGGCCCAAATACCGGTGCAATAAATCCGGCAAGTACTGCAAGAATACTGTCTTTGGAATCTGTCACAATATTCAGATGCAGATCAAAGGTCTGTAAAAACCAGATCACAATGGTTGCCACAAAAATAACAGTAAAGGCTCTCTGAAGAAAATCCTTTGCTTTTTCCCAAAGAAGCTGGCCAACGTTTTTTGCACCTGGAAGACGATAATTAGGAAGCTCCATTACAAAGGGAACCGCTTCTCCCTTAAACATGGTTTTTCCAAAAATCAGTGCCATCAGGATTCCCATAATAATTCCGCCGAAATAAAGTGCTATCATTACCAGTGCACCGTATTTCGGGAAAAAGGCAGCTGTAAAGAAAGCATAAATAGGAAGCTTTGCCGAACAGCTCATAAAAGGAGTAAGGAGGATCGTCATCTTACGGTCACGCTCTGAGGGCAGGGTTCTGCTTGCCATAACGCCGGGAACTGTGCATCCAAAGCCTACAAGCATTGGGACAATGCTTCGTCCGGAAAGTCCAATCTTTCGAAGCAGCTTATCCATTACAAATGCCACTCTGGCCATATATCCACTGTCTTCCAGAAGTGACAGGAAGAAAAACAGGGTGACGATAATCGGCAGAAAGCTGAGCACACTTCCAACTCCATTGAAAATACCGTCAATTACAAGTGAATGAAGCACATTATTTACGTTCCATGCAGTCATTGCCTGATCCACCACTGCAGTCAGCCAGGTAATTCCCATATCCAGAAGATCTGAAAGTCCCTTTCCGATCACACCAAAGGTCAGCCAGAAAACCAGAGCCATAATACCTGCAAAGCATGGAATAGCTGTATATTTACCTGTAAGTATTTTATCCATCTTCTGACTGCGCAGATGCTCCTTGCTTTCATGAGGCTTAATCACGGTCTCAGCGCAGACTTTTTCAATAAAGTCAAAGCGCATATGGGCAATCGCCGCGGACCGGTCAAGCCCACGCTCCGTCTCCATCTGCTTTACAATATGCTCCAGGGTTTCTTTTTCATTCTGATCCAGTCCAAGTTTTTCCAGGATCAGTTCATCCCCTTCTGCAAGTTTACTAGCAGCAAAACGTACCGGGATATCTGCCTGCTGAGCATGATCCTCAATGAGATGCATAATTCCATGAAGACATCTGTGAACGGCTCCGCCGTCATCGTTTGCATCACAGAAATCCAGCCGCTTTGGTTTTTCCTGATATTTTGCCACATGAATGGCATGTGCAACCAATTCATCAATACCTTCATTTTTCGCTGCTGAAATAGGTACTACAGGAATTCCAAGCGCCTCTTCCATCTGGTTCACACGTACAGAACCGCCATTCTGCCTTACCTCGTCCATCATATTCAATGCCAGGACCATAGGAACATCCAGTTCCATCAGCTGCATGGTAAGATATAGATTTCTTTCAATATTGGTTGCATCCACAATATTGATAATTCCTTTTGGATGCTGTTCCAGAATAAAGCTTCTGGTTACGATTTCCTCGCTGGTATAGGGGGACATGGAATAAATTCCCGGCAGGTCTGTCACCAGAGTATTCTTTTTTCCACGGATAATACCATCCTTGCGGTCTACAGTAACTCCAGGAAAGTTGCCTACATGCTGACTGGAGCCGGTTAACTGATTAAACAGGGTTGTTTTACCGCAGTTCTGGTTTCCTGCCAGCGCAAAGGTAAGAAGCTCACTGTCAGGAAGGGGATGTTCATCTGCTTTTTCATGATATTTACCGCCCTCGCCCAGACCTGGATGAGGAATCGCCCTGACACGACTGCCTCGTTTCTGTTCTTTTTCATCCCTTACATTATCAATCTGAATCTGGGCAGCATCTGCAAGACGCAGGGTAAGTTCATAGCTGTGGATCCGCACTTCAACCGGATCTCCCATAGGCGCAGGGTCAGCTCATAGCTATGTATCCTGACTTCAACAGGGTCACCCATAGGTGCATATTTTACCATGGTCACGTCAGCCATGGGAATGATTCCCATATCCAGGAAATGCTGCCGCAGGGCACCCTCTCCTCCTACTACTGTAACTGTGGCAGTTTTCCCGATGGGAAGGTCTTTTAATGTCATATGTACTTGTCCTCTTTTCCCATATGTAAGATTTTTGTTGCTGTTCAAAACTAAGCAGCAACCATTTTTGATAAAATTCGTCTGCTAATGATAAATTTTATCATTAATGTTACAGGAGTTAGTTTATTCTAATATCATCAGGATGTCAATATTATTGAGAAAAATTATTGACAATTTTATCATTATCTGATAAAGTTACGAAACAAGGTTTCCCTGTGAGGGAGTAGCAAGCGTGTCCACAGACGCGTGGCAAGTCAACATACCGACCGTATGAATCTGTTTGTATAGATTGCTGTTCACTGAATGAACAGCAGATTTCAGAGCAGTGTTTCGATCTGGCTTGCATTAAATTGCGAGACTCATGTATAACGTTATGCTATACATGGAGTCTGTCCTTTTATAAGAATGCAGATGACCCATATATAGCCTGTGGTTATATATCGGGTCTTTTTTCATGCTGTAAAAAGCTTCGCCGAGAGATCTGTTTCCACAGCAAATAAAAAAATGGAAACCAGTAATAAAATACATTACGGAGGAACGTAAAAATGAACTACAGTTTTGTGTTTTTTCTGAACAGCGCCCTGCTTGGAGTCGGACTTGCAATGGATGCTTTTTCTGTGTCCCTGGCAAACGGCCTTCACGAGCCTAAGATGCGCATGAAAAAAATGTGCGGCATTGCAGGCACATTCGGTGCTTTCCAGGCCATCATGCCAATGACCGGATGGTTATGTGTCCACACCATTGTAGAATACTTCAGGACATTTGAGAAATTTATTCCATGGATTGCGCTGATCCTTCTTTGCTATATCGGAGGCTCCATGCTGATCAATGGTATCCGGGGAACTGGCGAGGATAATGAAATTCCGGGAGTTGGTCTCAAAGCCCTCTTCATTCAGGGTGTTGCAACTTCCATTGATGCCCTGTCCGTAGGATTCACCATCTCAGAGTATGACTGGCTGATGGCTCTTGTCTGTTCCCTGATCATTGCCATAGTCACATTCTTTATCTGCATGACCGGACTTTCCCTTGGAAAACGCTTCGGAACCAGGCTTTCCAACAAGGCGGATATTCTCGGCGGCGTCATTCTTATTGCAATTGGTCTGGAAATTTTTATGAGCAATATGTTTTAATTTTTTCAGCATATTTACCGCTATTCAGCTGGTACTGTTCCGCCAGGTGTTTTTCTATGCAAGCGTTGATTTTCACCTGTTTTCCAATCAAAAAAAAGCTTTCATCTCTCCCTTTGCGGGATGGATGAAAGCTTTTTCTGCTTTTATTAGCGGGCAATAATATATGCGCAATAAACCAGATATACCACTACCATTATAATACCCTCTTTGCGCTCAATTTTTTTCCTGGTTCCTGCAAAGATCCAGACCATAACCGAAAATACCATAAGAAGCACTATATCGATTATGTTTTCCCGGATCAAAGCTACCGGACTGATAGCAGATGAGATTCCAAGAACCATCAGAATATTGAAAATATTGGATCCGACTGCATTTCCAACTGCCATATCAACTTCATTTTTTCTTGCTGCAACTACAGAGGTTACAAGCTCCGGAAGTGAAGTTCCGATAGACACAATGGTAAGCCCGACCAGAGTCTGGCTCATTCCAAGCTCTATTGCAATCCTGCTGGCTGTATCAACGGTAAGGTCACCGCCAAAAGCAATTGCAGCTGCACCCACGATCAGAAAGAGGATACTTTTGCCATATGACAGCTCTTTCATATTATCACATTCTTCAACACCTTCTATTTCAACCTTCTGTCCTGCAGCACGGGCTTTCATTGCGCTTCGTACCATTGTGAAAATGTATCCTGCAAACACGATCAGGAAAATAACTCCATCTGCATGACCCAGCGTCATTCCCGCCTTATCTCCCAGTCCTGAAACTCCCAGTACAAGCAGAAATAGTGCACAGCCTAAAGACAAGGGAATATCTCTTACCACAGTTGCTTTCTGGACCATAATCGGCGTCAGAATCGAACAGACACCAATTACAAACATCAGATTAAAAATATTGGATCCTACTACATTGCTGACCGCAAGTTCATTATTCTGTACCAGAGAAGCAGTCACACTCACGGCTGTTTCTGGCAGTGAAGTTCCCATAGCCACAATCGTAAGACCAATGATGATGGGCGGAACCTTTAACTTCTTCGCAATGCTGGAACTTCCCTCCACAAAAAAGTCAGCCCCTTTTACCAGAAAAGCAAATCCCACTGCCAGCAGCAGAATAACAGCTGCAATTGGCAATCCATTAATAATATTTTGCATAATATTCTCCTTTTGTTATCCGCATATTTTTATCTTTACAGATTCTCCAGAGTGTGTTTGAAAAGGCTTTCTGCAAAATGTTGCTACAAAACAGCATTTACTTCATACGCCTGCTTCTTTGGAATCACATCTGCCGCAAATGTAAAAAGACCCATGTATGCCATAACATGCATACATGAGTCTCATTCTTTAAGATTTGCCAGGCCAGAATCAGATCCGATCAAAGCCGCGACTGTTGACAAACCACGTTTTCACGCAAACTACTCCCTCACAGAATCCATATGTGTAGTTAATATACCAAATTGCCGTTAAGAAGTCAACCTTTAATCTTCCTCTATATGCTCTCTTCCCTGGTCAATGATTGTCCGAACATGCTCATCTGCCAGAGAATAGAATATAGATTTTCCATCCCTGCGGCTTTTTACCAGTTTATTCTGTTTCAGGATACGAAGCTGGTGGGAAATAGCTGACTGAGTCATGTTCAATGCCTTTGCAAGGTCACACACGCACACCTCTGCTTCAAAAAGTACAAACAGGATCCGGATCCTGGTAGAATCTCCAAACACCTTGAACAGCTCTGCCAGATCATACAGCTCGTTTTCCTCCGGGATGGTCTCGTTTACAATTTGCAGAAGATTTTCATGAACCTCACAGCAATCACAGATTTCCACTTCTTTATCTATGTCTTTTTTCATTCTGAATACCTCGATATCATCATCAAAGATTTTTCACAAACAAAGTACGGATTGCATTGAGCACTGCCAGTACCATAACGCCTACATCTGCAAAAATGGCTATCCACATGTTTGCAATGCCGAGGGCACCAAGTACCAGGCAGATCAGTTTCACGCCAATTGCAAAATAAATATTTTCATATACAATTCGCATACACTTCTTGGCAATGCGAATGGCTTTCCCAATCTTTAACGGGTCGTCATCCATCAGCACAACGTCAGCCGCCTCGATTGCAGCATCAGAACCAAGCGCCCCCATTGCAATACCAATATCCGCTCTTGAAAGAACCGGTGCATCATTGATTCCGTCTCCAACAAAGGCAAGCTTCTCTTTTTCAGACTTGTCTGAAAGAAGCTCTTCCACCTTGGAAACCTTATCTGCAGGAAGAAGCTCGCTGTGAACCTCTCCGATTCCAAGGTCAGCTGCTACAGACTCTGCCACTTTTTTTCCGTCACCAGTGAGCATAACCGTTCTTGTAATGCCTGCTTTTTTCAGGTTCTCAATTGCCTCTTTGGCATGAGGTTTGATAATGTCAGAAATCAGGATATGACCTGCATATTTTCCATCCACAGCCATATGGACAACCGTTCCTACATGATGGCACTCTTTGTACGCAATACCAAGACGGTTCATCAGCTTCGCGTTGCCGGCAGCTACAGACACACCGTCCACCTTTGCAATAACACCGTTTCCACCGATTTCCTCAATGTCTGTGACACGGCTGCGGTCAATTGGCTTGCCATATGCTTTCTGAAGGCTCTTGCTGATGGGGTGTGAGGAAGAGCACTCTGCATATGCTGCATATTCCAGAAGCTTTGCATCCTCCATCTCATTATGGTGGATTCCGCTGACCTCGAATACGCCCTTTGTCATAGTACCTGTTTTATCAAAAACAACAATCTTCGTCTGGGAAAGTGTCTCCAGATAGTTGGAGCCCTTTACCAGAACGCCCTGATTGCTGGCACCACCGATTCCAGCAAAGAAACTGAGGGGAATGCTGATCACCAGTGCACATGGACAGCTGATTACAAGGAACGTCAGGGCACGGTAGATCCAGTCTCCCCATTCCGGAGAAAGTCCCATAAACAGCATTCTGCAAAGAGGCGGAATGACTGCAAGTGCCAGAGCACTGTAGCAGACTGCCGGGGTATAATATTTCGCAAATTTTGAAATAAAGTTTTCAGATCTGGATTTCTTGGAGCTGGAGTTCTCAACAAGATCCAGGATCTTGGAAACCGTAGATTCACCAAATTCCTTCGTGGTGCGGATTTTCAATACACCTGTCATGTTAATGCAGCCGCTGATGACCTCATCTCCCACTTTCGCATCTCGCGGAAGGCTTTCTCCTGTCAGTGCGCTTGTATTTAATGTGGAATTTCCGTCTTCAATCATTCCGTCAATTGGAATCTTCTCTCCTGGCTGAACCACAATGATAGTTCCAACCTCTACCTCGTCCGGGTCTACCTTTTCCAGCTTACCGTCCTGCTCGATATTTGCATAATCCGGACGGATATCCATCAGCTCACTGATATTTCTTCTGCTCTTTCCAACGGCATAACTCTGGAAAAGTTCTCCGATCTGGTAAAACAGCATAACCGCAGTGCCTTCCTGATAATCGCCGAGAGCAATGGCACCAATTGTGGCAACTGCCATCAGAAAATTCTCATCAAATACCTGACGGTTCCTAATTCCCTTAAACGCTTTTTTCAGAATATCATAACCGATCACCAGATACGGGACCATGTAAAGTGCCATTTGAAGATAGCCATCTACCGGAAGAAAGCGCAGCAAAACCAAAAGGACAAAAGCAATAATAATTCTGGTCAATACTTTTTTCTGCTTCTTGTTCATATTCTTTCACATGCCTTGAGGGCACGGCCTCCATTATAATGATGTCGCTGGCACGCGACATATTCGCTTAATTCATTTGCGTGACTGAACAGAGTACATCCAGTCCGGTTATTGTCTTACTGTTCACTCTGTGCCTAGAGCCTGTTTGAAAAATCA
>ERZ772884.508-NODE-508-length-29045-cov-7.313970_pt1 | contig 29045 bp, 29 predicted proteins | sample MGYA00580574_ERZ772884 | MGnify/ENA primary metagenome ERZ772884 (study PRJEB29015, sample SAMEA2737690) | human gut metagenome | biome: human gut; feature: human-associated habitat; material: faeces | place: China | collected 2012 ... | reverse complement strand
CGCTGAACTGCTGGCGCAGGCGCAGGCGATCGCTGCCCGTCGCGGGCTGAGCTTCAGCGCCGAGGAGTTTTACCGGATCGCCGCCACGCCGTGCGATGCGCGTTTGCAGCGCCTGCTGGGCGACGCGGTTGAATCGGTGCAGGGGCGCTCGTTATCTCTGCCCAGCGGCGCCGGGCATGACACCATCGCCCTGGCGGAACGCTGGCCGGTGGGGATGCTGTTTGTGCGCTGTAAGGGCGGGATAAGCCACCACCCGGCGGAATCGGTGATGGCTGAGGATGTTGCCCTGGCGATTGAGGCATTTGGGCAGGCGGTGAGAGCGCTTGGTGCTATCTGATTGTTGCCCGGCGGCGCTGCGCTTGTACGGGCCTACGGGATGGGTAGGCCGGGTAAGCGGCAGCGCCACCCGCAAGGAATCACATCACTCCAGCCCCAGCGTATATTGCGCGATCTTAAAGTAGATAATCAGCCCGGTACCGTCGATCAGCGTCGCGATAAACGGCGCGGAGACGACCGCCGGGTCAATGCCGCAGCGCTTGAGCACCATCGGAATGACGGACGAGACAATCGCACTCCACAGCGTAATGCACACCAGCGTCAGGCTGACGATGAGCGTAATCTCCAGCCCAATCCCCATCATCCAGGCGCGAATGCACCCGGCAATGCCGAGCGTCACGGCAATCATCAGCGAGGTGGTCATCTCTTTGCGCAGCACGCGGCCCACGTCGCGCAGATGAACTTCACCCAGCGCCATGGCGCGCACCAGCGTGGAGGTGATCTGCGTCCCGCTGTTGCCGCCCGTGCCGATCAGCAGCGGAATAAAGAATGCCAGCGCGATGGCGGACTCCAGCGCCTCTTCAAAATGCTGAATGACCGAGCTGGTGTAGGCTTCGGCGACAAACAGCAGCAGCAGCCAGACGGAGCGTTTCTTCCACAGGCTGAAGGCGCTGGTTTCCAGATAGGGCTTCTCCAGCGGCAGCGTCGCCCCCTGAAGCTGGGCATCTTCGGTGACGTCATCTTCCAGCAGATGGGCAATTTCGCGCTCGGTCAGGCAGCCGACGAGTTTGCCGTGGGTCACCACGGGCACGACATCTGCGTCGCCGTGCGCCAGCAGTCCTGCAACATCGGCACGTTCATCCTCCGGTTTGACCTGCAAAAACTGCGAAATCATCAGGCTTTTAATTGGCTGTACGGTATCTGTGGTCTGTAGCAGCTTGCGCACGGCAACCATCCCCGCAAGGCGGCCATTGTCTTCAATAAAAATATGCGACGGAATATCATCGTCTTTTAATTTTTTGAAGAATTGCTCGCGCGCCAGCGCCACGCATAATGCAATATCGAGGACGATAAAATCGGTATTCATATATTGCGCGACCGCGCTGTCATTGAATGCCAGGTTTTGGTTGTGAATAGCGTAAGACATAGTGAATTCCCTTTGAATAATAACATCTCTCAGGGGCGAGCAAGACAGGGCATGTCGAAGAGGAGATCCCCACGTCCTGGGTTCAGCACTGTACACCGTATCCCGCAAGGGAAGTTATACTGACAAAGCCTTGATTCGACAGTGCCTGTTTTACCCTGTGCCGGTTCTCTCGAACCTACCAGAGCGATAACGTGTATTTGTACAGGAGCCTCGCCATAACGAGATCGTTGTAAAACGAGAGGGATAATACGCCTGTTTAAATTTAGCGCTCAGAAAATTAAATAATGTTTAAGAACGGTTTAGATAAATATTATTAATAAAATTTTGAGGCTTTATTTAGGTTTATTCACTTTAAATGGAGGATTAAATAATTAACGGAGGAGAGAAAATGGCGTGGCTTGATAATCTGCTGAATCATTTTGCGCTGTATCCGGCACATCTTTTCGCGCTGTTATTTGTGATGGCGCTGAGTAAATCGACGGTGCTGATCTCCTCCGTGCTGCCGCCCGCGTCGGTGATGCTGCTGGCGGGCATTACCGTCAGCCAGGGGAGCATGCACCCGGCGCTGGCGTGGCTGGCCGTGGTGATGGGGGCGACGGCAGGTTCGATGCTGAATTACCATATCGGCCAGCTGATGGGGCACACCCGGCTGGTCGCGCGCTTTACGGCGAAGCATGCCGCTACGTTTTTACGGGTTCAGCATCAGCTGCAAAAAAACGGCGTCATCGCCCTGTTTACGTCGCGCTTTCTGGCGGTGTTGCGCTATGTCGTGCCGCTGGCGGCGGGGATGCTCAGGCTTAACGCCGTCAAAGTCTACGCCGTCAGCCTGCTTTCCGCCTGCGCGTGGGCGGCGCTGTATGTCGGCGCGGTCACCGGCATCAGCGCCTTTTGAATTACAGACTTCCCATGCCGCCGTCCACCAGCAGCTCCGTTCCCACCGTGTAGCTCGACTCGTCGGAGGCCAGATAGAGCGCGGCTTTTGCCAGCTCCGTCGTCGAGCCCATTCTGCCGAGCGGCACCAGCTTGATGATTTCCGCCATCATCGCGTTAAGCGCCTCGTCGCTTAAGCCCGTTTTCGTAAACGCCGGGGTCTCCACCGGACCGGGGCTCAGGCCGTTGACGCGGATCCCGCGCGGCAGCAGTTCCGCCGACAACGTGCGTGCCAGCGACAGCAGGGCAGCCTTGCTCGCGGCATACACGCTGCTGGTGGGCAGGCCGATGCGCGCGCTCACGGAGCCGCAGAGGATTATCGAGGACGGGTTGTTCAGCAGCGGCAGCAGCGCCTGGATTAAAAAGAACGGCCCCTTCAGGTTGATGCCCATCAGACGATCCCAGGCCTCTTCCTGCCACGCTTCCAGCGGCGCGTGCGTCACATCACCGGCGTTGAGAAAGACCGCGTCCAGGCGTGGCCAGCGGGCGGCAAGGGTCTCCGCCAGCGCTTTTTGCGAAGCAATATCTCCCGCATCGGTCGGGATCACCCAGGCGTTTTCGCCCAGAATGCGCTCTGCTTCGGCGAGCGTGTCGGGATTGCGTCCGGTGACGGCGACGTGTGCGCCTTCGGCGATAAACGCCTGCGCGGTAGCAAGACCGATGCCGCTGGTGCCGCCGGTAATCAACGTATACTTATCGGTTAAACGACCCATGTTCTTCTCCTGAAATGTCACTGGAGAAAGCACTATAGAAACGTTAGTATCGAAAGGAAACCAGGTACCAAATGGATACTAACGAGGCAAGAGGTGTGCTATGGCAGAAATGCTGGGTGAGTGCTGTGAAAAAAAATCTGAGGCCTATACCTGCCCGATGACGCAGTTTGTAAATCTGATTTCCGGCAAATGGGCAATCCCGATCCTTTATCGTCTTATTGTGATTAACACGCCTGTCCGCTTCGGCGATCTGCTGCGGGCGGCTGCCCCCATTACCCAGAAAGAGCTGACGAAGCAGCTGCGCCTGTTTGAACAGCGCGGGCTGGTGACGCGGACGGTCTACCCGGAGATCCCGCCGCGCGTGGAGTATCAGATTACCGGGCTGGGGTTAACCCTGCAGGATGCACTCTCTCCGCTGGCCGCCTGGATGAGCGAGTACGGCGACCAGCTGGAGCGTTAGGTTACTGCTTTACGTAGCGCGGAGCCGGGATGCCGGTGCGCGCGCTGTTAAACAGCTCGAGGCGTGCCGCTTCGTAGCGGTCCCACAGGCTGACGTCATGCATCGGCGGGATGGTGATCGGTTCGCCCTGATCCAGACCCGCCAGCGACGCATCCACCATATCGTCGGTGGTCATCACCGATCCTTCCGGCAGATCGTCCACCGTGACGCCAGAATGGCTCCAGATCTCCGTCGCGGTCGCGGCGGGCAGCACGGCCTGAATGCGCACGCTGCTGTCGGCAAATTCTTCCTGCAGTCCGCGGGTAAAGCTCAGTACCCAGGCCTTGGTGGCGCTGTAGAGCGCGCTGCCCGCACGGACATGGAGCGATAACACCGAGGCGATATTGATCAGCGTGCCGCGATTGTTCCGCGCCAGTCGCGGGAGAATGGCGTAGGTCAGCCGCATCAGCGCCGTGGTGTTGAGGGTATTGATGGCCTGATGCTGCGCCACCTCGCCCGCGAGGAACGGCGCCATCTGCGCGGTGCCCGCGTTGTTAACCAGCGTATCAATGGCGGTATTGCTGCGCAGTTCGTCTTCCACCGCGCGGATCCCGGCTTCATCGGTGAGATCGGCCACCAGAATATCCACGGCCACGCCGTAGCGCGCGCGCAGGTCGGCGGCGAGGGTTTTCAGGCGATCCTCGCGGCGGGCGACCAGAACCAGGTTGGCACCGCGCGCGGCAAGGCGATCGGCATAGACGGCACCGATCCCGGAAGAGGCACCCGTGATCAGGGCGGTGGTGATTTGCGTAGTCATAATGCATTACCTCAGGCAAAGTGGGTTATTTGGTTTCAATATGAAACTGAATTAACTCTCTGTCATTTGGTTTTATAATGCAACCACATTGGCGAGATTTTTTTGCTTTTGCCTGGCGGGTGGGCTCAGGAGGGGAGTTTGGCCACGATCTCTTCAGGCGTCAGTTCGCGCCCGTCGTCGGCGATAAGCATCAGTTTTCGCAGCGGTTTGCGCTGTTCGCTATCGACGAGAACGGTGCCGCATTCGTTTTCCGCGAACAAAAATTCATTGCCCCACTGGGACAAGGCAACCAGCACGGTTTGCAGGGCGCGTCCCTTGTCGGTCAGGACGTATTCCTGCCAGGCGCTGCCGTCGGAGGCGGGCTGAAGCCGGAGGATGCCTTCGTCCACCAGCAGCTTGAGCCGCGTGGTCAGCATGTTTTTCGCGATACCGAGGCTTTTCTGAAACTCGCCGAAGCGTTTAATACCGCGAAGCGCGTCTCGAACGATCAGCAGCGACCACCAGTCTCCGATGATATCCAGCGAACGGGCAACGGGGCAGGTGCTCTCTTCAAGGCGGGTACGTTTCACAGCGAATTCTCCGGTGGGGTGTGGTTTTATTATAAAACTAATAGGCATACTCCGTAAGCACGTTAATCATCAGTTTGAGAAATGCTTCCCGGAAAATTGTGACGAACCTGTCACACTGAACGCGACATTTTAAAACGAGTGAGGAATTAGGGATGAGAAAAGCACTACTCGCGCTGGCAGTCGCCGGTTCCATTTCAGCAACGTTTGGCGTACAGGCGCAAGAGACGCCGGAAGGGTATCAGCTGGAGCAAGTTTTAATCATGAGCCGTCACAACCTGCGCGCGCCGCTGGCCAATAACGGCAGCGTGCTGGAGCAGTCCACGCCGAAGCAGTGGCCGGAGTGGGAAGTGCCGGGCGGCCAGCTCACCACCAAAGGTGGCGTGCTGGAGGTGTATATGGGGCACTACATGCGCGAGTGGCTGGCGCAGCAGGGGATGGTGAAGACGGGAGAATGTCCACCGGCGGATAGCGTTTATGCTTACGCCAACAGCCTGCAGCGCACCGTCGCCACCGCGCAGTTCTTCATTACCGGCGCGTTCCCGGGCTGCGATGTGCCCGTGCACCATCAGGAAAAAATGGGCACCATGGACCCGACATTCAATCCGGTGATTACCGATAACTCGCCGGAATTCCGCGAAAAAGCGCTCAAGGCGATGGAGTCCGAGCGGCAGAAAATGCAGCTTGGTGAAAGCTACAAGCTGCTGGAGCAGATGACCAACTACGCCGACTCGCCGTCCTGCAAAGAGAAAAAGGTCTGCTCGCTGGCGGACGCGAAAGATACCTTCAGCGCCGACTATGAAAAAGAGCCCGGCGTTTCCGGGCCGCTGAAGGTGGGTAACTCGCTGGTGGACGCGTTCACGCTGCAGTATTACGAAGGCTTCCCGGCCGACCAGGTCGCCTGGGGTGAAATCAAAACCGACCAGCAGTGGCGCGTGCTGTCGAAGCTGAAAAACGGCTATCAGGACTCGCTGTTTACCTCTACCGAGGTGGCGCAAAACGTGGCGAAACCGCTGGTGAAGTATATCGATAAAACGCTGGTCACCGAGCAGGCGAAAGCGCCAAAGATCACCCTGCTGGTGGGGCATGATTCGAACATTGCTTCCCTGCTCACCGCCCTCGATTTCAAACCGTACCAGCTGCACGACCAGCAGGAGCGCACCCCGATTGGCGGCAAGATTGTCTTCCAGCGCTGGCATGACAAAAATGCGAACCAGGAGCTGATGAAAATTGAGTATGTCTATCAGAGCTCAGAGCAGCTGCGCAACGCCAGCGTGCTGTCGCTGCAGTCTCCGGCGCAGCGCGTGACGCTGGAGCTGAAGGGCTGCCCGGTGGATGCGAACGGCTTCTGTCCTGTTGATAAATTCAATGCGGTGATGAATAACGCGGCGAAGTAAGATAACAACGCTGTACAAGCCTGTCTCTTATCAGCAATGTCCCTGATGTTGGTGCAAGGCTTCTTTTCACCGCTCAGGTCGTTTCCGTGTCGACGACCTGAGCGGTGAAACCGTACACGACACGCAAAGTGTGAGCAATTATATAAATAATTTGTATGTTAAGCGGGTCGATTTATTTATCTCCTCCATTAAACCCTATGACTCTATTTCTCTTTATAAGATCAGTTATTTACAATAAATTTGAGTTATGTAACCATCCCACCTTATCCCTTCATTTAGTCAGGTTTTTGTTATGGATAACTGGCTGGCGCTTTTTGACGGACAGACCCGTTACTTTCTGGATATCAATGACAGTTCAGTGAAGCCGGATGTTTTGCGCTTTCGCGGCAGGGAAGCCCTGAGCGAGCCCTTCCGGTGGGATATTGAGTTCACCTGCCTGCAGGCGAACATCCCCCCGGAACTGGTGCTGATGAAATATGCCACCTTCCGGATGCGAAGCGGCAAAAATGTCCACGGCAGGGTGACCCGCCTGGAATGGCTCTCCACCTCAAAAGACCAGTCTCACTACCGGCTTACGCTCAGTTCCCGCCTGGCGCTGCTGGGATACACCCGGCAGTGCGCCGTGTTTCAGAACCAGTCCGTTCCTGAGGTGGTGGAGCAGGTGCTGCGCAGACACGGGCTGGAGGGACCTGATTTTGACTTCCGCCTGGAGCGCACCTACCCGCCGCGTGAAATTATCACCCAGTGGCGGGAAACGGACCTGGAGTTTATCCGGCGCATTCTGTCCGAGGTGGGCATTTACTGGCGTACGGAGATGGACGACGTGCGTGGTCTGGATACGTACATATTTGCCGACAGCCAGCTTAACTACCGGTTTGACGTGCGCCTGCCGTACCGCGAGCCATCGGGCCTGTTTGACGGCGCAGTGGAATCGGTCTGGGATGTGCGGACCTGGCACAGGGTTGTCACCGGTACCGTCGCCACACGGGATTACAACTACCGGACCGCCACCACGCCGATGGATGCCGCGGTCTGCGTGCGTCATGATGCGGTCCCCAGCGGGGAGCATTACCGCTACGCCGCGTCTTACCGTGACGCGGGTGACGACGCCAGCCCGGAGCCGGAAAACGAATCAAGCGCGTTTTATGCCCGGCTTCATCACGAGCGGGATCTCAATTAATCAGCCCGCATTCATCTTTTCAGCAATGCTTCGCACTTCACACCCGGGCAGGTGCTGGAGCCGCAGGGCGATGTCATTACGGTCCTGAAAGAGGGGATAGTCCTCACGCTGGTGACCTTCCGGGGAGCCCGGGATTCCCGTCTGCATGTGTCGGTGTGGGGCATGCCGTATACCGAACGTTACTGTTTCCGCCCGGCGGAAATCCGGCGTCCGGAAATTCACGGCAGGGGGAAGGATTCAAAAAATCCTCCGGCAATGGCACCGGAGGATGTGTGTATTAGAGACTGCCCGCATGGCGGGGGGAACGCTTAAACGTTTTTACGTTCGATGGTTTGCTCACCCCAGAAGAGCGAGTCTTTGTCCGTTTTTTCGAAGGCGCGCACCAGCACTTCATCGTTGCCTTCTTCCCAAATCTGCTCGGCCAGCTTTTCATCGTATTTCGCGACTTCAAAGATAGCTTCGGCAATCTCCGGAGAGGTGTTGCGTAAACTTGCCCATTCGCCCACGTGGTGAGCTTTGGATTCTTGAGTTGGCATGCTTGTCCTCCTGTTGGGTGTTAGCCGTTGAGTTTTTTGGCCAGACCCGCGACGTATTCACCCTGATAGCGGGCGATAGACAGTTCTTCATTGCTTGGCTGGCGTGAACCATCCCCACCGGCAATGGTGGTTGCACCGTACGGCGTACCGCCGCGCACCTGGGAAATATCAAACAGCTCCTGCGCGCCGTAGCCAATTGGCACAATCACCATCCCGTGATGAGCAAGGGTAGTCCAGGTTGAGGTAATCGTCTGCTCCTGACCGCCGCCGGTCCCGGTAGAGCTGAATACGCTGGCGAGTTTGCCGTAGAGCGCCCCGGATGCCCAAAGTCCGCCGGTTTGATCGAGGAAGGTGCGCATCTGGCCTGACATATTGCCGAAGCGGGTTGGGGTGCCGAAGATAATGGCATCATAATCCGCCAGCTCCTGCGGGGTGGCGACCGGGGCGTTTTGTGTTTTTCCCCCGGCTTTCGCGAAGGCTTCCGCCTGCATGGTTTCCGGTACGCGTTTCACCACAACCTCAACGCCGTCAACCCTGTTTGCACCTTCTGCTACCGCGTGAGCCATGGTTTCAATGTGTCCATACATGGAATAATAGAGCACCAGAACTTTTGCCATTTTGCTTCACTCCTCGTTGGTTTCTCTGACAGCGGATCGCTGCGCTCTTTTAAAGATATGTCATCACAGCCAGACTGCAAAAATGAACGCCATTTATTTGATTTATAACAACATGAGGAGAAAAATGGCTTTGTAGCAAAATGATACAACTTTCCCGGTGCGGATTTTTAAAATGATAAGAAAGGCTTATGAATTACCGCCGCGTCATCTCACCCGAAAGACTGAGATCATGTTGCAGGATATTACCTTCGGCTTGCCGGATAACCTCATTCCACTAAGCTTAGTTTCACGCGGCACAGATAAAGGCGTTGTCCTTGAGCCGCGAGGTGAAAGAATCCTCTTTTACTGAATGCAATATGATGTCTAATGTTTCACACTCTGGAGGTTAGAGATGGCAAACCATCGTGGTGGTTCAGGTAATTTCGCAGAAGACCGTGAAAGAGCATCAGAAGCAGGCCGTAAAGGTGGCCAGCATAGCGGGGGGAATTTTAAAAATGACCCTCAGCGCGCATCTGAGGCTGGCAAGAAAGGGGGGAAAAACAGCCATGGCGGTAATAAGTAATTCGCCGGGTTGACTCCCTGCCGCCGGGTTTCCCCCGGCGGTTTTTTTATTTCTGCAACATTGAACTGTAACCAAAGGCAACGCACACTACAGAATTGTTCTCATTTGCTGGTGCCGCATGTCTGTCTCACGCTTTAAGTTCTCCGTAAAACCACAGGAAGCCATCCTCATTCTCATCACCATGTTTTGGGGCGGGACGTTTCTGGCCGTCCAGTACGCGGTGACCCTCAGCGATCCGTTCTTCTTTGTCGGCCTTCGCTTTGCGACGGCGGCGTTAGCCGTGGGGCTAATATCCCTTAAAACGCTGCGGGGTCTGACGCTGAAAGAGCTTAAGGCGGGCGTGGCGATTGGGGTGGCGATAGCCATGGGCTACAGCCTGCAGACGTGGGGATTGCAGACCATCTCCAGCAGCAAATCCGCGTTTATCACTGCCATGTATGTGCCGCTGGTGCCGCTACTGCAATGGCTGTGCCTGGGGCGGCTGCCGGGTCTGATGTCCTGTATTGGCATCGTGCTGGCGTTTATCGGCCTGATCTTACTGGCCGGGCCGGAAAACAATCTTCTGGCGCTGGGACAGGGTGAAATCATCACCCTGATTGGGGCGATTGCCATTGCGGCGGAAATTATTCTGATCAGCGCCTGGGCGGGCAAAGTCGACGTCAAACGGGTGACGGTGGTGCAGCTCGCGACCGCGTCGCTGGTGGCCTTTGCGACGATGGTTCCGGCAGGTGAGTCCGTGCCGCCGATGTCCACCGGCCTGGTCGTGGTGGCGCTGGGGTTGGGGATTTTCAGCGCCATTATCCAGGTCACCATGAACTGGGCGCAGCGCAGCGTATCGCCAACGCGAGCAACGGTCATCTACACCGGCGAGCCGGTCTGGGCAGGGATTTTTGGGCGACTCGCCGGGGAACGTCTGCCGCTGCTGGCCCTGGTGGGCGCGGCGTTTATTGTCGCCGGGGTGCTGGTGAGCGAGTTGAAGCTCAGAAAGCGTCGGAACCCGGTGAGCGACATGACTGCTGAAGAAGGTTTAGATTGAAAAAACAGACGGGTTTATCTACGATATGTACGGATAAATACCGTACACGGTGAAGTAAACCATGCCAGCACTGAAAAAACAGCGTATCGATCTTCGCTTAACGGACGAAGACAAAACAATGATTGAAGAAGCGGCAGCGATGACGAATCAAACGATCACCCAGTTTATGGTGAACAGTGCGTCAGAGCGGGCAGCGGAAGTCATCGAGCAGCACCGCCGTCTCGTATTAAACGAAGCATCCTGGAATGCCGTGATGGATGCCATCGACAATCCGCCAGAGCCAAATGAACGCCTGAAGCGAGCGGCGAAACGTCTTCGAAACATGGAGTGAAGCGTCGTGGACAATCTCACGATCGAAATGTTTTCAGAGGGAAAAGACTATGATTTCAGGGACTTCGATTGTGGTGAACCCTCGCTAAATGTCTTCCTCACAGAACATCTGGTGCGTCAGCACAATGGGCGTATTTTACGAGGCTATTTGCTTAAAGATCGCGATGGTCCGCGAGTCCTGGGCTATTACACGTTGTCTGGTAGTTGCTTTGAAAAAGCGATGCTGCCTTCTAAGACTCAGCAGCGTCGGATCCCTTATAGCAACGTACCGAGCGTAACGCTGGGACGTCTGGCGATACATAAAGACTTACAGGGGCTGGAGTGGGGAACGACGCTCGTCACGCATGCCATGCGGGTTGTCTATCTGGCATCGCAGGCGGTGGGCGTACACGGAATATTTGTTGATGCACTCAACGACCAGGCAAAACAATTTTATCTGAAGCAGGGCTTTATTCCGCTGACGGATGAAAACAGCCATTCTCTTTTCTTTCCTACAAAATCTATCGAACGACTGTTTGAACAGGCGTGATTGCCTGACATAAAGGTGTTCTTAGCGAACATAAAGGTCGGGTAAGGCATCGCCGTCACCCGACATTGAGATTTCACGACTCCTGACGCACCACCTCGCCCTGCGGCGCAGCGGCCATCCGGCGGCTCAGCAGGGCGTTAAGCAGGATCGCGCCGAAGGTCGCCGTGCCAATCCCGCCGATCGTAAACCCGCCCAGCGTCAGGGCAAAATCGCCCGCGCCCAGCACCAGCGTGACCGCCACCATAATCAGGTTGCCATTCTGGCTAAGGTCGACGCGATGCTGCACCCAGATGCGCGCCCCGGCCACGGCGATCAGCCCAAACACCACGATTGATGCCCCGCCGATGACCGGTGACGGAATGGTATGGATCAGCGCGCCGAATTTCGGCGAGAAGCCGAGCAGCATCGCCATCACCGCCGCCGCCACGAAGACCAGCGTCGAATAGACTTTGGTCACCGCCATCACGCCGATATTCTCGGCATAGGTGGTAACGCCGCTGCCGCCCACGGAACCGGAGAGCATGGTCGCCAGCCCGTCGCCGACGAACGCGCGGCCCATGTACGGGTCCATGCTGCGTCCGGTCATTCCCGCGACCGCCTTCAGGTGGCCCAGGTTTTCCGCCACCAGGATAACGGCGACGGGGGCGATAAGCATCATCGCCTGGGTGTTAAAGGTGGGGGAGGTGATCTGCGGCAGGCCGAACCAGGCGGCCTGATGCAGCAGCGTAAAATCAACCGGCTTGCCGAGACCAAAAACGTTCGCCAGCAGGGCATATACCAGACAGGCGACAATCAACCCGACCAGGATCAGCAGCCGCTGGATCATGCCCCGCGTAAATACCGCCACCAGACCGATGCACAGCACGGTCACGACGGCCATCCAGCTTTCAAAGGGCGAGCCGGAGACGCTTTTCACCGCAATCGGCGCAAGGTTCAGACCGATCGCCATTACTACCGCGCCGGTGACGACGGGGGGCATCATGCGTTCGATCCAGCGCGTGCCGATCTTCATCACCACCAGACCAATCAGGGTATACACCAGACCGCAGGCGATGATGCCGCCGAGGGCCACGCTCAGGTTGGGGTTGATTCCCTGGCCGTTAAACCCGGTGGTGGCGATGACCACCCCGACAAAGGCGGCGCTGGAGCCGAGATAGCTGGGCACGCGCCCGCCGGTGACAAAAAAGAACAGCAGGGTGCCGATACCCGACATCAAAATCGAGAGGTTGGGATCGAGTCCCATCAGCATCGGCATTAGCACCGTGGCGCCAAACATGGCGACCGCGTGCTGGACGCCCATCACCATCGTCTGCCCGAGCGGGAGGCGTTCATCCGGCGCGACCACGCCAGCTTCTGTGGAGGTCGATTTCAACTGCCAGTGGGGAAATCCGAACATGGTCTGTCTCCTTAGAGCGCCTTAACAGGCGGGTCGCATCAGCGCGTGGTAGCCGCGGTCAAACCACACCAGCCCTTGCGGCGCCGGGTGGCGAATAATCGAAACGATGTCGCAGAACAAAATGTCATGGGTGCCGACGCTCACCACCTGGCTGATGCGGCAGTCAAACGAGGCCAGCGCATCCTCCAGACGCGGACATCCGGTGTCGCCCGTCTGCCAGCGGGCGGCGGCGAAGCGTTCTTCCATTGGCGTTTTGCCGCCAAACAGGTTTGAGAGCGGCTCCTGTCCGGCGCTGAGGGTATTCACGCAAAGGGTGCGGTTTTCGCTGAACGTCGGCCAGACGGACGCGCCGCGGTTCAGGCACACCAGCAGGGTGGGGGGTGAATCCGTAACGCTGCACACCGCGCTGGCGGTGAAGCCTGCCAGCCCCGCCGGGCCGTCGGTGGTGATGATGTTCACCGCCGCGCCAACGCAGGCCATGGCGTCGCGAAAGGTTTGCTTATCCGGTGTCGTCATGATCGCTCCTTACGCCAGCCCGCAGGCATCGTCGAAGGTCAGGCGCGGCAGGCGCCCGTAAAGTTTGCCCGGGTCGCCGTAGCCAATGTTGATCAGCAGATTGCTTTTAAGCGTCGTGCCGGTGAAAAAGGCCTCGTCGACCTTTTGTCGGTCAAAGCCCGACATCGGGCCGGTGTCCAGCCCCAGCGCGCGACAGGCGAAAATCATGTACGCGGCCTGCAGCGAGCTGTTACGAAAGGCGGTTTCTTCCGCCAGCGCGGGGCTTGCGGTAAACCAGCTTCTGGCATCGCCGTGCGGGAACAGTTCAGGCAGGCGCTCGTAGAATTCACTGTCCCAGGCCACAATCGCCGTGACCGGGGCGGTGAGCGTTTTCTCCAGATTGCCGCTGGAGAGCGCCGGGCGGAGCTTCTCTTTTCCTTCCGCGCTTCGCACAAACACAATCCGTGCCGGGGAGCAGTTGGCCGAGGTTGGCCCCCATTTCATCAGGTCGTAGATTTCGCGCAGCGTCTCGTCGGTGACGGCAATATCCTGCCAGCCGTTATGGGTGCGGGCGCCGGTGAACAGGGTTTCCAGCGCGGCGGGGGTAATGGCTTCGCTCATTAAGGCTCCTTATAAAGCGTGTTCATGACTGTGCAGCAGGCTGGCAAGCCCGTTCAGCAGCAGGGTGTTGAAGGTGTCCGGCTCGGTGACGTTGCAGGCATGGCCACCCTGGCGCATCACCGCGCTGTGGCTGTGCGGGATGGCCGCCTGCAGCTCAGACGAGCAGACAGAGGGCACCAGCATGTCGTCGGCGGAACAGATGATCTGGACCGGGCAGCGGATGCGCGCGGCGTGGCGGCTGAAGTCGGCCTTTTTCAGGGCGCTGAGCCGGTGCAGCAGGTTGGCTTTTCCCTGAAAGTGGGCCAGCGCCAGCGCTTCTTCGGCCTCCAGACGGGGGGCGCGAGCGGCCATCCAGTCTGCCGGGTAGAGAAACAGCGGCTGCGCCTCAACCCACGCCTGCGGGCCGCCGTAATGCAGCAGGCGCTCGCGGATCTGAAAGCAGCGGCGGGTATGCGCGCTGAGGGTCAACCAGCCGTTGACGCACACCAGCGCGGTGAGGGCGTCGGGATGATCCAGCGCCAGCTGGAGGCCGACCAGCGCCCCCAGCGCATGGCCGACGACGCTGTAGCGGGCAATCCCGGCCTCAGCCAGCGCCTGGGCCAGTTCGTCCGCCATTTGTGCCAGGCTGTATCCTTCCGGCAGGGCGTCGGGGTTATTGCCCGTTCCGCGCTGGTCATAGCACACCACCTGATACTCGGGTTCCAGCGCGGCCAGCTGGGGCAGCCAGTAGCTGCCGCTGCCGCCGAGACCGGCAATAAGGACCACCACGGGCGCACCCTCATACGGGGGCGGTGAGACGGAGAGTTTCATGGCCGCCTCACTTCGCGATGTGCGCAACGGTGGCGATCTCAACCAGCGCGTCTGGCTTCACCAGCCCGCACTGAATGCAGAACCGGGCCGGCTTATCGCCGGGGAAGAACTCCGCGTAGATTTCGTTAATCGCGGCGTAGTTTTTCCAGTCGGTGATAAAGATGCTGTTGAAGGTCACATCCTCCATCGTGCCACCCGCCGTTTCGATCACGGTTTTGATCGTCTCCAGCACGTGGCGGGTTTGCGCCTTTGGGTCGTTGATAAACACCACGTTGTTGTCTTTATCAAACGGCAGCGTGCCGGAGACATACACCACGCCGTCGGCGAGCGTGCCGGGGACAAACGGGGCGATGGGCGTGCTGGTGCCCGGCGGGATGATTACGGATTTCGGCATCGTGCGTCTCCTCAGGCGATACGGGCGAGCGGGGGAGTCAGGGCGTCGCAGAAATCCGCAACGTTACTGACCCAGCCAAAAAAGGTTTCGATATTGAACAGGGCCGCCTTCTGGGCGAAATCCGGCCCGGCCTGATGGGTCGCGTCTTCCAGCACCACGCCGAAATACTCGAGGAAAAAGCCGTCGCGCAGGGTCGACTCCACGCAGACGTTGGTGGCGATCCCGGTGAAGACCAGATGGCGAATGCCCCGGCTGCGCAGCAGGCTGTCGAGCGGGGTGTTAAAAAAGCCGCTATAGCGCGGTTTCGGCAGGACGATATCGTCCGCCTGCGGGACCAGCTCATCCACCAGCTGATAATCCCAGCCGCCCTTCGCCAGCAGCTTGCCCTGCAGTTCGGGCCGCCTGCGCATGGTTTTCAGGGCGTTCGACTTGTGGAAGTTGGGCGAGCCGGGGCCGCCGGCCTCGACGTACTGGTCATCCCAGCCGTTCTGAAACCAGATGATGAGCATCCCCGCTTCGCGCGCGGCGGCGACGGCGGTTTTGATGTTCTCGATCACAGGCCTTGTGGCGGAGACGTCGAACCCCGCCAGGTCCAGATAGCCGCCTTTACTGGCGTAGGCATTTTGCATGTCCACCACGATCAGCGCGCTCTGCTGTGGCGTGAAGGTAATGGCTTCCGGGCGTGCGTTAAGGGTTGTCATTACGCCACCTCCTTGGTGACGGCAGGGATGTGGGCGCGGCACTGCATCAGCGGCTGGATGCGCTCGCCGAAGGTTTCCACGCCGGTGAGGAAATCATCAAAGGTAAGCAGGACGCCCTCGGCACCGGGCACGGCCGCCACTTCGTCAAGCATTCTGGCGACGCTGGCGTACGAGCCGACCAGCGTGCCCATGTTGATATTGACGGCGGAGGTCGGGTCGGCCATCTGGCGCACGTTGGTATCCGCCCCGGAGCGGGTATCCTTCTGGCTCTGCTCGGTGAGCCAGCTCAGGGCCTCCTCGTCGGCGCCGTCCTTATAGCGCTGCCATTTGGCGCGCGCGGCCTCGTCGGTTTCGTCGGCAATGACCATAAACAGAACGTAGGAGCCCACGTCGCGCCCGGTTTTGTCGGCGGCCTCTTTCATGCGCGCGGCGGTCGGGGCGAAGGCGGCAGGCGTGTTAACCCCTTTACCGAAGCAGAAGTTGAAGTCGGCGTATTTCGCCGAGAATTCCATCCCGGCGTCGCTCTGCCCGGCGCAAATCACCTTCATCGGCACCGAGGGCTGCGGGCTGACGCGGCAGTCGTTCATGGTGAAGAAGTCGCCCTTGAAATCGCTTTTACCGGTACCCCACAGGTCGCGGAGGACCTGCACGTACTCGGTCAGGTAGTCGTAGCGGCGAGAGAAGTAATCGTCGCCCGGCCAGAGACCCATCTGCTCGTACTCCGGTTTTTGCCAGCCGGTCACCAGGTTGACGCCAAAGCGTCCGCCGGAGATGGAGTCGATGGTGGAGGCCATGCGCGCCACGATCGCCGGGGGCAGGGTGAGGGTGGCTGCGGTGGCGTAGATCTGGATCCGCGAGGTGACCGCGGCCAGCCCGGCCATCAGGGTGAAGGACTCCAGGTTGTGATCCCAGAACTCGGTTTTGCCGCCGAAGCCGCGCAGTTTGATCATCGAAAGCGCAAAGTCGAAATGGTAGTGCTCCGCTTTCTGCACGATGGCTTTATTCAGCTCAAAGGTCGGCATGTATTGCGGTGCAGTGGTCGAGATAAGCCAGCCGTTGTTGCCGATGGGTACAAATACGCCAATTTTCATCACGAACCTCTCTTCATTACGTCGCAGGTGTAACGGTGTTTTTGCAAAGGCAGTGCCAGTTTTGAAAATGGCAGTGTTATTAATGTGTTAATCAGAGGTTGGTGGTTTGATGTGATTAAATGTGGACTAACTGGTCAAAAATATTGCACAGAAAACAGGCATTCATGCGCGATCGGGGTGCAGGATGTCGTGGCGAGACGGGGGTTTTGCTATGCTGAGGGCAACGCAGAATAAGGAGAGCGGGAATGACACAAGGCGCAGTGAAAACACCAGGTAAACGTTCGCAGGCGGTGAGCGCCAAGAAGCAGGCGATCCTCAGCGCGGCGCTGGAGACCTTTTCGCAGTTTGGCATTCACGGCACGCGCCTGGAGCAGGTGGCGGAGCAGTCCGGGGTATCCAAAACCAATCTGCTCTACTATTACCCGTCGAAAGAGGCGCTCTATGTCGCGGTGATGCAGCAGATCCTCGATATCTGGCTGGCGCCGCTGAAAGCGTTCCGCGAGGAGCTGGCCCCGCTGGTGGCGATCAAAGAGTACATACGCCTGAAGCTGGAGGTGTCGCGCGATTACCCGCAGGCATCAAGGCTGTTCTGCCTCGAGATGCTGCAGGGGGCGCCGCTGTTGCAGGCGGAGCTGACCGGAGATTTAAAGCAGCTGGTGGACGATAAGTCGGCCATTATCGCCGGATGGGTGGCCAGCGGAAAGCTGGCTCCGGTCGATCCGCATCATCTGATCTTTATGATTTGGGCCTCCACCCAGCATTACGCTGACTTTGCGGCCCAGGTCGAGGCGGTGACCGGAAAAACGCTCCAGGACGAAGCGTTTTTCCACAGCACCCTGGAGAACGTGCAGCGGATGATTATCGAAGGGATCCGCTTGCGCTAGTTCCCCGGTGGGAGAGGGCAGCTTAAGTCGCCCTCTTCACACTGCATCAGCGAGGCCAGAAACGCCTCGCGCTCCACGGTTTTCTCCGCCAGGCACTGATTCACGATCATCGGCTGAACGCTGCCGCCTTCCGTCCCCGAACCGATAAACGCACAGTCCGAGTCGCGCAGGGCAATCCAGGCCTGCTGCGCCTTTTTCAGCAGCTCGCGCTGAGGGGCTTCCGCACGCTTGACGGCGGCCTGATAGGTCTGGTTGAGCTTTTTGTCGGCAGCCTGGTACTGCTGCGCGCTACAGGTATTCAGTTCAACCTGGGTGGTCGCTTTGTCGCACTCGTCGGCCAGCGCGCTGGCGCTCAGCAGCAGCGCTGCGCCTGCGAGAAATACTCTTTTCATCATCCCCTCCGTGTAAAAAAGCCGGATGCGCTGCGCTTATCCGGCCTACGGTTGTTTTGTAGCCCCGGTAAGCGTAGCGCCACCGGGGAGAGTTTACACGATTAACCGATGGTCATCAGGCTGGCGTTACCGCCCGCTGCCGCGGTGTTGACGCTGAGGGAACGCTCCACGTACAGACGCTCCAGCAGCAGGTTGGTCTCCCCGCGCGCGAAGCCCTGCACCGAAACAATCGCCCCGCTGCGGGCCGCAACCTGCTCGCACAGCTCGCGCAGCTGGTCAGAATCACCGTGGTAAATGACGGCATCGAACGGCTGCGTCAGGAGCGCATCGGCTTTCGCGAAGTGAATGCGGGCCGAGACCGCTTTCGGCAGCTGTTTGGCCAGGTCGCGATGCAGCGCATCGTCCGGCCACAGCACTTCACACCCGGTGGCCATCGCGGCGGCCAGCTGTACCAGCGCGTCCTGCTCGTTATCCGCCACGCACAGAACGCGCTCGCGCGGCATCAGCGTCCAGGTATTGCGCTCGCCGGTCGGCCCCGGCAGCAGACGCTGCGTACCGGCCTGTGCCAGCTCGCCATACTGCTGCGCAATCGCACGCAGCTCTGGACGATTATCAGCCCACTTAATCAGCGCGTCCAGCGGCTGGGTCAGCACGGTTTTCAGCTGCGCATCCACCGGATACTCCGCATCCTGACGCGCCAGGGTAACGCCCAGCGCGTTCTCAGGACGGTTCGCCAGCAGACGGTACAGGTAGAGCGGACCGCCCGCTTTCGGACCGGTGCCGGAGAGGCCTTCACCGCCGAACGGCTGCACGCCCACGACCGCGCCAACCATGTTGCGGTTGACGTACAGGTTGCCTACTTTGGCGCTGCCGGTCACCTGCGCGATGGTCTCGTCGATACGGGTATGCACGCCGAGCGTCAGGCCATAGCCGGAGGCGTTGATCTGCTCAACCAGCTCGTTGAGGTTGTTACGGTTGTAGCGCACCACGTGCAGTACCGGACCGAAGACCTCTTTTTTCAGCTCGTCGAAGCTTGCCAGCTCGATAAGCGTAGGCGGCACAAAGGTGCCGGAACGCCACTCGCGGGCATCTTCGCTGTTGTCTCGCACCGCCTGGAACACCGGACGGCCTTTCGCGCGCATGGCCTGAATGTGGTTTTCAATATTGGCTTTGGCTTCCGCGTCGATCACCGGCCCGATGTCGGTGGTGAGACGGCCCGGGTTGCCCATGCGGCATTCGGCCATCGCGCCGCGCAGCATCTTCAGCGTGTGGTCCGCCACGTCATCCTGCAGGCACAGCACGCGCAGGGCGGAGCAGCGCTGACCGGCGCTGTCGAAGGCGGAGGCCAGAACGTCAACTACCACCTGCTCGGTGAGGGCAGAGGAGTCGACGATCATGGCGTTCATGCCGCCGGTTTCCGCGATGAGCGGCGTAGGACGACCCTGCGCATCCAGACGGGTGGCAATATTGCGCTGCAGCAGCGAGGCCACTTCGGTCGAACCGGTAAACATCACGCCGCGCACGCGGTTATCGGAGGTCAGTTTGGCGCCCACGGTTTCACCGCGGCCCGGCAGCAGCTGGACCACGCCCGCCGGTACGCCGGCTTCCAGAAGAATGTTGATGCCCTGTGCGGCAATCAGCGGGGTCTGCTCTGCCGGTTTTGCCAGCACGCTGTTGCCAGCGGCCAGGGCGGCGGCAATCTGGCCGGTGAAGATCGCCAGCGGGAAGTTCCACGGGCTGATACAGACGACCGGGCCGAGCGGACGGTGGGTTTCGTTGTCGAAATCATCGCGCACCTGACCGGCGTAGTAGTGCAGGAAGTCGACCGCCTCGCGCACTTCGGCGATGGCGTTGCTGAAGGTTTTACCCGCTTCGCGCACCAGAATGCCGATGAGCGACTGCATCTGGTCTTCCATCAGCACCGCCGCGCGTTCCAGAATGGCGGCGCGCTCCTGCGGCGGGGTGGCGAACCAGATAGGGGCGTTATTCACCGCGCTGTCCAGCGCCTGATCCACCTCCGCTTCGGTGGCTTCACGCACGTAGCCGACGATGTCTTTTGGCTCCGCCGGGTTGATGACCGGCTGCATGTCGCCGTCAGCAACGGGCTGCTCCAGCATCGGTTTCGCCTGCCATTTTTGCAATGCGCTGTTGAGCAGGGCAGAGGAGAGGGACGCCAGACGGTGTTCGTTGGCGAGATCCAGCCCCGCCGAGTTGACGCGACCCTTGCCGTACAGCTCGCGCGGCAGGGCAATCTTCGGATGCGGCAGGCCAATCTGGCCTTCCTGCGCCGCCATCTTCTCAACGGCCTGCACCGGATCGGCGACCAGCTCGTCGAGCGGCAGCGTGGTGTCGGCGATGCGGTTAACGAAGGAGGTGTTCGCGCCGTTTTCCAGCAGGCGACGCACCAGGTACGCCAGCAGGGTTTCGTGGGTGCCTACCGGGGCATAAATGCGGCACGGGCGGTTCAGCTTGCCGTCCGCCACTTTACCGGTCACCTGCTCGTACAGCGGTTCACCCATGCCGTGCAGGCACTGGAATTCGTACTGGCCCGGGTAGTAGTTCTGCCCGGCCAGGCTGTAAATCGCCGCCAGGGTGTGGGCGTTGTGGGTGGCGAACTGCGGATAGATCAGGTTCGGCACGCCGAGCAGCTTTTTCGCGCAGGCGAGGTAAGAGACGTCGGTATAGACCTTGCGGGTGTAGACCGGATAGCCTTCCAGCCCTTCCATCTGGGCGCGTTTGATTTCGCTGTCCCAGTAGGCGCCTTTCACCAGACGGATCATCAGGCGGCGACGGCTGCGGCTGGCGAGGTCAATCAGGTAATCAATGACGAACGGGCAGCGCTTCTGGTAGGCCTGGATCACGAAGCCAATGCCGTTCCAGCCCGCCAGCTCCGGCTCGAAGCACAGTTTTTCCAGCAGATCGAGGGAGATCTCCAGACGGTCGGCCTCTTCGGCGTCGATGTTGATGCCGATATCATACTGGCGCGCCAGCAGGGTCAGGGACTTCAGGCGCGGGTAGAGCTCTTCCATTACCCGATCGTACTGCGCGCGGCTGTAGCGCGGGTGCAGGGCGGAAAGCTTAATGGAGATGCCCGGGCCTTCATAAATACCGCGACCGTTGGACGCTTTACCGATGGCGTGGATCGCCTGCTGGTAAGAAACCATGTAGGCCTGCGCGTCGGCGGCGGTCAGCGCCGCTTCGCCCAGCATGTCGTAGGAGTAGCGGAAACCTTTATCTTCCAGCTTGCGGGCGTTCGCCAGCGCTTCGGCAATGGTTTCCCCGGTGACGAACTGCTCGCCCATCAGACGCATCGCCATGTCCACGCCCTTGCGGATCAGCGGCTCGCCGCTCTTGCCGATGATGCGGTTCAGGGAGCGGGACAGGTTGGCTTCGTTATGGGTCGAGACCAGTTTGCCGGTGAACAGCAGGCCCCAGGTCGCGGCGTTGACGAACAGCGACGGGCTGCGGCCAATGTGCGAATGCCAGTTGCCGTTGCTGATCTTGTCGCGGATCAGCGCGTCGCGGGTGGCTTTATCCGGAATACGCAGCAGCGCTTCCGCCAGGCACATCAGCGCCACGCCTTCCTGTGAGGAGAGGGAAAACTCCTGCAGCAGACCCTGAACCATCCCGGCGCGGCCGGTGGCGGTTTTCTGGTTACGCAGTTTGTCAGCCAGCTGGTACGCCAGGCTGTGCGCCTGTGCGGCAATAGCTTCCGGCAGACGGGCCTGTTCCAGCAGCATCGGTACGGCGTCGGTTTCGGCGCGACGGTACGCACCGGTGATGGCGGCGCGGCTGACGGACTGCGGCAGGATCTGCTCGGCGAATTCGAGGAACGGCTGATGGCTTTCATCGCCAGCGGCTGGCGCGTCTTCGCTTTCATTGGCGGCACCGGCGAGCAGGGCAGGCAGCTCCGGCAGGCCCTCGTCGCTCTCGAGTCTTTCGAGATAGTTAAAAATCGCCTGCTTAATTAACCAGTGCGGCGTGCGATCAATGCGGGTTGCTGCGGTCTTAATCCGTTCGCGGGTCGCGTCATCCAGCTTAACCCCCATGGTGGTCATACCCATGCCAAAGCTCCTGTTGTGCTTTCATCGTGTTTGGTCGTTAGCGTGAAATATCCACCATGTTGCAACTTTGTGCAACCGTGTTAAATGTGACCTGGTTTGCAACCCAGAAAATGAATGGATTGTTAACGAATGGTTAGCTGGAAAAACGTGCTGGCTTTGTCGCGGAAAGCCTGGTTTTATGCGGGAGTTAACACTTTTCAAAGGTGCAACCCGTAAAAGCGTGAGCGAGTGCAACCTATAGGAAACTCGTATCAAACCGGGGATGAAATTGATGTAAATGCAGTGTTAAATCGTTTGTCAGCGGAGGGCGCATACGGCAGGATAGCGCGCCCAACCGAAACACAAGATACCGTCACCTCGTTCCGGTGATCATATAACAAGGCAACCCGGATGGTTGTCGCTCGACACTTTTGGAGAATTTGAATGGCAATTAGCACACCGATGCTGGTGACATTTCTCGTTTATATTTTTGGCATGATCCTGATAGGGTTTTTGGCGTGGCGTTCCACGAAAAACTTTGACGACTACATTCTGGGCGGACGCAGTTTAGGCCCGATGGTGACCGCACTCTCCGCGGGCGCATCGGACATGAGCGGATGGCTGCTGATGGGTCTGCCGGGTGCGATTTTTATCTCCGGCATCTCGGAAAGCTGGATCGCCATCGGTCTGACCGTGGGCGCGTGGATCAACTGGAAGCTGGTGGCGGGCCGTCTGCGCGTGCATACCGAGGCTAACAACAATGCCCTGACGCTGCCGGACTACTTCACCGGACGCTTTGAAGATAACAGCCGCATTCTGCGCATTATCTCTGCCGTGGTTATCCTCCTGTTCTTTACCATCTACTGTGCCTCCGGCATCGTGGCGGGCGCGCGCCTGTTCGAAAGCACCTTCGGCATGAGCTACGAAACCGCCCTGTGGGCCGGTGCGGCGGCGACCATCCTCTATACCTTCGTGGGCGGGTTCCTGGCGGTAAGCTGGACCGACACCGTGCAGGCGAGCCTGATGATCTTTGCCCTGATCCTGACCCCGGTGATTGTGATTTTCACCGTTGGCGGCTTTGGCGAATCGCTGGAAGTGATCAAGCAGAAGAGCATTGAAAACGTCGACATGCTGAAAGGGCTGAACTTTGTCGCCATCGTCTCCCTGATGGGCTGGGGTCTGGGCTACTTCGGTCAGCCGCACATTCTGGCGCGCTTTATGGCGGCAGATTCTCATCACACCATCGTTCATGCGCGTCGCATCAGCATGACGTGGATGATTTTGTGTCTGGCGGGCGCGTGTGCGGTCGGTTTCTTCGGTATCGCCTACTTTAATAACAACCCGGCGCAGGCGGGCGCGGTGAACCAGAACGCCGAGCGCGTGTTCATCGAACTGGCGCAGATTCTGTTTAACCCGTGGATTGCCGGTATTCTGCTCTCTGCGATCCTGGCGGCGGTGATGTCCACCCTGAGCTGTCAGCTGCTGGTCTGCTCCAGTGCAATCACCGAAGACCTCTATAAGGCCTTCCTGCGTAAAAACGCGAGCCAGAAAGAGCTGGTGTGGGTAGGGCGCTTTATGGTGCTGCTGGTGGCGCTGGTGGCGATTGCGCTGGCGGCCAACCCGGAAAACCGCGTGCTGGGTCTCGTGAGCTACGCGTGGGCGGGCTTCGGTGCGGCGTTTGGTCCGGTCGTCCTGTTCTCCGTCATGTGGTCCCGTATGACCCGTAACGGCGCGCTGGCGGGGATGATTATCGGTGCGGTGACCGTTATCGTCTGGAAACAGTTCGCCTGGCTGGGCCTGTACGAAATCATTCCTGGCTTCATCTTCGGCAGCATCGGTATCGTGGTCTTCAGCCTGCTGGGTAAAGCACCGTCAGCCTCCATGCAGAAACGCTTTGCGGAAGCCGACGCGCATTACCACTCCGCGCCGCCGTCTAAGCTGCAGCCGGAATAATTTTTCCCACGGAAAACCGTAGGCCGGGTAAGCGCAAGCGCACCCGGCTTTTTTCTTGCCAAAATCCGTCTTTTCCTGTGATATCCCTGTGCTTATAACAATGAGGATAGCGAAGCATGACAATCAAAACAGGGTTAATGGCGGCGGCATTATTGATGCTGGCGGGCTGCAGCGCGCCATCGCAACACGCGGCGGTGGAGACCTGCAAAGCGGATAGCCAGATGCAGCAAACCACGCTCTATTTCGGCTTAAACCGTCCTGCCGGGGCGCAGATTACCAGCAACGAGTGGCAGCAGTTTGTTGACCAGGACGTGACGCCGCGCTTTCGCGATGGCTTAACGGTGTTTGATGCCCGCGGGCAGTGGCTGGGGAACGACGGAAAAGTGGCGCGCGAGCCGAGCAAGGCGCTGATGCTGATCCACGGTAAAGATGCGCAGAGCGAGAAGAACATCGAAGCGTTACGCGGGATTTATAAGTCCCGCTTCGCGCAGGAGTCGGTGATGCGTGTCGATCAGCCGGTGTGCGTGCAGTTTTAATGAAAACGGCGGGAATTCCCGCCGTTGTTGTTTTGTAGGCCGGGATCGCTACGCGCCACCCGGCATTGCATCAGAGCACCAACCCCGCAAAGCTCGCCGACAGCAAACTCACCAGCGTCGCGCCGTACACCAGACGCAGCCCGAAACGTGATACCACGTTACCCTGCTGCTCGTTCAGGCCCTTAATCGCCCCGGCCACGATGCCGATGGAGGCAAAGTTCGCGAACGAGACGAGGAAGACGGATAAAATCCCCAGCCCGCGCGGGGACATCTGGTGGGCTATTTTCTGCAGCTCAATCATCGCCACAAATTCATTCGCCACCAGCTTGGTCGCCATAATGCTGCCTGCGTTTAAGGCATCGCTCAGCGGAATCCCTACCAGCCACGCCAGGGGATAAAATACATAGCCCAGGATCTGCTGGAAGCTCATGCCAAATACGCTGGAGAAGAGGGCATTAACGGCGCTAATAAGCGCGATAAAGCCAATCAGCATCGCCAGAATAATCATCGCCACTTTAAAACCGGCCAGAATATACTCGCCGAGCATCTCGAAGAAGCTCTGGGATTCATGCAGTTTTTCGAGCTTAACATCCGGTTCCGCTTCCGGGCGCGCCGGGTTGATGACCGAGAGGATAATAAAGGTGCTGAACATGTTGAGAATCAGCGCCGCGACGACATATTTGGCGTCGAGCATGGTCATATACGCCCCGACAATCGACAGGGAGACCGTCGACATGGCCGTGGCCGCCATGGTGAACAGACGACGCGAGGAGAGATCGCCCAGCACGCCTTTGTAGGCAATGAAGTTTTCCGACTGGCCGAGGATCAGCGAGCTCACCGCGTTAAAGGATTCCAGCTTGCCCATACCGTTCAGTTTTGACAGCAGCGTACCGATTACCCGAATAAAAATTGGCAGGATCCGCCAGTGCTGAAGAATACCGATCAGTGCGGAAATAAAAATAATCGGACAAAGCACGCCGAGGAAAATGAACGCCAGCCCTTTTTCACCCATACCGCCAAAGACGAAATTGGTGCCTTCGCCAGCAAATTTGAGCAGTGACTCAAAAAATCCTGAGACGTATTTAATCAGGAATAACCCGCTTTCGGCGTGCAGGAAAAAGAACGCCAGCGCAATTTCAATAACAATCAGCTGTAAAACAAAACGAACCCGAATTTTCCGGCGGTCAAAACTCGTAAGCCAGGCGAGCGCAAGAATAATCACCAGCGCCAGCAGGAAATGGACAATTTTAAACATGGTTTATTTTCAGTTAGGTTGTGAGGCGGATATTTAGCCACAGCCCTGAATCAGCGTAAATGGGCATTTTCGTTATAACTTATAAACCTGAACGTTACGTACGTCACTATTATCAGGCTTTGCGTTTACAACTCGTCATCAAAACACCGCACATTTCGCTTGTTTTTCTTTCCGTCGTAATGATAATCACTATCACAAGAATTTACCTTTCTTTGCATCAGTTGACCGCGATAAACATTTAAGGTGTCGGCATGTTTGTTCCATTTCTCATTATGTTACGTGAAGGGCTCGAAGCCGCCCTTATCGTGAGCCTCATCGCCAGTTATCTGAAGCGAACCCAGCGCGGGCGCTGGATTGGCGTCATGTGGGTCGGGGTATTCCTTGCCGCGGCGCTCTGCCTGGGCCTGGGCATTCTCATTAACGAAACCACCGGCGAGTTCCCGCAGAAAGAGCAGGAGCTGTTTGAAGGTATCGTCGCCGTGATTGCGGTGGTGATCCTCACCTGGATGGTGTTCTGGATGCGTAAAGTCTCGCGTAACGTGAAGGTGCAGCTGGAGCAGGCGGTGGATAACGCGCTGCAGAAGGGGAACAACCACGGCTGGGCGCTCATTATGATGGTCTTTTTCGCCGTCGCGCGTGAAGGGCTGGAGTCTGTTTTCTTCCTGCTGGCGGCGTTTCAGCAGGATGTGGGGATCTGGCCGCCGCTGGGGGCCGTGCTGGGCCTCGCCACGGCCGTGGTGCTCGGCTTCCTGCTGTACTGGGGCGGTATCCGCCTGAACCTGGGCGCCTTCTTCAAGTGGACCAGCCTGTTTATTCTGCTGGTGGCGGCGGGTCTGGCGGCAGGGGCGATTCGCGCCTTCCATGAAGCGGGCCTGTGGAACCATTTCCAGGACGTGGCGTTTGACCTCAGCAACGTTCTCTCCACGCACTCTCTGACCGGCACCCTGCTCGAAGGTATCTTCGGCTATCAGGAAACGCCGAGCGTCAGCGAAGTGGCGATGTACTTCATTTATCTGGTTCCGGCGCTGGTGCTGTTCGCCATGCCGCCGCGTACCGGCACGCAGGCGTCGCGCGTTACGCCGTAATTTTTGATTTAGTGACAACATACTTTTAAAGGGAAGAGTCATGGCAATTCAGTTCCGTCGTAGTGCGTTATGCGCAGGCATTGCCGCGCTGTTCGCTTCTGCATTCTCCGCCTGGGGCGCGGATGTTCCACAGGTTAAGGTCACCGTCAACGACAAGCAGTGTGAGCCGATGACCCTCACGGTGAACAGCGGTAAAACCCAGTTTATTATTCAGAACCACAGCCAGAAGGCGCTGGAGTGGGAGATCCTGAAAGGCGTTCTGGTGGTGGAAGAGCGTGAAAATATCGCCCCTGGCTTCAGCCAGAAGATGACCGCCAACCTGCAGCCGGGCGAGTATGAGATGACCTGCGGCCTGCTGACCAACCCGAAAGGGAAGCTCATCGTCAAAGGTGAAGCGACGGCCGATGCGGCGAAAGGCGCTGCGGTGCTGAGCCTGGGCGATGCAATTACCGCGTATAAGGCGTACGTCACGAAAGAGACGGCGGAGCTGGCGACGGCAACCAAAGCCTTTACCGATGCGGTGAAGGCCGGGGATATCGAAAAAGCGAAATCCCTCTATGCGCCAACCCGTCAGCACTACGAGCGCATCGAGCCGATCGCCGAGCTGTTCTCTGACCTTGATGGCAGCATCGATGCCCGTGAAGATGATTTCGAGCAGAAGGCCGCCGATCCGAAATTCACCGGTTTCCACCGTCTGGAGAAAGCCCTGTTTGGCGACAACACCACCAAAGGGATGGAGAAATACGCTGAGCAGCTGAACAGCGACGTGCTGGAGCTGCAAAAGCGCATCAGCGAGCTGGCCTTCCCGCCGTCTAAAGTGGTGGGCGGCGCGGCCGGTCTGATTGAAGAAGTGGCCGCGAGCAAAATCAGCGGCGAAGAAGATCGCTACAGCCATACCGACCTGTGGGACTTCCAGGCAAACGTCGACGGCGCGCAGAAAATTGTTAACCTGCTGCGTCCTCAGCTGCAGAAAGAGAACGGCGAGCTGCTGGCCAAGGTGGACGCCAACTTCAAAAAAGTCGACACCATCCTGGCGAAGTACCGCACCAAAGACGGGTTTGAGACCTACGATAAGCTGACCGATGCCGACCGTAACGCGCTGAAAGGCCCGATTACCGCCCTGGCGGAAGATCTCTCCCTGCTGCGTGGCGTACTGGGTCTGGACTAAGCACGATGAATAAGCATAACGAGAACGACGTGGCTGAGCCTTCCCGTCGTCGGTTGTTAAAAGGGGTGGGGGCGCTCGGGGGCGCGCTTGCTCTGGCTGGCGGGTGTCCGGTGGCGCACGCGGCGAAACCGCAAAGCGCGCCCGGCACGCTGTCACCCAACGCCCGCATGGAGACGCAGCCGTTTTATGGCGAGCATCAGGCGGGCATTCTGACGCCGCAGCAGGCGTCGATGATGCTGGTGGCCTTTGATTCGCTGGCCAGCGATAAAGCCGATCTGGAACGCCTGTTCCGCCTGCTGACGACGCGCATCGCGTTTCTTACCGCCGGTGGACCGGCGCCCGATACGCCGAACCCGCGTCTGCCGCCAATGGACTCCGGCATTCTGGGGCCTTTCATCGCCCCGGATAACCTGACCATTACCGTTTCGCTGGGTGAATCGCTGTTTGACGCGCGCTACGGGCTGGCAAAACAGAAGCCGAAGGCGCTGCAAAAAATGACGCGTTTCCCGAATGATTCCCTGGACGCCGCCCTCTGCCACGGCGATCTGCTTCTGCAGATTTGCGCCAATACGCAGGACACGGTAATCCACGCCCTGCGCGACATCATTAAGCACACGCCGGATCTGCTGAGCGTGCGCTGGAAGCGGGAAGGGTTTATCTCTGACCACGCCGCCCGCAGCAAAGGGAAAGAGACCCCGGTGAACCTGCTGGGCTTCAAGGACGGCACGGCCAACCCGGACAGCCATGATAGTGCGCTCATGAAGGAGGTGGTGTGGGTCACTGCCGATCAGGGCGAACCGGCATGGGCGGTGGGCGGTAGCTATCAGGCGGTGCGCATTATTCAGTTCCACGTGGAGTTCTGGGACCGCACGCCGCTCAAAGAGCAGCAGACGATCTTCGGTCGCGATAAGCAAAGCGGGGCACCGCTCGGCATGAAGAACGAGCATGATGTGCCTGACTACGCCCGCGATCCGAATGGCGACGTGATTGCGCTGGACAGCCATATTCGTCTGGCCAATCCGCGTACCAAAGAGACGCAGTCCAGTCTGATGATGCGTCGGGGATACAGCTATTCGCTCGGCGTGACCAATTCCGGTCAGCTCGATATGGGGCTGCTGTTCGTCTGCTATCAGCACGATCTCGAGA
>ERZ772884.505-NODE-505-length-29157-cov-4.874167_pt1 | contig 29157 bp, 42 predicted proteins | sample MGYA00580574_ERZ772884 | MGnify/ENA primary metagenome ERZ772884 (study PRJEB29015, sample SAMEA2737690) | human gut metagenome | biome: human gut; feature: human-associated habitat; material: faeces | place: China | collected 2012 ... | reverse complement strand
GCAGGAGACGCCTGGCAGCATCTGCATCATCGACCGGTTTGACGATCCCGTCGCCATGCGCGAATTCGTCAATGCCGGCATGCTGCTTGCCGGCGGCGTCTGCGCCGCCTTCACCGGCAGCGATGCGGAGGGCTATCGCTATATCATCGGCAGCCGCACGGTCGATCTGCGCACGGAGGCAAAGACCATCAATGCCGCCATCTCCGGCCGCGGCGGCGGCAAGCCGACCATGATCCAGGGCTCGTGCACGGCCCCGGCCGCCGCGATCGAGGCGTTTTTTGCTGTCTATCCCGGGAAATAATATAGATGCAGATAGGAAACAGGGCCGCGGAATTCCGCGGCCCTGCTTTTTTCGGTTTTGCTCAGATTACTGCATGCCGTTTTCGTAGGCGGCGATCATCTTTTTGACCATCTGGCCGCCGATGCTGCCGGCCTGACGGGACGTCAGATCACCGTTGTAACCCTGCTTGAGGTTCACGCCCACCTCGGTTGGTGTAGTAGCTACATATTGAAATGTACGTCTGTACGTCAACCATTCGCCGCGATTGGGAAGTCCTTTTCTTGTAACTCAGCAATTTCCCCGATGAATTTATAAAAGATTCTGATTTCTTGACTGTATGGCGGATAACGCATTGATTCACAGCCCTTTTGCACTTTACGTTCTCCGACCTCGATACGATCAATAAACGTTAAAACTGTATCTCTGTCAAGCACGTCAATGTGCGTATACGATTTTGCAAGAGTAAAGAACTTTTCATAATCGTCTGCATTTGGTTCTTGATGCAACTGACTCTCCAACTCTGCAATGGTTGCTTTTAATCCGTCTGACTCTTTTTCAAAGTTCTTGACCATGCCATACATCCGATCATCATCAATCTTGCCTTCAGCATTATCTACATACAGTTTCGCAATAATTTTATCTATTGTCTTGATTCTCTCTTTTGCTTTTTCGCACTGAGTCTTTATCGACTGTGAATTATCTGCCTTGGCATTCTTGTTCATGACATCTTGAACTAAGTCATGAATCTCATCATCGCTCAAATCAATTAGGCTGTTAAGGTCTTGCCTAATAGCTTCCGTGAAATCACCGTATCGGATGCTGACGCCCGTACACGGATTCTGAATGTCCTTTCGCTTGTGCGTGCAACTGAGATACCAGTATTTCAAACGTTCTCCTTTGTACACAGTGCCACTGGAACAAAGAGCGTGCCCACAATTCGCACAAAACACGATGCCAGCGAAAATATTGTTACGGACACGACCATAATCCATGTATATCTTTGTCCTTTTGCCCAAATTAGCCTGAGCTAAATCGAACAATTTTTCTGAGACTATCGGCTCATGCGTATTTTTGGTTATCGCCCAATTTTCCTTTGGGACATTCGTTTTCTTCGTCGATTTAATACTGGCCTTTTTGGTTTTACCAAGAACAGTGTGACCAAGATAAACAGGGTTCTTCAATAACCGTCGTACAGTCTCTCCATTCCACTCGTCAGAGGCTTTGGCGGCACCGGCGTCGCTGAAATCGTCTCTGTATAGTACGCGATATTTCAATGGGGGGATAACCCCATCATTCGTGAGAGCAATGGCGATTGTACGGCATGAATCTCCGTTAGCAGCAGCTTCGAAAATTCTCTTTACAATGGGTGCTGTCATTTCATCTGGTACTAGAACGCCTTTTTTATTTGGAGCTTTCTCGTACCCATATGGTGGGCAACAACAGTATTCACCTTGTTCACGCTTGCTCTTGAGCGCGTCTCGTACTTTACGCGATCCATCGCGCAGATACACTTCGTTCATTGCAAACTGGAACGGAGCCATTACGTTATCTGAATCGGTATCAAAATTGTCAGCAATAGCGATGTATCTAATACCATGTTCAGGAAAGAATTGCTCTGCATAGTAGCTAGACTCGCGCATATCTCTTCCAAGACGAGACAAGTCTTTTGTGATGACCATATTGACAGCGCCGATTTCAAGCTCACGCATCATGGCTTGGAAACCCGGCCTATCAAAATTACCACCAGACCAACCATCGTCTGAGAACACTTTTACAAGCGTAATGTCGTGTTGATTACAATAATTCGTTACGATGACTCTCTGTGTTGCGATACTCGTAGACTCGTTAGATTTAGATTCTTCACGAGACAGTCTAAGATAAGCAAAAGCAGTTGCTCTGTTGTAACTCATGAAACCTCCTTCGGCAGGACAGAGCACACTTCATTCATTATACTATTCGCATTCTGTTCTGTCAAAGATGACTTGATATTTTTTGTGGAGAGCAATCTGCTCTCCACAAGTTCCGATACGGTGTTATTACCAGAAAACACTCTGTGAATCTGGAAAGTAGCATTATTCAAAACAATATTATTCGTATTTGTCAAACAATCACCCCTTTAAGATTATTATTGCTTTTTGCATTCATTATCATTCAGCCAGTCTGCGTATTTCTGTGCTGTCGCTTTGTCGCGGAAGTAAACGTTATGATAATTGTCGATTGACGCAAAATCCCGACCGTCGTACATTTTGTCAGTAACATACTCTCCGCTGCTATGGTAATACTCTTCCGTATTCGACAAATCGCGTCGAGAATACCAACCGCATATTTTATCACCCATCAGTCTGAACTCTGAGCAGTCGGATTGTCTAACCTCGAAATGCGGCAACCTTTTTGCGCATTGACATTTTTCTGTGTATCGTTGACCAGATGGAGAGAAAAATTCTATCATCCTATTTGCATCACACTTATCGCATTTCGGTTGCTCAACGCCAATATTTAAGACTTGATATAATATAGTCTGAAAATCTTCCAGAAGTTTAGATAAGCGTTCTCGTCTGACCTCGCTTCTAATCTTATCTCTGAGATTTCGCTCATCAAACTTGAATTTTTCTTTTGCCGCCTCAAGTTCTCTGACCTTTGCATCGTAATTATCCACGATGTCTTTCATATGCTCGTTTTCCTTTTGAAGCGTTTCGAGCTTTTCCTTCAGTTCTTTAGTTACGCTATCACGGAGATAGTCTTTTAACTCTTCGCATTTTTCATCGAACTCTGACGGTTCGTAGTATCCGGTATCATATTCCCAGTAGCCCATTAACCAGCCTCGCTTTCACGTCCAAAAACATCTTTATATTTCATGAACAAATTATTTATTGCTTCTGCCATAATTCTCTGTTCCGAATGACAGTCCTCCTGATAATATAGGTTGCGATACCAGTTGAGAATTTCCAAAGGATTCGTCATGTGGTATTTCTCAACACCTTCAACAAAGTGATTGCATTTCGCAATATGTTTATGACTGCTTTGCTTATACGTCCTGTTTTTAAACTCATCATACGACATGAACACAGGGCAGCCGTAGACTCCTTTGCACTCCACCATATATGGATCCATTTCACATATAAAGGTACGCGGCTTTGAAAGCGGAACACAATTTGCATACGGGCAGTCATCAATCTTTTCTGGCATAGCGTCTACTAAAATTCTCATGAGTCACCCCACCTCAATCTTCGGAACCAGCATGAAAAACTCGCTGTGACTTCCAAAGTCAAACATCGTTGCGGTTTCGTTATTCCACATTCTCACGTAGTAGACCGGTTCATTTTCTTCTTTGCAATGTTTGTTAATTGCCGCAAACGCAACATGACGTGCTTCTTCGTCAGACATATTAGCATCAAGCGTCTGAACGACACTTACACATTCGCCGTATTTGAAAAAAAGTTTACGTTCCATTAAATCCCTCTCATCTAAACACAACGACCATACTTGGGAATGGCGCACTTTCTGCCGCTCCAACAAAGCGCAATCGTCCTTTTATGAACCTAATTTCAACATTTGGTTTATTGTAGATATATTCGTGAAAATATTTCGTGTCCGTCCTAGCTGGAATCAGCATAACAACAGTAGTGTTTTCTTGCTTCGACTCTTGCGAACATTTCTGAACCCAATTGCCGATCTCACGACCATACGGCGGGTTACACCAGACTGTCTGCCCCCCCCAATTTTGTTTCAGTCCATCATCTGATTCAGAAAAGAAATTATCGCATTTATGATTCGTTTCATTCGCGCACGCATCTAATGTAAAATGGAACTCATTGTCAATTTCATCAAAGAAATCTTGTGGCGTCTCCCAATCCATTTTCTTTGACGAAAACAAAGCGTCAAGTGCTATATCTCGTCATCCTTTCCCATAGCAGCCACGCATTGGCCGGATTTTCGCACGCTGGCGTCCTTTGATTGCAAACGGGGCAACAGACCACCACACATGGCTTGTCCCGTCCACGCTCAAAAATTTCAAAGTCCTGCGGCATGCCGCCACATTTGCACATCAGCATTTGCCTGTGCTACCGATTCCGCCACGGCTCTCATTATTAAGGTTGTCCACCTCGCGGAACTCGATTTGCGGCTGATGCTTCATGATTCTGAATTGGCAGATACGATCGTTTGTGCGGATGGTCGTTTTCCTCAAGGCAATAGCAGGGAAGTACCACTGGTCGTTGTCACCACAATAGCTCTCGTCGATCAGTCCCATGCTGTTTGCCTGAATGATCCCAAAGTTTTTGAAGGTAGAACTGCGAGGAATCACATGGGCTTCATAACCTGCTGGGAGTTGCATTGCGATACCTAGCGGAATGAGCTTAAATTCCATCGGCTCCATGTCTACTGTTTCTGCTGCACGCAAGTCAATCCAATCGGATTTGCCGTCGATGTACGTCAACTTGTCAATGCTATCTGTAAGATACTTAATGTTGATTGTTTCTTTCATTATGTCCCTCTCTTTATGTGCATTTTGGATAATTTATTCTATTGCTTCGTCGCAAAACTCATTGGCAGAGCATTGTGCGCATTCATTTACCGAGCGCGCCTCCCAATCGCAAGTGAAGCCACAGTCTTTGACCATCGCAATTCGGTCTTTTGGATTATCCCAGTCTAGTTCTGACTTGCCAAACCTATAATACTTGTCCGCTTCTTTCATCCTAAGACATTCGATTTTCATGAAATCTACACCGTCGCAAGCATCTGTCCATTGCGCAGCAACCTTTGCTTGACCTCTTGTTTCTGCAAAGACGATTGTTGCGACAAATTCGTCTTTCTCTCTGACGAGCCATGCCTTCAAGATTTACAACTCTCTTTCTCATGAAACTTTGTATATTGGCTTTTTTCGCCAGTAATACATCTCAAAGCTGACTTGCTTGACAAGTTACACACACGATGCCAACCGTTTTCGGACAGGATGGCGCGTGCGTTAATACACGTATCGCACTTTATTTGTCATCACCTCAAACTAACCTTTTACGCCACGGAGATTTTGGCATATCTCGATTTTTGATCTTTATCCATTCGAAGTCACATTTTTGACAATAAAAATAATATCTTACCATTTATTCTTTATAATCCATCCTCGCTCCGCAGTTGGGGCAGTAAGGCGATGCCACATAGTCTTCGCCGCCGTCGAGGAGAGCGGTCTTGCGGCATATCGAGCAGATGGGATTGCTGTGCTGATACTCATTGTACGGCATATCTTCAAGTGTCCATCCGCAGTCCGTCTCAACTACGCATTGAGCCGTCCACCGCCCATGCACCACCGGAGCAACATCGCAAGCGGGAGCGTTTCTTATCTCTCTTAGTGCAACTAAATACGCATAATGCTCACCAGATTCTTCCATAGTGTGCTCCTTGTAATACTCCATCCGCGCAACTAAACTGCCCCTATCAAGATACTCAGCGGTCATTTAAAAAGTCCCTCCTTCTTGCATGGCCTCCTTGCGCCCTGCGATCACACCGAGGAAGTAGGCGTTGCTCCCATGCAGGTTCTCATAGCAGGCGCAGTGCGTCGCATTTCCGGACGCCATCGGGTTTCCGCCGCATTGCATAACACACGCACACTCGTGGATGCACTCTCTGCATGACCGGCCGGATGGCGCTGGCTTTGCTTGTCTCGGCATGGTTATTCCTCCTTCCGCTCGTGCATCGGCGCTCCACAGTGAGGACAGTATTCGAACCGGTGTCTCGCCGTATGCCTCCCGCACCGAGAACACTCCATCATAGTTGTACTATACCGCACCCACACCGCAGGTTCCCGTTTTGGCTCAACGTCGGCGGCGGGTGTGCGCCACACAATGTTTCGAACGAGTTTTTTAGCCGTTGCGATTGTAACGGCGGCTTTTTCATCCTCTGGCGCATCCGGCCGCACTAATGAAAGTGCTGCTTCACGCTTGATGTATTCATCCATTTTCACCACCGTCCATCCTCGCGCCGCAGCTAGGGCAGTAGTTTGCACCATATGGCAAACATTCACTACATAGAGAGCACAACCCAAAACACCCTATGTTTCCGTTTTCAATTTTTCGCCCATGCACCACCGGCGCAACGTCGGCGGCAGGTGCTTTCCAGATTGGGCAACTTTCTTTGTCGCAATACTCGTTACTGCACCGGCAGTGCTTTTCGCAGTATTCTTCGCGGTCAATGTATTCAGCCATCACTTTTCTCACCATCCTTAATCGTCACTCTCAGTTCAACGATCCGCCCATCTTTAAGTGTCCACTCATAGCCACTTGACGTCGCTTTCTTGCAATCAAGCCCACCAAGAAGTTCCTGCACAAGATAGTCGCGGACAGCACAAATTGCTTCGTCTGTACACTCAGTTTTGTTTCGCCACATATTTTTGTTGCGACTATTTAACGTCCCGGCATAGATGCCAAACGCGCCACAGCCAACATGATATTCAGCCATTTTTCTTTCTCCTTTCATCCGCCTCTTTCAGAGCTTGAAACACCATCACATATATATCCATATGGGTCATACTCACTAGGTTTTGCCTGATTTGCCCATTCAACCCACTTTACTGCTTTCTCTCGCAATTCGTCATCGAGCAAAAATGCCTCTTGTACGAGGATGATTCCTGGATTTTCCCTCATTATACTTGCGTTGTTCACAATTTCCTCGTAATCAAGGGGCGTAAAACGCTTAGAATACACTCTGTCGCTTTTACTGGAAATTCGGCGTGTACAAGAGCATTCAATAAGCCTGAAAAGGGTCACTGTATTTTTGAACACATCCGATTTTCATCATGGCACTCCTTCCTTTCCTGCGCCTCAAAGTAAAACTCAATCGGTTTTTCGGCCTCGATGACATTGCCATAAACAACGCCGACCTTGTAAATATAGTTCTCGCGCAGCTTTCGCGGAATTTCTGCGATGTACCGTCTAAAAGTTTCAAGTGAATTTGCACGCTTGTAGTGATTGCACATTCGGCAGGCTGGCATGAGGTTGTCAAGGTCATCTGTTCCAGCGTCCTCAATTCCCCACGCCCTCAATGGTTGAAAATGGTCTACCTGCATATCCTTGTAGGAGATTTCGCGTCCACAATACGCACAGTGGCCATTATACTTTCGGTAGACCGCTTCACGCTTTGATTTGCTAATTGCCATCCTTCATCGCCTCCAATTCTTTCTCCGCCTCCTCGCGGGTGAGGAATACGGTCTTGCCGATGTTTCCGATATGTTCTTGCTTGCAAGGTACTTCATAAATGCATAACTCACCAGCATCGCAAAAGTCGCAGCAACCAACACCGTCGATGGACACAGGACAAATCCCGTCACAATTTGACCCAGCGTCCCATACAAGCTCGTACACTGTTTTAGCCGGTAGCATCACCACACGACCGTCTTTATCGGCCTGCATCAATTCCACCATGCGCGCAATAGAGTAATCATGCTCAGACAGTCCATCCTCAATTTTTCTCGCTTCATCACAAGCGATAGGGGACAGGCCGCTATCTTCATACTGTTTCAGGCGTTCCCACACCTGTCGTTGCGTACAAGCGTTGTTATACGGACACGGCAGCTCCCGGCACTGAGCAATGTCGCAAAAGTTGCCATCAAACGTCAGTCTCTCCATAGTGTCACCTCTATAATTAACTACACGCCAGAATCTTCAACACGTCAAAAATGTCCTCAGAAAGCTCCTTGTTCTCTGTCGCTTTAGCATATGCCTCCATTGCAATCCGTGCTGCTCGATCTTTCATTGGCCGCAACACAAAGCAATTTTCTACTGGCGCATTATTTTCTGCCTTATATACTCTGTATTTTAGTTTTAGGCCATCATGAGCAATATCAGTATCCGTGGTATCTGTGATTATCACTCGTCCGTCTCTAGCTGCTTCGGCCAACTCACGCAGGCGGGTGTACCCGCCGCCAATGCTATTGAGGGCAGACATCATAACATCCCATTCAGCATATAGGCTTTTAATTTCTGCTGGTGTAAGTCCGGAATCCTCATAAGCTGCGAGGCGCATAATCGCCTCATCAATATTGCCTAACGGGATAGCATGGACGTGTCCGCCGACAATCTCATAATCGCTAAGCCGTTCCATCATGTTCGCCTCCTAACAGCCATTCCCGATTCCGTAATTAGTATCGCGGCTCATGTTCGCTCTCAATTTTGCGAACTCATCGTCCGTCAATGTGTGATTGCTTGCGTAGGCAGTAGACGCTTTGCATCTATTCGGGCAAGCAATGCATTCACAACGAGCGGAGACAATCATCATAAAATTTAATCCCTTGGAAGAACTCGTTGTGTTGTTGCGGAATGGACAATTGTGGTTGAAACAATCCATCACTTGACATCCTTTTTAGGCAAGAGCCTATCGGTCAAGGCGTCAGCAATCGTATGCATGATTTCGTCTCTCTCTAACTGCGTGAAGTCGTACTGATCGATGATTCGTTCAACACTTTTTTTAATAAGCGGTCTTGCGGCGCGACATTCTTCCTCCATGATGTCATATGCCACACTATTTTTCCGCTCCCAGTCATATGCTTTTCTAAATACAGAATAAGTCCCAAGATTCTCAATCGCAGCGCGTACCTTCTTGGAAATTTCCGTCTTACAAAAATTATCATTACCGACATATGCATCAACCATTGCTTCAACTTCTGCATGAGAAATGTTTGCAATGATATCGTTGACATTCAGTCCCTGCATATCATTTCTAACTTTTTCATATAAAGCATCTTTGCAAATGTCTTTGATTTCTTCTGGACTAAGATAATCTTCTATTTTAATCTCCATTATTCAATCACCTCTAGCCAATACTCTCTGCGGCAATCGTGACAGTCGCACGTCATATCTTCACATCTGCCAGTAGATTCATCTCGTTTTCTAGCATCAATATAGGCGGGGCATACGTTCAAAACACCATTACTGTCAAATTGACTTGTCGGGAAAAGATTTGACAGCACGTCTTGTCTCGTTCGCTCCGGATGCCGTTCTGACCATGCTTCCACAATTCTAACAGCATCTTCAGCTCCCGCTCTGCTGATTAAATTGTCGCAGAGCCTTGTGCAATACTCGCTGCCATTTAAGTCGCAACTTTCGCACCCGGATATGTTTTCATTACACATTCGTACCTGCGCAACGATAAATTTCACTGCGTCCATATTAGCCTCCTTCGGATATCTCTTTTAAACAGCGTTTGGGTATGAGCTTATCTCTTTGCACCAAACTCTTAAATATCATTTCAAGTCTCTTTCTTTGATGAATACGTGAAAGTGAAGAATGGTGCTAACAACCACCACCAAAGCAATGTCGGGCGGTTGAAATTAACAGCAACAGCGGCAACACACAAAATAAATACGAACTGAACTATAAAATTCATAATTACGATAAATTTAAAGTTATTCATTCTGCAACCTCATCGAAATGATTCCAATCTTATTCACCAATCGCGCGCTCTTTAATTTCCCTGCACAACATATCTGCAAGATCATTTGCGCCAGCGACACTTGCCAGAACATTCCCTTCCAGCTTTTCATCCCCAATGGCTTCCCACAGATCGTATTCTTTGATGAGCTGATGTTCCAGTTTAAGAACGTCGTATTCGGAGACGGTATGATTTAATTTGCGAGTGAGGTCTGCCATTTCGGCGCGGAATGCCTCATTCTCCTGACGGAGATATTCACTCTCAGTTGTCATAGTTGTGTTATTGTTATCCATTTTTTCTCAACTCCTTATTTAGACTAGAGCGCACAGAGGAAGTGCTGATAGTTTCGCTGCATTGGATAACATTTTCCCATGTACTGATAGTAATATTTCTCTCAGTCACGCTAGGTGATTTCGAACTAAAATCACAATGCCCATTTACAGAAATATTGCTTTCTTTATCAGTCATAGTTTTTTCTCCTGTCTGCTGATTGCGCTTTTCAGTAGACTCGATGCGAACAGAAATATCAGGATCAACAATTCTACAAAAATATCTACCGTTAATGTACAGTTCCACAGTATTGATGTTAGGATCAAACATTTTCTTCACCACACAATGTAATTTCTTGATTCTCAATCGTCTTTTTCACGTCAATCAGGCGTTGATTGCTGCTCCCCCTGAATTTCAGAGAGATGTCACGCAGATCGTCCACATACGCGCCGTCAACAACGACGTCGCAGTCACGCAACACCTGACAAATGTCTTCTAAGGATAGTTTCAAACCCGTGTATAGCCAAATGTCTTTGTCCGGCCAGCGTGTCTTACATTCTCTAATAAGTGAAAGCACGCATTCAATGTTTTCTTTCTCCAAAGGATGCCCACCGGACAGCGTAAGCCCTTGAATCCACGGATGGTCAAGCGCATCAAAAAGTTCTTGCTTCGCAACGTCATCAAACGGCTTACCAGCGTTGAAATCCCACGTCTGAGGATTCTGGCACTCTTTGCAGTGGAGCGTACAGCCAGAGCACCAGAGTACAACTCTGATGCCCTCGCCGTTAGCGATGTCGTGCTTTGTGATTTTCATGTAGTTCATTCGTTGTTATCTCCGAGATGGAGCACACGCTCTTTGATTTCCTGTACACGACCCTGATTCCAGTCGTTCGTGCCAAGATAGCCACAAGTGCGTCGCACGATGTTCATTTTTGATTTGTCTGCGTTCCCGCAGTTCGGGCACTTCCAAATCAACTTACCATTTTCGTCCTCGACAATATCAATCTCGCCATCCCAGCCGCAGACCTGACAATAGTCGGATTTCGTATTCAGCTCAGCATACATAATGTTGTCGTAGATGAATTTCATTACGGACAGCACAGCGTTAATGTTGCCAGTTAGATTCGGAACTTCCACATACGAAATCGCGCCGCCAGGACTCAACTGCTGAAACTCAGATTCAAATCCGAGTTTCCCGAAAGCATCAACCTTTTCCGTAACAGGAATGTGATAGCTATTCGTGATGTAATTCTTATCTGTGATGCCCGGAATAACGCCAAAACGCTTTTTCAAGCATTTAGCGAACTTGTAGGTGGTAGTTTCGATAGGAGATCCATAGAGGGAGTAGGCGATATTCTCTGCCGCTTTCCACTCTGCGCACTTATCGTTCATGTGCTGCATGATAGACAGTGCAAATTCCTTTGCTTCCGGGTCGGTATGCGACTTGCCGGTCATCGCCTTCACACATTCATACAGGCCAGCATAACCAAGAGAGATAGTCGAATAACCACCATGCAACAGCTTGTCAATCGTCTCTCCCTTTTTGAGGCGAGCAAGCGCGCCGTACTGCCAGTGGATAGGCGACGTGTCAGAAACCGTCCCCTCAAGTCGCTCATGGCGCAGTTTCAGTGCTCTATGGCACAGCTCAAGGCGCTCGTCGAAAATCTTCCAGAATCGATCATAATCTTTGTTTGCGCTAAGACCAACGTCAACGAGATTGATAGTCACAACTCCCTGATTGAAGCGGCCATAATACTTCGGCCTGCCATTTTCATCAATGTATGGTGTCAAGAAACTGCGACATCCCATGCAAGTATAGCAGTGACCGTCTCCGTTTTCGTCTACTTTCAGCTCTTTCATCTTCTTCTCAGAGATGTAGTCCGGCACCATGCGCTTGGCAGTGCATTTTGCTGCCAACTTCGTCAGATACCAATACTTGCTGTCATCGTGAATGTTATCTTCCTCAAGAACGTAAATGATTTTCGGGAAGGCGGGAGTAATCCAGACGCCCTTTTCATTTTTTACGCCCTCGATACGCTGATTCAGAACTTCCTCAATGAGCATTGCGAAATCGTCTCTTGCACGACCTTCAGGCACTTCATCAAGGTACATAAAGATAGTCACAAACGGCGTCTGACCATTCGTAGTCATCAACGTATTGATCTGATACTGAATTGTCTGGACGCCGCGTCTGATTTCTTCTTTCAGCCGGTCTTCTGTGATTCTTTCAATCGTGTCAGACCCGCATTCGACGTCCTGAAGCTCATCCTCAACGTTCTTACGGATTCTCTGACGGCTGATGTCAATGAACGGGACAAGATGTGCAAGACTCTCTGACTGACCGCCATACTGATTTGACGCCACCTGCGCCATAATCTGTGTTGCAATGTTGCAGGCCGTAGCGAAGCTATGCGGCTTTTCAACCAGTGTTCCGTTAATCACAGTGCCGTTCTGCAACATATCATCAAGGTTCACGAGGCAACAGTTCATAATGTGCTCAAGGAAATAATCTTGGTCATGGAAATGAATGATGCCATGTTCGTGTGCGTCTTTAATATTTTTCGGAAGCAGAAGCCGGTTCGTAATGTCGCGGTTTACTTCGCCAGCGATATAATCGCGCTGTGTCGCAGCAATCTTTGGATTCTTGTTGCTATTTTCCTGAATTACGGTTTCGTTACTACCATCTACGATAGCAAGGATTTTACCGTCCGTTGTATTGCCATTCCGGTAGAGCTGACGTTCATATCTGTATCGGATATAGATTTTGGCAACGTCGTAATAGCCCTTTTGCATCAAGGCCATTTCGATTGCGTCCTGAATGTCCTCCACAGCGATTGCGTGCCCATCAACCTTAAATTTGGCATACAGTTCACTTGCGATAGCAGAAATCATAATTGGAGAGAGATGATCCACCCCAGATGATTTTGCCTCGTCATTTGCCTTACTGATCGCGTCAACGATTTTCTCTTTACAAAACGGTACTTCACGTCCATCTCGCTTTGTTACAAGCATCGACACTCCTCCTTGTTAGATTTATTTATCCTCCGGAATGAAAGAAAAGAGGATTTTTTCAACCTCGTCCTTCATCACGAACGATTTTATAATTGAATACACGGCATCCCACGAGTCGGCGCGGTAAATGTCATGCGCAGCGGCGTTGAAATCACGATTGTGCGGTGCTGACATGAGGATTTTTCGATATCTCCCTCCAATGAGGTTGTGCGGGGCATCATCAATCAGGATGTCTCCACGGATCATCTGTTTGTTGTTGCAAATGATAATGTGGTCTTGCGACAGAAACGGGAAAATCTCAAGAAGCCTGTCGATTTTCGCTCTGCAAGTGCGGTAGTCTGTAGCCGTGACCATGTACAGCTCATGCCCATCGGCAATCAATCGTTGCAGGTACTCAACACAGCCGGGTAGTGGAGTGACCTGTTGCCAGAAATCGTCCTCGTACAACGGAGAGAACACTTCATCATGAGTTAACATCGGGAAAGCCAACGTCATATCCCATTCGGTGATCTCATCTTTGTTTACAGACGTTCCATGCCGTCGATTGAGCGTGTTGACCCAACATTCCAGCAGATTCTCCGCAGTATCGTCGGCATCAAACAAAATCGTCAATGCCAGACACCTCGCAACATATCAAATGCCAGACTGATTGCTTCTGCTCGGAGGTCTTCAATCGTCCCATCGTTCTTAATGACCCAGTCCCACGGATAATCATCAAGCGCAGTCTCCGATGGATGCTCCTGCTGAATATCTGTAAGGCAGCTCATATAGGCAGGTCGATTTACACGAACGAGATTCACGTCAAACCCGTAAAATGCAAGCACCTCAAACTCATTCGGGAACCGACAGTCAGGAATCAGGACATAGTCCCATTCGTTATCAAACATCTCAAGCATATTTGCGATGAAATCCACCCAAAAATCAGGTGATTTTGAGCGAATCTTATTCGTCCCGACATATTGGAGCAAAGTCCTTCCTGCCTCGTCCTTTTTACCGTCCCAGTCGAAAAACTTCTCGCAGATAAACTTCAATAGGTCTGCGAAATGCACGATTAGCACGTTCTCGCCATAGCCCTCAAATGTCTCTTTCATCGCCTGAGCGACTTCATCTTTGCCACTACCGGCCTTGCCGGAAATACATACGACTCTCATTTGGATTCCCTCTTTTCTTTACGGCCACACGATTTTTTCTCGTTGCAGTAGCCGAGATATTCACACTTTGGCTCAAAATAATGATCCACGATGTACGCCCATTGTTCTGAGTATTCCGAAAGTGCTGTTGCTACATCATGAAACAAATCTCGGAACTCATGATATGCTCTGGTACACATTCTCTGGTGAGACATATCGATCAGGTTGCGCAGATTTCGCTTGTCAACGATCGTTGTGGTCATGCCGAGCGGAAGACCATTTGCGGCATCCTCTTTCGGCACACCGAGGTCAACGAGCCACGCAAGATACTTGGCAATGGAGTCCATCATCTCTTTGTATACGGTGAGCGTCGCTGTCGTTTTCTTCACGCTATCGGGAATGTAATAGTCGAACCCGTGCTCGTAATCAATGTACCGTGTGCTGCTCTGAAGACGAGTCGGCAAGCAACCAATGTGTGTGTACCACTCACGAATGACTCGTGCAGAGTAGCCGTCTAGAATCATGTACACATCAGGGAACTCAAACGTTCGTCCATGTCCGCTTTCAAGGCAATCGATGCCTCGCTTATAATTTTTCTCTGGATCACTGGTACCAGCTCCATAGCAAACACCAGCTTCAATTCCAATCATTTCGATCGGATTTTTACAAGTAAACTCTTGAATAATTACTCTACCCATAAACCCTGCTACTCAAAATGCGTTAAAACACACTCAACACATCGAGATTTAAAGCCCTTGCGGGTGCTTCTTACTGTTTCTTCGTGTATGCTTTCACAAATCGCTACTCACAAGTTCTTGTACACTCCACAGTCGTTAATTCCCGAATAGCCTTCGGTACATACTTACGTTCGCTTTCTTATGCGACTTCGTAAGTCAACGCATCTCTTAAATTAAGACTCGCATTGAAATCTCTGTCTGCCTCATACCCACACGCGCATCTGTATACTCGATCAGAAAGCTTTAAATCTTTCTTGATATTTCCACAGCAGTGACACATCTTGGAGGACGGATAAAATCTGTCCGCGATCCTTAACTCGATACCATTTTCATCACACTTCATCTTTAATTTCGTTCGAAATTCATAGAATTTCTGTGACGCAACAGCTTTTGAGAGATGCCGGTTTTTCATCATTCCTGACACATTCAAGTCCTCGATAGTTATATAAGACGGCTTGGTTTTCACTATCTCTGCTATCGTTTTGTTAATGTAGTCAGTCCGAATATTATCCAGCTTATAATAAAGTCTTTGTACCCTTAGCTTTTGTTTTCGTATGTTTTGCTGAGTAGCAACTCCTTTCTTTTGATTTTCATATTTACGAGAGAGCTTTCTTTGCTCTCTGCGCAAGCGTTTTTCAATTTTTCTGATTCTTTTTGATTTATTAATATTCTTATACGTCTTACCGTTTGAAACAATCGCAAAGTCCTTGATTCCTAGGTCTATTCCGAAACCATCACCAGACAGGATAGAAAGTTCTATATCTGGCGACTCCGCTAAAGCAGACACATAATATCGGCCAGCCTTAACGGATATTGTTCCGCTTTTAACCACAAAACCGTCTTTTGTAGTAGGTATATAACCCTTTTCCTTAAGTCGTACCCACCCTAAAGTCGGTATCTTGATCCTATGCCTTTCACTTATGCAATCCGTCGAATTGTTCTTAACAAAGTACATTTTTACATCGGATTTGCCTTTCTTTTTGAATCTTGGAAAGGCACTTTGATGTTTGAAAAATTTTGTGAAAGCAACGTATCCATCCTCGATTGATTTCTTGACAGATTTTGTAGAAACTTCTTTTATCCACATCTTGTCTGGATTGTTTGGCAAATACTCATTGTTGAGCCAAATACTAAAGTTCTTGCCAGTCATGAACTTTTCGCCTTTTGAATGCAACTCTTTGTTATGAGCCAAGTAGAAATTGTAAACGTATCTACAAGTGCCAATCGTTCTGTGAATTTTTGCTTTCTGTTCTGCTGTCGGATTTATTTCCGTCTTGAAGCTCTTTAACATTTTTCTAACTATATGTCCGGAAAACATGACCGCCGATTGTACAGAAGTAACTCCCATACCGCAAACAACCAGTGGAGAAGTAAACCACCTCTGTGCTATTTTGGTTTGACTGCGAGTAGCCGGACAATGCATCATACCCAGACAGGGCATCCCACACTGCTTGCAACTGCTTCTCCGTGTATGTGTTCCCAACAGCGAACTGATTTCTCGCGCAACAAATGTCCGTAATTGAGTTGCCGTAGCCTTTCAGATAACGGTTCAAAATGACCTGTGCAATCGCCACCTGACCGTCATAGGATTCTCCGCGAGCCTCAGCCCAAACGACTCTCGCCATCAGCGTTGCTTCGTGCTCTGTGAGCGAGATGCCTGCGTATGGGCTTACAAACATTGCAGGTTCGTCCTCCAGATCGCTCTGTTCGACTTCCTCAACCGGAGTCTCAACTGCGTCGCTTGCTACGGCCTCTGCCTGAATATCATTCTGCTGTTTGGTCATTTTATCTTTAATTTTCATTGTGCATGAGGTAAGACACATCACCACAATTAAAATCGTGATGACCACCTGCCAAATTGTTTCCTTTCTCACGGTCTGCTCCTTCCAACCATTTACTTTATGCATTTCGGATAAGTAGTGCTTCAAGAAATGGGCTGTCCAGAATATTGGACAGCCCGTCCGAATGAGAAAATGTCACTTAGCAAAAAGGCATTTCAGTTAACTACATACTTATATTACACCATGTCTCGGCCTGTGTCAACAAAAAATGTGCATTTCGGATAACTTTATATGACGTAGCCGAATGCGTTCAGATACCAGTACCCTTTGTAGTTTTTTGAAACATCTGTCGCCAAAATCACGTCATGCTTTGCGACCGGCTGTTGGTCATAGATGTTCGCACGTAAAGTCAGACGAGCCGTTTTGCCGCTGCCGATTGACCGAGTCCACAAAGCATAGCCCCATATCTGCTTGTCCTCTTTACCGATAAGAGGACGGATGTCCATAATCATGAGTTTGCGACGATCTTCCGGCTTGTTGGTTGTAAGGTCGATATACCCCATGTTTTCAAGCTGATTTTGCATTTTCGACTTATAATCGAAATCATGGATATGCAGATCGCGGATTCTACACTCAAATTCGTTCAGCAACCCATGCATATCAAGGATGGTATAAGACTTCGCAGGCGCGCCGGACTTAGACACATCAGTAGAATACTTCCTCACGATTTTCTCAAACTGTGCAGACAGTTTCTCTTTAGAGATTTTCTTCATCGTTCCATTTTTGAAGAACGAGAAAACCTCTACCATCCGAAGTAGCTCTTTTGCATTGCCGTAATCGGAGAAATAATCAACCTTAATGAGGATGTCGCGCTGACGCGAGTTTAAGGACGTTTCATTGTCGATACGCAATAGCAAATCCATGAACGTCTCAGGCCGGTTGTCATGCGCAAGCGCATAAAGCTCATTACCAATCGCAGCACTCATAAACTTGACGCTTGCGATGCCTTTTGCAATGACGTTTGTATCTTTATCGTACTGGTACTTGTCCTTTGAGATACCGAATTTCGGAGGAACAATACTAATATGATAGAGATGCGCCAACTCACTGCCGCCTTTGACATCATCGTCCGTCTTTGCATTATTTAGAAGCGCCGTAATAAATTCGGCGGGATGATAGAAACGAAGGTAAGCGCAAAGGTAGCCGATCATGCAATAGCCTATACTATGATTGTCGTTTGATTCTGTTGTTTCCAACAGCACAGACTATATCTTCAGCATTACGCTGTTCTTGCACTTCCGCCAGTAGTTCACCCTCTGGCGTACTCCCTTTATGGGATAGTCGTTACACTTTTTGATAGTTTTTCCCAAAAGTTATGCTGGTTACGAACTATCAACTTAGCACGGTATTACCTGCTATCTGCGTCACAGACCGTAGGCTCTCTTAGTCAGTGGCTTCGTCCTTTTATTGCCGCATATCTTCCTGTAGGACTTCATACGGCGGTCTTATTCAACTGATACCGTTAGCACCGCTTGTGCGGTACACCCATGAACAATCTGGTTCACAAGAAATGAGCAAATCAATTACCCAAACATATAGCTCGATGCATCTTCGATGATCTGAATAAACTCTTTGGCTTCCTTTTCTGCGATTTCACGAGGTTGCGGAGACTTAGAGCAATATCCATCAAGGACTTTAGGCAACGCTGCTTTCAGCGCATCTTCGTCCTTTCTGGCGATACAACGTCTAAGTTCATCGGCTTCCGACCCTGTGAAACCGCAGATTTCCTGAAGAAATTTAATGATGTCTTCCTGATAAACGAGGAACCCGTTGTTCTCCTTCAGGAGTTCGTCAATAATCGGGGATGGATTGTGATGAGTCTTGTGTTCCATCAAGTCGTTACGGTACGACGCGCCAGACGGCCTGATAGCTGCCGTTACAAGGCTCATATCGAAAATGGTTTTCGGCTTATACTTACACAACATTTGAAAAGCGTAGTCTCCGGTGAACTCGAAGATTCCAACAGGGGAGCGGAGCATATCTTTCCAGACCGCTTTATCCTCCCAGTCGATTTCATGAGCTTTCGGGAACGGCTGACCAAGAAGCCGGTAAGCATCACGAATGATTTCAATGTTACTCAACCCTAGTATGTCATATTTCACGAGTGAAACTTCGTGAACACAATCCATGTCAATCTGAAGCACTTCCTTACCATCAGAAATGAACGTACCGTAGTTGTCACGCAGCGTAATAGGGCTTGCTACGATACCTGCCGGATGCATAGACTGTGAAACGGCAGTGCCTACAAGGCCATCAAAGTAATAGAAGACTTCAGGATATTTGCTTTTTGCCTCATCCGGATTTGAATCGTACAAATTCTTGATAGAGGCAGCAAGTTTCAGCGTCCAAGGATTATCTGCTTTGATTGCCTCGTTTCTGGCCTTCATTGCTGATATCTGCTTCGTTAGTACGATGATTTCATCCTTGTTGCGCTTCAGGTTTTCTCCGCCGCCACGCAACTCGGCGATTCTTGCTTTTAACGGACGCTCATCCTCGCAATTTTCTCGCTCCCATTTAATGCTGAGAGCACGGCATACGTCATCAACGACGCCTTTGTCTTTTGTCGTGCCAATGGCAAGAATGTATGCTGTTTTCTCTTGTCCGAATCGGTTGATAATGTACTCATACACTTTATCACGATCGGACGGGGATACGTCAATGTCGATCTCTGATACCGCCACTTTCATGGTACTTTAACACTCTGAAATGAGTCGGGATAGACTATATCTTCACCCTCATATCGAGGGGCGCAGCACTTCGATGCACGGAATTTCACCGTGCATCTACTCCCACAATGGGATAGTCGTTTGAGCCTGTTAAGCCACAGGATTACCATATCATTTGACTTAGGCGTTCCCTGTTAGCATGGCCTCAAGCCGCCATTTCCTGCGGCGCTGTTGTTCTCCATAGGCCACACACCCGGCATTTACCGGTTCACTGCGTTTTTATTCAATACATTACTGTAAGGGGAAACCGAAAACCAATCTCCAATTTCTTTTCGTGCTTCTGAAGCAAATCGTGAAAAAACGGTATGCCACTTTTCAGGATTCAAGTCTGTTATGTTTGTGATATAAGCGACTCGGCTACCGCCGCATGAACCTCTGTTGAATCCAATCGGGATATCATGCGATTTACACCAAGTGACAAGCTCGCTCATGAATAACATGAAGGCAGACATATCAATTTTATCAAAAACTCTCAGTTCCTCGTCAACCGCGATCTTGAACGGCTCAATTTGCTCCGGTGTGATAGCACCGTCTGCAATCTTCGCTTCAAAGTTTTTCTTGATTGTCTCTCTGAGTATATCGCCATCCCGTTCGCCATATAGAATCGGATATTTGAACGAAAAATCCAATTCAAACGGCTCTACGGATTTTGCCATGCGGTTCGTATTCTCGATTGCTTCAAGATACAATTTTTCGGGAAGCGCATCTTGCTTTCGGAACATTTCGACCAGTTCATCATATGATTTGTATGTCAGGTCGAATGCGTCCTCGTCCGCGAACATAATCCGCTTGCTTAGTTGTCGGATACTACGGCATTCAGCCTTGTATTGGTTCAAGCTGTGCGTATCCGTTCCGGCAATAAGCGGGATTCCATATTCAGCAGACATTTCGGCAAGATGCCGGTTGAAATCTACCTGCTCCTGATAATCATGTGGCTGGATCTCAAGATAATTGTAATGCTTCAAAAGCTCAAAATACCTTGGATGCATGATCGACAATTTGTTCAGGGGAGAGGCAAGACAAGCACTGATACGGATAACATTATCTGACGTACCGAGAAATTCATCAAACGTGATTCTTTGCTTGTAGTAGAAATGATCCGCGTCAGACGAGCGGCTGATTAGCGTGTTGATTTCTTGCAGACCAGCATAGTTTTTCGCAAGCAAAATAGTGTGATAGTTGTCTCTTACTTTACTTTGCTCACCGGTGCATGGGTCTGTGACTGCCAACTTCTCCGTGAGATATACTTCGCACCCGTGGATGTATTTTAGACCTGCTTTGTCGCAAGCGATTTTCTTTTCCACCCATTGATATACGTTGCCATGCTCTGTAAAAGCAATCGCCGTTTGTCCAAGTTCAACCGCCCTATTGATGTAATCTTGAAAATTTGTTACGCTATCAAGCAATGACAATTCCGTGTGCAGATGGTATGTGCAGTAGTTCTTGCTTGAGATAGGCATCACCGCCTTTCTTTACGATATTTTTACACATCCTCTGGATTTAGAATTCCGCGTTCAATGTATTCATCTACTGCATCCATGAAACACTGTTTTGCCTCTTCAAGCGTATCGCCGCCAAAAAGCAACATGTGATAAGTCCCATCAATACGACCGCAATAATACCCATCATCTTCTGGTGATGGTCGCACTTCTGCTTGCCATCCTCTATAGTTGAACAATTTTACCATTGCACACTCTCTCTTCCTCATGAGTTTTTAGTTCTACAGTGCAGATAGTGTCGTTGTGCCATCCGCCATGAGGAACTAAAAGGACTCGCTGCTTCTCAAACCCATATTTGTGCCCAATTCCACCACTATTCCATCCGAAAGTAATTACCTTTCCACCGATTTTAACGATCCTAGAAATCTCTTTTTTATGATTGCTCCAAAATGATGCTTTCGTAGAATCTTGCGTAATATTATACCCAACATGGTTGTAGCATTCGCTTACTTGGCGCGGAGAATATGGGGGGTCGTAAAGAACGCCATCTACGGTGTCATCATCAAACAACCGTAAGAAATCTAAAGCATCCAAATGGTAGTCGGTATCATAATCGTGGTTTAAATCGTTCGTGATTGACGCAAATTTGTTTCTGTTTGCAAATGGGTCAATCCACAATCCATCTGTCATTTCAGAAGTGATTAAATCATGAATAGGCTTGATTTCAAAAGTGTTCTTATTAGGCATAGCCCAGATTCTATCAATAACGATATTGTCTATTAAATCACCAGCTTCTTTCACGCAATTTCTTGAGATTTAGCTTGCATTGCTTCAGCAATCCGGTTCGAAGCGATTGAGAAATATTCTTCTTCAAGTTCAATACCAATGAACTTACGGTTCGTGTTCACACAAGCAACGCCGGTTGAGCCACTGCCCATACAATTGTCAAGGACAGTCATTCCTTCATCGGTATATGTCTTAATTAGATATTCCAACAGAGCAACGGGCTTTTGCGTAGGATGAAATTTATCCTTATCCAAAGTGAACTTCTGAATAGAACGAGGATAGCGAGTTCCAGTGTTTTTACTCACAACCTGTTTAATTGGTGTACGAACAGAACTGTTCCCGCAATCATTCCTCTGCTTCCCTGAAAGCCCTTCATACGGCTTGCCAGAACCCATTTGCGGATTGTAAATCATATTGATTCCGCTCTTGACATACGACGTTGGAGCCATACCAAAAACAATAATGTCTTCATGAACTTTTGCTGGCTGGTACTTAAAATTCAAAAAATTTGCCCCTGAAGGTTTTTCCCATTTCCAGTCATACTTGTACATATCAAGATTGCTCATTCGTAATGCACTACTGAACGGTTCAGAACCGAATAGGACAATCGCTCCACGATATTTAATAATACGTTTATACTGTTCCCAGAGAGGTTCGAATGGAATAACGGAATCCCACTTGCAGGCAGATGTTCCATACGGCAAGTCGCAAAGGATCATATCTACGGACGCATCAGGGAGCGTCCTCATATAATCCACGCACTCACCATAAAACAAATTCACATTTTTAATCTCTATCTATCGTCACCACCGATTTTATGCAATCTACACCTTATTAACGTGCTCTATACAGCGACTGATAGCCGAGGGCTTCAAGGACTTCGCAGGCTCCATCGACATTATAATCGTTTAAAATAATATCAAGGACGCGCCGACCATTTTCATACGCTTTAATCTCATAATTTCCGATATATGCATTGACAACCTCAAAAGTCTTATACATCGTCACCATCCGTTTCCACCGTTCCAAAAACCTCATCCTCTTCATTCTCAACTTCAAGTTGCGGGGGCAAGGGGAGCGGTTCTGTATAGTTTTTTGTATCCCATGAGAATTGGCGTCCATATTCCTCTGCATCCGTAAAGAACCGTCGTGATTCAGGATCGTAGTAGATACCCTTATCAATATTCGACCGCCCAAACATTCGGTCTTTGATAACCGTGGCAATAACATCATATTTCATGAGTTCTTTCTTGCGTGGAGACAGTCTTTCTTTGCTATCCCTCTCATCCTGCGTCACGCGCCGAAGACCAATCGTTCTATGGGCAAGATTGACGATGTTGCTAGAACCGGCAATGTCGTAGATGCCTACGTTTGCCGTGCTGTCCATCTTGCGAGGATGACAGACAAGAATAACCGCCGCTTGATATTTCTTTGCAAACTCGATGAGGCGCTTTACGGTTGCCGTCTGTGCTCGAAGTTCCTCTGCCTCCATATCCGTATCAATGCACATGAAGTTATCAAGAATCAAACACCGGACACCATATTTACGCACGACGTCGGTCATGGAAGAAATCAGCGCATCAAGGTCATTATCGTGATCGTCACGGTAGATGTACCACTTATTCTTGTAGGCGATGTTCATCTGGACACGAGCTGCGGTTGGAATCTTCCAATACTCATTGCCTCGACGGGACACAGCCTTTTCAAGATTGCGCTTTCCAGCAAAGATGTAGTTCAGCCACGACTTTTCAACGCCATTCGGGAGTTCACCGGAAAACAGCCACGTCGGAATATCGTTGTCTACGGCATTGCAAATTAACTGAGCAAGCAGACTGCTCTTGCCGCTGCCCGGCTGACCACTTATAATCGTCAGTGTACCGAAAAACAGGCGCATGAGTTCATCATCAAGAGCTTTCAGTCCGAATGTAATGCCGTCCACGTCTTCATATTCTGTTGGCTCAACGTCAGACAGGTCAATGACAGAAGGGACAGGCGTATCCTCAGCAGACAAGATCTGCTCCAAAACAGCATCCTTACCACAACGATATAGATACTCGTTTAGGTCTTTTACAGGATAGCTATCGCCGTCGATCTCAACGTGCTCCGGCAGATTGATAACCTTACACCGCCACGCTCCAAGCATTGGAGATACCGTTTTCAGGAATTTCATGCCGGATTCATCGTTGTCGTGGCAAATGATAATGGATGAAAACTGTTCCAACCAGTCATAGCAGACCTTGCACCACTCGACATTTCCATCACCGAGCGGGATGCTCACCGCGTTTGACCATCCGGCTTCGATTGCCGCAGCACAATCAAGTTCGCCTGAGCAAATTAAGAGCGGCTGCTCTGGATTGATGCGGTTCATGTTAAAGAGTAGGGGAGTCGTATCTGCTCCGGGCTGACACCAGTTCTTTGCCTCGCCATGTCTGATTTTTCTGGCCGGGCGATACTTCACCATCGTCAGCACATCGTTCTCGTCATAGTAGTTAAAAACAAGATTGCCGCGATCGTCCTGCCGGATGTCAAGATAGTCTGCCGTTCGCTCACTGATGTGCCTTTGTGCAAGGTACTTATATACGGCGGACTTATCCGCGCATTCGACTTCTTTCGGATACTTGTAATACCGCTTTGTTTTGACGTGCTGCTCTCCAAACGGATACGGCATATCAGCCAACTCGAATAGCTTCTTGCAAGCATCCACATAGGTTGCCCCCTTGTACATCAGCACATCAAGAAGGTCATAGCTGCGACCACAAGCGCCAAAACACCTGAAGTTATATGCCTTTTTGTTGTAGATGAACGATGGATGGTCTTCCTGATGAAAAGGACAGCAGCAACGCATATTCTTTTCATCGAAGTCCGTAATGCCAAGCTCATCCACAATCAGATAAGCATTTTTGTCTCCGAGTTTTTCTTTGGCCTGCATAATTGCCGACCGGTCAATCTGCATTTGCTCACCCCACCCTCAAAACATTTCAAAATACTCACATTCTCCACACACGTCACACAGGTTGTTGCAGAAAAAGAAATCTCCGTTTGCATACCAATTATCTGTGCTTGTGATTTTTTCAATCAGTTCGCTTGCCCATTTTTCAGTTTCGATGTGCTTTTCACGGTCAAAAGGCTCTGTAATCCATGCGCCGGTACGAAAACAGTTAAATTCCAGATAATCCGGATATCTGCCGCACAAATTGTACACTGCTTTTGAGTACACATAGAGTTGTCGCAGATATTTATCCAATTCTTTGTCAGAAGCGGTCGCTTTCTTGCGTTTGGAGCGCGGTTTCAAGTCTCTGGACTTATGGTCAGTGATGTACAACGTTCCATCGGCATCCTCAGAAAGCCAGTCAATAAATCCGATAAACGGATGCCCGGCATACTGGAATCGCACACGCTTTTCAACGCCAATCGTCTTTCGCTCCGGCAAATTCAACTCCGACAAATACTTCTTGCCTTGCTCGAAGTAATTTGCGTAAATTTTCTTTGACGGGGCTTGCGAATGGATGTTTTTCAGATATCCAGAGATGAAATCATACGGCAAATCCTCTTTTTTTGTCTTGCCGGTCAGATATTTTTGGAGTAGGGAGTGTATGAGACTCCCGTACTCCGCAAAAAACTTGCTTTGACCTTTGATCTTGAAAATGTACTTCATCAACCACTGATACGGGCAACTTTCATAGGCGGTCAGCCGTGAATAGCTCCACAGCATCTCGTCAATTTGAAGATCGTACCGCATTTAGTGATTAAAACGGCAGGTCTTCATCATCGTCCGACTCAGGCTCATCATCCGTCGCGGCCTTGCTTGCCTTGGCGGGCTTCTTCGTTTCGCTGGACTCGCTAGAACTGCTCTTGCTACCACAGAACTCGACGTTATTGACCTGAACATCCCACGAAGTACGCTGGGAACCATCCTTTGCAGTATAGGTGTTCGAAATCATTGCGCCGTCGATAAGGATTTCCTGCCCCTTGCCGAAATACTTCTCGATGAACTCAGCCGTTCCGCGCCATGCATTGCAACGGAAGAAATCGGTTTCCTTGTTCTTGCTATACGGTCGATCCACAGCAACAGAAAATGTGCACACTTTATTGCCATTCTGCGTGGTCTTAATTTCCGGTGTGGCCGAAATGCGACCTTTGATTACAATGTGATTCATATGATTTCCTCCGTTTATTCTTCTGTATTTTTATCTTTCTTTTCAGACTTTACAGCTTTTTTCTCTTTCTGCTCATTTTTCTCGTCGGGCTTCTTCTCAGACTGAGCAGAAAAATCGGCACGCAGCTCATCAAGGAGTTTCTGAGCATCATCCGGCTTCTCAATATTGAAGTAATCTGCGCTCGGCTTGCCATTGCTGTTACGGGCATACTTTTTCACGATTCCGGCAACGCGCGTGCGTTCGGCCTTAGACTCTTCTACGTCCGTAAACTGGTCAAAGTGATTGCTAACGAGTTTGTTGATTTCCTCCACAATCGACTTGGCAATCTTGATATCCTCTTCGTTCTCTGCGGCTTCCTTAACAGACTTCCAGTTGTCAGGATCGTCTTTCGGCGTAGCAACTTGGAAGAACTTCAGCAGGAAATAGCGGTTGCAATAGGTGAGGCCACTGCCGACTGCCTGCGACGCATCCGATTTCTGTCCAATCATCGACCAATGCACACTCAGTGTGTCTTCTGGATTGTCCACGTTGACCCATGTGTAAAGCAACTCGCCCTGCACAAGAAATTCGTTGACGATTTCTTCAAACGTGCCACCGCCCTTGAGCGGTTTGACTTTCGTGTAAGAATACGGCGTGAGCGTCATCGTTCCGGGCACGATCTCCGAGTAGAGGTTGACGCCGTACCTGTCCATACCGGCAATGACTTTTGCAAGGATAGTTTCCTCGCCAGCGTACTTGTAATTGTGGCCTTCCTTGTTCTTCTGAACGACCTCAACGATTTTGCGAATACCGGCAAGTTTTTCGTGGAGGCTCATGTCTTTGATTTCTGTCTTTTCAGGCAAATGTATTTCCCCTTTCGTATAATTGTGCATTTTGGATAACTATGTGCAAAAAAATAAGCATTCGTGGCTTTCCTGACAGCGGTATGCTGATTTGTAACTGAGCGCGGTCCATCCGTCCTTGTTAGCTGAAAGAATACCTAGGATGAGACGTTTTCTTGTGTCGTTATGAGGCAACATTGATTTATGGCTGAAACGCTTTGACTTGTGCAACACATTTCGCAATTTTTTTCGTAGCTTCTACGACCTCATCCTGCGTGGTTTCAAAACCCATAGAAATGCGAATTGTACAAGCCGCCAGTTCATCTGACAGTCCAATTGCAGTCAGCACATGAGACGGCGAACCAGCACCAGCACTGCACGCAGCACCGGCAGACACATATACGTCCTCTTGGTCAAGCAGGAGCAGGAGAGATTCGCTCTGTACGCCGGGGAAAGTGAGACTCAGGATGCTAGAGAACTCATCACCGCCGTTAACAGTGAACTGTCCCGGCAAAAGCTCACTCAGACCTTCCAGCATAAGCTCACGGTATGTCTTCCACATATCACGATGGTCATCCAACGTCCGCATTGCATATTCAGCAGCGACACCCATTCCAACAATGCCTGCCACGTTTTCCGTTCCGGCTCTCAGTCCGCGTTCCTGTCCTCCACCCACAATCAGTGGCATATTTGTCCGGACTTTATCGCTGATATACAGTGCTCCAATACCAAGCGGCGATCCAAACTTGTGACCAGACATGGATAGCGCATCAATGTAATTCGCCTGCACATCAATCGGCACATGACCGGCTGCTTGCACGGCATCCGTATGGAACAGTACGCTAAGATCTTGGCACAGCTCACCAATCTCTCGAATCGGCTCTACGGTTCCAAGTTCGTTGTTGACCCACATGATAGAAACGCTTGTAGGCGTCGGTTTGGGAAGTCTTAGCCACTCTCTCATGTAGTCGAGGTTGACAACTCCGTTCTTGTCCACTTTGACCTTAGTCGGAATAACGAAATCGCTTTCAGCTAACGGCTCAAGAATGGATTTGTGCTCAATTCTTGAGGTATAGACCTGACACAGATCGTCACCACGCATTAGAAGTCGAAACCACGTGTTGTTTGCTTCCGTGCCGCAAGATGTAAAATAAATCTCATCAGGATTTGCGTTAATGAGTGCAGCGACTTGTTCTCGTGCGTTTTCTATGGCCTTCCTTGCTCTCACACCGTTTGTGTGTAGACTCCCTGGGTTTCCTACATTCCGTTTTTGATACCATTCATCCATTGCTTCGTAAACGCCCGGAGCAAGTGGGGAAGTGGCAGCATTGTCAAGATAAATGATATTGCATCGCCCTTTCTTTTTTTGTTAATCTTTATGCACCGGCCTTGATTTTTTTATTAGTGACACTCAGCACCGTCCATCCTCGCGCCGCACCACGGGCATCGGGCGTCGCAGTCATACCACGCCAACCAGCGTGTGCGGGCGGTATCCGTACCGAGCAAAACACCCGGTCTATTCTCCCGCCTCTCCATGCTCACACCCAGTTGCTGAAGCAAAAGTGCCAACCGTCTTGCGCTGGCGCTCAAGCTCCATCCCGGCGTCCACCGTCGGCGCTTGTATCAGCACCCGCCGGACACTGTCCTTGTACGGCAGATCGTCCGACAGGCTACGCAGCACGGCATCCGCGTCAATCAAGCGCATCACTATCACCGTCCTTTAACCACGACTTCCAGCAGTTAATGCAATCTCCGTTGGCGCATTGCTCGCCTACCACATCGCCAAAAATCGGCGGACACCATTGTTCAATTATAGCCGCAAGTTTATCCGCAGGAATGCAGACATAAGAATTATTTTTCGGAATGCGCTTAGCCATCAGTACCACCGTCCATTCTCGCGCTGCATTTTTGGGCAGTATTTGTAGCAATCGCAGAGTCGTACACCAGCTCGCCGTCTGCGTATCCGTCTGCTGTGCCTTGCCACCGCCCATGCGCCACCGGCGCAACGTCGGTGGCGGGCGCTCGGAGCCTTGTGCGCCGAGCGAGTTTTTTGGCAGTTGCGATTGTAACAGCGGATTTTTCATCCTCTGGCGCGTCCGGTTTCACTAATGAAAGTTCCGCATCACGTTCGATACACTCAGGCATTTTATTGTCCTCCATACCTTCTAGCAAGAATTTTGCCGTACAATCCGCATTCTTCCAACGGGACTTCCCGAATCACTTTACATGACGGTGCACGAACTTTTCCAGAGCCATACTTCGGGACAACGACCGTGTTCATGTCCACTTCAACTTCAAGGATTGCGAGATCAGGCCAACAACTCCCGTATGCCAAGCACCAACTGAGATAGGCCATGTGGATGCCGTTCCCACAATCTTCGTTCGGGTCAGTGCAAAAGCCGTCTGCCACAACTGATTTTCCGATCGTATACATAAAATCTGAATCCCAGTCCGACCGGTATAGCCCGTCGCGTTTCCTAACCGCCTTAAACAGTTTCGCTTTGCCGTTGCTGTTCTCAATGCCGTAAAAATCGACATATT
>ERZ772884.487-NODE-487-length-29781-cov-3.212508_pt1 | contig 29781 bp, 20 predicted proteins | sample MGYA00580574_ERZ772884 | MGnify/ENA primary metagenome ERZ772884 (study PRJEB29015, sample SAMEA2737690) | human gut metagenome | biome: human gut; feature: human-associated habitat; material: faeces | place: China | collected 2012 ... | reverse complement strand
CCTATCTGCGCCGCTGGACCACCGTCCCCATTGTCACGCCTGCTATAAACTTCGGGCGCGGAGTGGTGGTGAGGCTGCCCGTGGGATGGCTTGTGAAGGATGTGCTGGACAGGGCTGTCTTCGGCAAACAGCCGCCGCGCAACCCCACCATCATGCCCGACCTGCCTCCGGCACCCTCGCCTTCGGTCATACCTCCGCCTTCGGGCACTGACGGCAGTTTCTGAGATGTGTCCTCGGGAGTAGTCTGTCCGGACGCGGCGTTCCTTGTTTTGTCTCGTGGCAAAATCCTTCATCACGCCCTGCCTGTCTGCCTGCACCGCGCCTCATGCGCCTTGCCGGTGTCTCGTCTCTCGTTTTTTCATATGCCGTGCCGCACCTTCCGTGAGATGCGGTTTGTTATGCACGCCACATACTTTATAATAGTCATGCAATATGATTATGGCTTCCGTATAATTGCTTATTCTCAACTATAGTCACGCAACGGCTGTGTCATACGCCGTCATAAACCTGGTTGCACGCCGGAAAATGTTTTTTATCAGGCTGTGGGCGGCTTTTGCGGTTTTTGCGCAAGACGTTGATGTCCAGCCGGTTGTGCTCTGCTGATGCGCGGAACGTGCTTTGCCGCTTTGCGGAACAGGCTCTTTGGCATCGCGAAAGAGGCTTTTCCGTGCTCCCGAAGAGTCTCTTCCGCACAGTGGGAAAGCCTCTCTGATGGCAGAAAAAAGTGCTTTTTGTTCGCTATACCCCTCTTTCTCCACCTTTATCAGGCTGCCCGCGGCTTACTTTACCGCATGTTGAGGCTTTCCTACGGTGTCTTTCCTGTGTCATTGTCACACGGATGTGAGAAAACCGGAATGTTAAAATCATGACGGCATTAACTTAATATATAATAAATGTATGATGTGCTTCGGACAGTATCCGTAATGTATCGGATTATTGAGTAAAGCCATCCCGCGAATGTGATAAAGTCTTTAAAAAAAATGTAATCGTGCGGTATGTATTTTCAAAAAATATGTATCTTTGTATAATCCAATCCGTGTCCGTAATACAGACGGAGGTTTTTGTTTCCTTCCGCATGCACTGTCACGGACATACGATGCCTGTGGTCTGCCGTGGTAGCAGTCCTGACATGCCGCAGGAAGTGCCGTTGCGGCGTGACGCATGCTGTGGACGAGGCGTGTGAAAGCCGGTCGGCGTGACATGATGGAGTCTTGACAGACCGGCATCAGGCATATACGGTGTTGGGCGGACAAAAACAATGACACACTATGAGAGCCCTGACAATTATACTACTGACAATAGTTCTTCCTTCTTTTTACGCAAGTGCTTCCGACAATGTGGAGTACTGGCTGCGGCAGTTGGACAAGAGTCTGGAGAGCAAAGACAAGTATGAGAATGCCAAAAAGCAGCGCATAGCACGTCTGCGCCGCTCGCTCGACTCCGTGTCCGACCCTCTCGGACAATACAAGATTTTATACCGTCTGTTCGAGGAATACAAGTCCTACCGCAATGACTCGGCTATGATATACGCCGGGCGGTGCATGGACACGGCTGGAAAGACAGGCAGTTACGGCATTGAGGCGGAGGCGCGGTTTGCCCTCGCTTTCTGTCAGATATCGGCAGGCATCATGAATGAGGCGCAGCACACGCTCGGGGCGGTGAGCCAGGAGCGGCTTGACGCGAGGCTGAAGAGACAGTATTACGGGCTGTACGCCAAGATGTGGCAGGAGTATGCCAACTATGCCGCAGGCACGTCATACTGCGACAAGTACAAGCAGAAGAGCATTGCGTATGTCGACACGATGGTGATGCTCACTCCGAAACACACCGCTGACTACTGGATGAACCTCTGCACGCAGCGTATGCGCACCAGACAGTTTGCCGGATGCGTCGATGCGTTCCGCGAATTCCAGAAATACGGCGATGTGGACATCCACAGTAAGGCTATGACCTATGCCGTAGTGGCGTGGGCGTTCAGCGGGACAGGGCAGACGGACAGCGCAAAGGTGTACTTCGCGAAGTCGGCTATCTGCGACAACATCTCGTGCACCCGTGAGATAACGGCGCTCTACCAGCTCGCCAGTCTCATCTATAAGGACGACTACGACCGCGCGAGCCGCTACATACATCTCGCATTGGATGACATCACTTTCTACGACTCGCGCCAGCGTAAGATAGACCTCGGCGCCATCCTTCCGCTCATAGAGCAGGACCGCTATGAGGCTGTGCGCAGCCAGCGCAACAGTTTCATGCTCGCCGCGGGGCTTTTCGTAGTGCTGCTCGCCGTGTCGCTGGCGGCGGTGTGGTCTGTCAGACGCAAGAACGCCAAGATTCTTCAGGCACGCAACACCATAAGCGACAACCTGGCACAACTGCGGGAGGTGAACCGCCAGCTCACCGAGGCATTCCGGGACACCTACCTGTCCTGCGCCGACTATCTGAGTACATAGGCTCGTCTTTCTGTGCCAATTCCGAGCTTTTGCAGAGACTGCAGAAGCTTTTCACCACGCTCGACCACCGCATAGCGGCACATCAGTATGGCGGACTGCGCGACATCATCGGCAGTACGGTGCTTGATGCTGAGCGCGACAGCATGTATGCGGCGTTCGACGCGGCGTTCCTGAAGCTCTTCCCCGACTTCATAGAGAAGTACAACATGCTCTTCGAGGAGAAATACCGCACCGTGCCGCGCAAGAACTCGCTCACTTCGGAGATGCGCATATTCGCTCTCATACGTCTCGGAATAAGCGACAGCGAGCGCATAGCCAACTTCCTCAACTATTCGGTGCATACGGTGAACACATACAAGACGCGCGTGAAAAACCGCTCGTTGCTCGACAACAGCAAGTTCGAACCGGCAATCATGGCAATCTGAATGTCGGCGGCTGGATGACGGAAAGGTCGCCGCGACACCGCCGGAAAGTGTGAAAAACACATTGTCGGAGCCCGTACGTGGCTCTGACAGGCGTCATACGGGCTTTTTAACGGTAATACAAAAGCGTTACATCCGGTTTTGTAAGTCGTTGATTATCAGTTACCCTTTGTTTATACAACTGATAAAATCGTTATACAAATGAGCCGTAACTATATTATTGTATGGTTTTTTCCTATTTTTGCATGGTACGATTGCAATATCATTTAAACCTAAATTTAAAAACTGAAACGTATGATAAGACATTTATCTGTTTGCATTGCGTTGACGGCACTGTGGCTCGGCGGTGCGACCAAAGCGTCGGCTATCGACATCAAGGACGGTGTTTACCAGATCTCCTCCGGAGCCGATCTCGCAGAGTTCTCGCGCCTCGTGGCTGAGGGCAACGGCAATATCAAAGGTGTGATGACCCGGGATGTTGACATGACGGGCATCGGGTTCTCACCCATCGGAAGCGGCGACGCGCCTTTCAGCGGCGTCTTTGACGGCGGCTGCAACTATGTGCGCAACCTCACAATCGACTCTCCTGCAAAGAGCTACGTGGGGCTTTTCGGTGTGGTTTCAAACGGTGCGTATATAAAGAATGTGATAGTGGACGCCTCTTCTTCGGTCGCAGGCAAGGATTTCTGTGCCGGTATAGCAGGCGGCTCGGTGGGCGGCGGCACGGTGACGATAGAGAACTGCGGCAACGAGGCGGCTGTATATGCCAGCGGTGCCAATGCCGCCGGAATCATCGGAGTGAGCTATCTGGGAAGCTGTAACTTCAATATCACCAACTGTTATAATGCCGGACAGATAGACGGAGGACGTGAGAGCGCAGCCATTTCGGGCTGGGTAGGCGGCGGATCGGTCATAAAGAACTGCTTCAACTCGGGCAACGTCACCGGCATGGACGGCACAAAGTCGCTCTACCGCAACACGTGCACGTCGTCAGGACTGTATGACATATACGGCTATCAGGGCACCAAGATAAGCGGGGAGGATTTCAGAAGCGGTGCCGCGGCATATCTCATGAACAATCACGGCAACGACAATATATGGTATCAGACGCTCGGCGAGGATCTCCAGCCGGTGCCTTTCAGCACGCACGGCACTGTTTATCTCGTGGGAAACCTCAATTGCGACGGCACTCCGGCGGGCGAGGCGAAGGGCTACCGCGTGCTGGACGTGCAGCCCGCGCCGGCCATTCCGGGCGCCACATGGGTGGATCTGGCGAGCCTCACGATTTTGTGGACGGCGTATGCTCGGTGTGCGGATCGGTCGACACTGACTTCATGAAAGCGGATGCCGACGGGCTGTATGCCGTCTCCACACCGCAGCAGCTCTATTGGTTTGCGGCATACGCTAACAAGGTGGACGCCGCTGCCGGAGCATATCTCACGGCGGACATTGACTTCAGCGGCTATACGGCAAAGGGTGTTATGATAGGCGAGGTGGAGAATGTGCCGTACTCAGGAACATTCGACGGCAGGGAGCACAGCATAAAAATAGCCTACGACACGGACAATGACAACGTGGCTCTGTTCCGTTTCATAAACGGCGCGGCAATACGCAACCTTCTTATAACAGGCTCTGTCAGCACCACGGCACGTTATGCCGGTGGCATCCTGAGTGCCTCAAGGGGCTCCTCGCTCATAGAGAACTGCGTGAGCACGGTCAATATCACATCTTCTTATTCGGGTGACGCGACACACGGAGGACTGGCGTCCAACACTCATGACAATATCGTTTTCCGCAACTGCGGATATGCCGGAAAGATTGACGCGCCGCAGAGTGACGGAAGCGCGGGCATCATAGGATATGCCCACGGAGCGAAGGAGATACTGCTGCAGAATGTTTATGTGGTAAGCAATCTCAACTTTTCCACGACGGGAAATTGTGATGTATTCGCGCGCAACGGGGTGCAGTATGACAACTGTTATTACTGGACACCGTTCCTGGAGAGCGGCGACGCCACACTGCTCGGCAAGGAACAGGCAGCTGCCTCGGGCGAACTGTGCTATCTGCTCAATGCGTTCAGCTCATGCGGCTCGCCTTGGACGCAGACTCTCGGTGAGGATGCCGTTCCGCTTCCGTTCACCGGTCATAAGACGGTAAGTGTGGCTGGAGACGTCAACTGTGACAGGACTTTAGGCGCGGACGCCACATTCACAAACGACGGAACGGCTGTAACAGTGCCTGAGCACGACTATGCCGACGGCGTATGCCGCAACTGCGGTGCGCGCCTCATCACAACAGGAGAGCAGCTTATGGCTGTCGCCGACGGCATGGCTAAGGGAAATGTGAGCCGCACGGTGGCTATCACGCTCGGCGCGGACATCGATATGAGCGGCATCTATGCTTATCCCGGCATCGGAACTTCTGATTATCCTTATGCCGGAGTGTTCGAAGGCAACGGTCACCGCATACTCAATCTTACTGTAGAGAATGGTCTGGAGGGCAACAAAGGACTCTTCGGCGTCGTGAACGGAGGCGCAAAGATAAGAAACGTTGTTATGGATGCGTCGTGCTATATCTATGCAAAGGCGTGGGCGGCAGGCATTGTCGGGACCGTCGTAAACAAGGGACTTCTTGAGATTTCGGGCTGCGGCAACGAGGCGGATGTCACGGTCACCGGTGCCAACGCGGGAGGAATACTTGGCGTGAACGACCAACAGAAGGCTCTCGTATACATCACCGACTGTTACAACACGGGTGTCATAACGGCTCAGCGTGAGAGTGCCGGACTGTCAGGATGGCTCGGTGACAGGGCTAAAGTGGAAAACTGCTACAACGCCGGTGAGATTGTGCTTGAGTCGCCTGACGCTTCCAACACGTTCGCACGGGGCAACAAGACAGCGTTCGTCAACTGTTACGAGCTCGACGGAAAGCAGGTCGGCGGCGTCACTTCCACTCAGTTGGAGAACGGAGAACTGTGCTATCTGCTCAACGGAAGGCAGAGTGAGGACGCCGTTTTCTTCCAGACTCTCGGTGAGGACGCCCATCCGGTGCTCGACAAGACGCACAAGGTGGTGTTCTTCGATGGCAAGGAATATGTCAACGAACCCGTCACTGACGCCATAGACAGCGTCAAGGACACTGCCGGAGCTGAGGTGGAAAGCATCTGGACGCTCTCTGGCGTCAGGTCGCAGACACTCCGGAAAGGCGTGAATGTGGTGAGGATGACCGACGGAACGGTGCGTAAGATACTCGTGAAATAAATGTCCTGTTTTCGCTCCGGCATGATTTGAGACATGCCGGAGCGGCAAACCATGCCGCGAGACGGTGTCAGTGATGCGAATAAAATCTGTGCCTTGAAAATTCACAATGTGTTTTTTATAGTATACATTATATTATATATAAAGGAGATATGAAGAAGATTTTATTGTTACTGTATTTTGTCTGTCTTGCCATTGCGGCAGGAGCGCAGGACAACTATGAGCCCAAGGCTGACCCGAAGGCTGTGGTAGAGTCGGGCTGCGCGCGCTTCACGGTGCTCACACCGCAGATGATACGTATCCAGTACAGCAAGGAACGGAAGTTTGAAGACCGTGCCACATTCGCTGTTGTCAACCGTCGTCTGCCCGTGCCTTCGTACAGCAAGCGTGAGGACGACACCTTTCTGTACATCAGCACGGACGCTCTCGAACTGCGATACCGCAAGAACGCGGAGATAAACGCCGCCGACAAGAACCCCGACGCGCTCTCAATCACGTTCAAACTGAACGGCAGAAAGGTGGTGTGGTATCCCGGAAAGGACGACGCACTCAACCTTAAAGGCACTACGAGGACACTTGACGGATGCATAGGAGACTCAAAACGGCCCGAGCTCGAGAACGGACTGCTCTCGCGCGCAGGATGGTCTGTCATCGACGAATCGTACTCCGCGCGCAGAGGCGACGGCAGCCGCACGTTCGCGTTCGACGGTAATGTGAACGGAATGCCGTGGGTCGCGCCCCTCGTGGACAAGACGGCTGTGGACTGGTATTTCCTCGGTTACGGTCATGAATACAGGAAAGCGTTGCACGACTACACCCTTATCGGCGGGAAACAACCCATGCCGCCGCTCTTCGTTCTCGGATACTGGTACAGCAAGTATCAGCGTTACTCGCAACAGGACTTCGTGGATATCGTCACAGACATAAAGAAAAACCACATTCCTATAGATGTTATGATTCTGGATATGGACTGGCATACGGAGGGCTGGACAGGCTGGACATGGAACAAGGAACTTATTCCCGACCCGCAGGGACTGCTCAGATGGATGCACGGACAGGGACTGAAGGTGTCGATGAACCTGCATCCTGCCGACGGAGTGGACAGCGATGAGGAGAACTTCAGCCTCCTCGCGAAGGACATGGGCATGGATCCGGCGACCGCAAAGGTTGTGCCATGGCAGCTGGAGAATCCTCTTTTCTACAAGAACATGTTCAAGGACATCATACACCACAGGGAGAAGGACGGGGTGGACTTCTGGTGGCTGGACTGGCAGCAGAACCTTACCAACCCGCGCATGGACGGACTCAGCGAGACGTTCTGGTGCAACCACGTGTTCTACAACGACATGAGGATAACCCATCCCGAACTCCGTCCGCTCATATTCCACCGTTGGGGAGGTCTCGGAAGCCACCGTTATCCTATAGGATTCTCAGGCGACTCGTTCTCCACTTTCCCCACACTCGCCTTCCAGCCGTATTTCACCGCGACTGCGGCAAACGTCTGCTTCGGCTACTGGGGACACGACCTCGGCGGCCATCAGCACGGCAACAACGATCCGGAGCTGTATCTCAGGTGGATGCAGTATGGCGTGTTCTCACCGCTGTTCAGGACTCACGCCACGAACGACCCTAAGATAGAGATGCGCATATGGAAGTATCCCAACTTCAAGGATCTGCTCCAGACGGTCAAGCTGAGATACGAGCTGATGCCTTACATATACACTGCCGCGCGCCAGGCTTACGACACCGGTGTGTCGATATGCCGTCCGCTGTATTATGACCATCCCGAGGAGAACAACGCATACCGCTATGAGGACGAGTACATGTTCGGTGACGACATTCTCGTCGCGCCTGTTCTGACTGCCGGGAAAAACGGGAAGACCGACCGGAAGATATGGCTTCCTGAAGGCAAATGGTTTGACGTGTGCCGCAACAAGGTGGTTGAGGGCGACAGGGAGTTTACCGACTCCTACACACAGACCGAGATTCCGTATTTCTATAAAGCCGGAAGCGTAATCGTGAACTACGAGAACGTGATGAACCTTAACAGTCGTCCGGACCGCATAATACTTAAAGTCGTGCCCGGAGCGGACGGTTCGTCCACGCTGTATGAGGACGAGAACAACACCGAAGGCTACAAGTCGGGACTGTTCACCAACACAAGGTTCGACCAGAAACGCACCTCCGGAAGCATAACGCTTACCATCAACGCGCGTGAGGGGTCGTTCCCGGGAATGCCGGAGAAACGCGACTACACCGTCAGACTGCTCGCCGCTTCCGCTCCAAAGGCTGTGAGTCTTGACGGAAAGAGGCTCGACGGCTCGAAGTGGACGTACGACAAGGCTACGCGCACTGTGAACATAAACCTCACGGGCATACCATGCGACAGGAAGACGGTGGTGAAGGTGAGTGTTGGAAAATAAGCCGTGACGTGAAGAAACAATGAACTGTAAAACAAAAAACAGAAGGAAATGAGACATTTAAGCATCATATTCATATTGTCTATACTGTTCGGACACACAGTCAAGGCGCAGACTTATCAGAGCCTGTGGATAACAGGAAGCGCGGTGCCGGAGGGAACCCGCATGCTGCAGAAGACTCCTGACGGCGACTTCAGGTTCGCCGGCGCGCTGAAAGACGGGGAACTCAGAATAATGACGGCGGAAAAGCCGGGTGACGGAACAAAATACATCGCTCCGGCGTATGAGGACTCATATATCGTAAACAAGGGCATAGGAACGGTGCTTACGGCTGATGCCGACAAGGCGTCGTGGGTTGTTCCGTTCGCCGAAGACCGCTACCGCTTCCGTGTCAGCGCCGACGGCAAGATGCTCACGGGCGAGCTTTTCGTGCCGTGGGAGGAGGCTTACGTGGGCGGCGGAGCCACTGCCGCCGGATGGGACGCCTTCAAGGTGGAGCCGATGACGCAGAGTCCGGACAACGAGATGGTGTGGACGTGGACGGGCGAGCTGCGTACCCATAATGACGTGGAAGAGCCGTCGAACTTCAAGATAATGGGTCTGAGAAACTGGGGGATGAAGGAGATTCATCCGTTCGCGCAGGGAGAAGACCCTCTCGGCACCCGTCTGGTGAGGACAAACGGCAAGGACACCAAATGGACAATAAGCAAGGAAGGGACATACCGCATCACTGTGGATGTGTTCAACGAAACATTCAAGGCAGAACTGATCTCTCGATAACATGAATAAAAAATGCCGCCTGTCCGTAGCTGTCGCGCATAATGGCATATGACGATGCCTGCGACGATTGCCCGGAGGGCGACATCCACAAAGGTATTCAATATTCTGAAACCATAGAAACACGATGTCCGTCATTGGTTGTGACAACCGGTGACGGTCTTTTTTGTGCTCTGCCTCTATGTCTTTAACACGAATGTGTCACCATTCCTTATCCTTGTGACGTGCTGTCAGTCCTGCTTCTCTTCCTCAGCCTTTTCCATTTCCACGTCCTTCACCTTCCTGAACAGGTCGGAAGCAAACACAAGGTCGTTGAGCTTCTCGTTTGTTGAAGCCATCACGTCGTCCTTTGTTCCCTGCCATTCCTTGTTGCCCTGATATATGAAGATGATGTTCTCGCCTATTCCCATCACGGAGTTCATGTCGTGAGTGTTGATGATTGTCGTGATGTTGAAGTCTTTGGTGATGCCGCTCAGCAGCGAGTCTATCACGAGAGACGTGCGCGGGTCGAGTCCGGAATTGGGCTCGTCGCAGAACAGATACTTAGGGTTGAGCACTATCGCCCGTGCTATCGCCACGCGCTTCTGCATTCCTCCCGATATCTCTCCGGGATATTTGTTCTGTGCGTCGGCGAGGTTCACCCGGTCGAGACATTCCTGTGCGCGTCTCACTCTCTCGCGGTAGTTCATCGTGGAGAACATGTCGAGCGGGAACATGACGTTCTCCAGCACTGTGAGAGAGTCGAAGAGGGCTGCGCTCTGGAATATCATTCCCATCTCGCGGCGCATGCTCACGCGCTCCTCTTTGCTCAGAGCCACGAAGTCGCGGCGGTCGTACAGCACACTCCCGCTTGTGGGTGTGAGCAGTCCGACGAGACATTTCATCAGTACCGTCTTTCCGCTTCCGCTCTGTCCTATGATGAGGTTTGTCTTTCCGTCATCAAACACCGCGTTTATGTCTTTCAGCACTTCCTTACCGTCGAACGATTTATATAGATGCTGTATTTCAATCATTTTCCTTTTCAGTTATAGTTATGTTGTCTTGCGTCATGCCCCGTAATGTTCCTGTGAGAAGTCCCCCGCAGTGCCTGCTCATGACAGCAGCTGTGTGAGGAACACGTCGGAGAAGAGGATGAGCACGCTCGAGCTCACCACCGCGTCGGTGCTTGCCTTTCCCACTTCCACCGATCCTCCCTCCACCGTATAGCCGAAGAAGGACGACACGCTCGATATGATGAACGCGAAGAAAAGGCTTTTTATGATGCTCATCCACACAAACCAAGGGTTGAAAGCGTGCTGAAGTCCGAGCGTGAGGTCGTCGGGCGGCAGTATGTGACCGATGTATGCGGTGCCGTAAGCGCCCAGAATGCCGGTGGCGGAAGAGAATATCACGAGGAACGGCATGATGGTCACGAGGGCGAGAATCTTAGGCATGATGAGATAGTTAGCCGAGTTCACGCCCATTATCTCGAGCGCGTCAATCTGCTGTGTCACACGCATGGTGCCGAGCTCTGACGCGATGTTCGAGCCCACCTTGCCAGCAAGGATGAGACACATTATAGACGAGGAGAACTCGAGGAGCAGTATCTCGCGCGTGGTGTAGCCCGAGACCCACCTCGGCATCCACGGGCTCTGGATGTTGAGCTTCATCTGTATGCATATCACCGCTCCTATGAAGAACGATATGAGCAGCACGATGCCGATGGAGTTCACGCCCAGCGACGACATCTCCTTGACGTACTGCTTGAGAAACATGCGCATGCGCTCAGGGCGGGCGAACGACCGTCCCATGAGCATCAGGTAGCGTCCGAGTGTTGTCAGATATTTTGTAATCAACATATTGTGCTTTTTTGATATGTCTGTGACTGTACGCCTGCAAAAGTAGTAATAAAAGATTAAAAACTGCCAAAAGCTTTGAAGTTTTATGTTTATTTCATACTGGGACATCCGGAGCTGTGCCTGTGTGTGCCGGAAAAGGCGTGGCGGAGGCGTATAAATGAAAATATAAAAAAACGAAAAAGCGGAGGCGGAATGTTAAATATCCGTCGCGCTTGTAGCGAAAACAGCGCGTCAGAACGTGCGGGCGGGCTTTCAGTACGGAATATCGCGTAATTTCGGGTTTTGCGTAATGCGTTGATATACATCCGCTTGCGCTCTTCCGCACCGTCGCCCCGTCTTGACGGTTTTGCGGAAAAGCCCGTTCCGCCTTGCGATATGGGCTTTTCGGGCAGGCGGAACGGGCTTTCCTGCACGCCGGAAGAGGCTTTTCCGCATGACAGGAAAGCCTCTTCTGCGGTCGGACGGGTGTGACGACGGCTTGCCACCGGTGCGGAAGAGGCTCTTCCGGAGCGTTTCATGGCGTGACGGCTATGCGGATTGTGAAAAACGGTATGTTAAATTTGAATCCTTTAAAGTGAACGTATGTTAACGTTCCGCGGATTCCGGCACGCCGCTTCTCCGCAGTGCAGGCTTCCGTGCCAGTCTGTGCCGCCCGTTCAGGACATGCGCCGCCGTGCGCGGACAGTGCCTTTCCGCCGCCGTGTGAAAAAGCCTGAAACACAGTTTGCACGGAAAAATAAAAACATATAACTTTGTAACCGATATAATAAAGCATATGAACGGAACAGACAACAATGCCGGTGCCGCCGCCACACACAGTATGGTGCTGCGCACTGAAGGACTCGTGAAACGCTACGGCAAGCGCACGGTAGTGAACGATGTGTCGATAAACGTGAGGCAGGGAGAGATTGTGGGACTGCTCGGACCCAACGGAGCCGGAAAGACGACATCATTCTATATGACCACCGGACTCATCGTGCCGAACGCCGGACACATCTATCTCGACGATAAGGACATAACAGACTATCCCGTCTATAAGCGTGCCCGCGCGGGTGTGGGATACCTTCCTCAGGAGGCGAGCGTGTTCAGAAAGATGAGCGTGGAGGACAATATCCTCTCCGTGCTCGAGATGACCGGACAGCCGAGGGCGCGTCAGCTGGAGAAGCTCGAGAGCCTTATCAGTGAGTTCCGGCTCAATAAGGTGCGCAAGAACAAGGGCGACCAGCTGTCAGGAGGAGAGCGTCGCCGCACGGAGATAGCGCGCTGTCTTGCCATCGACCCTAAGTTCATAATGCTCGACGAGCCTTTCGCCGGTGTCGACCCCATTGCCGTCGAGGACATACAGCACATAGTGTGGCGTCTTAAATACCGCAACATCGGCATCCTGATAACCGACCATAACGTGCACGAGACGCTCAACATCACCGACCGCGCCTATCTTCTCTTCGAAGGCAAGATACTCTTTCAGGGCGCGCCCGAGGAGCTGGCGGCAAACAAGGTGGTGCGCGAGAAGTATCTGAGCAACAGTTTCGAGCTGAAGAAAAAGAACTTCCAGCTCATCGACGAGGAGCGCAGGGCAAGGGAGAACGCCGCGCAGAACATCGGATGACAATACGTACGGACTTATGAAATACATGTTTCTCTCAGACATCCACGGCTCGATAGGCAGTCTGCGGCGTGCCCTCGACTTCTACACCGACGCCCGCTGCGACATGCTCCTGCTGCTCGGCGACATAATAAACTACGGTCCCCGCAACCGCATTCCCGACGACATAGACCCCGCAGCGGTGGCTGCGAGGCTCAACTCCATGCGCGATGACATCGTGGCAGTGAGGGGAAACTGCGACTCGGAGGTAGACCAGATGCTGCTGAAGTTTCCCATCATGGCAGACTATGCCGTGGTGACGGACGGCGGCAGACGCATATTCATCACCCACGGACACATATATAATGAGGACAATATGCCTGTCTTGCGCAACGGTGTGTTTGTCTACGGACACACACATCTGTGGAAACTCGCTCGCCGCGAAGGCTGTGTGGTGTGCAACACCGGCTCTGTCACCTTCCCGAAGGAAGGACGCGAACCCACGTTCGCCCTTTACGACGACGGGGTGATGAGCGTGCGCAGGCTCGACGGAAGCGTCGTGGAGCAGCTCACCCTATGACACGCTCCGCCCGCACGGACTGTCATGCCCTCCGGAGGAGACTGTCCTGACGTCCTGACAACCGCCGCCGCCATGCCGCAGGGAGGCTTGCTGCGGTGGCTCCGACAAGTGGTAAAATTTCAAAAATTTCATTCTTATGTTAGGTTATTACATTAATAATGAGTAATTTTGCACTTTCAAAACGAATAATAAACAGTAAATAAATATAAGAAAACCAAATCAGAAATGAATATTTTATTTGAGAATCCCGACAAAGTAAACGGTCTCATGACCGTCACTGTCGAAGAAGCAGATTTCAAGGACGATGTAGAGAAGACTTTGAAAGACTACCGTAAGAAAGCGAACTTCCCGGGCTTCCGTCCGGGTATGGTGCCGATGGGACTTATTAAAAAGCAGTTCGGCGCATCTGTGAAGATGGACACTCTTAACAAGTTCGTGGGAGAGAAGATTTATACTTATATAAAGGACAACAAGATACAGATGCTCGGAGAGCCCCTTCCTTCTGAAAAGCAGGAGCCGGTGGACATAGAGAAGGACGGACCGTACACTTTCATGTTCGACATAGCTGTGGCTCCTGAGTTCAAGATAGAGCTCAACGGCGACACCAAGCTCGCTTACTACAACATCAAGGCGGACGACAAGCTCATCGACCAGCAGGTGGATATGTTCGCAAGTCAGCTGGGAAGCTATGAGAAGGCAGACTCTTACGACGGCGAGCAGCGCGACATGCTGAAGGGCGACCTGCGTGAGCTGGACGCCGACGGCAACACAAAGGAAGGCGGAATAACGGTGGACGGAGCCGTGATGATGCCCGAATATATTAAGGTGGAAGACCAGAAGAAGCTGTTCGACAACGCAAAACCGGGCGACATCATCGCCTTCAACCCGCGCAAGGCTTATCCGGACAACGACGCCGAGGTGGCAAGCCTGCTCAAGATAGACCGCGAGGCTGTGAAGTCGATGGATTCCGATTTCAGCTATCAGGTGATAGAGATAAGCCGCTTCAAGAAGGCTGAGGTGAACCAGGAGATGTTCGACCACGTGTTCGGCAAGGACGCAGTGAAGAGCGAGGAAGAGTTCCGCGCCAGGATAGCCGAGGGTCTCAAGCCGCAGCTTCAGGCAAACAGCGACTACAAGTTCCTCATCGACGTGCGCAAGTATGCCGAGGACGCTGTGGGCGAACTCACATTCCCCGACGCACTCCTCAAACGTGTGATGCTCCTCAACAATAAGGACAAAGGCGAGGAATATGTCGAGAAGAACTACGGTGAGAGCATCAGGCAGCTCAAATGGCACCTTATAAAGGAGCAGCTCGTGGCTGCTAACAACATCAAGGTGGAGGATGCCGACGTGAAGGCAGCCGCAAAGGAGGCTGCGCGCATGCAGTTCGCACAGTATGGCATGAACAATGTGCCTGACGAATATCTCGACAACTATGCCGGCGAGATGCTGAAGAAGCGCGACAGCGCGGCAGGTTTCGTCGACAGCGCGGTTGAGAACAAGCTCGTGCAGGCGCTCAAGGGCGTTGTCACTCTCGACGAGAAGACAGTCACCCTCGATGAATTCAACGAGCTGATGAAATAAATAAATTTGAAAAAAAACTTCTTTTTTAAGAGGTTGTCGACTTTTTTTGCTATCTTTGTGTAAGATATATTGCGGAAAAGAGTCGGCAACCTCTTTCTCTGTATATTTGTTAACGGTTATTTTGAATGTAATAAATATATTATTGTCATTAGTATGAACGATTTTAGAAAATATGCCACCCGTCATCTCGGAATGAACGGCATGACCCTCGACGAGGTGTTGAGGGCGCAGTCGGGATATCTCAATCCGTATATTCTTGAGGAAAGACAGCTCAACGTGACGCAGCTCGACGTCTTCTCAAGACTCATGGCGGACAGAATAATATTCCTCGGAACGGAAATCAACGACTATACAGCCAACGTGCTGCAGGCGCAGCTCCTTTACCTCGACTCGGTTGACAGCTCGATGGATATAAACATCTACATCAACTCTCCGGGCGGAAGTGTCACTGCAGGTCTGGGCATTTACGACACCATGCAGTTTGTTGAGAGCGACGTGGCGACAATGTGTACGGGCATGGCGGCGTCGATGGCGGCGGTCCTACTCGTAGCCGGCAAGGAAGGCAAGCGCACGGCTCTCACCCACAGCCGCGTGATGATACACCAGCCTTTGGGCGGTGTGCAGGGACAGGCGTCCGACATCGAGATTGAGGCGCGTGAGATACAGAAGTTCAAGAAAGAGCTCTACACCATCATCTCCGAACACTCCCACACTCCTTTCGAGAAGGTATGGCAGGACAGCGACCGCAACTACTGGATGACAGCTGCCGAAGCCAAGGAGTACGGAATGATTGACGCGGTGATGAAACGCAAGAGTTCCGCCGACAAATAAACGGTATGCGGGCGGCTGGCAGCCGCACCCGCGCACACCGTGAACCATAACAACAATACATATATATAAAGACATAGAGACACATAATGCCCAAGAAAACATGCAGCTTCTGCGGTAGAGGCGAGAAGGATGTCAGACTGCTGATAACCGGTCTTAACGGTTTCATATGTGAGGATTGCGCCGTATCGGCATACCAGATAGTGGAGTCTACGGGACTCCTCGACAAAAAAGACGCTCCTGACGGTGCCGCGGACAAGTTCAAGATAAAGAAAGTGCCGAAGCCGAAGGAGATAAAGGAGTTCCTCGACCAGTACATCATAGGTCAGGACGAAGCCAAACGCTATCTCTCGGTTGCCGTATACAATCACTACAAAAGGCTTCAGCAGCCGAAGGACGACGGCGGAGTGGAGATAGAAAAGAGCAACATCATAATGGTGGGAAGCACCGGAACGGGGAAGACTCTCATGGCGCGCACCATAGCAAAGCTGCTCGATGTGCCCTTCACCATTGTCGACGCGACGGTCTTCACTGAGGCTGGCTATGTGGGAGAGGATGTTGAGAGCATCCTGAGCAGGCTTCTTCAGGTGGCTGACTACGACCTTGCGGCGGCGGAGCGAGGCATCGTCTTCATCGACGAGATAGACAAGATAGCGCGCAAGAGCGACAATCCGAGCATCACGCGCGACGTAAGCGGAGAGGGCGTGCAGCAGGGACTGCTCAAACTCCTTGAGGGAACAATGGTGAACGTGCCGCCAAAGGGCGGACGCAAAAATCCCGACCAGGACTACATACACGTCGACACGCACAACATACTCTTCATCTGCGGTGGCGCGTTCGACGGCATAGAGCGCAAGATAGCGCAGAGGATGAACACCGGAATGGTGGGATTCAACACCGTGCGTAACGCACACAGGATAGACAAGGAGAACATAATGAAATACATTCTTCCGCAAGACCTCAAGTCGTTCGGGCTCATACCGGAGATCATCGGCCGCCTGCCGGTGCTCACATACCTTGACCCGCTCGACCGCGCCGCGCTTCGCCGGATAATCGTCGAGCCGAAGAACTCCATCGTGAAGCAGTATTGCAAGCTGTTTGAGATGGACGGCATAAAGCTCCACTTCACCGAGGAGGCTCTCGACTTCATCGTGGACAAGGCTGTGGAATACAAGCTTGGTGCGCGCGGACTGCGCTCCATTGTGGAGTCGGTCATGACCGACGCCATGTTCGAGGTGCCCTCCAAGCGCGTGAAAACGTTTGAGGTGACTCTTGACTATGCCAGGAGCCAGCTTGACAAATCGCATCTGCGCGGACCGGTCGTAGCCTGAACCGGATTGCCGCGCATGATGACCGTCTGTTGCTTAGAGCTATGCACGACAGCTCTCAACCTTTCATTCTAAATAAACTCTATGACATATAAAGGAAATCTTAATAAGGAACTGAAACGCTATTTCGGCTTCGACAAGTTCAAGGGAGACCAGGAATCCATCATACGTAACCTGCTCGACGGCAACGACACGTTCGTGCTCATGCCCACGGGTGGCGGAAAGAGCCTGTGCTATCAGCTCCCGTCGCTCATCATGGAGGGCACGGCTATCGTCGTGTCGCCGCTCATCGCGTTGATGAAAAACCAGGTGGACGTGGTCAACGGACTCAGTGAGGAGAGCGGAGTGGCGCACTATCTTAACTCGTCGCTCAACAAGGCGGCGTTGCAGCAGGTGGTGGACGACGTGCACAGCGGCAGGACCAAGCTGCTCTACGTGGCTCCGGAGTCGCTGAACAAAGAGGACAACATAGAGTTTTTCAGGTCGATGAAGATTTCTTTCTACGCCATAGACGAGGCTCACTGCATATCGGAGTGGGGACACGACTTCCGTCCCGAATACCGCAACATACGCCCCACAATATCCAAGATAGGCTCGGCTCCGGTCATCGCGCTTACCGCCACCGCCACCGACAAGGTGAGGACAGACATAAAGAAAAGCCTCGGCATAACGGACGCGCGCGAGTTCAGGAGCTCGTTCAACCGTCCCAACCTCTATTACGAGGTAAGGCAGAAGACCAAGGACATAGACAGACAGATAATAAAATTCATAAAACACAACGCCGGGAAGAGCGGTATCGTGTATTGCATATCGCGGAAGAAGGTGGAGGAACTGGCTGCCGTGCTTCAGGCAAACGAGATAAAGGCGGCTCCTTATCATGCCGGTCTCGACTCGGCGACACGCTCTCAGACACAGGACGACTTCCTTATGGAGCGCATTGACGTCATTGTCGCGACCATAGCCTTCGGTATGGGCATCGACAAACCGGACGTGCGGTTCGTCATACACTACGACATACCGAAAAGCCTCGAGGGATATTATCAGGAGACGGGACGCGCCGGACGCGACGGTGGAGAGGGACTGTGCATAGCCTTCTATGCCTACCAGGACCTGCAGAAGCTTGAGAAGTTCATGGAGGGAAAGCCTGTGGCTGAACAGGACATAGGACGCCAGCTGCTACAGGAGACCGCCGCCTATGCCGAATCGTCGGTATGCCGCCGCAAACTGCTGCTGCACTACTTCGGCGAGGAGTACAAGGAGGACAACTGCGGCAACTGCGACAACTGCCTGCATCCTAAGGAGCGGCGCGAGGGGAAGGAGGCTCTGCTCATCGTGCTCAAGTCTGTCGTAGCCATGAAGGAACCGTTCCAGCAGGCATATATCACAGACTTCGTGAAGGGAAGAGCCACCGACGAGATTGTGTCACACAAGCACGACAGGCTGGAAGAGTTCGGTTCAGGCGAGGACGAAGACCCGAAGATATGGAACGCGGTGATACGTCAGGCACTCATCGCGGGCTATCTCGAAAAGGAGGTGGAGAACTACGGCTCGCTGCGCATAACGGCAGAGGGACGCAAGTTCATAAAGAATCCGGTATCGTTCATGATTGTAGAAGACAACGACTTCAACGAGAACTACGACGAGGAAGGCGGTGACCGTACCGGAGCCGCGCTCGATCCGGAGCTGTATGTCATGCTTAAGGACCTGCGCAAGAAGGTGGCTAAGAAGATGGGACTGCCCGGATATGTCATTTTCCAGGACGTGTCGCTCGAGCAGATGGCAACGATGTATCCCGTCACCATAGAGGAACTGCAGAACATACAGGGCGTGGGCATAGGCAAGGCGAAGCGTTACGGGCGCGAGTTCTGTGAGCTCATAAAGCGTCATTGTGAGGAGAACGAGATAGAAAGACCCGAGGAACTGCGCGTGAGGACGGTGGCTAAGAAGTCCATTCTCAAGGTGAAGATAATACAGAGCATTGACCGCAAGATACCTCTTGACGACATCGCGTCGACCCAGGGGCTCGATTTCGATGAGCTGCTCGACGAGATTGAGGCTATCGTATACAGCGGCACGAAGCTCAACATAGACTATTTCCTCGACGATGTGATGGACGCCGACCACATAGATGAGATATACGAGTATTTCCGGGAAAGCGAGACCGACGACATTGAGACTGCGCTCGAGGAGCTCGGTGACGACAGCACGGAGACCGACATACGCCTCGTGCGGATAAAGTTCATGTCGGAGATGGGCAACTGACGGTTCGGTGAGGCGTGTCCGGAAGGGTGGTGTACAGTCGGATTGTGTATGTGTGAACGATTGTTAATTGTGTTAATCGCGTACCGCCCAACCCGTCATGGCTGCCCGTTTTCTGAAAAATAATGTCTTTGCCTGTAAATATCGTGAAAATGAATGTGCAAAGCCAATGGCTTGAATCATAAGGCATTGGATGTCCGGACGCCTTGTGTGTGCATCAGGAAAGCCTCGTTCATGGAGACAAACATGCCAACGCTGGGCGCAGAAATGCCAAAAAACGCCGTCGGAAAACACTCTTCTGTTATGCGGAACGGTGCTTTCGGAACGATGGAAAAGCCTTTTCCGCACGGTGATAAAGCCTCTTCCGCACGGCGGAGTGGCGAAGATGATGCCAGGAGACGGTGTTACGGCGTGCCTGACGTAGCTGTTTCGCTCTATTTTGTAAATGTTAATTGTCAAAATAAAATCAAGCTTTTAAGTAGATGTTCTAAATTAATTGCCATCATATTGTGTACTGTTCTGGAGCTGCATTCCAAAGTCCGAAGAGGGAGTGTAGCGGGCTACACGACCGATGAGACTTTGGGATGAAGCCCTGAACAGCGCACAGGATGATGGCAAAGATATATAACATATTAGTAATTTTATAATATCGGTTAATTTTGAACAGCTACTTATCCCTTCTTATTGTCCCGTCAGCCGTGCCATGCCGCGCCCTCCTTGTCATACCATGCCGCATGCCGTCAGGCGCGTGTCGCCTTACACTGCCTTACACCGCTGTCATTGCGCCTGTCGGCGGGTTCATTCGGATAAATAGTGTTAACGTGCGAGCGAAAAGGTTGTGCGGTTATCTATAATGTGAAAAAATTGTGCTAAATTTGCACGCAATAAATTTTCAATGTATTATATGTCATCATTTGTTGCAGATAAAATTGTAATGGACGGTCTGACTTTCGATGACGTCCTTCTTATTCCGGCTTATTCAGAGGTTTTACCGAAGACGGTGGATTTGAAAACCAGTTTCTCACGTAACATACGGCTCAACGTTCCGTTTGTCACAGCAGCCATGGACACTGTGACGGAGTCGGCAATGGCGATAGCCATAGCGCGCGAGGGCGGTATCGGCGTGATACATAAGAACATGTCGATAGACGAACAGGCACGTCAGGTAGCCATCGTGAAGCGCGCCGAGAACGGTATGATCTACGACCCTGTCACCATCCGCTGCGGACGCACGGTGAAGGACGCGCTCGACATAATGGCGGAGTACCACATCGGAGGAATACCTGTGGTGGATGAGGAGAAGCATCTTGTGGGCATCGTGACAAACCGTGACCTGCGCTTCGAACGCCATCTCGACAAGCTCATCGACGACGTGATGACAACCGAGAATCTTGTTACCACACATCTGCAGACCGACCTCAGCGCCGCAGCGCAGATTCTTCAGGAAAACAAGATTGAGAAACTGCCTGTGGTGGACAAGGACAACCGTCTGGTGGGACTCATCACATACAAGGACATAACAAAGGCCAAGGACAAGCCTATGGCATGCAAGGACGACAAGGGACGCCTGCGCGTGGCAGCCGGAGTGGGCGTCACGGCAGATACGCTCGACCGCATGCAGGCTCTTGTGGAGGCTGGCGCTGACGCCATCGTGATAGACACCGCACACGGACACTCAAAATATGTGATAGAGAAACTTGTAGAGGCGAAGGCTTCATTCCCCGGTGTGGACATCGTGGTGGGCAATGTAGCCACTGGAGCCGCCGCGAAGATGCTGGCAGACAACGGCGCCGACGCGGTGAAGGTGGGCATCGGTCCGGGCTCCATCTGCACCACTCGTGTGGTGGCAGGAGTGGGAGTGCCGCAGCTGAGTGCCATATACGACGTCTACACAGCACTTAAGGGCACGGGCGTCCCTCTCATCGCCGACGGCGGACTGCGCTACTCGGGCGATGTGGTGAAGGCTATAGCGGCAGGCGGAACATGCGTGATGATTGGCTCGCTCGTTGCCGGAACAGAGGAGAGTCCGGGCGACACCATCATCTTCAACGGCCGTAAGTTCAAGAGCTATCGCGGCATGGGATCGCTCGAGGCTATGGAGAACGGCTCGAAGGACCGCTACTTCCAGGCGGGCACGAAGGACGTGAAGAAGCTCGTGCCGGAGGGAATAGCCGGACGTGTGCCCTACAAAGGCACCGTGCAGGAGGTGATATACCAGCTCGTGGGAGGCTTGCGCTCAGGCATGGGCTACTGTGGAGCGCACAGCATAGACGAACTGCACAACGCACGTTTCACACGCATCACCAACGCCGGAGTGCAGGAGAGCCATCCTCACGACATCATGATTACGAGCGAGGCTCCCAACTATTCGCGTCCAGAATAAACCGAAGGAACGGATGGCATTAAGAACAAACAACTGGAGAATGATGAGATTCAGCATGCTGATGCTTGCGGCGCTTCTTTCCGGAAGCGTCGCAAACGCCCAGAACGACCCGGTGGTGATGACCATAAACGGACAGCCGGTGACACGTTCGGAGTTTGAATATTCATACAACAAGAACAATTCGGAGACCGTGGTCGACAAGAAGAGCGTGGACGAATATGCCGAACTGTTCATTAACTACAAACTGAAGGTGCAGGCAGCCATAGACGCAGGCATCGACACAACCAAGAATTTCAGGTCGGAGTTCCTGCTTTACCGCAACCAGCAGATACGTCCGTCGTTCATCAGCGACGCCGACATAGAGAAGGAGGCGTGGAACGTGTATAAGGCAACGCAGACCCGCGTTGACTCCTTGGGAGGACTTGTGAAGCCCGCCCATATTCTCGTCGGACTGAGACAGAACGCTCCTGCCGGCGCGCAGGAAAAAGCCAAGGAACGCATCGACTCGATATACAACGCCCTCAAGGGAGGCGCCGACTTCGCCTCGCTGGCGCGCAAGTGCTCAGACGACCACCGCTCGGCAGTGAATGGAGGACGCCTGCCGTGGCTGCAGAAGGGACAGACGCTGAAGGAGTTTGAGGACGTGGTGTATTCGTTGAAGAAGGGCGAGATGAGCAAACCGTTCCTCTCTCCGGCAGGATATCACATCGTGCTGCTTGAGGACAAGGGCATGTTCTTCCCCTACGACTCGGTGCATGCCGACATACTGCGGTTCATCGACCAGCGCGGAGTGCGCGAGCGCATCATCACACAGAACATCGACTCCATAGCAAAGGCGTCGGTGCCGCCCGTCACTCCCGACGAACTTCTCGACCGCAGGGCGGCGGAGATGGAGGCGGCAGACCCAGACCTGAAGAATCTCATACGCGAGTATCACGACGGACTGCTTCTTTATGAGATAAGCAACCGCACCGTATGGGAGAAGGCGGCTGCTGACGAGAAAGGACTGGAACGCTGGTTCAAGAAGAACAAGAAGAAATACCGTTGGGACGAACCGCGCTACAAGGGCATCGCATATTTCGTGAAAGACGCTTCGGACATCGACGCCGTGAAGGACGCTATAAAGAAGGTGGACTTCAAAAACTGGGCTGACACGCTGCGGCGGACGTTCAACGACAGCATCATACGTGTGAGGGTGGTTAAGGGAATCTTCAAGAAAGGAGACAACGCCCTTGTGGACAAGATGGTGTTCAAGGCTGACACGACCGTCACCCCGCCCTCCGAGTATCCCATACCAGCCGTATACGGCAAGCGTCTGAAGTCGCCGAAGTCGTATGAGGACGTGCGCGAGCTCGTTGTGGCAGACTATCAGGAGCAGCTCGAGAAACAGTGGGTTGCGGAACTGAGACGCAAATATGCCGTGACCGTGAACAAGGATGTGCTCGCCACAGTCAACAGACACTGACACGTGGCGTTGCCGATATATTAAACAAAAAGAATGAAATGAGAAAACTGACTAACATCTATACCGGCGTGCTGGCAGCGGTGTTTCTGTCCGGCGTGAGCGTCACGGCAGGAACGGTAGCGCGCGGCGATGCCGGAAACGACTCCGTGGCGGCTGCCCGGAACGTGGAGATACCGGAGAGCAGCATAGCCGATGAGGTGATATGGATAGTGGGCGACGAACCCATTCTGAAGTCTGATGTGGAGATGATGCGTCTTCAGGGAGAGGCGGAAGGTATGAAGTGGCACGGCAATCCCGACTGCGCCATACCCGAGCAGCTCGCCGTGCAGAAACTGTTCCTGCATCAGGCTGAGCTCGACTCCATAGAAGTGTCGGAGTCGGACGTGGCAAGGGAAGTCGAGGCACAGATAAACCGGTGGATTCAGTTTGCCGGCTCGCGCGAGAAACTGGAGGAATACCGCAAGGCGACCATCGCCCAGATGCGTCAGGAACTGTACGACGAGTTCAAGAACAGCCTGCGCATCAACCAGATGAAAAAGGAGCTTGTGAAGGACATCTCCGTCACTCCTGCCGACGTGCGCCGCTATTTCCGCGACCTGCCTGCCGACAGCCTGCCTCTCGTGCCGACCGAGGTTGAGGTGGAAATCATTACCAAACAGCCGAAAATAGAGCAGGCGGAGATAAACCGCGTGAAGGATGACCTGCGCTCTTACACGGAGCGTGTGATGAGCGGGGAGACAACTTTCGCCACACTGGCACGCCTCTATTCTGAGGATGAGGGTTCCGCTCGGCAGGGCGGTGAGATGGATTACATCGGACGCGGATATCTCGACCCGGCGTTCGCCAACGTTGCGTTCAACCTCACCGACCCCAAGAAGGTGTCGAAGATAGTGGAGTCAGAATACGGTTTTCACATCATACAGCTCATCGACAAGCGCGGCGACAAGATAAAGGTGCGCCACATCCTGCGCAAGCCGAAGGTGTCGGAGGCTGCCTTGAAGGAGATGACCCATAAGCTCGACTCGCTTGCCGGAGAGATACGCGGAGGCAAATACACCTTCGAGCAGGCTGCCACTTTCGTTTCCGACGACAAGGATACGCGCAACAACAACGGCGTGATGTCTTACATATCTATTGAGGGACGCACCTCACGTTTCCGTATGCAGGACCTTCCCACGGAGGTGGCGCGCGAGGTGGAGAAACTGAAGGTGGGCGAGATATCGAACGCTTTCGAGATGCTCAACAGCAATGGCAAGACGGTGTGTGCCATCATCAAGCTCAAGAGCCGCACCGAGTCGCACCGTGCGACCATCACCGAAGACTATCAGGTGATGAAGAACGTGGTGTTGCAGAAGGAACGCGACAAGTTCCTGCATGACTGGGTTGTCGACAAAATAAGAAAAACATACGTCAGAATGAACGACAAATACAAGAACTGCGATTTCGAATATGAAGGTTGGGTCAGATGACGTATAATAATATAAAATTCCTATTTAAGGACGGGCATAGAATCATCTTGTTGTTGGTTCTATGCCTGTTTGGACTTTGTCTCGTGGCATCTTCGGTAGTACCAAGGACAAAGGGGAAGCGTGCCGCAGACGACGAGCGGGTGTATCTCGTGCATGCCGACGAACTGAAATATGACGCCTACGGACTCAATCCGCACGCGCAGATAGCCAAGGGAAGCGTGCATTTCAGGCATAAGGGGGCAAACCTGTGGTGCGACAGTGCCTATTTCTTTCAGGAGGACAATGCCATGCAGGCGTTCGGACATGTGAGGTTCAGGCAGGGCGACACCCTCTCGCTCACGTGCGACTATGCCGAATACGACGGCATGGAGCAGATGATGATGGCGAGACGCAACGTGGTGATGAAGCACCGTGGGCGTACGCTCTACACCGACAGCCTCAATTACGACCGTCTTTACAGCTATGCTTACTTCTTTGAAGGCGGTGAGCTGGTGGACGGCGGAGACAAGCTTGTGGCTGACTGGGGCGAATACAATACTGCCACAAAGCAGGCGGCGTTCTTCTATAACGTGCGTATGCTGAGCGACAAACAGGTCATAACGACCGACTCGCTCTACTTCGACACAGAGCAGTCTGTGGCTCATGTGACAGGTCCTTCGCGCATAACGTCGGACGGAAGCGTCATCAACACAGAGAACGCTTATCTCAACACCGAGACAGACCAGGCGCGCTTCTTCAGCCGCTCCACCATCACCGACAAGGAAAAGACCATCACCGGAGACAGTCTTTATCACAACAGCGAGACGGGAATAAACGAGGGCTTCGGCAATGTGGTGTATACCGACACGCTCAACAAGAACGAGCTGATATGCGACCGCCTGTTCTACAACGAGAAGACGGGATACGGATATGCCACGGAAAACGTCTTGCTGAAGGACTTCTCGCAGAAGCCCGACACGCTTTACATGCATTCTGACTCGCTGAAGATATATACATATAATATTAATACGGACTCTGTCTACCGCAAGGTGCACGGATTCCGCAAGGTGCGCGTCTATCGGACGGACGTCCAGGCGGTGTGCGACTCGCTCGTGTTCAATTCTGCTGACTCGTGCCTCACTATGTATCACGACCCGATAGTGTGGAACGCAAACAGGCAGTTGCTCGGAGAGAGAATAGAGGTTTACATGAACGACAGCACCGTAAGGCTCGCGCGGGTCATCGGACAGGCTCTTTCGGTGGAGCTGGTGGATAAGGAGAACCATTACGACCAGGTGTCGTCACGCGTCATGGACGCCTTTTTCACCGACGGTGCGTTGCGGCGTCTGGTGTCGACGGGCAACGTGAAGTCGGTCTATTACATCTCCGACGACAATGACAGCACCCTTTCCAACCTCAATTATATAGAGACCGACACCATGCGCCTGTTCATGACGGCAGAGCGGAAGCTCGAGAAGATATGGGCTCCGAAGGCTGTCGGCACCATATATCCCATGACGCAGATTCCTCCGGAACGATATAAGCTTCCGGAGTTTGCGTGGTTTGAGGAGATACGTCCGGTTAATCCGGCAGACGTGTTCAACTGGCGCGGAAAGAGTGAGGATGAGAAGCTCAAGATAGTGGAGCGTCAGCAGGCTCCGCTCCAGCGTCTGCGCGGCAGGGGAGGAGGCGGTGAGCGATGAGTCTCTTCCGTAACATCAGACCACGGCGTTTCTCCCACACCTTTATATATATAGACGAGAGGCGGGAGCGTCTGCGCGACATCGAGCGTCGCGCGGCTGAGAGTATGTCGGCTGAAAAGCGCGGAGAGGCGCGTCATGATAAGGACGGTGCGCGGCGGGACGGCGCTTTTCACATCATGCGTACGTCAGGACCGTATGCGCGCCATGGTTTCTCCGGACTGGTGATGCTTCTCCTTTTCCTTATTATATTGTTTATTGCGTTAATCAGTTTTATCATAAATTTCTGATATGAGTGATGTCATTCAATTGCTGCCGGACTCAGTCGCCAACCAGATTGCAGCCGGTGAGGTGATCCAGAGACCTGCAAGCGTCGTCAAGGAGCTTGTGGAGAATGCCATAGATGCGGGAGCCACGCATGTCAATGTGCTGGTGACAGATGCCGGACGCACGTCCATTCAGGTGATAGACGACGGCAAGGGCATGTCCGAGACCGATGCGCGCATGTCGTTCGAACGGCATGCCACGTCGAAGATACGCAGTGCGGCGGATCTTTTCTCGCTCCATACCATGGGCTTCCGCGGCGAGGCTCTCGCCTCCATAGCGGCTGTGGCGCATGTTGAGCTGAAGACACGCAGGCAGGAGGACGAGGTGGGCACTCATCTGTCGGTGTCCGGCTCGCGTTACGACAGTCAGCAGCCGTGCTCATGTCCGGTGGGAAGCAATTTCATGGTGGACAACCTTTTCTATAACGTACCGGCACGCCGCAAGTTCCTGAAGTCGAACACCACCGAGCTGAACAACATCATCGCGTCTTTCGAGCGTATCGTGCTTGTGAACCCGTCGGTGGCGTTCTCGCTTCACAGCAACGGCACTGAACTGTTCAATCTGAAGCCCGGAGGGTTGAGGCAGCGTATCGTCGACGTGTTCGGAAAGAGAATAAACCAGAGTCTTCTGCCTGTCGACGTCGACACGTCGTTATGCAAGATACACGGTTTTGTGGGCAAACCGGAGTCTGCCCGCAAGAAAGGCGTGCATCAGTATTTCTTTGTCAACGACCGCTACATGAAGCATCCTTACTTCCACAAGGCTGTCATGTCGGCTTTCGAACGGCTTGTCCCGGCAGGCGAACAGGTTCCGTATTTCATTTATTTCGAGGTTCCGGCGGAGAATATAGATGTGAACATACATCCCACGAAGACTGAGATAAAGTTTGACAACGAACAGGCGATATGGCAGATTCTCACTGCTGCGGTGAAAGATTGTGTAGGAATGTTCAATGATGTCACAGCAATCGACTTCGATACTCAGGACCGTCCCGACATCCCGGTGTTTGACGGCGAGGGTGACCTGCCAATGCCTAAAGTGGAGTACAACCCTTCATACAATCCGTTTGAGTCAACGCCGTCACCGAGAAGGTCTGCCGCCCCTGCCGGATGGGAGCAGCTCTATGACGGACTGAAGCCTGTGCAGGACGATGATCCTGCCGGACTGTTTGACGACGAGCCGGATTCCGGCAGTGTGGACCCGGCTCCGGCGGCAGGAGATATTGCCGAGAAGTCACCGGCACATTATCAGTATAAGGGACGCTATATAATGACCGCCGTCAAGTCGGGACTGATGATTATCGACCAGCACAGGGCTCATGAGCGCATCCTTTATGAGAAGTACATGTCGCTTCTGCGCGATAACAAGTCGTTCCCCCAGAAGGTGCTGTTCCCCGAGGTGGTGCATTTCTCTGTGGCGGAGAACAATGTTCTTGGCAAGATGATGCCACAGATGGGCGCGCTCGGGTTCGAGCTCACCGATCTGGGAAACGGTTCTTACGCCATAAACTCTGTGCCTTCCGGCATTGACGGACTCAATTATGTGAATCTTGTGCGCGACATCGTCAGTACGGCGACCGAAAACCCGTCGGGCGATGTGGACGAAGTGAGCCGTATTATAGCCTCCGGTCTTGCGCGCAATGCGGCGGTTGTCTACGGACAAGTGCTTAGTAATGAGGAGATGGAGAACATAATAAACGCTCTTTTTGTGTGCTCAAACTTCAACTATACGCCCGACGGCAAGAAGATATTAAGCATACTTAAAGGGACTGAAATAGAGCATCTGTTTGCATGATAACAGCAAATTTATGTACCATTTTAATTGATTTAAGCTTTTTTTTCATGCTTAAAGCAATATTTTTAGCTAAAAAGTGTTGCTGTAAAGATTTTATTGCTAACTTTGTACTCATAACGGATGCTGCGGCGTCCGTTGGTATGATATTTTTTATTTAATTAAATATAGGTTATGAAAAAATTATTGATTGTTTTGGCTTTTGCCGGCGTCTCTATGACATCAATGGCTCAGGACGCTGACCCTGTGCTTAAGCACAGCGTTGCTACAAACTCATTCTGGAGCAACTGGTTCATTCAGGGTGGTGCCCAGTGGTCTGCTTTCTATACATCAGCAGAGCACGGACTTGGTCTTTCAAGAAGCCCGTTCAAGAGCTTCCGTTCAAATCCGCAGGCTTCAATCGCCATCGGTAAATGGTTCACACCGGGCATCGGTCTCCGTACAAAGGTTTCCGGTATCTGGGGTAAGGCTAACGACCAGAGCTTCAAGTACTGGAATGCTCAGGAGCAGGTGCTCTTCAATCTGAGCAATATGCTTTGCGGTTACAATCCTGACCGTGTATGGAACGTAGTTCCTTTCGCAGGTGCCGGATTCGCACGTAACTGCGATGCCAAGACTTACGCAATGGCTCTGAGTGTCGGTCTTTTGAATCAGTTCTATGTAAGCCGTAAGGTTGCCATCAACCTCGAGCTTGGCTGGAACCGCTACGAGAACGACTTCATGAGCACAAATATCGTTAACAACGGTGAGCGCGGATGGGACAGCCATGACAACAGCCTCTATGCTGAAGTAGGTCTTACAGTAAACCTCGGCAAGGCTACATGGAACAAGGTACCTGATGTAGACGCTATCAAGGCTCTCTCACAGGCTCAGATTGACGCCCTCAACGCACAGCTTAACGACGCTAACGCTGAGAACGCACGTCTGAAGAAGCTTCTTGCAGAGAAGAAGGACGAGACTCCGAAGGCTGTTAAGGAATTCATCAACACTCCGGTTTCTGTATTCTTCAACATCAACAAGTACAACATCGCTTCAAAGAAGGATCTCGTAAATGTTGAGGCTCTTGCCAAGTATGCTAAGGAGAATGGTGCAAGCCTTCTCGTAACAGGTTATGCTGACAGCGCAACAGGTAAGCCAGACTACAACCAGTGGCTGTCTGAGAAGCGTGCTGAAACAGTTGCTAACGAACTCGTTAAGATGGGTATGAGCCGTGACAACGTATCTACTGCTGCCAAGGGTGGTGTAAACGACCTGTCACCGATTTCTTACAACCGTCGTGCAACTGTACAGGTTAAAGACTAATATATCTATTTATTAATAAATTGTTTAGGGGACGTAC
>ERZ772884.486-NODE-486-length-29787-cov-3.920355_pt1 | contig 29787 bp, 24 predicted proteins | sample MGYA00580574_ERZ772884 | MGnify/ENA primary metagenome ERZ772884 (study PRJEB29015, sample SAMEA2737690) | human gut metagenome | biome: human gut; feature: human-associated habitat; material: faeces | place: China | collected 2012 ... | reverse complement strand
TATGCGCCATGATACCGATGTTACGAGTCAAATGTAAATCGCGATTTGCCATTTTTCCTTTTACCTTATTATTATATTAGAATCTGAAGTGAGCGAATGCGCGGTTAGCCTCTGCCATGCGGTGCATATCTTCCTTACGCTTGTAAGCACCACCCTGGTTGTTGAAAGCGTCCATGATCTCAGCAGCGAGCTTGTCTGCCATGCTCTTACCGCCACGCTTGCGTGCGAAGAGGATAAGGTTCTTCATAGAGATGCTCTCCTTGCGCTCTGCGCGGATCTCTGTCGGCACCTGGAAAGTAGCACCACCGATACGGCGGCTCTTTACCTCAACCTGCGGAGTGATGTTGTCGAGAGCCTGCTTCCAGATTTCGAGAGCCGACTTTTCCTCGTTCTGCATCTTAGCACCTACGGTTTCAAGTGCGTTGTAGAAGATTTCGTATGATGTATTCTTCTTACCATCATACATAAGGTGGTTTACAAACTTAGAGACCTTCTGGTCATTGAACTTCGGATCCGGAAGGATCACGCGCTTCTTTGGTTTTGCTTTTCTCATTTTGTTTGAAAAATTTCTGTCTGCGTGGGGCTGTTTCTTACTGTTCTTCAACGTCCTCTCTTGGACATTTACTCAACCTGTCTATTAACAATTCTCCAGCAAAACGTTTTTAAAATTTGTTTCGTCCGACAATTTTCAGATTACTTCTTTGCCTTAGGACGCTTAGCACCGTACTTAGAACGACGCTGTGTGCGGTTTGCTACACCTGCTGTATCGAGTGTACCGCGAACGATGTGGTAACGTACACCAGGAAGGTCCTTCACACGACCACCGCGAACAAGCACGATTGAGTGTTCCTGAAGGTTGTGACCTTCTCCCGGGATGTAAGAGTTAACCTCCTTTGAGTTTGTGAGACGTACACGGGCAACTTTACGCATTGCCGAGTTAGGCTTCTTAGGTGTTGTTGTGTAAACGCGAACGCAAACACCACGACGCTGAGGGCATGAGTCCAAAGCCGGTGACTTGCTCTTGTCTACGAGCACCTTTCTGCCTTTTCTTACCAATTGTGAAATTGTAGGCATGATTTTAATTTTTAATTTATATATTTTATTTTTCTATTGTCGTATTCCATAAAACCGCTCTATTACAAGCTGTTTTCGGGGTGCAAAGGTACAAACTTTTCTCGAAACTACCTAATATATAAAAACACAATCTCACCACGAAATTAAAAATTTAATATGCGACAGGATATTTTAACAGACATTCACAATAACACGCAACCATTTTACGAATAGCAACCGAGGTTTATCCTGATTGAAACGCATGCGTAACATGCTGTTTGCTGCGTGGTTACACATTATATATATAATGGGCAGTGGGACGGGTCGCCGCCCTACTCACTATCTCGCTACCGTCTGCTCATGTTCGTAGTTGACCATTCCTATATTGGGCAGCTCCACGAGTATGTCCATAATGAGCATCAGAAGGAAGAATTTCTGAAAATCGAATTCTTTTTTCTCCTTTATATCAACGAGCATTTCCCCATACAACTTCAGCCACCTGAAATCTTCAGGACTTATCTTTTCCAGATCCTGCAGAGTCTTCAATATCTTGTCTATACTCTCCCCGAATTTAAAGTCGGGTTTGTATTTATTGAAAAGACACGTGTAAAGCAGCGGCTTGTATTCCTCGTTTTCTGCACGCTTATTTCCGAAAAGCACATGGAATGAGCGCTCCAGAGCTGCGGTCTTGTCACACTCGAAGAGCATGCCCGGACCTTTAGCCAGCATCTTGAAATAGTGCTTATAATTTATTTTATCTTTTATATCTGCAGAGCCCGTGCTGTCTTTCAGAACCTTTAAAAGGTTTGGCAACGATCTGTTCAGTTTGTCCAGATGCTCTGTAAGCATAATCTCAGCAGCACGTTCTACAAGTTCTTCAATGCGTTCATCTTTTCCTTTCTTTTTAGACGCACTCTTTTCTTCCATCATATCCATATCAGCCTCCATTCTACAGGCATTCTTCACCAAAAACAATGGTTTGAATATAAGGTTGTCATAATCTCTATAGAGCGCATCGTTGTTGATTGCAACCCTCTGTAGATGCTTGCACGCCACTTCTATTTCTATATTGTAGTTTCTCAGCAGAAGGCGCATTTCAGACACCGTCGCAGCCATCTTCGAGTCAATATCCAACACGAAATCCTCTGGACCTGCCTGCAATTTCAGCACATGACTCTCAGAAGGATAGGACGTTCTGTATCCATTCAACTGGTTTGCCTTTGAAAAGAACTTAACCGCAGTGGTCATCACTACTACGAGATTGCGATATTCGTGCCGAGCAAAATCCTTGAACTTGTTTCTCTGATCCTCTATAGACACGTTTCTCGTATTGCTTTCCGTGAGACTTTGAGAACGATATGCTCGGAACGTATACCAAAGCGAGAAAAGCGCCAAGACTGTTGCAACAATGCCATAGAAATTGAAGTCGTTCCAAAAGAAGCTCACCCTGCCGTCTGACTCCTTATAGTCGGGCACCATTTTAGAGGGGATGCAACTCTCCCACTTGTCTGAGAGGCACAACACTAACACGCATAGAACAATCACAAGGACTACACTTGCCACGATGGGTATCAAGTATGCAGGTATCCTTGCAAGGAAAGACCCAACTAAATTGAATATCTCCTTTACTTTACCGCGAATCTTTTCTATCATATACTAATAGGTTGTTCAGTTATGTTTTGCGTAGACCTCTCTTCCCAACTCGTCAGTCGTCAGCGTCAGTGCGAAGCGCATCCATTTTCCGACAAAAATCAGCGAAGAGAGGATAATACTTGTTTATTATAATGTCAACAAGAACGTCTATCACGGAGCCTTCATAATTGTGCGCAGCATCCGAACGACTCTTTATCATGTCCATCCACGACTGCCCGTCGCTTATAAGGCTCATTTCGAAGGCTTTGCGTGTAGCGTCGCGCGAGCCTCCGATGCCGTCGAAGCCTTGATACTCGGCATATGCCTTCATGAGTTTCCACGAGAGTTCGTGTGTGAACTCAAATCGCTGCACAAGACCGTCGCGCTCAAACTCGTTGAGCGTCCGCTTTTTGCTGGCGCCGACTATCTCGGCGAGGCGTGCAAGTGCCTTATGGTAGCTGTCAAGACGTTGTTCCCAACGCGGAATGTTAATCATATACTGCTGTTTTGCGTGCTAAGTTACTACTTTTACGCGAAAAGAGCAAGGCTTCACACCATAAAAGCGAGGAGTGCAACAATATCAACCGATCATGCCGCACCCTCGCTTCATGGGTCAGAACCTATAGGACACGCCGATACCGAACACGCCGTTGTTCACCCACTCCCTCTTGCCGTGAGAATATCGCCATCTTCCTTCGAAATGGAGCGACAGCTTCTCGGCGAAGTCATACTCTATACCGGCTCCAGGCTGCACATAGAAGTCGGGACCAATGTTCTCCTCACAATCCAAGTCGTAGTGTCCGCCCGCCGGATCATACTGACACAAGACATATTTGGTATGTCCGCCAACAAAACCTACGCCGGCTATCGGATACAACTTCAGGCGCGATGAGACCGGCAAAAGATAGTGAAAGTTGACACCGCCTACCAAGTTCCAAGTCGACGCTTCCGTGTAGTATTCCACAGCAAGCTGCAGACGCACGCCTTTTGTAAAGTTGTGCGAGATAGCCAGAGAGGAACCAAACACACAGTCGCCAGACTCCGCAACGTCCAGAAGTGCGTTCATGCTGGCTGCCGACTCGCCCTTTTGGGCTTTAATATTCAGACTTACGGCTGATAGAAGACACGCCGTCAAAAGTAGTTTTTTCATATATAGATGTTTATTTATTGATATATCACCGTATAATTCATTCTTGCCAACTGTTTTATCACGAACTTATACTTTTTGTCATAGATACATTTCTCTGCAAGTTCTTCTTTGGTGTACTTTTTATACGTGCTCCTCCTAATAACAACAATCTGATAGACTAAGTCGTCGTTGCACTTGTACACTTCGTAACCTTTGTATTGATCATTGTTTTTAACACGCCGAAGTCCTTTGGAGAGTATAGTTTTAGTAGTAAGTTCCGAAGAACTGTCTGCGAATGCTCCATAGCCAATATAAACCGACTCACCGCATTTGTTTTTGAAACAAATATTCGGGTAGTCATAATCGAAATCCAACTTGTCATCCCCCCTGTATCCGAAGAAGAAATGACACGAAGACAATATGGACACAAACGCAAGAGCAGAAATTATTAATTTACCCCTCATACTTCTTTTATCATTTATCATCATTTCCCGTATAAGTGATTAATAAACCCATTGCTAGAGCATCATCATAAGTGAAGCGATAGATTTTATCACAGATTCCCTTTTCCACAAGCTCTGCATCGGTATATTTATCTAAAGTCTCTTTTTTGAAGATAAACAAATATGAAGAATTAAGAGCCTTACGAGCATCATTCGGACAAATGATGTAGAACCCACAACTATCCCCAGGCAAAACCTTAGTCATTCTGTCTCTACTGCGTATGTTCTCAAACACGGTTTCCACCGTAACCGATTGGTTAGGTTTCGCATGATAATATACAACTAAATACACCTCGCCTCCCGATTCGTTTGTAAAGGTGCAAACACGATGAGTAACAGAAGAGCCATCATCATCGCATGTTGTTGCCGTAAGCGTGATATAAAGAAAACACATGATTGTGTAAATGAAAAATTTTTTCATTGGTTTAATACATAAAATTAAGTTGTTAAAAGATAAAATCCCACACTAACAGTTTTGTTTTAGAACTAAACCTTTTATCTTGTCTATACAAACCATTCACTGGGCCAGAGTTTTTCAGCCTAGGATTTTTATATTTGGTTGTGTATTCATTCCAAAAACTATTTACATCAAAAAAGTTTGGACTATTAGGATCATAACCTTTTGCTCCTTTACCATAATGTCTGTCGAAATAATTTGCACCTAAACCGCTTGCATCTTTTTCAAACCATCTACTTTTATGCTCTACACCACTAAGGGACGAAGTGCAACAAGCGCTTAACAAGCTAGGAATAGCAACAACTTGAAAGTAAAGAGGTCCAAAATGTTGAGACTGTATATAATGACCATATTCGTGCACGAACAAATGGTCTCTCCAATCAGCCACATAACCTTTTGGTCCAAACGAATAATGACCTACTGTAAATGCACTATTACCACTTGTAGCGCCAGACAAAGCCAGCATACCATCAAAAGCCGTAACCTTGTCTACCTTACCAAACACATTAAGCACATGAGCTGTCATATTTCCTACATACGAATTCACGAAACCCCACGTCCACTTATTTAAAATTTGCAAAGCATTACCCATGAACATACCAGAATCTATTTTCCATGCATTGCGAAGAACCTTCCAATTGTAATGATCAAAATTTACGCCATGTGCAAATATGTTATACAGAGTATTGCCAATTGCAGCAAAAGGTGTGAACAAGAAGAAGATATTGCCATCTTTGTCTACATATTTAAGCGGATTGTTCAGACAATAGCTATAGCGGTTGAAGCTTTGCGTATTGTCTAGCAGTTGCACATAAGCGTCAGGGCTAAGGAATCTACCAGTTTCCGGATCGTAGAGACGAGCGTTCATGTTTACAAGTCCATACTGCGACAAATGCTCATGACTTGTATATCCACGTCCAAGAAAAAGATCCGGTTCAGAACCTTGAGGATAAACCTCTTGGGTCTCTGGCTCCCGCATTTTACCCCAAGCATCATAACTATATTCACGTAATAACACACCATCTGCATTTGCGATATGCGTTATACTACCAAGATGATCACGACATATATTTACAAGCATCCACGAAGGACTCATGATTTTCTTAACATACGCCATCGGCGCCGAATAGGCATCACCACACAGATATAAGATCTGCATGCTACCATTACCATCTATTTCATATTCATCAAGATAATATTTCTTACAAGAGCCATTCGTCATAGCCACACGGTTTCCATTAGCATCATAGACAAACTCAGTTTCATTATAACCATACTTGATATACGAAGGACAATGAAATGAATTATACTCTAAGACCATCTCTTCTGAATTATCGCTACTGTTATCTCGCAACAGACCTGTGACAGCATATGGTTTAGTCTCATGCCTATACTCCATCACACCAACATCTGGCATTGAAAGTAAGTTTCCGTTGTCAGCATACACTACCTGCTTGTCTCCGATACCAGATAGGCGATTCATAACATCATAAGCAAAACACTCCTTTATTCCACGTTTATTATCAGTACGCGACAAAAGATTATTGTTAAGCGGATTAAAAGTGTAGCTAAAATCCTGAATGGTTCCAGAACGTCTACGAGTCGGTAACCCGAAGGCATCATAATCATACAAACGTGCCATACCGCCGGTCACGATTTCTGTAGGCTGTCCAAATTCGTTTTCTTTGAACAGTCTATATAAGGTTGTAGTATTATCGAGGGTTACTTTTTCCATATGGTTATTAGCATACTCGTAATTAAGAGTAAACACTTTGGGCTGACTAACACCTGAGTTCAATGTTATCGTCTCGCTGTTAAGTTTTCCATCTATATATACAAATGATTTTTCTATCGATTTATTGCCTATAGACTTCACTTTATTTTGCAATCTGCCATAATCATCATACACAAACGTTGTTAATACACCATTTGTGGAACTCTCAGACGTTACGTTGCCGTCACCATCATAAGTATATGCCGTAGAGAACTCTGGTCTCGTCTCATTAGTCTTTCTTCCGAACTTGTCGTATACAGTTGACACAACATTTCCATTTGCATCAGTAGAGGTAAAATGGCGAGTACCATCATTATCATATTTCTCTTCAAAAACTTGCAAACCAAAACTTGGATCTTCAATGGCCACTTTGCGTCCAAATTCGTCATATTTAAACTTTGTTACAACATTACCAGGAGCGACCACCTCCGAAGGCTGTCCGTCAGCACGTAGATTATACTCTATGATTCCACCAGGATCTTCAACTTTTACAAGCTGACCAACATTGTCTATTGTCCGCACAGTAACAACGCCATCTTTAGTTTCGGTAGTATTGCATCCATCATAACTCCAAGACGACATTTTGCCAGATGCCTCAACATATTTTACTGGACGGCCAAATTCGTCATATTCATAGTTATTCCATTCAGCCGGAGCATCGCCAATAAAAGGCAGAGATACCTTCGATATTTTTCCTCTTCTATCATATATTTTGTCTATGAACTGCCAACTTCCGTCAAATCGCAATTCCCCATTACGTATTTCTCGTTCAAAGCTATCATAATGAACGATAGATGCAGGTTTACTATTATTACTATATTTTATAGTATAAAGTCCAATTCCGCCCCAATTCTTTTCAACTCTTTCCGACACGCCATCGGGATAAAGGGTATAATTCTTTTCACCAGTAATATCATAGCCATATTTTGTGATGCGACCCTTATAATCCGTCATTTCACATGGGTTTCCAAACATATCATATTTAGGATAAGTAGTAGTATGTCCCAAAGCGTCTGTATAAGAACGAAGACACCTACCGTTATCACCATAGACGAACGTTTCTCCTATGAATTCTTGAGAATTATAGGGAGCAGTTTTCTTACTAGTGACATTTCCATATGAATCATACGTATAGTGTGTTTCAGACTGCTTCTTTCCACCAATGCATGAGACATTCTTAACAAGAAGATTATCATCATTGTATGTTAATAATTTACTTGTAGTCCAAGAATCACCATTTCTGATAGTTGTTGATTCAACAGATAAAGGCAGACCTATAAGATAGCTTTGTGGCGTCAATAGATTCTTATACGAAGTTGTTTGACCTACATTTTGTAATGTTCCATATGAAGTAATCTCTTTTGTCACATTATTATATTCGTCATAACTCATGTTCTTTGAAACGATCATACCTGTCAGAAGATTTGTTTCTTTCATAGACACAATTCTTACATTATTTTTCTTATTGCGCGAATATGGGCAGTTGTAAGACGTCTCTGTTATTTTTTCGGGGGTTTCGACACGAGTAACAACTCCAAACATCTTTGGATTATGAATCTCCGTACTGATTTGGTCTGATAACCAATCTCTGGTTACGACCTTTTCAAAACCTAAAAATCCCAGACCTTCATTATGCCAAACTCCATCATAGAAAGTATAGCTATTTTTTGCAAGCAAAGAACTATCATCAGATGATGTAATATTACTATAATTAAGCAAATTTATTGGTTGCACAAGTGGCGAATATGGGTATGTAGACATACATGAAGAAGTAATGATATAATTCCTATTAAAACCAAAAGAACTTCCATAATCATTGTAATGATAGTTCATGAAACTGTCTCTCATACGAGTAAGCAAATTGAGACGTGTAAAATCACGCGAGTAACTGTAGCTCTTGACAACAGCATCATCCACAATGATAAAATTACTCATATTATGGAAATTGCACACATTAGAAGGTATTATATGAGCGTTGTCGGAGATTGCAACTCCACATAACAAACTATCATTTAACACTCCCTTATCATTTAGGTAGATGTTTACTTGTCCTTCATTAATATGCAACAAATCAGCCAATCCATCCTTATTAACATCCATAAGCATGAATTGATCGTCATAGCATCTCAGTATTTCCATTGTACTTTTAACAAAAGACTTACCTGTTGACGTATATAAAGTCCATTTGGAACCATTATCAATATCAACTGTACATATTTCACATTCTATCACCCTGCCATGCTCACTGCATACGGGTTCTCCTCTTTCAAAGACAAGGGCTTCCTCACAAACACGGCATCTGAGCCCATGTCTATCTTTAATCCAATACTGTTTTATATCACCGCCACAGAATCTACATACATTATCACTATCAATTGTTGGTTCTTTCGCCTTACAAAAAGGACAATAAGGTTTAGACCAAACAGGCACTCTGCACATCTCAAATCTTTTACTAGATTTTAATGGAGAAACCAGTACATCGAGTTTCCCATCTCCGTTAACATCCCCCCAAATTGCAGAATGATAAAAAGCAACGCTATTTATTGTATCATCAATACGCTGTAGGTTAAACCTATTTTTCTCTAAAACAAAAATTTCCACTCCTGTTTTAGTAGCATGGCATAGTTCCGCTTTGCCATCACCATCTATGTCAACGACACAAAAAGGTTCTCCACTCTTACTATCATAATTGGACAAAACTAAAGATTCGCCTATATACATTTTATTGTTCAGGTCAACAAGATCAACATACAGCTTCATTTTATCTTTTTGATCCAAAGTAGCAACAAGCAATTGAACCTTGCCATTACCTACAAAATCCCCCCAAAAATACGAGCTTTGTGCCGGACTATACTTTTTATTACCATTATTATAAGAATGATTGATAGAGAAAGTAAAAGATTGAGAGGTCAACGATCCAGTATTATAAGAATATTCCGTCACTGAAAAGCGTGTATAATTCTTACCCGCGCCAACTACATTCGCCTTTACAATGTTATCCGTACCATCGCCATTAATATCTACGGCCTGAATCGTCTGAAAGCCCTTTTCCGTTTTTATAGAATCTATTCTATACCAGTCAGACAAGGAAGGAGATATTAGAATTGTTTGGTTTTCGGGATAATTACTACCATACGCAGGATAAACTTTGGTGCTACCAAAGGTATTTTGCACATATACTCCGACCACTCCCCAAGAATCAAAACATGCAGGTAAAACAACCAAACCATCGTTAAAATCATTTTTCAACAATTTTCCCCTAATGAAAGCGAGGTTATTTTCTTTTGATGTTGGGAAAAACTTTGCCAACAGATTTTGTCCATCGTTTATCAGCGATGGTTTATGATCGTCTATTGCTGTACCATACTGAAAAGTTAAGCCTTGAAATCTGTGCGTTCCTTTACACGTACAATTTAAAGCTACTAAACGTTTTACACCATTTGTTTCATGTGTCAGATTATACTCACGCAAAACTGTTTTCCGACCATCAACGATATCACTCGAAACAATTTTGCAAAGCAATCTGTTGGCAGTCATTGCTACGCCACCAATATAAATTGTTGTAAAATCATCTCGCTCAACATAATTGAATACCATTTCAGCTGGATGGTTGTCTCTCGACATACTACCATATTGTATCTTTGTAAGATATAAACAATTGCCTGACCTTTCATAAGAAAAATCAATACGGAAGCCTTTCGAATCACAAAGTTCTGTTATAGGATATACAACTTGCATATCTTTGTTGTCTGTAAAACCAAATGTTGCAGTATTACCATTAGGATACGCTACAGTAAAATAGGCAACATTTTCACCAGACATATGTTTCTTCACAAGAATAAATCCTTGCGCTGTTTCATATTGATATTCTTCAAGAGGTCCAAGATTGTCTACAAGACGAACACCATCAAGAGCAAATGCACATTTTTCTGGCATAGACAGATCTACAGGAGTCGTTTTACCATCATAATACAATGATTTGCCAACAACTGATATACTGGAATATCCCTTAATATCCCATCCAAAACCAGCGACACCATTACCAGACTGACTATTATATATAAGACTCACGTCAGGAGTTAGCTTACAATTAGCAGCTGTCATAATGGGAATTTCGTACGTACGAGCTCCCGTAGGAGAAACACCTTCTGTTATTGGGATTTTTCCTACTACCGATGTATTTATGTATATTGGAGGTGGCATAACTTGCAACTCCTCCTGGTTATCCACATTGACATCTGTAACAATCTCATCGTTATCATTTCTCTCAAGGTCTTGAGCTGACGCCAAATCAAGCTCGAAAGGTTTGTATTTATAGACTATGAGAGTATCGCCAGACGAATCGACTTGTGTATCAACATACTTTCTTGCTTCCAACAAAGCACTGTCTTTACACATTTCTGAGTTCAAAACATTTGAAACTTTTCCTGTGATTTGAGCTGATGCAACATAAGATAGCATCCCCAAAATACATATCACAAAGAATCTATAGTTTGTTTTTTTATTCATAGGATTAATAATAGTAGATTTTATCTATTTTTTTATGATTTTCCAAGAGTTCGCATCTTTACCAATAGAGATTTTTAATATATAAACCTCATTAGCTAAGCCAGACATATCCAATAAAAACTCGTGTGTAACAAAATCTCCCTTGCAAATGATCTCTCCACTTGCATTATACAATACATATGATACATTTTGACGGCATTCCTCTTCCAAAGCTATTGTCAAATTCGTGGAAACTGGATTCGGGTAAATTTTAAGATGTATTTTACCAATGCAATCGTTGCATTCCTTTAAAGAAGTCGCATCACTGTGTTGTTTGCGTCTTGTTTCAATCACTAATGTACGTCCAATTCTATTTCCTGAAGCATCGTAAGCATAAGCAACACGTTGTTTTGTAGCTTTAGTAGGAGAATGATTAGGACGTCCCGGTGGAGGCATTTTAGATTCCTCTTTTAGATTACCTTTAGGTGGAACGTACTCGGGGTTACTTGAACCTAACGATACACCTTCCACTTGGGCCTTAGAAACAGCACTAAAGGAAAGTACACATAAAGTCAAACATAGAAATTGTCTCAGCATATATTTTATTGTTTAAGGATTTTATGCTACAAAAATAATAATAAAAAGCAAACAAAACAACCCTTGTTTAAAATATTCGCAGTAAGAACTGCAAGTTCTTTCATCGTGCACCGAACGCAATCCGATTGGACGGCGAACGCAATCTGATCGGGCGGCGGACGGAATCAGATTGGGCGGCGAACGGAATCCGATCGGGCGGCGGACGCGAACGGTGGAAAGACGTTGAGGGTTATGGCGCAGAGAGCAAGAAGAGACGGACTATCTGTAGGAGGCTACGGCATTGGCTTTCCGCTACGCGCTGCTTTAGCACGTCGTTGACATCAAAAAAGGCGCAACTCCCTTGCGGGAATTGCGCCTATATGCATATCGGCTCAAGCAGTCTGCTTCAGGAAGCAGACGGAGAGCTAATGGTTGCGTCGGTTAAGCCTCCGGGTTGTTGAACGGAGTAGCTGTGCGAGGCTGCTGTGCCTCCGGCAGGTTGATCTTGCCGAAGTTCTGCTCGTACTTCTGGATGTTGTCGTTCAGGGCCATGAGCAGACGCTTAGCGTGCTCCGGAGCCATTACGACGCGGCTGCGTACCTGCGGCTGCTGCATACCGGGGAGCATGCAAGTGAAGTCGAGGATAAAGTCGCTTGAAGAGTGTGTGATGAGTGCGAGGTTAGCGTAAACGCCTACACCGATTTCTGGCTTCAGTTCGATCTGAAGACCCTGGGGCTGCTGGTTCTTGTTTTCTTCCATTTTTGTTATTTTGTTTAAGTTATTAATTATGTGTTTTCCTTTTGTATCTGCAAAGATACGGTTTTCATTTGGGTCGTGCAAATTATTTTTCAGAAATCTGCGCGCGCCATATCTCTATGCTGTTGATGATGTTCTGCCAGAGTATGTAGCATCCGGGTCCTACGGCGGAGAGTGGCGAGAGGTAGGTGCAGGCTATCCAGATGGCGAAGGCGGTGTTCTTCTGTCCGAGTCCCTGACCGGCGTTGATGGTCTCGCCGAAGCGTCTGCCGATGGTTCTGCCGCAGGCGAACTGGAAGATGCAGAGCAGGAGCGAACCGGCGGCGATGAGGAGCAGGAAGCGGAGCGTGGTGTCGGCGTGGAAGATGTTCTTCATCGTGGTGCCGGAGACGATGAGCAGCGAGCATCCCCAAAGATAGTAGGAGAGGTCTTTGACGCTGACGATGCGCTGGCAGAGGCGCTTGGCGTGATGCTTCACGACGTAGGCGAGCAGCATCGGCACGACGAGCACCGTGAACACCTTATATAATATAAGGGCGAAGGCGGCGAGGAAGTGCATCGCGCGTCCGCCGTCGAGGAGCGGGAAGCAGACGGGTATCATGAGCGCCGTGATGAAGTTGGAGAGGAAGGTGTAGGTGGTCATCTCCTCGAGGTTGCCACCGAGCTTCTGCGTGACGACGGGCGCGGCTGAGGCGCACGGACTGATGATGCACGTGAGGAGGGCTTCGGCGAGGATGAGCTGGTTGCCCTTCAGCGAGAAGGCCATGACGGCTGCCGTCACCACGCCCACGCCGAACACCTGGAAGGCGCCGAGCCACCAGTGCCACGCCACGGGGCGCAAGCGGCGGAAGTCGACCTTGCAGAACGTGACGAAGAGCACGAGGAACATGAACATGGGGAGCAGGGCGTCGAACACGGGTGCGGCGCAGGTGGCGAACGTGTCGAGCTGCGGCACGAGCGCGAATATCATATAAACGACACATCCCGTGGCGATGGCTACGGGCAGCGTCCAGTCTTTCAGTAAGCGTATGAGTTGCATAATCGTCGGGTTTTGTTATACGGAGCAAAAGTAGCGAAAATATATCAGATAGTGTGGGTTGTTCGCAATAATTTCGTAATTTTGTACTCGAAAGAGGTGTACACCTATATTATTATACCACACTAATTCAATTGGTGCAGTTGAGACAACTGCACCCCCTTAAAAGCAATGAACGTAAAAATCGACAACTCATGGCGCAAGCATATCGGAGCGGAGTTTGAGAAGCCCTATTTCGCTCAGCTCACCGACTTCGTGCGCCAGGAATATTCCACGACGGCGTATCCGCCGGGTTCGCTCGTCTTCAACGCCTTCAACCTCTGTCCGTTCGACGCGGTGAAGGTGGTGATTATCGGTCAGGACCCGTATCACGAGCCGGGTCAGGCGCAGGGTCTGAGCTTCTCTGTGCCGGCAGGCGTGCCTTTCCCGCCGTCGCTTCAGAACATCTTCAAGGAGATACAGCTCGACCTCGGAAAGCCTATCCCGCAGACGGGCGACCTGACGCGCTGGGCTGAGCAGGGCGTGCTGCTGCTGAACGCTACGCTCACGGTGCGTGCGCATCAGGCGGCGAGTCATCAGCGTCACGGCTGGGAGCAGTTCACCGATGCCGCCATCAGCGCGCTCAGTGCCGAGCGCGAGCACCTCGTGTTCATTCTCTGGGGCGGCTATGCGCGCTCCAAGAAGCAGCTCATCGACCGCAAGCGCCATCTCGTGCTCGAGTCGGTGCATCCCTCGCCGCTGTCTGCCAACCGCGGCGGATGGTTCGGCAACCACCACTTCTCGCTCTGCAACGCCTATCTGCGCGAGCATGGCGAGCAGGAGATCGACTGGTAACACGCTCTGCTGAGATATTATCCCACGGAATTCACGAAATCCATAGAAGAGGTTGCTGAAAGAATTCTCCCACGGATTTCACTCGACACAGATGGGGTCTTTCAGGGGGTGCACTTGTCTCAAGTGCACCAACAAAGCAAGATGTGCACCAACAAAGCTGATTGATGCGCCTACAGAGCAAGATAGGTTCTTTCAGGGGGTGCACTTGTCTCAAGTGCACCAACAGAGCAAGAAGTGCAACAACAGAACGGGTTGGTGCACTTGAGACAAGTGCACCCCCTGAAAGCAGCATCTGTGAAAATCTGTGCAATCTGTGGGAGAATATACAACAAAAAGGTTCTGTGTATTCCGCGAATTCCGTGGGAGAATATACTGCAAGAAGTGTGCAATCCGTGGGAGGCATTTCACAGCAAGAAGAAATAATCATTAAGAAACAAGATAGAAATATGATACTTGACATTGACAACATACTCGTTTCATCCGACATCATCACCGAGCAGTTCTGCTGCGACCTCGACGCCTGCAAGGGTATCTGCTGCGTAGAAGGCGACGCCGGCGCACCCGTCACACTCGAAGAGATCGGCGGCATAGAAGACGCGCTCGACACCGTGTGGGGCGACATGTCGGCACAAGCACAAGCCGTGGTAGACAAGCAGGGCGTGGCGTACACCGACCGCGACGGCGACCTCGTGACAAGCATCGTGGGCGGCAAGGACTGCGTTTTCACCTGCTACAAAGGCGACTGCTGCCTCTGCGCCTTAGAGCGTGCATACCGTGCCGGCAAGACCAGCTTCATCAAGCCCATCTCGTGCGCACTCTACCCTATCCGCGAGAAGCGCTTCGCCAACGGCACCGTGGCGCTCAACTACAACCGCTGGGACGTATGCAAGGACGCCGTGAAGAAGGGTCGCGAACTCAGGTTGCCCATATACAAGTTCCTCGAAGGTCCACTCACCAGACGCTTCGGCAAGGAGTGGTATGCTGCGCTCTGCGAGGTGGCAGACCACTTCGACGAATGCAACACATCGGCTACTTAGCATAACATAGTAGCGCTCAACACATTACTAAACCCGCACTTTCTTTCTGAAACATCTGCGTACACAAACGGTGCGCGTTAACATAAAAGATGTTAATAATATATTAAGTCGGCGCTTGAACAAGTTTTCGAGCGTCGACTTATTAAATATTATTAGTACTTTTGCAGCAAATTGTTTTTTTTCAGTATAAAATCAAACACACATGTCAAACAAATGGTTCGCGCGATTGGTAGCCATTGTGGCGGTGCTTGTGACAACCACGCCATCTAATGCGCAGCGCGTAAATGTAAAAACGAACGCCTTATATTGGGCTGTAGCGGCACCCAACCTCGGGCTTGAATTCAGGATTAATCGTCATGTGACGTTCAACCTCGAAGGCGTTGTCACCCGCACCAAGTTTAACAACGGCAAATACGACTTCAAGGGATTCGGAGTCGAACCCGAAGTACGCTACTGGTTCAGCGCACGTCCTCAGGCTGCTCACTTTGTGGGCATAGCCGCAGTAGCAGCAAACTACGACTTGAAGTTCAAGCAGAAGCGACACGACGGCGATGTATTCGGCGGTGGCGTCACCTACGGCTACAGCTTCGTGCTCAGTCGCCACTGGAGTATTGAGACAACACTCGGCGTGGGTCTGGTATACCGCCAGGAGAAGTTTTCGAGAAACGACGCTCAGCGTGCAACACTCGACAAGCCGAACGTCGAAACCGTCAACTTCGCTCCGATAAAGGCAGGCGTCAACTTCGTCTACATTATTAAATAGTACAAAACAAACTCATCTGAAAGTTAAAGCTAACTACTAAAAACGGCGTTTCGCGATATGTCCGCCGATGGACAAGAGACGCTGCAGAAACTGGTTTATATACGAATAAGTTTAGATTAGAGGGTTTTATAAGCAACTTCATTTTAAAGTTTGAAAGTAAAAAGATATGAATTCAGAAAACATAGCAACACACTTTAAGCGGGTGGCACTCACACTCGCAGCCCTGCTATGCCTCGCACTCGGTGCGCAGGCTCAGGAAGTGGTGCGCCTTACGGGTCGCGTAGTGTCTAAGCAGACCGGCGAACCGCTCATCGGCGTGAACATCACCGACACCAGATTACGCCGCGCGCTCGCCGTAACCGACGAGGACGGACGCTTCTCAATGAACACACACGTAGGCACTCAGCTACGCTTCTCTATGATTGGCGCCAAGCAGGAAACGGTGAAGGTGAAGAACGACAAGTTCCTCACGGTGAAACTCGACGAGGACGACGTGCAGCTCAAGGAGGTTGAGGTGAAGACAAAGCGCATCACCGACCGCATCATGCCCGAGCCTACGGATATCGAGGTGAAGGGCAACTGGCTCTATGTACGTACGCGTGTGCGTGTGCCGAAGCAGATGTTCCAGCACGACCGCCGACTCGTTGTGCAGCCTATATTGAATAATGTGACGGAGAACAAGCTCATGCTGATGCGCCCGATGGTGTACGACGCCAAGGAGTATCACAGAACGCAAGACCGTCTCTACAACTTCAACATGAACAGCGAGACTGCCGGCGACCCGCTTGCAAAGCACGTCACCGTGAAGAGCAGCGCCACACGCGAGAATGGTCAGGCTAACGACATCATCGGCTACAGCGACTCTATCTTTGTGAAGAACCTCAAGGCAGAATACTCTTGCGACGTGTACATGGCTATCGAGGACTACACGCACATCATCTATCGCGACACTACCATCATCGCCCGCGGAACGGTCAATCCGCTGCGCTGGCTCGACTGCTCGCTGCTGGGCAAGCCGCTCACCGACGCATCCTACTACCCCACTCCCGAGAAGCAAATGCGCGACAGCAAGGGCAACATCAACCTGAAGTTCCTCATCGGCAAGGCAACGCTCAACACCAACGACCCGCACAACGATATAGAGATTGAGAAACTGCGCCAGCAGATTGACGCCATACGCGCCGACAAGGACGCTACAATCCAGTCGCTCTCGCTCGAAGGTATCGCTTCGCCTGACGGTCGCTACAATTTCAACCAGGATCTTGCACGCCAGCGTATGGACTTCGCGCTGGGATATATACGCGAAAAGCTGCCCGAGAATCTGCGCAGCGGCATCGAGTTTAGCAGCAAGTCGTCGGTAGCTCCCTGGAGCGAGGTGGTTGCTCTGCTGCGCCGCGACTCGCTCTTCAGTGAAGCCGACCAGGTGCAGAGCATCATCAACCGCAGCAGCAACATCGACGTGCAGAGCGCAAGGATACGCCGCCTGCCGTTCTTCAGAAGTGTGCTTGAGGCACGCTATCTGCCGAAGCTCCGCCAGGTGAACTACGTGATGAACTACATCATCTTCCGTCAGCTCACACTCGACGAGATTCGCAATCTCTACGCTGCCGACTACAAGAAGCTCACTCGCTACGAGTTCTTCACACTCTACCGCAGCGAGAACGACGCCGTAAAGCGCGACACCATCATACGCCAGGCTCTGGAGATGTATCCTTCGTTCATGATTGCAGCCAACGACCTCGCAGCCGATCTTATCAACTGCGGCGAGTCTGACCCGCAACTGCTCGAGCCGTTCGCAGGCGAGAAGGCACCGGCTACGGTTAACATCAACCACGCCATCGCATTGCTTCAGGGCCGCCAGTTCGCTGCCGCCGACGAGTGTCTTTCGTACGTGCCCAAGACAGAGGAGTCAGAACTGCTGCACGCCATCAGCGGCGTTCTCAACGGACGCTACGACGAGAACTACAAGACGGTGGCTGCCACGGGCAAGCGCAACGAGCTGCTCATGATGCTCGCCATGAAGCGCAACAAGGAGGCTCTCAAGCTGAGCCGCGAGTTGCCCGACGACGAGGCGCTCACCCACTACCTGCGCGCTATCTGCCTCAACCGCGCCGACGACGCCGTGGGAGCATACGAGGAGCTGAAGCGCTCGTTCGAGATGGACCCGTCGCTCGAGAAGATTGCGCACACCGATGGAGATGTTAACGATTTGTTGTTAGAGCAGAAGAAATAAGGAGGGAAAAGAGTTATGAACAATATAAGAAAAGCGATTGTGGCTGCCTTCATGGCTTGCGCCTACGTCGCAACAGCAAACGCACAGATTGAAGGCAGTGCTCTCAACTATATGCTGCAGCGCCCGCGCGTTGCAAAGAAGTGGAAGCAGAAGACTTACTTCGACCATCTCTTCGTAGACGCAGGTCTGGGCACCAACATCATGGGAACACGCCACCCTGAGTTCGGACTTACCGCCGACTTCAACATCGGCGACTGGTTTACTCCTGAGCACGGCGCACGCATCAACATCAACGGAGGCAAGTGGAGCACACGCGGACTGAAGGCGAAGTATCTTGACCTCAGCCTCGACTACCTGCTCAACATCACAGCCATCGCTCAGCCCGGCACCTACTACGAGACAAAGCGCTTCGAGGTGTACGGCATCGCAGGTTTCGACCTCGCTACGTCAAACCACAATAACGTAACAAAGTACGGTATGGGCATACATATCGGCTTGCGCGGACAGTATGCTCTGAGCGACAACTTCTATACCTACCTCGAGTCGCGCTACGGCTTGATGGAGGACCAGATTTCGCAGCAAGAGACATGGCACGGCTACCGCCCGTTCACTACGCTCACTATGGGCTTGGGCTATCGCCTGCCGTTTGTTCGCAAGAATTATGAAGACCCTGAACGTGGCGAACACAGCATCTGGGACGGCGTCTTCGTAGGCGGAATGGTTGGTCCGGCAACGCTTTCCAACGCTCACAAGGCCACTTGGGGCGACTTTCTCGGCGTTCGTCAGGCAGCAAGTGCCGGCAAATGGTTCGGACCGTATCACGGTGCGCGCTTCACGCTCAGCTCTACAACGATCCGCCCAGACAACCAGTGGCGCACAAAGGCACTCAGCTCACAGTTCGAGTACCTTCTCAACCTTAACAACCTCATCGGCGGTGTCGATCCAGAGCGTTACGTATGGATCAATGAGCTGGCAGGTTTCAGCTTCAACCGTTCTTCCGACCGCATCGACGGCATCAAGAGCAGCTGGGGCTTCAGCGGGGGTCTGCAGGGCAACATACGCCTTTCGCGCGGACTCGCATTCGTTATCGAACCGCGTGTCGACTCTTACACCAAGAACTTCATGCAGCAGGACCGCGTCTTCAAGAAGTGGAGCGTGATGCCGTCGCTTCTCGCCGGCTTCATGTACACCTATCATGACAGATATGCCATCGAGCGCCGCGAAGCAGGCATCCACGGCATACCCAAGGCGTCTATAAGCATCGCCGGAGGTCTGGCTTCTACGTCTACAAAGATGAAGCAGACCGACTACTGGATGCCGGTTGCACGCATCAGCTACACCAAGTGGTCGGCAGCTTCGCACGGCGTGCGTTTCAGTCTCGACGGAACGATGCAGCGCCGCATCGAGGACAAGCGCTACTCTAAGGCTGTAGGCGCATTCGACTGGCTTGCTGACCTCACCGCTATGAACTATGGCACGGAGAACACCAAGTGGCTCTCAATACGTTCTGTCATCGGTTTCGCTGTCGGCGCAGACTACGGCGGCCACAAGTCGTACTTCTCTGCCGACGTTCACGCCGGTGCGCAGGGTCGCATCCGTCTTTCAAGCACTACGGGTCTGTTCATCGAGCCGCAGATGGCTTACGAGCTGTCAGACCGCTTCATGCACCGCAACTGGGGTCGTGTGACGCCGCGCGCTCTCGTCGGTCTCGACTACACGATGAACCGCGACAAGGGCTCAAGCGACCTTAAGGAGGCACCCGAAGAGAAGAACTTCATCACTATCGGCGGTGGCGCCGGACTCTTCTCGGGCAGCTTCAGCGAGTTGCACGCTCAGCACAAGCTCACATATAACGTGCAGGCTGGCTACGGCCACTGGTTCAATGGTGTGCATGGTGTGCACGGCAGCGTGAGCGAGACATTCGCTAAGCGCGGTGCGAACGGACTCAGCTACACCGACCACATCACAGCCGTTACAGCCGACTATATGATGAACATGCGCAACGCCATCACGGGCGAACAGAGCGACGACCGCTTGTTCCAGGTGACGGGTATGCTTGGCGCGCAGCTCAGCGTAAACTCGTGCGACATGCACAAGACGAAGGTTGTGCCGGGCGTACACGCAGCTATCCAGGCTGGCTTCCGCTTGAGCCGCCACTTCGAGATATACGCAGAGCCGGCAGCGGTGGTACATGCCAAGTCGATCGACCAGGTGAAGGACCAGGAGCCGGCTAACGGCGAGCTGAAGTTCAGCATCGGTACGAAGTTACACTTCTAACAATTAGTAATTATTAATTTTTAATTATTAATTGGTTGGTTGAAACCGTTAATTATGCCTTCATAAGAATATAAAGCATACTTGATAATCAATCAACCAATTAAAAATCAATAATCAACACATGCCAATTAATAATTAAAAATTAACAATTACAAATTAAAAAAAACGGTGACGAAAGGATGCAGTTCCTTTCGTCACTTCATTAATTATTCATATCTTTGCGATTGGTTACGGCGACGGGCGGAAAAGCCTCAGCCATTCTATCTACTAACTATTAAACGAACCCTTATGAAACAGAACAATTCTAAACGCAAAGCGCTCATCCCGAGCGGCATCTGGTGTATCACCAGCGTAGTAGTGCTCTTCGGCTATCTGGGCATGGTGATGAGTGTGCCCAACATGCTCAACACCATCATGCGCACGGCGCACGACCTGCTGCTCAACACCGTATTCTATCTGATGAGCATCTGCGTGATAACCGGCGCCATAGGCAGGGTGTTCGTGGAGTTCGGCGTGGTTACGCTGCTCGAACGCACGCTGCGACCGCTGATGCGACCTATCTTCAACCTGCCGGGCGTGACGTCGTTAGGCGCCGTGATGACGTTCCTCTCCGACAACCCCGCCATCATCTCGCTTGCGCACGACAAGCGCTTCGCAAGCTACTTCAAGAAATACCAGTTCATCTCGCTCACCAACTTCGGTACGGCGTTCGGCATGGGTCTGCTCGTCATCGTATTCATGGCGAGTCAGGGCTACTACGCCGCTCCGCTCATCGGTCTGCTCGGCGCCTGCTTCGGCTGCGTCTGTTCTACGCGCCTCATGCAGCGCTTCGTGCTGAAGGCTTATCCGCAGTATGCCACGGAAGACGCTGTGTCGAAGGAGGAGATAGAGGAAGAGGAGAAGGAGGAAGGCGCGCAAGAAGAGAAGACCGTGTTCATACGCCTGCTCAACGCCATGCTCGACGGCGGACGCAGCGGCGTTGAAGTGGGCATAGCCATCATCCCCGGCGTGCTCATCATCTCTACGTTCGTGATGATATTCACGTTCGGCGCGGCTGCCGACGGCTCGTACACTGGCGCTGCCTATCAGGGTGTGGAGCTGCTGCCGTGGCTTGCCAACAAGATCGACTTTGTGTTCGAGTGGCTTTTCGGCTTCCACGACCCGCACCTCGTGGCGTTCCCCATCACGGCGCTCGGCGCTGTAGGCGCTGCGCTCAGCCTGATACCCAACTTCATAGCGCACGGCTGGATTGACGGCAACGCTATCGCCGTGTTCACCGCCATCGGCATGTGCTGGAGCGGCTTCCTCAGCACTCACACCGCCATGCTCGACTCGCTCGGCTACCGCGACCTCACACCGAAGGCTATCCTCGCCCACTTCTGCGGCGGACTCGTCGCTGCCATCACCGCCCACTGGATGTACTTCCTCTATTCGCTGGCGGTGGGATAAAACTTGCAAAAACGCTCTTAAAGGTAGACGGTGTATACCTTTAAGAGCGAAAACTTGCAAAACAAACAAGGCTGGCAGATCGGCTCATACGCCGAATCTGCCAGCCTTTTAACCACCCGAACACATTCACATGTAAACTGGTGTGCTCTTTTATTTAATCGTATCAGTCTAGTTTATCTTTTTTTTTACTTGAATATCTTGAACAGAAAACCGCTCTTCTCGTGGTTGTACTGCTTCTTCTCGTTAGAATCTGTGCATACCTTGATAGCATTCAGGTCGGCGTCTGTAGCCTTGCGGAAGTTCTTGTAGGTTGCGGGATAGCCCGAAACGGTAAGAGAACGCTGTCCGTACTGGGTTTTCTCGAAGTGGAACTGAGGCTCAAGAAGCACGTCTGCGTTGTTCTCCTTCAGCACGTCAGAGATGAGGTTGCCCTTTGCTGTCGACTTCTTCGGCTCGCCCAAGTAGAACGGACGGAAGCTCCAAGTCATGGTCTTTGTCACCTTTGCCTGAACGTCCAGGTCTGCCACTTCGGGATATGTGTTCACATGATTCTTTACATCTGCTGTATCCGCCGTCTTGTACACCGTGGTGCACGAAGAGAGCAGGAGCGCTGAACAGATAGCGGGTAAAAGGAATATCTTTTTCATAAAGTTGGCGTTAAAAGTGAATTACTTTGACTTGAAGTTGTTGTACTTTGCAGGATAGCCGCTTACGATAACGGTCTTAATCTTAGAGCCGAACAGACCGCTCTTTCTTACGAATGTGTACTGCGGAGCTACGAGCACCTCTGCGTTTCCGTTTGCTTCGAGCGCTTCTCTAACGGCTGTATTTGTGATGTTCTTGCGACCGCCTCTTCTCTCCTTGGCTGTTGTCTTGTGTGTGTAAGTGATCTTCGAATTTGAAACTACCAAGTCGACGTCAGACTCTGATGTAAGGTGGTTGTCGACATCCATTGTTGTGGCTGTCTTGGTCACTGTAGTACAAGATGCAAGAAGAAGTGCTGCACCGAAAGCTAAAAATACCTTTTTCATAACTAATTAATTTAAATGATTCTGACGCAAAGGTATTACTATATTTCCAGTTACGCAACACGACTTTTGGACGATTGTGCTCAAACGGATTGGGCGACGGCACAAGCGGTTGAAAATCGTGCTCAAGTGGTTTGTTTTTTTATAACGTCAAAACCATATAACAAAACCGTAGCGGAGGTATCCTGCCTCCGCAGCAACCAAAGAATACTGTCTGACTTGGTGCTGCAGAGGCCGGAGACCTCCGCTACGGTTGACTATAAGAATTATCGCTTTACAATCTTCTTCGCGCTGCCGTCCGAGTAGCGCAGGATGTTTATGCTCTTGCGGCACACGGTGCGGCGCACGCCGTCGGTAGAATAGATGCCGAGGAGCGTCTTGCCAGCGCCTGACGAAAGGCGATCGACGCTGGTCTCCACCTTCTCCTTAACGGCAGTCATGGCGAGCACCGATGTGCGTCCGCCGGTCTTGTACATCGTGAGTCCGCTGAGCTGGCGCTCAGGGTCGGTGGGCACCTCTATCTCGTAGAGACGTATGTACTCGTTTTTGTCGAACTGGTCGGTGGTGCCCTGCCATCCGCCGCTCATAGAGGTGAGGATGCGGCCCAATCCGTACACAGCCTCATCGCCTTGCGCTGATGAGCGATACCAGTCGGGCACAGAAGCAGTGAGGGCGTCGCCCGTTGTGCCGTCGGCATAGCGCGGAGTGACGGTGAGCTCGGAGGCTCCGTCGCCGCTGAGCGCAAGACAGTAGACCGACTTCGCCGCTACTGGGCTGTCGAACGCTACGTCGGCATCGGAAGACGTGGTGAGCAGCAGGGCGTTGTTCTTGGTGTAGTCGGCAAGCTGATAGGTCACACCGGTGTCAGACATCACTACGCCGTCGTCGCCTGCCAGCGCGCCGCTCTCTCTGACGGCTTTCGTGTAGAGCACGTAGCCGGTCTGGTCGACGGTGGCGGTGGTATGCTCCGCAGAGGTGAGCGCTTCGGCTATGATGTCGGCGTTGAATCCGCTGGCTACGGCGAGCGTCTGTATGTCGGCGTCGATAGGCTCCTTCAGCTTCCAGCTCTTGTCGATGAAGGCGAGACGGCTGGTGCAGTAAGTCTTGAGCGTGCTTACGGCGTCGTCGAACGTGCCGAAGTGGTTGCGCCAGGCCTGGTTGTCGCGGTCGAGGGCGCCACTCGCCTTAAGCACGGCAGCGAGCGAGTCGATCTGCGCCGTGATGTTCGTCTCCGAGTAGTTGGCAGAACGCAGGTCGGTCCAGCGCTGGTGCAGCTCGTCGACATACGCCGGGTCGTTCATCAGCTTGTACCAGAAGAACGGCACGAGTTGCTGGTCGGCGTAAGCCATGAGGTCGTTGCTCGTGTAGCGCCAAGTGTTCACCTTGTTGGCGTCGTAGTAGCTGGCTGAGCCGTAGGCGATGTTGAAGTCCCAGAGCGCCGTCTTCCACTTCGAGTCGGTGCCGAGTTCGGCGGCGTGCGTCTCGCTGTACTTGTAGAGCGGCGAACTGAGTCGGTAGGCGTCTACGTTGCCCGCCATCTCCTGCGCAATCTGGAAGTCGACGAACGACGCCACGTCGATATACTTGCGGTATCCGTTCTCGCCCGTGTAGTCGGCTGAGGCGAAAGCGTCCTCCATAGTGGCGATGGCGTTGTCGATGGCTTCGTGAGTGCCCTCAGGCAGGTCGGCGAAGTCGTCGTACTCAGGCTCCTTATATTGGTAAGCCACGGTGCGGTCGGTGTACTCCACGCCGCTTGCGCTCACCGGATGGTGCTTCGACACGTAGTAGTGCTCCTCGTCCTTGCGGTCGATCTCAACATGGAAGTCGCCTGTAAGGTCGTCTGCCGTAGGGTCGTCGAGGTTGAGACGGGTCTTGCCCTTCGTGGCGCGCTCCGACATGATGTACACGCCGTAGTAGTAGCCGTCGACGAACACCTCGCAATACTTCATGTGCGGCGCGAACGAATGGCCTCCGCGCGCCAGCTGCATGGTGAGCACGTCGCGCATGTAGCTCGTGTCCTCCCACGGAGCCAGCAGCGCCCAGTCGTTGTCCTTGCCCATGCCCATGATAGACACCTTCGCCTTCTTCGCCTTCAGGTCGGCTGCGGAGAGCGTCTTCAGCGAAAACGGCTTCTTGTCGGATCCGGTGAACGAGGTGTTGCCGCGATACTTCAGCGCTACCGGACCTTCCCAGTCTACCTTCTGCGACGGGTGCGCCGTGAGGTCGGTGTAGTTGTGTCCGTCGCCGTTGTCGATAATCTTCATCGTGGCGAGCACGCGGCTCTCGCGCTGAATTATCTGTCCGTCGACCGTGATGTAAACGATAGGGAGCGTGGTCTCGCTGAAGGAGACGTTGGTAGAAGGTCGGAAGTTGTGCTGGTCGGTGTCGGCGCGCAGCGGACCTCCGGCGAAGGCTTGGCTTGCAACAAGTGCGCAAGTGAGCAGTAGTAAGGATTTCTTCATATATTTATAGTGTATTTTGTTTCGGTTCTCAGCTTGATGTTTCTTTCGTTTTCAACTTGATGTCTTTTCGTTTTCAAGAGATGTTCTGAAGGAACATCTCCGCAAAATTACACTCTTTTCCACTAACTCTCAAACTTATTATTATCAATTCTCAGAAATAATAAGCAAAAAACTGCGCGGCAATACAATTACCGCGCAGCAAAAACAACATTACAGCATATTGGGCATATCGTTACCGCATATCGGGCATCGCGTTACCATGCTGCTGTAACAAGGGATGTTGCTAACAGTTGCAATTTGTGCGACATCTTTTGCACTACACTGTCATGCAAATCTATAGAAGATACTATTTCACTACTAATAGTCGGTATTACAATGAAAAATCCCCTCGCTCAGCATTGCCGAACGAGGGGATTCGCTATATGTTATTAGTTATTTGCGACGAGCTCTGAGCGACTTCAAGAACTCGCGGTCTTTTGCGCTCTTTACAAACACGACCTCCGGGCTGTCCAGAACCTCGCTGATAAGATTACTGCTCTCGAAAGCAATCTTGCCCTTTGTTCTTCTTGAGCTGCTGTCGATACCATCGTGAACGCCCTTCTCCGAAGCCAAGAAGGTAAGCTCTGTAGTCTCAACCTTGAATGTGTTGCCCGACTTCTTTATAGTCAAAGTCTCTGTAGATGACTCGTCTTGATCCCAAGGTGTAGTGTACCAAATGTAAGTTGATGCAACTGGGAAATCGGAATCGTCCTCGTCATCAGTGATACCCTCCTTCAGATTGGAGTCGTATCCAACTTCAACATCAAACTGGTGCTGAGGCTTGTTTAGTTCGTCGGCATACGTATCCAACGCCATATATGAATATACCATATTATCCTTTACCTTTTCTGGATGCTGACGATAGTAGAAGAGGTCTTCTGTAGAAGCAAACAGTCCATAAAAAGTATCTCCCTCGTCTACTTCTGATACTACATAAAGATACTTGTACTTAACAGTACGTCCATCCAGAGTGGAGAAAGCGCTGCCATTTTTGCTGCTGCCGCCGCCTTCATCATCATCGTCGCAACATGCAGAGAAAGAGATGCATGTAAACAAGGCTATAAAAGCCATCAAAAGATACTTAATTTGTTTCATAGTTTTTGGTGTTTTAAGTTAGGAATTTAAATGTTACGGATGCAAAGGTATGATTAAATTCTCATCCTCACAACACAACTTTTGGACGATTGTGCTCAAACGGATTGGGCGAAGGCACAAGCGGTTAAAATTCGTGCTCAAGTGGTTTGATTTTTTATAACAGCAAAACCGTAGCGGAGGTGTCCTCAATAGTTTCTTCATGCTGCTCCACCGTTATATTAGTTATTGCAAAGTTGAAGAAGAAAAACTTTGCCCGACTATAATTTGTTAGTATCTTTGTGGAAGTTTCCTATGAATAGCTAAACCTAAAATATTATGGCAAACGAAGTGAAAAAATACCTGCACGACGGCATGGAACTGCCTTTTGAGGATTGGAGCAAGACGCTCCACTCCTTCAACGACTTGGCTTCTATCGTTCAGACTACTCATGATGCAGCACAATCTTCTGCAGTAAAAGCAATCAATCGTATGCAGACGATGCGCAACTGGCTCATAGGCTATTACATCGTCGAGTTTGAACAGCACGGCAAGGATAGGGCTGAATATGGAACGCAACTGCTGAAGAAGTTGGAGGAAAGGGTGGATAGGAAGGGACTGACTACAACTTTGTTCAAATGGGCAAGAAAGTTCTATAGATTATATCCTCAAATGATGGAAAATTTACCCATCCCAATTTGTGCGACAGTGATGCACCAATTACAACCCATTGAAAATAAAGAAGATACAATTGGTGCATCAATGATGCACCAATTTGTAACACCTGGCAAAACATTAATCTTCCACTTATCATTTACGCATTTACGTGAGATTATGGCTCTTGACGACCCTCTCGCACGCTACTTCTACGAGCAGGAGTGCATCAAGTGTACTTGGTCGGTTCGTGAGCTTCGCCGTCAGATAAGCACAAATCTATATGTCAGGGCTGGCATCAGCGCCAATCCCGAGAAGTTGCTTTCGCTTCCTTCTGTTCAAGGCCACGATTCGGCAGAGTTGCAGATACGCCAGCCGTTCACGTTCGAGTTTCTTGGACTGAAGGCGCAGGAAGTTGTTGGCGAACATGACTTGGAGGATGCGCTTATCAGCCACCTGCAAGAGTTCATTCTCGAACTTGGCAAGGGCTTCTGCTTAGAGGCTCGCCAAAAGCGCATCATCATCGACGACGAGTATTACTATCCCGACCTTGTGTTCTACAACCGCATACTGCATTGCGGCGTAATCATAGAACTGAAGAACGAGGAGTTCTCCTACGAGAACTTCGGACAGCTCAACGCATACGTATCGCATTATCGCGAGAACGAGATGCAACCTGGCGACAACCCTCCTATCGGCATCCTGCTCTGCACACGTAAGGGCAAGAAGATGGTGGAATACGCTCTCGCCGGCATGGATAACAACCTCTTCGTTTCTACCTATATGCTGCAACTGCCCGACAAAAAGACGCTTGAGGTTTTTCTGTTGAAGCAGTTGGAGGAAGGGCGTTGAGTTGGTATATAGCATAGCAATTTATTTATGGTGAGCTATTAACGACAATCAGCGTCTGTGCGGTCCGCTCTTTATCAAGATTTCCTCAATAAGATGTTTCGTGAGGTCGCCCAACGGCAGTTCTATAGTCACCTTGTTCGAGATTTTGAACGCGGGAGTGACGATAGGCACCGTCTCCATCTTGTGATCGAAAGCATTGAAGCGACGCTCCACACCGAGGTTAACGTAGAAGCTACGATTGCCAACGGTCATGTATCCACCGTAACTGGTGGTCGGCACGAACGGAAATGCCGCCATGCTGAGGAACGGATTCGTGTTGTAATAGGTTCCGAAGACGGTGAGCGCAAGGTTAGGGTTGAAGCAGTAGGAGAGTTGCCCTGACACACCGTATTGCGTGACGACGCGTCCGTAGTAGAGGTAACGGTTGGCAGCCAGTGCGCCCTGCATTGTCATCGCTCCCAGACTGTACTGCACGCTGCCGCTTACCGATTGCATATCCATCAGTCCGATGTAGCTGCGGTATGCGCCCGTGGCAGTCAGCCTCAAGTTCTTCGACACTTCCATCGATGCCGTCTCAGAACGGCTCGCATCGTAGCCATAAACAAGCGGCTGCGCTGCAGAAAACGACATCGGCACTATCGCCATACTCGGCGCAGCAAGAAGTTCAGAAGACGATAGTGCCTTCACCATCAGAATGTCCGAATAGGTCGGCGTAAGCTGATGATTCTCCGCACTCGGCGTTATCGGATGAATATCCTCTTTCGGCAACGGCATCTGCAGCCCCGACACTTCCTGCGCCGTTGCCCCCTGCCCTAATGCCAATAGGAACAATAAAAAAGCTATCAGTTTCCTCATGTCACTATGCTATTATGTTAACAATGCTGGTAGATGGCTGATAGATTTGCCCTTACGAAGCCAAATCTATCAGCCTTTATACTGTTTATAATCTGAGAGTTACGACAATTCTGACAGATATGGTAGATTTTTTTTACAAACAAAACTTTTCTACTCCACTACCACCTCGTCGAGGAAGAACCAGGCAGGATAGCCTACGCCGTAATGCCATGACGGACAGAGTCCGAGCGTCTTAACGACGACGCGGATGTAGCGGGCTTGGACGGGAGCGGAGAGAGTGACGGTTGCGGGAACGAACTTAACACTTATGTCGCGGTCCTCGGGGAACTCATGTGTGCCGAGGAGACGGTAGTTCTTGGCGTCGTCGCTGGCATAGTAGGCTACGCTCTTTGGCTGCAGAATCCACTGTCCGAGCTGGTGGAGAAAGTCGGTGGTTATCTTGTTCACCTGCTTCTGCTCGCCCATGTCGAGCACGAAGTCGGCATCCTCACCCTGCCATCCTACCCAACTCTCCACGAACGTAGTGCCGCCGTAGAGTCCGTCGGTGAGCGCCTTGTCGGCGATAGGCTGATAGCGTTTTTGCGGCGGTATGTTCCATATCACCTTCGCTCCGGCAGCCTTGTTCTTTACGCCGTTAGGCAGGAAGCGCTGACGATAGAGACGGCAGTAGTCCTCTACGTTGTTGTTGCGCTCGTTGAGCGTAGGCACGCCGTACTGGGCACTGATAGAGCCGAACGTGTCGAGCGACTTCTCCACCGCAGCCTTGTCGCCGCCGCTCTCGGTGCGCGCAATCTCCAGTTCGCTGTAGCGCAGCGGCAGTCGGGCTATG